>LULR01001148.1_pt1 | contig 16538 bp, 15 predicted proteins | sample 729471 | NCBI WGS metagenome assembly LULR01 (sample SAMN03860284, study PRJNA289734) | marine metagenome | biome: seawater column; feature: ocean; material: water; isolation source: Red Sea water column Station 108 - depth 500m | place: Saudi Arabia: Red Sea | collected 2011-10-15 | depth 500 m
CCAATGCGCTGTGTAGCCTGCTGACACTGGGACTGGTCTTTGATCTGGGCACCCGCCTGTGGAACCAGCGGACCGGTGCCATTGCCGTCATGTTGCTGATGCTTGCGCCCCAGTTCGTGATCCAGGCCCAGAAAGCCCAGATCGACGCCATGGTCGCCTGCTGGATTGCGGTTGCCTGCTACGGCCTGATCCGACACTTTTTCACCGGGCCTGCCTGGGGCTGGTACTTCGTTGGCTGGGCGTTTATGGGGCTCGGAATCATCACCAAAGGGGTTGGCTTCCTGCCGGCGCTGATGCTCATTCCGATCTTGATCATGAAGCTTCGCGATCGCGCACTGTTCCGTGGCACGCTCACGTGGCGCTGCGCACTGGGCCCGCTGGCCATGCTGGCAGTGGTTGCCGCCTGGCTGATTCCCATGGTGCTTTACGTTAACAATCTCGGCACCGAAGAGGCCCTGGCCTATCGGAACAATATCCTGTTCAAGCAGACCGGCGAACGCTATGCCGACTCATGGGGCCATATCCAGCCCTGGTACTATTACCTCACCAGCGTAATCCCCTCGCTGTGGTTTCCGCTTCCGCTGTTGCTGCTGGCCTTGATCCGGCCCCTGTCTGAAACCGCCCGGTACCGCCCGATTATTCCGGTGCTTCTGGGCTGGATTGCCCTGGTTATCGTGTTTTTCAGCCTCAGCCCCGGCAAGCGCGGTGTTTACCTGTTGCCCGCATTGCCCATGCTCGCGCTGATTCTCGCCCCGCTTCTCAGTGCCCAGAAGCCAGCACGCTGGTTTCCGCCCATCCTGACGGGTTTACAGTTCTTGCTCGGTGTTGCGTTGATGGCAGTTGGCATACTGGCCTGGACCGACCACCCCAAGCTGGTTGAAAAGGTGGCCGACTACAGCACCGACCCGGACAAACTGCACGAGGCGGGGACGTTCATCTTCGTCATAGGACTGGCGTGGCTGATCACCCTGTTCGGGTTCTGGCGCTCCCGTGCCATCGGGCGTCTGTTCCTGGCCATGATGATCGCCTGGCTGCTGCTGGGCACCTGGGGCTATCGAATTCTTGAGCCACTTCGAACCCCCCGCAACGTTCTGGCCGCCGCAGAACAGCATATCCCGGCCGGCGGTCAGCTCGGTATGATCGACTTCCGGGAACAGTTCCTGCTGTTTTCAAAGCGCGATTTCACCCATTTCAGTTTCTTCACCGGTCGGGAACAGGAGAACCGCAATGCCTGGTTGTGGATGAAGGAAACACCGGATAGCTACCTGCTCGTGGCCGATCAAATTGAGCTGCCCTGCTTCACGAAAGACGGTGCCATTCCCGTGGGCACGGCTCACCGTGACAACTACCTTTTGCTTTCCGATGAACAAATGAAACCCGGCTGCACGCCGCCGGACAGGATCAAACGCTTTACCACGCCCCGCCCAGGCAGATGGCTCGATTAAAGCGGCAAAGTGACTGACACCTTGAGGCCTTTGCCGTCTGGGCCGGCGTCAAAATGGATGTCGCCGCCCATACCCCGGATCAGCGTGCGGGCGATGGCCAGACCGAGGCCAGCGCCACCGGTTTCCCGACTGCGTGAGTGTTCCAGCCGGTAGAAGGGTTCGAAAACCCGTTCCCGTTCGTCTTCCGGAATACCCGGCCCCTGATCAATGATCGTGACAACGGCTTCTGTGTCTGTCGTTGCCAGCGTTACTTCCGCCTTTTCGCCATAATTCACCGCGTTCTCAATCAGGTTACGCAGGGCGCGTTTGACGGCTTCGGGCTGCCCCTGGAGCACACACCTCGGACTGTCTTCGCAGTGGACCGCCAGTCCCATTTCCTGAAGATCACCGCACAGACTGTCCAGAAGGGTGGCCAGATCATAGCGGCGGTGCTGCTCGGTGGTGCTGCCCCGGATAAAATCGAGGGTGGCCTCGGCCAGATGCTGCATCTCCCGGAGGGCATCCAGAAGGCGATCCCTGTCCTCGCCTTCCGGCAGCATTTCCACCCGCAGCCGCATGGAAGTGATGGGTGTCCTGAGATCATGGGCCAGGGCAGCCAGCAGTCTTGCCCGGTCTTCCTGGGCCCGGCCAACCTGATCCTGCATCTGGTTGAAGGCACGGGTTACCTCACGAACATCCTCTGGCCCCTTTTCAGAAATCCGGACTTTCTCCCCACGTCCAAACGCGTGGGCGGCCCGGCTCAGCTCATTCAACTGGCCAGAGGACATGGCCAGGGAAACCCCCAGGACCGGGGGGCATTCATGCCGTTCATCCCGATGGTCGTCATCATCACGATGTTCTTCATATTCATGGTGCTCATCATCCTCATCGTCATGCCGCTCACGTTTCCGGTGGTCATCGCGATCGGGCCGGCAGTCATCCTCGTCCGCCTCCATGGCCGTTCGAACCTGCTCAACGGGCAACCCCAGCTCCCCGGCCAGCCGGCGCGTCATGCCGGAGGCCTGGTCCTCGGTCAGATAGGGCTCAGGATCGATGGAAAGCCGCAGGGTCGGGCTGGAGAGTGCCCGCAGGATACGCTCCTGACGTTCCGGATCCGTGGTATCAGCCAGGGTGTAGCCATCAGAAACCCGTTGGAGGACGTGTTCCAGGCCCGCACTGCGCAGCGCACCCTGGCGTTCACCCGCCAGAATAACGATGGTGATAACCTGGGCCACCAGCAGCACCAGAATCAGCAACAGCGCCAGCTGCCCACCGGCGCGCCTTGGCCAGAGCCTCATTTTTCAGCCCCTTCCACCGCAGCAATCCACTGGTAGCCACCGCCCCAAATTGTCTTTATCAGCCTGGGGCTACGGGCATCCGGATCGATCTTGCGGCGCAGGCGACTGACATGGTTATCAATGCTGCGGTCAAAAGCATCCGCCTCTCTGCCGAGGGTCAGGTCCATCAGTTGATCACGGGACAACACGCGGCCGGCGTGTTCAAGGAAGGCGAGCAGAAGCTTGTACTCGGCGGTACTCAACGACACCTCGACACCTTCCGGATCGATGAGTTGATGGCGGTCGACGTCCAGCGTCCAGCCCTCGAACGTGAGGGACTGACCGGCCATGGGGCTACGTTGCGGTGGCAACGCCGTGGTGCGGCGCAGAACCGCCTTGATGCGGGCCAACAACTCCCGAGGGTTAAAGGGTTTGGTGAGGTAATCGTCGGCGCCCATTTCCAGGCCGACGATTCGATCGGTTTCCTCGCTCATGGCAGTCAGCAGAATCACCGGCAACTCAGTGTGCTCACGCAGGTAACGGCACAGGGTGAGGCCATCATCGCCGGGCATCATGATGTCCAACACCACCAGGTCAACGGAGTGCTGTCGCAGCTGGCGCTTCATGGCATCGCCGCCATCCGCCAGCAGCACCCTCAGGCTATGCTCCTGAAGATAGCGGCCGACCAGATCTCGAATGTCCCGGTGGTCATCGACGACCAGGATGGTGGGAGAGTCGCTCACTCGTTACTCCGTTGAATTACCGTCTGCCCTGATTATAAGGGAGTCGACTACCCGCTTGGGCGCGATCTTGTCAAAAACCGTCGCAAATCCCGGCCTTGCGACAAGTTGCGACAAAGTCGGTGGGTCACCGAGACAATTCTGCGACGTTTCCTTGGTGGAATAACTCCCGACCAACGATGACATTCCGTCATGGGTCTCACCAACCAAGGAGTTCGACCATGAAGAAAACTACCACCATTGCAGCTCTCTCCATCGCTGCACTGCTCAGCGCCACGCCACTACTTGCGTCTGCCGATGACGACTACGGGCGGGGTGGCTGTGACGATCGTTACGAGAATCGCCACCACGGCAAAGCCATGGGTTCCGATCTCAAACAGTACAGCACCGAAGAAATGCGCATCATGGCCTATGGCCAGGCATTGAGACGCTTCGGCCCGGGCGTGGAAGTGTCCGTTGAGGAAACAACCGATGGCACCTACCGGGTTCAGCTGCGAGATGCCGAGCAGAATCTGATCCGGGAGCATGAGTTCAACCAGTACGGCGCCCCGGTTCGCGGCGGACACCGGAGCTGATCACCATCAGCAGGCGCGGGGCCCGGAGGGTGCCCCGCCATCATTTGATCAAGGAGAATCACGATGACATTGATGGACGTTGACGACCGCTATGGTGCCGTTTCCCGGGCTGTGCACTGGATCATGGCGGTTCTGCTGCTGGTCATGCTTGCCAGCGAAGTCTGGTTTGAGGCTTTGGAACATTCCCTCTCCGAGGCGTCGTTGATGGCCTGGCACCAGAGCCTGGGCCTGACCATCTTCGGGCTGGTGATCTTTCGCGGCCTGTGGCGCTGGCTTAACCGGGCACGTCTGTCACCACCGGCACACTGGGCAACCATGGCCAAACTGGGACACCTGGCGCTTTACGCCCTGATGATTCTGATGCCGCTGTCAGGCCTGGCGACGTCCCTCGGTGAAGGCGATCCGGTTACCTTTTTCGGCTGGACAGTCTTTGGCTACGGTCCGGAAACGGAATGGCTGGAAGAGAGCGGCGAAGACATGCACGAAGCACTGGCAAACGTGCTGTGGCTCATGATCGGCATACACGTGGCGGCTGCCCTGGCGCACCAGTACCTGCTGGGCGACCGAATCATGAAGCGCATGGCCTGACAGCCCGTAATACACGAAAACCCTCCTGGCTCAAGCCACCGGCAGCGATTCGTCGCTGCCCCAGTCCGCCCAGGAACCATCGTATAGAGAGAGCTGGTCATACCCGGCCAGCTCCGCCGCCAGCAGAATGATGCAGGCGGTGATGCCGGAGCCGCAGGAAAACACCAGTTGATGCCCGTTTCCAGGCTGAAGATTCGGCGCAAGCTGGTTGAACGTTGTTTTCAGCTCACTGACCGGTTTGAACCGGTAACCATCCAGCACCTCGGTAAACGGCAGGTTGAGAGAGTTCGGTATATGGCCGCCGCGCACACCCGGACGCGGTTCCGGCGCCTGGGCCAGGAACCGCGCCCGGGATCTCGCATCAATTACCGAGACTTGCTCGTCGTCGAGGTGCTGATACACGAACGCGGAATCCCGAACCCGTTCACAGTCCAGACGGCCCGACAAGGAGCCGGAAAAAGCCGCTTCTTGAACCGGAGCCGACACCGTTTCACGCCCCTCCGCCAGCCACAGAGGCAGGCCACCATCCAGCACGAAAACATTGTCCAGGCCCATCGACCGCAGAATCCACCAGGCCCGGGGCGCCGAGTAGATTCCCTGGTTGTCATAGAGCACCACCATGCTTTCGGGCGTTATCCCCAGTCTGCGCACTTCCTGCGTGAACTGGTCTTCGGTTGGAAACGCATGGAGCTGGGACGATTCCTTATTGCAGAGCGTTCCTTCAAGGTCGATCTGTAAACTCCCCGGTATCCAAACCGGATGGTCGTAAACGATCGGCTCCTTGCCAATCACCGTAGCCATACTCGCGTCGATCAAAACCAAACGGTCGTTATCGAGGTTTTCCTGCAGCCAGTCGGTGGTTACAAGTGGGGACGTCATGGTGTTGGCCTTGTTGGGAATGTAGTGACTATATAACCAGTAACTGAGGCGTGGATAAAGCCTCGCAATCTAGCCCGGCACAAACACCGGAAAGCCATCCAGTTCGGCAGATAGCAAACGCTGACCAAACAGGCTCTCAAGTGCAGAGGTTACCAGCATGTCGCGCGCCGGGCCCCAGCAGGCCTGGCCGTCGGGGTACAGGAGGAGGATCTGGTCGCACCATCGGGCGGCCAGGTTCAGGTCGTGCAGGCACATAAAGATTGCCTTGCCCTCCGCCGCTTGTTGGCGAAGCAGCTTCATAACGGCGGTCTGGTGTTGTAAATCCAGGTGATTGGTCGGCTCGTCGAGGAGCCAGATTTCCGGGCTTTGGGTCATCAGGGTGGCAATGGCAACCCGCTGGCGTTCGCCGCCGGAGAGGGTGTTCACCAGGCGATCCTTCAGGTGGATGACGTCCAGCGCTTCCAGTGCTTTTTCCGCAATCGCGAGATCCTCGCCACTCTCCATCTGCCAGGGGGATAACCAGGGGTGGCGGCCGATCAGGGCGGTCTCAAGGACCGTGGCCGGGAATCCATCCTGCCGGTCCTGGAATACCAGGCCCATCTGCTGCGAGACGGTCTTGCGGCGGATGTCGTGCAGCGGGGTGTCGTCGAGTAGCAGCTGCCCGCGGGCTCTATGGCCAGATTCAGGGGGGAGCCTGAGGCTCGCCCGGGAATATTGATGATCAGCGCTTCGGTGGCCAGGCGTGTCATCATCGGCTCCGATACAGCAGGTAAAGGAAGGTTGGCACACCGATCAGTGCGGTGATCACGCCCACCGGCAATTGCTCCGGTGCAACCATTACCCGCGCCAGCGTGTCTGCCAGCACCAGCAGCGTGCCGCCGGCCAGTGCGCAGGCCGGCAGAATCAGCCGCTGGTCGTTCCCCAGCGCCAGCCGCAACATGTGGGGCACCACCAGGCCGACAAAGCCAACCGAACCGGCCATGGTGACGGCGGATGCGGTCAGCAGGCTGGCCATCAGGTAAATCGACCATTCCAGTGGCCGCACCGAAACGCCCAGCGCCGCCGCCTGAAGGGAACCCCGGGCCAACACGTTCAGGGCCCGGCCCAGCGGAAACACCATCAGGCACACGAGCAAAAGAATAGTCAGTCCCGGCCAGGGCGTGGCTGCGTTGGAAAGATCGCCCATCAGCCAGTACAGCATGCCCGGTAATCGACTGGCCGGGGTCATCGAGAGGATCAGGGTAATGATGGCGCCCCAGCCGGCGGCAACCACCACGCCGGTGAGCAACAGCCGCGAGGGCGTCCAGCTGCCACTGCCGTGGGCCAGACCAAACACCAGCAAGGTGGCCAGCATGGCACCGGCAAACGCGGAGCCGGACACCAGGAAACCGGCAGCGCCGGCCAGCATGGCCAATAACGCGCCCACGGCGGCACCGCCAGACAACCCGAGCACGTAAGGATCGGCCAGGGGATTTCGCAACAACACCTGCATCAAAGCCCCGGCTACGGCCAGCAAACCGCCTGTTGCAAAGGCACTCAGGGTGCGGGGCAGACGCAATTCAAGAATCAGCGTTTGCTGAAGTTCAGTGCCACTGCCGGTTATCACTCGCAAAGTGTCTTCAAAACCGATGGCGGTGCTGCCGATACTGACGGAAAGCAGAGCCGCCATAAACCCGGCCAGCAGCAGAACAAAAAGCGGTTTGTACGGGCTAGAGATTGGCACGGGCCTGCTCCAGGGTCTGGCACAGGTGCCTGGCGCCGTCTGCCATACGTAGCGTGGGGCGCGCCAGCAGATCGGGTGGTTCCAGGAAGAGGTTGCCTGCGGCTACCGCGGCAAGGCCCGGGAACTCTCGCCAGGCCTCCAGCCATTGCCTGTCATCCGACGAGCCGGCCGTGATGATGGCTTCGGGGTTGGCTTCCATAACCGCTTCCCGACTGATCCGGGGCACCAGCCGTGGCAGCTCGCCAAACACATTCACGCCGCCGCATAGGGTTATGGCCTTGCTGATCAGTTCGTCCCGGTTCACGGTCATCAAGGGCTGGTCCCATATCTGATAGAACACCCTGACCGGTCTGGCATCGGCATACCGGGCTTTCAGTTCGGCCATCTCTGCGCGAAACGCTTCGGCCCGCTCGTTGCCGAGTTCGGGTGAACCCGTCAGCAATGCCAGATCCGATACTGCCATCGCAATGTCGTCGAAGGTTCGCGGAGCAAGCCAGAGAACCGGAATACCAAGACCCGACAGCCTTTCCAGCTGGCTGCGGGAATTGCCATCCACCCAGGCCACCACCAGGTCCGGTGCCATCGAAACGATCGCTTCGAGGTCCAGACGATTGCTGTCACCCACCTGCGGTAAGTACTCGGCCTCTGGCGGGTAGTCGCTCCAGGCACTCGCCGCCACGACCTTTTCGCCGGCACCGGCGGAGAACAACAGCTCCGTGGCGCCCGGTGACAGAGAAACAATACGCTGCGCTGGCTCGGCCAGGCATACCTTCTGGTTCAGTACATCGCGTGCGCAGGGTCCCTCGGCCAGCGCCAACGAGGGCGCAAGCAGAGACAGTACACACAGTGCAGCGAGCCAGAGGTGCCTCATAGAGGGCGGAAGCCTCTCATATCAATGAATTTACTGCTGGAAATCATAGCGCACCGAGGCCATGAAGGTTCGTCCGGCGGCCAGATAATCAAAGGGCGCGAAGGTCGCACTGTCATATCCGATGCTGGTGGCATACCGACGATCCAGCACGTTATCGACCTTGAACGAGGCCGACCAGCCAGGCTGGAAATTCCAGGCCGCTCTCAGGTCTACCGTGCCATAGCCCGGGAGCAGACTGGTATTTGCCGCATCGTTATAGCGGTCACTCTCGGCAATAAAGCTGGCGCCCACAGACCACTGTGAGAACAGGCGATCAATATCCAGACGCAGGTTCTTTTCTGCACGGCGCGGTAGGCGCTCGCCGGTATCGCGGTTCTCGGTATCCGCGTAGGTTACTGCTGCCGCCAGATTCCAGTCAGCCGTCTCGATACCGGAAGAAACCTCAACGCCACGAATTCTGGCCGTCTCGACGTTTTCCATGGTGCCCTCAAAGGTCACCGGGTCCGACACGTAGGTAATCAGGTCTTTCACGTCGTTCTGATAAAGCGCAATGTCCCAGTACCACTGGTCATATCGCCCGGAGAAACCGGCTTCGACCATCTGCCCCTCTTCCGCATCGAGGTCAGGATTACCGGTGTAGAACGGCACCGTCAGGTAAAGGTCATTAAAGGTGGGTGCCCGGAACGATGTCGCATAGCTGAGGCGAAAGCGATGGGCGCGGTCCAGCTGGTGACCGAAGGCCACACCGCCAGTTTCCTCTTTGCCATAGGCCTCGTTGTCATCCAGACGCAGACTGAGCATCAGATCGGTGGCATCAAAGTTCAAACGGCCCTGACCGAAAACCGCGCTGTTGGTCCGGCTGTCTTCTGTGAAGTTGCTGGTGCCATCCACTTCGTCAAGCATGACCTCCGTACCCAGAACCAGTTCATGAACACCGGCCGTCAGGGTGTTTTCCCAGCGCGCGGAGCGAGACAGGGTGTCGAACGTGCTGGGATTGGCTCCGAAGGTATCCTGTTCGTCACGGGCTTCCGAGAACTGGATACGTGTGCGCCAGTAGTCACTGGCAACCGCTTCCAGATGCAGCCCCATGGCACGGATCAGGAAATCGGTATCACCGCCTTCAAACTCGGTATTACCTTCAGACTGGAACACCGTCAGCCCTGCGCCGCCGCCCTGGTCAAAACTGTGGCTCAGTTTGGCCAGGCCCCCAGCGTTCCGGAATCCTTTGTCTTCGCCGCCAGCACGCAGGTTCGTGCCATCGGTATCCGAATAAACGCCACCGGCCAGGAACGACGAACGGCCTTCCCGGCCAGCCAGTCCGGCCGTTACCTCACGGGTTTCATGGGAACCGCCTTTCAGCTCGCCCCAACCCTGGCGCCCGGCCTCCGGTTCCAGGGTGAACGCCTGGATGACACCACCCACCGCATCGGCACCGTAGAGGGAGCTCTTCGCGCCCCGCACCAGCTCAACCCGCTCCATCAATTCGGGAGGCAAAAACTGCCAGGGTGGGATACCCGCGGAGGCAGAGCGCAGGCGGATACCATCGAGAAGCAGCACGGTTCCTGAGCTGCCCGCGCCACGCAGGAATACGCTGGTAGTCTTTCCGTAGCTGCCGTCCGACACCACGTTGATCCCGGGCTGGGCGCGCAGCAGGTCGCGGAATTCCGCGGGCTGTTGCCGATCAATATCCTCTTTCTCGATGACCGTCACTGAAGACAGGCTCTCGCCAACGGTCTTGGGGCCCAGTGTCGCGGTAACCACGATCGGATCCAGGGCATCGGATTCTGGAGAAGACTGGGCCGAAACGGCCAGAGGCAGGGCGGCCAGGGAAACGCCGGCCAACAAAACAGGGCATTGAATTCTGAACATAGAGCTTGCTCCGCACTCCGCGCGCACCCGCACGGGAATCTGGTTTTCGTTGCGGAACAGGGAGTAGGGGCAGGCGGTAGACTGGCAACAGAAAAGCGGAACCGGCATATCACCCACCCAGGTTGCCCACCGCAACATCGGGTGTTTTTCCAGGCCGGTCTCCGGGCTGGCAGGCGGAACCTGGGGTTCCCGGGCAATCACCTTCCCATGTCTTGGCGACACAGTGGCGCATAGATTGCCGTTGTCCTGCTTACCGTTGCGGGGGCAGCATCGGACTCGCACTGGCTGTGCCAGGCTCACCGATTTCCCGTTTCACCCGTCGCGCTTTGCGACGGACACCTGAAAAAAGTGTGGCAAGGCTAGCAACACCGGGGTAACCGGTCAATGAAATCCATCAAAGGTCGACATGGTCGCAGGCTTCTGCCACTGCTATATTCCTTGACTGACAATCACTTTTTCTTCGCCAGAACAGGGAGTTTTATGCAGGCCGAGCTGGTCGACATCCGCAATCACATGGCTCAATACGCTTTCCCGCCAAAGCCCTCGAAGACGTTCTGCTGTACAAGATTCCTTACGATACGTTCCAGTACCTCTGGGAAAACGACGACAACTTTGCCGATTTCGTTGAGATCGAGGACCGAAGCCGCCTGCGCTCCGCTGTATCCCGGCGGGAAAAATCCAACCAGCTCATGACCTCCAAGGTCACCCGGCTGATTTCCCGGGAGCCGGTGTCCGCCCCCCACACCATCCGACTGCAGGAAGCAGCGCGGATTATGACCGAGCACGGCGTCTCGGCACTGCTGCTGATGGACGAGGAGGGCGACAAGCCCTTGCTCAAGGGCATCATCACCGACCGCGACCTGCGCACCCGGGCCCTCAGCGAGGCATTAGCCTCCGAAACGCCTATCAGCGAGATCATGTCGGAGGATCTGATCACCATCCGTTCGAACATATTCATCTTCGAGGCCATGCTCACCATGCTGCACAACAATGTGCACCACCTGCCGGTGATGGATGGTGATGAGGTTCGCGGCGTCATTGCGCTGTCTGACATCGTGAAGTACGAGAGCCAGAGCAGCCTTTACCTGGTCAGCAACATCTACCACCAGCAGGATGTGAAAGGCCTGAAGAAAATCAGCCTGGATGTGCGGGACAGCTTTGTTCGCATGGTGAACGAAGACGCCAACTCCCACATGATTGGCAGTGCCATGGCCGGGATCGGGCGCAGCTTTACCCAGCGCCTGCTGGCCCTGGGCGAGGAGAAACTCGGGCCGCCACCCGTGCCCTATTGTTTTATGGCGCTGGGGTCCATGGCGCGGGACGAACAGCTGGTTGTTACCGACCAGGATAACGCCATGATTCTGGATGACAGCTTCGTGCCGGAAGAGCACGATGAGTACTTCCTGGCACTGGCGAAATTTGTCAGCGATGGCCTTGCGGAGTGCGGCTACACCTACTGCACCGGCGACATCATGGCCACCAACCAGAAATGGCGACAGCCACTGCGGGTCTGGAAGGACTACTTCACCGACTGGATTGATAACCCGAAGGCCGAAGCCCTTCTGAACAGCAACATCTTCTTTGATCTGGACGGTATCTACGGGGAAACCGACTTTGCCGAACAACTGAAAACTCTGGTGGCCGAAAAGGCCAGCAACAGCCAGCGGTTCCTGGCAATGCTGGCCCGCAACGCCCTGAACCGCACGCCCCCGATCGGCTTTTTCAGAACCTTCGTGCTGGAAGAAGATGGCAAGCACCAGAAGACCTTCAACCTGAAACGTCGGGGTACGGCGCCCCTGTCAGACCTGATCCGGGTTCACGCCCTGGCCTGCGGCTCCCGCGCACAGAACTCGTTCGAGCGTCTGAAAGCCATCGGCAACACCAAGCTGCTGCTGGAGGACGATCTGGGCAACCTTCGGGACGCCCTGGAGTTCATCTCCATCGTTCGCATCCGCCACCAGGCCCTGGCCATCGAGGCTGGCCGGCAGCCGGACAACAACGTTCGGCCCGAGGACCTTTCACCGTTTGAGCGCAGCCATCTGAAAGACGCCTTCCAGGTGGTCAGCGGTGCCCAGAAGTTCCTGAAATTCCGGTATCACGCCACGGTGGCTCGTAATGTCTAGTGAGGACCAGGCCGGGAATTCTGTTACACGCCTGCCATGGCCGGAGCAGTTCGAAGCCCTGGCGGAGCAAAGCAAGTCACCGATTTTGAAAGCCTTTTACGAGAGCGGCTGTGTGTCGCCGGAGACGCCCTTATCCGAGGTGCCTTTTGTCGCGCTCGATTTCGAGACGACCGGCCTGGACGCCAGTCAGCATTCGATTGTCAGTATCGGCCTGGTGCCGTTTACGCTTGATGGCATCCAGCTGGGCAAGGCCCGGCACTGGATCGTGCGGCCCAAGCTCCCGTTGCACCAGACCTCAATCACGATTCACGGCATTACCCACAGTGATATCGACCAGGCACCCGATATGAAAGATATCCTGAAGGACCTGTTTGCCTGCCTGAACGGTCGTATTCCCGTGGTCCACTACCGCAACATCGAGAGATCGTTCTTTGACGTCGCACTGCGATGGCGACTCGGGGAAGGCATCCGGTTTCCGTTAATCGATACCATGGCCATCGAGGCTCACCTGCACCCGGACCGTAATCCGTCACGCTGGCAACGATTGCTGGGTAAAAAGCCCGTATCCATTCGACTGGCAGACAGCCGGCTGCGTTATGGGCTGCCTCATTATGCTGCCCATAACGCCCTGATTGATGCGGTGGCAACGGCCGAGCTCTTGCAGGCCCAGGTGTTGCACCATTTCAGCCGGGAGACCCGTATCGGGGATCTCTGGCTATGATGCCGGTTTGACGTCGTCAATCCACTTGCCATAGCCGGCCTCTTCCATGTTTTCCAGCGGGATGAAGTCCATTGCCGCGGAATTCATGCAGTAGCGCAGCCCGGTTGGCGCGGGACCATCATTGAACACATGCCCAAGGTGGGAGTCCGCGTGAACGCTACGGATTTCCGTGCGGGTCATGAAGAACGAATTGTCTTCACGTTCCACCACTGCATCAGGGGTGATCGGCCGGGTAAAGCTGGGCCAGCCGGTGCCGGATTTGTACTTGTCGCGGGATGAGAACAGGGGTTCGCCCGAGACAATATCCACGTAAAGCCCTGGCTTCTTGTTGTCCCAGTACTTGTTATTGAACGCAGGCTCGGTGCCGTCTTCCTGGGTAACCTCGTACTGCATATCGGTCAGGCGCTGTTTCAGCGCCTCCTGGCTCGGCTTTTCAAAGCTTTCCGGGTCAAAGCCACTGCCCATCTGGCCGGATTGTTTATTGCCGCTGTCACTGCCCACCAGGTTGTCACTGGCATCCACCGTGGCGTTCTCCTGGAAACGGGTGTAATCAAGCTCGTAGTCTTCACCATACACCTTCTCGATAAACTGGTAGCGGCCAGAGTTGAAGGTGTAGAAGTTGTAGCGCACCGGGTTCTTGTCGTAGTAATCCTGGTGGTATTCCTCGGCCTCATAGAACTTCTCAAATGGCACGATTTCAATCACCACGGGCTTCTCGTAAACGCCGGAAGCCTCTAACTCTGCAACGGCTTCCTCGGCCAGGCGCTTCTGCTCGGCGTTATGGTAGAAAATAGCGGGCCGGTACTGCTGGCCTCGGTCCACGAACTGGCCCTGATTATCGGTCGGGTCCATCATCCGCCAAAGCGCTTGCAACAGTCCCTCGTAGGTCATTTCGTTCGGGTCGGCTTCGACACACCAGAAACAGCCACCAGCGAAAGTTGCCACCGCCAGGCCTGGCTGATCCGGTGCATACTTGCTCATCTGCGACTCCGACTTTTCGGCAACCGCGTTGGTGGTGAGCAACCCGGCGACAGAGACCAGCGCCAGTGCCGAAAATATACCCACAATTTTACGTTTCATCAGACTTCTCCTTTACGTGATTCCATTCCTAAAGCGTAAGGTCGCGGATTCACGAAAACGTTCATCAGGTGTTACGAATTCATAACGTTGTGGATTTTTCGGCGGCCAGGGGGAGCCAGACCGTGAACACGGCCCCACCGGCGTTGCGAACAGAGAGTTTTCCCTGCTGCAGTGACACCATTCTCTGGGCGATGGCCAAGCCAAGACCGGCATGTCCTGTTCGGGAAGCACCAGTAGCCTGATAGAAAGGTTCGAAGATGTGTTCCAGGTCCTCATCATTGATGCCGGGTCCGGCGTCCGCGACAGTGATCGCGGCACCGCCCTCCCCTTCGACAACGCCCAGCGTAATCGCCGAGTTCTTTGGCGAATGGCTGATGGCGTTGCTGATCAGGTTATCCAACACTCGCTCGGTCATGGCAATGTCCGCCAGCACCTGGACCGGCGCCACGGAGACAATCGAGAGTTCAACACCCGCGCGCTCCGCCTCAGGCTGATGTTTCTGCACCACATCATGCAGGAGTTCGGCAACCACAAACGGTTCCGTCTTCGGCTGCTTTTCCCGGGCATCCAACGCCGCAAGCTCGAACAGTTCCTCCACCAGGCGACCGAGCCTGTGACTCTCGGCCAGGGCCACATCCAGGAACCGGGCACGCTCATCGGCGCCAAGCGTGCCCTGTTTCAGCCTCAAGGCTTCGATATAACCCTGAATGGACGCCAGGGGCGTTCGCAAATCATGGGAGACCTGGGCAACCAGTTGGCGGCGCTGGGCATCCTTGTGCTTCAGTAGATCCAGCTGGGCAACAATCCGCTGCGCCATCTGATCAAACCGGGCGGCCAGGTAATCAATGTCATCGCCCTTGCCAGCAACCGCAGACGTGCTCTCTGGAGACATTTCCCGCTCGAAGGATTCTACCCTTTCGGTCAACCGAGACAGCCGACGCGTCAGCAGCCGGAAAAACACCAGGCCGGCCAGCAAACCGACGAACAGGCTCACCGCCAGCGCGCCTGCGCCCATCTGCAGGAGGCGGTTACTGTGCACCATGCTCTCGGCCAGATCGTATTCCTCGCCCCGCAGAACCACATAGAGGTAGCCTGACAGGTTTTCAGCCGATGGAACGGGCGTTACCGAAAAGACCTTTCGCCGGTCGTGGCTGCGCGGGTCATCACCGGGAAGTGGATAGGCGTCAGGGTTTTCGATCAGGGTCCGGATTGGTTGCAGGGACACGCGGTTGCGCTTGATCTTGGCCGGATCCGCAGAGTAGGAGAGGATGTTGCCGTCGGTATCCAGCAGATAGATCTCGATGCTCGGATTGATCGTCATGTACAGCTCGAACAGCTGCTTCAGGGCGTCCCGATTGAGCTCGCCATCGGTGACCAGGTTGCGGTCCGACACCAGATTACGGGCAAGATCCCGGTTAAGCTGCTGGTTCACCGCGGCCGAGTATTCCCGCACCGAAGACAGGCTCAGAAAGGTGAAGAGGCCCCCTACCACCAGCAGCAACAGGAACAGACCAATGGCCAGCCGGGCATAGAGGGTTCTGAAGACAGACAGCGCCATGATCAATCCATGAACCGATAGCCAACGCCCCAGACCGTCTGGACATATCGGGGCTCGGCGGGGTCGGCTTCAATCTTGTTGCGAAGGCGGTTGATATGGGTGTTCACGGTGTGCTCGTAGCCCTCATGGTTGTAGCCCCAGACGGCATCAAGCAACTGGGCCCGGCTGAAAACCCGGCCCCGATGGGAGGCAAAGTGCCAGAGCAGGTCGAACTCGCGGGCGGTCAGGTCCACCTCCTTCTCATCGACAAAGACCCGCCGGCGAACCGGGTCGATTTTTAGCCCATCCACCTGAATCTCTTCAACTTCCTTGCTTGCGGACGAGCCCTGAGAGAGTGCGTCCACCCGTCGGAAAAGCGCTTTGATGCGGGCTGCCAACTCCGCCACGCTGAAAGGTTTCGTCAGGTAATCGTCCGCGCCCATTTCCAGGCCCAGAACCCGATCCAGTTCCGTGCTTTTTGCCGTCAGCATCAGAACTGGTACGTAGCCCGGGCAGGCACGAATCTCCCGGCACACGGCGAGACCATCCAGGCCGGGCAGCATCAAATCCAGGATCACCAGATCGATGCCACCCTCACGGAACCGCTCCAGACCGGTATCACCCCGGTCCATCAGAACCGCCTTCATACCCAGATCCGACACCTGCATACGCACCAGCTCACCGATGCCGGGATTGTCTTCGATAATCAGTACCGTTCGTGTCATCGTAAGGGGCTCACTGCCTTCCCTGTATCGTTCGTTGCGTTCAGAGCAGAGTGTAGGCGGAAAAGTTCACAAAACCATCACGACCTTTGGAAACCGCCCACATAGCCGGCTCCGGGTTTAGCCGTTAAAATGAATCCAAATTCGGGCATGAGGTTTCAGTGGCAGACAAAACCGTAACCAGGGCAACACCGGCCGAGGCGTTCAAGCGGGCACGTCGCATGTGGCTAAAGGGTGAACGCATTCACCTGGCGCCGCTGGCCGATGAACTCGGAATTGGCCGGGCTACCCTGTTTCGCTGGGTGGGCAACAAGGATCTGCTGGTCGGCGAGATTCTCTGGTCTCTGTACGAACCTCTCTGGCGACAGGCCATGACGGAGACACCTGGCGTCGGTGTGGACTATATCGT
>LULR01000612.1_pt1 | contig 16482 bp, 16 predicted proteins | sample 729471 | NCBI WGS metagenome assembly LULR01 (sample SAMN03860284, study PRJNA289734) | marine metagenome | biome: seawater column; feature: ocean; material: water; isolation source: Red Sea water column Station 108 - depth 500m | place: Saudi Arabia: Red Sea | collected 2011-10-15 | depth 500 m
GTCAGAGACTGGTTCCAATGAAAGAATTGCTCTTCAGTTGGCTGGCCAGAAAGAAATTCCTGTTTGCTTGATACAGCATGGTTTGAATTATGATACGAGGGAAGCTTATGATATGAATGTAGCTCAGGGTGCACTACCGATAAGATCTGATCATTACATTTGTTGGGGTAAAATAAACGAAGATTATTGTAAAAGATTATCTATAAAACCGGAAAAAATTCATGTGATCGGTTCCCCCATTTTTGATAAAGTTAGATTTGACGAACAAAATTTTTACAAAAAGGATTATGTGTTGCTCGCTACAGCTACACCTACTCAGGAAGATTCTTCTGATTTGACTGTAGAAATAATTGAGAAATATATGGATACTATAAAAAAAGTATGTCAACTTGTGACTAAATATAATAAAAAATTGATTATCAAGATGCATCCATCACCAGATGAATTAGATCCATCATTTATCGTAAAACAAATTAATTCTGAAATTAAAGTGGTTAAAGAAGGAAATATTTCTCCATTAATACAATCATGTGATCTTATGATTGTAATCGATTTTACTTCGCCTATTTTGGATGCACATATTTTGAAAAAACCTGTAATTTCACTTTCTGTAAAGGATAATGGTTGGGGGATTCCTACTGCTTTAAAAAATAATTCATGTCTTGTAACTGATCTAGAAAAACTTGAGAATGATCTCAAATCTGTATTATACGATGAGCATATTAGAAATCAATTAATCAAAAATGGAACGAAATCATCTACTGAATATTTAGCTTATCAAAATAATGGTTCTAGTAAACTAGTTGGATTTTTAGAAGAGTTGGTGAATTGAATCACAGCAAAATAGATTGTATAATACAAGCAAGGTTTAGCTCATCTAGGTTACCTGGGAAGATTATGCTTAGAGCAGATAATGAAAATATTGTTTTAGATTATCTAATTAATCAATTAAAGCATTCTAAACTTATTGAGAAAATAATTATCGCTACAACTACGAATAAAGAGGATGATCAGATAGTTGGGTTTGCGAAAAAAAATCAAATTGAGTTTTTTAGAGGTAAAGAAAACGATGTGTTAGACAGATATTATCAATGCGCTAAAAATTTTTCATCAGATAATATTCTACGAATTACATCAGATAATCCGCTTATTGATCCAACAGTTGTAGACGATTTAATCATAAATTATCATAAAACTAGTTGTGATTATGCATCTACTAATTTAGCTCGTACATATCCTTTCGGAATAGATGCAGAAATTTTTTCATTCGATACATTAGAAAAAACATGGAAAAATGCAATTTTACCTTCTGAACGAGAACATGTTACTCTCTTTATCAAAAACAAAAAATTAGATTTTAAACTGGGAGAGCTAAAAAATAATAAAAATTTAGGCAATTTACGTTGGACATTAGATAGGGAAGAAGATCTAAATTTAATTAGAAAGATCGTAGCTAGAGTAAACAAAAATCCAATTTTAATGAGTGACATATTAAATCTATTTTCTAATGAACCTGAATTGATTAAAATTAATGAACACATTCCTCAAAATGAAGGAATATTGAAATCATTAAAAAAAGACAACGAATTTCAAAAGTTGAAAACTGATTAAAATGTCAAAATTAATAAAATTGTTTGATCCAGTTGTCGACTCCTCTGAAAAGAATGCTCTTGTAAAAGTCCTTGATAGTAAGTTTTGGGCTTCAGGTTCTGGTTCTGGACATGTATCAAAATTTGAAAATGAATTTAAAAAATATATAAAATCAAATTCGTGCATTGCAGTAAACAGCGGTACTGCAGCTTTAAATCTAGCATTTTCATTATTTGACATAAAAAATAAAGAAGTAATATTGCCTTCTCTGAGTTTTATCTCTACTGCTCACTGTATTGTTGAAAATGGTGGAATTCCTATTTTTGTAGATATTGAACCTGATACACTTTGCATTGATCCAGAAAAAATAAAACAAGTAATTTCAAAAAACACAGCGGCTATTTTGCCTGTTCATTTTGGAGGTATGCCTTGTAACTTAAATGAAATACGTAAAATTGCAAAATCTCATAATTTACATATTGTAGAGGATGCTGCTCATGCAGTTGGTACAAAATTTAATGGAAAAAAAATTGGTTCTCATGGAACAGTTGTTTGCTTTAGTTTTCATCCTGTAAAGAATTTGGCTATGCCTACAGGAGGACTGATTTCAATTAATCATAAAAATCATAAAAAATTTAGAGAATTGCTATTTGCACGTAGATGGTGCGGAATTACTAATAGAAAAGACGCAGATTATGATGTTAATGAATTAGGCTGGAATTACTACATGAATGAATTTTCTGCTGTAATAGGTTTACAACAATTAAAAAAAGTAGACAAATTAAATAAAATTAGAAGAAAAATTGCAAGAAAGTTTTGCAATGAAATAAACATTAAATCAAAAATGCCATTCAATGAAAATTGCTCTTATCATTTATACTGGATTTTGGTAAAAAATCGTCAGAAATTTAGACAAGAATTACTTAAAAATGGAATTGAGACGGGAACACATTACAAACCTATTCATTTAATGAAAATGTACAGAGGTAATATTTCGTTGCCTATAACTGAATCAATAGGAAAACAAATTGTTACAATACCAATTCACCCTAATCTTAAAAAATCTGAAATTGAAAAAATAATTAAGCTTGTTAATAATTACGCTTGATTTTATCCTTATAGTTTTTCAATTTGATGTATTTTCTTAACCAATTCTGATAATTCTTCTGTATCAATTGATGAACTTGCATCTGGTCCTCGTGAATTATTTAATTTAACATGCTTTTCAATTATAATATTCTTTGATTTTTGTTGTTTTTTTAACACCGCAAAAATAATTGATGCGGTGATTCCTAATGTGTGATCAGAAAAACCATCAAACTTTATTGCAGCCTTCCAATCAATTTTACTTATATCCGTAGGGTATTCAGAAATACAATAACAGAATGTTTTTTGATTTTTTGAAAATATATTTTCAATTTTTTTTCTATTTCCACCCATGCCCATACTAATTATAACCGGTTTTTTGGTAAGAGCTTTCTCTTGTAATGTTTCTAATGAATATGGATCCTTTAATAGACATGTTCTAGATGCAATTTTGTATCGTTTTACCTTTAATTTCTCTAGAAATTCTATTGCATCAGGATAAAATGCACTACAAAAAAATTCAATGCCAACTTTATCTGCAATTTTTTTTAATTTTTTAGCTTTCTCAAATGTAATTTCAGATTTTTTAATAAATTTCCAGTTTGGATGTTTCTTATTATAAAGATCATCAGCACGCCACATCTGAAATTTTACTGCGTTCACTCCAGCATTTTTTGATTCCTGAATTAATTTTGTTGCCTTACTAAGACTTCCTTCCCAATTTGATGCAATTTCAGCAACAATGAAAGATTTCAATGTGCTAATGATTTTAGAGCAAGATTTAATCGTTTATTACAATTGATCACTGTAATGAAAAAAACACAATCACCAATTAGTTTAAAATCCGTAACAAACTCTGATGTTAAATTCTTATTTGATTTACTTAAGGAAAGAGATCCTCGTGCAAACATATCACATAGAAAAATACCTACATATAGCCAACATACTAAATTTATTAAATCAAAGCCATATTCAAAATGGTACATAATTCTCAAATCAAAACAAAAAATTGGTTCAATTTATCTATCCAAAAATGATGAAATAGGAATATTTCTCTCAAAAAAATTTCAAGGAAAAAATGTTGGAAGTTTTGCGTTAAACGAATTGATGAAGAAAAATCCACGTAAACGTTTTTTGGCCAATGTTAATCCAAAAAATAAAAAATCAATCCAATTTTTTAAAAATAATAAATTTAAGTTAATTCAATATACGTTCGAATTTAACAAATAATTGTGAGGTTTTTCTTCACAGCTTGCACACGTGTAAAAATCTTCTTCGTTATTCATTACAATATGCGTTTTAATAATTTCTTCTCTTGCAATAACTCTGCTGCCTGTTTTATTTGCTTAAAATCAATTCCAGATTTTAATGAAATGTCCCGAAGTGAGTGTTTACTGTCTGAATAATTTAAGACCCACAAAATTGTTAAAGCATCATTATATTTTTGTCCTCCAATTTCCCTAAATAATCCAAATTTATCTAACTTGGGTTCACATTTTGGATTAAGAGTAAGAAAAACTTGGTCATTTTTGCTATCTATTTTTGGCCGTTCTTCATTATTTTTTGAATCAAATTTTCCAAAATTTTCTTCTAATTTCAAAATCACTCTAAAATATTTAGAAAATGAATCCGCAAGATACTTTGCCTTGACAAACTCTGTATTGTCTGCAGATGTATGATATTCTACAAAATTAGGTGGGTTAGCTCTTCGCAGTGATCCTACAGGAAGATTAAATCCAGGCGAGCAGAATTGCCTTTCATCACTACCCTGTGGTTCAAAATCCACAATTTTATAATCATCACCTGATTTTTTTAAGATTTCAATAACTGTTTGATCAACTTCTGCATTACCTTGCCGACTTTTTTTATAAGTTGAAATTCCAGAATCCCCAACACAAGTAGCAACCAAGCCGTGTTTTATTTTTGCTAGATTGTTCTCATTTCTAGATAGCCAAACAATCGATCCTATAGTTTCTGGAATGAATAGAAATCTATAGGAATAATGTAATGACAAATTTTTTAGATGTTTTGCAAGAAAAGTAAGTAATGCAACGCCTGATAGATTATCATTACACATGGAAGGATGGCAGGGATAGCATGAAAATAAGACTTCATCTTCAGATTTACCACTAATAAAATATTCACCATAGGTAAGTGAACCATCTTCTAATGTTGTATCAATGAATACTTCATACTCGTCTTCCTCTAATTGTAACAGTTGGTTATGCGTGATACAAAATCCCCAATTTTCATTATAGTATGATGTAAGGTAGGGAATAACATCCGGATACTCAGGCAAAGAATGTAAATGTGGTTTTAATTCATCTAAGGAAATTTTTTTGTTTATAGGTATACTATAGTTTAAAATATGCAAGTTTGATTTTTTAAAATCAACGATTTTTTCACCTTTAGAGTTTTTTATATAGGCATCATTAATGTTCCACTCACGGGGAACTTCCCAATCAAACGCTTTTGTTTTTGATGGCACTTCAAAAATTTCAAGTGGTATATGATTTTTTAAAATTCTTAACGTTTTTCTTAATCCATTACCCGTAATACTTCTGGAAATTGGAAACAATTCAACTATTAATTCATGAATATTTTCACCAATTTCAGGAATTTGATCTATAAGTTTTTGAAAATTAGTTTCCATAAAGAAATTCTTAATTTAATTTATTTGAATGTCGCTATTTAATGATTTTCGTCCGTAAGTTATTTACTGCATTCGTGCCTATTCACTTTGGGATTTTCAATTAGATGTTCTTAGACTTGAAAGTTGTTTCATTTTTTCTATATGTTTTAACGCGAAAAGTGTAAATTCAGGTTTAAATTTTTCAATTAATAAAGACATTTTTTCGTCTTGAATCTCTGCGTTAGCATAATTTCCTCCAAAGTTTAAAACAATTGCAATTTCATTATCAATTTTATCCATACCAAATTCAAATGTATTATCAACCACAGCCTTTTTGAACACTTCAATTTCTTTTTCATCAACTTTTTGCATTAGAGAGGTCCTAATTACTTCAGGTAAATCTGTGATTGATTTCAGCACAGTTAGACTAGAGATTTTAAACATTCCAAGGTTTACAAAAGAAATCGATGGTTTATTGTAAAATGCCTCTTCTAGACTAGAGCTACCGGCAATGGAAATTACTAATTTACTTTTTTTCATTAACTCAATCGAATTAGTAGAAGGGTGTAATAGTATAACATCTAATCACTTCTAGTTGATTCATAAAAAAAGGTGCACCTAACAATAATATTCTTTCAATTTCTTGATGTAACGGAAAATAAACAAAGTTAGTCTTCTGATCAATTTCATTTTTTAGATTACTATTCATGAAACTCTCCCTACGTTGTTTACGTAATTCATAGAGTAACATTTCAAAAATTACTTTAATTTTAGATCTACCAAAATACGTATAATGGGTTTTGACATTCTCATCTTTAGTAAATAGATATTTTGTTGCAGCTTTACCATAGTTACGAGAAATTAGATGTTCTTGAACTCGAAATTGCAGCGCATCATCAGAATATTTTTTGTCTGTACTCGTATTATTTTGTTGTGTAATAGTAGGTTTATTATCATTTTTTTTGTTTTTCTTATTTGGCAGTGGAAGATATGGATCTACATGATCATTCAGATAAATTCTACTTGGAAATACAGAACCTTTTGAATAAAAACCAGTTCTAGCGACAAAGGGGGTTATTACTTTAATCCCACGTGATTTACAAATCTCATAGAAAATATGATTGTGTTGATGATCTGTATTAGGCATCAATACAAAATCAGGTTTTACTTCATCCAAAATCATTTCATAAAGTTTTATTTCATCCTCTAAAATCAATAAAATTTCATCATAGGAGAATTTGTAAAATTTATTGAAATTACTGAAAAATCTATCATTTGTAGCAATTAACCATAAAAAAATATGGTATTTTTCCTCAATTGCTTTAAGATAATTCAAATCTGGTTTTCGTTTTGTTTTTAAAATATAATCATGATAATACCAAACTTTTTTAAATTTTACAAATTTTTGTTTTTGAGAAAATGTTTTTTTTCCTTCAGGAATTTCAAATATGGAATACATTTCACAATCAAAATTATCTTGAATATATTTAGCCAAAATAAAATGAAGCCTCATTGTATCATTCCAAAATAATAATTTGGGTTTCATGCTTCAGAGAATTTTTGGTTACTAATAAAATCTAATATGAAATTATACAAACGAATTTGAACAGACGCTTCTAGCTTTTGAAAAATTTAAACCTGAATTTACACTTTTCGCGTTAAAACATATAGAAAAAATGAAACAACTTTCAAATTAACAATATGGTTATTCTTCAAACTTGAATTCAGCAGCAGCATAATTCAATGTTACATCATTTTCAGTTCGTTTCATGCTTTCAGGCCGCTTAAGTTTTTTCTTAATTCTTTGACTCTTGTATCCCTTTGTTTTTATGTATGTCTCCTCAGTCAAACCTACATGTAACTGTTCATTTAACATTCTAGCACCATTCTTTATTTCAGCCATAATCTCCTCATCTGCCATTTTCGTCAAGTTCAAGCAAATATCCTGTCTTTCTGTAATAGATTCTAGATAACGATCTTCATCAGTAATGAAACCATTTGCTTTCGCGTAGTCATACATTACAGTATATGGTAAGGGTAAAAGAAACCCGATACTTGGGTATAAACCAGCCTTTAGACATTGGTCAAAAGTTTGTTTGATAGTTTCCTTTGTTTCTATTGGATAACCAAAAACAACACTTGTTTGAGTGATAATTCCTGCCTCTCTTAATGTATAAACTGTTTTATAGAATGCGTCAACTTCAATTTTTTTATTCATCATCTTCATAATTTCTGGGTTACCTGATTCTAACGCAAACCCACATGAATAACATCCTGCTTTTTTCATCTTTTTTGCAACTCTTAACGCCTCTTCATCTGACAGTCTAGCTCTAGAAAACAGATCAACACGAATAGCTGTATTCCACTTGAATTTCATTCCACTTTCAAAAATTGCATCACAAAGTTTCTCTACTTGAGTTGCAGAAGCAAAACTCAGATCATCCCAGAATTCTATGTAATTTACATTGTATTTTTCTATCAAATGTTTAATTTCGGCTAGAATTGATTTTGGTGATCTATTTCTATACGGATCATCCCAAAACACATAATGACAGAATGAACATTTAAACGCACAGCCTCTTGCGGTAACAACTGGCAAAGCACGCATTTCTACTGGTTGATCATCATTGTCAGGCATCTGCGTTGATGATTTAATGTACCTTTCCACATCAAAATGATCCCAATTTACTTCTGGCAAATCTTCAATGCTTGCAGCTTTTCTAGCCGGGTTAAGAACAATGTTTCCTTCATTGCCTCTAAATGAAATTCCCGTAACATCTTTAAGATCTTTGCCAAGACGAATTGCTTCAACAGCCTCATATGAAGAAACTTCTCCCTCTCCAGTAACCACAATATCGCCTTTAGTGTTTTTCAAAAACACTTCTGGAATTGAACCAGCAACAGAGTTGCCAACAATAACACAAGTATCAGGTTGATGTCTTTTCACCATATTTACAAACCATTTAACCCATTTGTAATGCGTAACTATAGTACCGCAAAGAACAAAATCAAACTGGTTTGTTTTTATATAATTCTCAACATACGCATCATCATATTCATTGATATCAATATCTAACAAGGTAAAGTCATAACCCTTGGTTTCAAAATATGTCATAACTGATGCTAAGCCGATAGGAAGCGTTTTGGAAAAGCCACCTGGTCTTAAACATACATGTACAAAAAGTAGTTTTAAATCCTTTTTACTTTTTTGCATTGATAGTGTAAAATAATGTACAAATTATCAATAATAGTCATTTAAAATCATATTAGATTTAATAAACTAGCAAAAACTGATTATGAAATTAATCCATAGAAATAGTCTTATGATGTAGTTCTATTCGTTTCTTGTTCGAAATGAAAGATGTTGTGGGAGGATTAGGGGAAATTGGAAAACCCATATTTACACTAATTTCGAAATATGTTAAAACATTAGGATATGATAAAAACCCAAAATTAATTCCAATATCTAACAAAAAATATGCAGATCTACCTACCAGATTTCTTCACATCTGTATACCTTATAACAAATCATTCAATTCCGGCATAAAAAAATTAACTGCAAAATTTTCTCCAAGGGGGATAATTATACACAGTACTATACAACCTAAAATCACTTCAGAATTACAATCAAAATTTGACATACCGATAATTTATAGTGCAACCAGAGGCGTACATAAAAGAATGTCCTATGATCTCAGAAGATACACGAAGTTTTTTGCGATAGAAAAAAATGCCCCCAATGCAAAATGGGCTAGTTCACAATTTTCTTTGTTAATGAAAAAAGTGGGTGTAAAAACTAAACGGATGTCTAATCCTCTAACACTAGAACTTGCAAAGATAGTTTGTGATACATCTTACTATGGTTGGTTGATAACCTACGCACAGATATCACAGATGATTGCTTCGAAGCACAGGATAGATTATGATGAGATGTGGTCTTTTGCTAATGAAATTCATAAATTTTTAGGAAATAGACCTAAAATGTTTCCGGGTTATATAGGAGGGCATTGTGTAATTCCTAACCTTGAATTGATTAACAATGCTTCATTAAACCAAATAAATAAAATTAATCAGTTTTTTAAAAAGGTTAAAAAATGAATTGTAGTATTTTTATAATAATTTATTTTTTATAAAATTAATCGAATCAACCGGTGACGGATCAAATCCTGACAAAATTGCATTATAGATACTCGTAAAATCTAACTGGTAAATCAAGCAAATGAGCTTGGACAAAATACTTCCTTCCTTTGAAAAAACCTCCTGAAATTTAATTTCTTTTTCATTAAAAAATTCCTTTAGAATTTTCCACCTTTCTTTTGTCTTGATGTAATCATCAACTCCCTGAAGTAGTATTGGTTGTACTTCGGTAGGTTTCTCCCAAGCAACAATCCCATTATGGGACGCTTCAACAACGTTCTCAATTATTGTATGTGTTTTAGCGTTTTCCTGCATCGAATTCTTGTATCTTATAGCTGCTGCCTGCAATCCCAAAGGATAATACATTAATGGAATACCAGAAATCCATTTTGCGAGTTTTAATGCATTATTTTTATCATTCAAATTATAAGAATTAATTTCATTTTTAACTTCATCAAGCTTTAGAAATGACTCGGTTACATCTGTTCGTTTTATTGGTAATATATCCAGTAATACGTTGATAATTGAATAAAGGTAAGCTGGAAACGATGCTCTTGGAGAATGGTATTCAGGAACAGTATAATGAGAAATATTGTTTTTTTGAGACAGTTCTTGCAATTTTCCACCTGAGGAGAACGCAATAAATTTTGCATTTGATTTTAAATTATTACTTAGAATGGTTAACGTTTCATCTGTGTTTCCGGAAATACTTGTAAGAACTACAAGTGTATTCGAATCAACTGTTTTAGGTAGTAGATAACCCTTTACAACACTTACATGAATGTCATCTTTTGAAAGCAATGATGACATTACTTCGCCAATTGTACCTGAACCACCCATTCCTGCAAAAACAATATGATCTATGTCTTTAACATGAATTTTTTCTAAATCAACTTCAAAACTAGCTTTTGCTATTTCAGGCCATTTATCATAAACCTGATACATTTTTTCAGAATCTATTCTTTGGAGTTCCTCAGAGTTCATTAATCTATTAATCCACTATGATTGTAATAAAATACTTAACTACCAAATGTTAGTCTTGAAAAAAATTGCGAAATAATATAACCTATATTTCAAAAGCGATTAAAACTTTAGTTGTCAGGGGTGCTCCAGCTATTGGAGTTTCAGGCGCTTTTGGTTTAGCCCTTGCTGCCTTACAAAGTACTGCAACTACAAAAGAAGAAATGGTTGGTGATCTTGAAGATGCTAAAAAAATTCTTTTCGAGACTAGACCTACTGCTGTAAACTTAGCATGGGGACTTGAAAAAATAATGCAAATAACGAGATCTTGTAAGGATGTTGATGTAATTAAAAAAACTGTGGTTAAAACTGCAAAACAAATGGCGGAAGAAGATGTTAAAATTAATATGATAATGGGTAAAAATGGTTCGAAACTCTTTGATGATAACGAAACAGTATTGACTCATTGTAATGCTGGAGCCCTAGCCACTGTTGGATATGGGACAGCATTGGGCGTTATTAGAGCTGTTAAGGAAGGTGGAAAAAATGTTAAAGTGATAGCTACAGAAACCAGACCAGTCCAACAAGGCTCAAGACTTACTGCTTTCGAACTGAAACATGATGGTATAGATGTCAGCCTGATTCCTGACACAGCAGTTGGTTATACTTTAGCAAATAATTTAGTAAACAAAATAATTGTTGGTGCTGATAGAATTTTGAAAACAGGTCATGTTTTTAATAAAATTGGAACATATCAGGTAGCGGTACTTGCTAAACAGCATAATACGCCATTCTATGTTGCTGCTCCATTGTCTACTTTTGATCTAAAAAATAATCCTGAAGATATTGTTATAGAACAAAGAAAATCATCTGAGGTAACCGGAGTCGGTGAGAGAAAAACGGCTCCAGATAATATTAATGTCATAAATCCAGCGTTTGATATTACGCCACCTGAACTCATTTCAGGAATAATAACTGAAAAGGGGGTGATTACTGCACCTTTTGAAGAAACTATTAAAGAATTATTTGCAGCTAATTAATAGAAAGTTTTTATTTATTCCCTGATTTTCACAGCATATGAGCCAAGTTACTACTGAACAAATTAAAAATTCTCTTAAACAATGTATGGATCCAGAAGTTCCTCTTAGTATTGTAGATATGGGTCTTATTTATGGAATAAATGTATCTAACAATAATGATGTTAAGATCAAAATGACAATGACTACGAAAGGATGTCCACTACATGATACAATGGTTGATGATGTCACTAGATATACAAAAAAAGTTCCTGGTGTAAATAATGTTCAAGTTGACATAGTTTGGGATCCTCCATGGTCTATCGATAAGATGTCTGATGAGGCTAAAGCAAAAATGAAGGGTTTTGGTAATCAAAATACACCTGCACCAATCAACTATGAAATAGTGATGCCACAGGGAGTAGGTAAAATGGTAAAACAAGATGATGGCTCTGTAATGTTAGCTAATGAACACGATCAAGGGTTTATGGTAAATCAAGCAATTATAGATTTTTGGAAATCATGTAATGGTAAACGAAAAGTAACAGAACTTGTTGATCTCTTTGCGCAACAAACAGGTCTGCAGAGAACCCAAGTGGAAAAAGAGGTAATGCAATTAATTAAACAACTGCATGATGGTGGATTAATTGTGCTAGTAAATCATACCGAAGCACCAAATGTAGAATTTAAAAAATAAGACTAAATCTCTTTAATCTCTGTAATTTTAGCCTGAACAGAATCCATTTTAATAATACATTTCTTGTCACTCCAACCCAATGCAACATACCAATCGCCCGCATCACAATCATATTTTGTTTCAAGAGTATGGATATTAGCAGCTTCCACTTCGTATCTCTTTAGAATACCCGAAGTTGCTAAAGATATTGCATCTTTCTCAGTCTTCAATCTTCTATCCATTAATCCTATTCCAGGAGACATGTAAAGTGTAAAGTAATTCAGTTAATATAGTTAAGGCATAAAATTATGAATTTTACATGTAGTAAATAATATCAATGCCTTCTTGTTGCAAAAATAAATCCCATATCAGAAAATATTGGTTTTGTTTTAGTATCAAATGAACTCATCTCTAGTATTTTAGTCAAATTTTTAATCAATAGTGGTTTTGAATTAGCAAAATGACATTCGATTGCAATTCTCTCAATTATTTCAAAATTTTTAGGAGTTAATGAATCTATTATATCGTATTCTGCACCTTCACAGTCTAATTTAAGAAAATCACACTTTTTGATTTTAGTCTCTTTAAAAAAATCATCCAGTGTCATCGAAGAAACTTCAACATAATTAGAATTAGTGATATACATGCTATGACTAGCTTCATCATCACGAAGAAAAATTTTAACTTTGGATGACTTGTCAGAAACTGCACAATTAAACGGAATTATATTTGTCAAATTATTCAGTTTTATATTATCTAAAAGCAGATCGTAATTCTCCTTCACTGGTTCGAAACAATATATTTTACCGTTTTTACAATACTGTGAAGCAAACAATGCAAACAAGCCAATATGAGCTCCTACATCTATTACAATATCATCATTCTTAATACTGAAATCTTTACTCGAGTAATCTTGAATCAGCCAAACGTTTGTTAAGGCCATTAAATCAGTTGATTTTACTCTAATTTTCAATTTTAAACCACTACGAGTTTCAAAAATAACATGAGTCTTGTTTGTTAAATTAAAATAAACCATAGGATACAAGCACCAATTCTTGAGAATATTCCGAGATTTAGCAAGTATCTGTAGTTTGGTAGAGAAACTAGAGGCCATTTTTAACTATGGAGTAGTAGAAAAGTATCTCTAATTTTATTATACGGATTTTTCATCAAATATTCAGTAAAAGATATGAAGATTCTCATCACAGGTGGAATGGGTTATGTAGGAAGCCATTTAATTGATTTACTATTAAAAGACAAACACAAAATTGTTCTATTAACAAAAAGTTATTCGAAGAAAAAAAACATATCTCAAGTTAAAAGTAAAATAAAAGTAGAAAAAATAGATGTTACAAATCAGCGTAAATTATCCAATAGTATAGAGCAGCATAAGCCTGATATTATAATTCATCTTGCTGGCATAACTTCTCATTCAAAATCCTTTGAAACTCCATTAGATGATGTTGAACAAAATGCTAAATCGACTTTATTCATTTTAGAAAAACTCAAACAAATGCAACATAAATGTAGATTTGTCCTAGGTAGTAGCTTTATTGTAGTTGGAAAGCCGAGTAAACTTCCTGTGGATGAAAAAACTTCTTGTTGGCCAACTACAGTTTATGGTGCAAATAGATTAGCAAGTGAACATTATTGCAAAATATATCATGAAGTTTATGGTCTTGATACTGTAATATTTCGCATAACAAACTCTTTTGGTCCAAGGGAGCAAGTGATTCCAACTAAGAACGCTGTAAATTTCTTAATACATGAAGCATTTATCGGGAACACTATAACAATTTTCAACAAAGGTAGATTTTTCCGAGATCTGATCTACATTTCCGATGTTATTTCTGGCATTAAAACAATAATCAACAAAGGAAAAGCGGGAAATTTGTATTGGATTTCTTCTTCTAAGAAAACTTGGTTTTATGAATTAGGTAGTTTGCTGGAAAAATTAACTGGTACTAAAGTAAAATTTGTTAAAACTCCCAATTATACAAAAAAAGTAGATGTAGGAAACTTTGTTGTTAATAATTCAAAATTAAAATCACTTGGGTGGAAACCAAAAGTAAACTTGAATCAAGGAATTAGAAAAACTTTGGAATATTTCGAATCAGAAAAAATTAGTTAACAGTCTTATTATCTCTAATATATCTACTAAACGATGTAAATTTAAAGTGCTTTAATAATTCTGACATTCTAGAGTATGCCTTATCTAAATTGTGATAAGTGATATACTTGTCTTTTAACGGTAAATTTAATCTCGGCATAAATTCTGGTGTAAGCTCCCAAGAGTGAATGTAAAAAGTTCCAGGCATATCTTTTTTTTCATAGTTTTTGATTGCTGTTTTGATTACTTTAGGAGGTAATGTTCTTAAGTAAAAACCTCCTCCTGCAGGAATTTTTTTACCTAGAAATTTTGTCGTCAATAGTGGAAATTCTATTAACTTTCCACTAGGATCATTTTTTTCAATGGATGTACTTGAGAGCTTATATGGTTGGTGTTCCGCATTTGGTGAACCATACATAGTAGATTTAGCTGGTACGATACTACTATCAAAAATGTAATTGTTTTCTGCCAAAATATCAATTGCCCATGAACTAAACTGATTTAGTGAGAATGTGGGTGCTCTAAATCCTTGTGATTTATGATTAGTTAATTCTGCAAATTTTTTAATTTCATTGGAAAATTTTTCCCTAAATCCTGGTGAATCTAGTCTATCATGATGCATAGTGTGAAATCCAATTTCATGATCATTATCAATAATCTTATCAAAAATTTCTGGTTGGATTTCTAGAAGTTCACCTACGACGAAAAATGTTGCGTAAGTATCATGTTTTCTTAATAGCTCTAGTATCTTATCAATACCTTTTATTACAGACGGTTCATGTTTTTCATCTTTAATATTACGTTTAACTAATTCTGGATGATACCAATCCTCAAAATCAATTCCTATTATATTCAATTTATCTACTCTATTTTTTTCACAACCCTAGCAGGATTACCAACCACAACACAATGATCAGGTACATCATTAGTTACGACACTTCCAGGAGACACAATTGAATTTTTTCCAATCGTGACTCCAGAGGTAACAATACAACCAGGATTCACAACAGCTCCAGATTTTATTTTAACTTGGGCTACCTTTCTTGGATATGCACCTTTTTTCAAAAATAAATTTGCAGTGGGATTACTATGAGCAAAGATCATTGAAAAAGATCCTAGTGTGACATTGTCTTCAATTTCCACTAGTTTTGGATAGATAAGATCAATGAATGCATAAGGGTTAAAATGACAATTGTTTCCAATTTTAACACCTCTTGCTCTTTGCATTTTAATAGCAAAACCAGAGTGTGGTGAAGAAAAAGCCAATCTATGTAAAATCCAAGAATTAAGATATTTTATGCGAATTTGAAAACGGCCTAAACTACCAGTATAACCATAGTACTCCATAAGCTCTTTTTCGTTGAGGGTGATTGCGTCATCAATTAGATCTTTATATTTACTCACACCCGTCAGATTTTCTGAATCTATCTAAATATTTCTAATAAAATGCATTGATAGAAGAATTAGTAACAAATACTAAATTTAGCTAAATTGCAGTAACGATAAGATGTTTGACGAGGAAAAATTATCCACATATCTCAATAGGTCAAAATTATTAACTAATGTTAGTTATGAAAAGAAAATTCGGATTGCAATTCTAGGAAGTTTCACGCTAAACGGTTTGGAAGAAACTATTAGAGTAAAATGTGCGGATAAAAAAATTCAATGCTCTATCTATGTTGCTGGATACAATCAATATAACCAAGAAATTTTGAATAAAAAAAGTGAATTATACAAATTTTCTCCTGACATAACATTTTTGATCATTGATTCTAGAGATATTCTAGGGGAACTTTTCTTGAATCCATATTCTATTTCTGTTCAGGAAAGAAAGAATTTAGAAACTGAAAAAAATGATGCAATAATTAATTTGGCACAAACTTTTGTAGCTAATTCTAAATCTAAATTAATTTTGTCCAATTTTAGTATACCATCATATTCTCCTATTGGAATAAATGAAATGAAAGAAGAATTTGGTCTACATGAAATGATAGGAAGTTTGAATCACAAAATTAAAACTATATTTCGTTCTAAACCTGAGATTTTTATCTATGATCTAAATTCTTTTGTCACTAAATTTGGAGAGAAGAATGTCTTTGATTATAAGCAATTTTTTTATGGGGATGTTAAGGTTTCTCTTGATCATATACCATATTTGGCGGAAGAATTTATGGGATACATAAAGGCAGTATTAGGATTAAATAAAAAATGCATTGTTTTGGATTTAGACAACACACTCTGGGGTGGTATAGTAGGTGAAGATGGTTTTGAAGGA
>LULR01000221.1_pt1 | contig 16428 bp, 17 predicted proteins | sample 729471 | NCBI WGS metagenome assembly LULR01 (sample SAMN03860284, study PRJNA289734) | marine metagenome | biome: seawater column; feature: ocean; material: water; isolation source: Red Sea water column Station 108 - depth 500m | place: Saudi Arabia: Red Sea | collected 2011-10-15 | depth 500 m
GGCGCGGCGACGGGCTCGCCCCGGAAATCCCCCCAGGCACCCGAGATCTTCAGCAGCTTCTCGACGCGTTCGGTGGGCTGGGCGCCGTTGCGCAGCCACGCCACGGCCTTCTCGTTGTCGATCTCGATCACCGAGGGGTCGCGACGGGGGTCGTAGAACCCCAGCGCCTCGATGATGCGACCGTTGCGCGCCTTGCGCGAGTCGGCGGCGACCAGTCGGTAGGTCGGCTGCTTCTTCTTCCCCATCCGCATCAGGCGGAGCTTCACGGCCACGTCGGGCTCACTCTCTCATCGTTGGAACTGCTCGAAGGCTCGGATCCGGGCGGACATCGGGGTCGCACCCGGCGATCCGGCGTCCTCGGGTGGGACTCGACGGACCGGAGGAACAGTCTGCCGGGAACCGCGGGGCTTTCCATCCCCGCGGCCGGATCGCTTCGCAGTGCGGTCAACGCGGCGGCAGTCCGCCGTCGGGCCCACCGAATTGGCCGAGATCCAGGCCCTCCAGCGGATCGTCGCCACCCAGGCCGGGCAGCGCCAGGCCCTTCTTGGGGACCGCCACGGGCCCCTTGGGGGTGGTGCGCCCGCTGCGCCCCCTCGCACCCTTCTTTCCGCCCTTCCCGCGCTTGCCGCCACGGCCCCTGCCGCCCGCCCGCGAACCGGCACCGCCCATCTGCTTCATCATCTTGCGCATCTCGCGGAACTGCCGGACCAGCTGGCTGACCTCGGTGACCTGGGTGCCGCTGCCGGCGGCGATGCGTGCCCGCCGGGAACCGTCGATGACGTCGGGATCGACGCGCTCCGCCGGCGTCATCGAGTTGATGATCCCCTCGATGCGGTCGATGCGCTGCTCATCGACGTCTGCCTCCACGTCCTTGAGCTGCTGTCCCATGCCGGGGACCATCTTCATGAGGTTGCTGACCGGACCCATCGTTCGGATCTGGCGCAACTGCTCGAGGAAGTCGTCGAGCGTGAAGGTGCCCTCCAGCATCCGGGCGGCGGCCGCCTCGGCCTGCTCCTTCTCGAAGGTCTCCTCGGCCTTCTCGATGAGCGTCTCGACGTCGCCCATGCCGAGGATGCGGCTGGCGAGGCGGTCGGGGTGGAACGGCTCGAGGTCCTCGAGGGCCTCGCCGGTCGAGGCGAAGGCGATCGGGCGGCCGACAACCTCCCTGACCGACAGGGCGGCGCCGCCCCGGGCGTCGCCGTCCAGCTTGGTGAGGATGACCGCATCCAGCTCGAGCCGCTCGTGGAAGGCCTCGGCGACGTTGACGGCGTCCTGGCCGGTCATGGCGTCGACGACGAGGAACGTGTAATGGGGCTCCAGCACGCCGGAGACCTCGGCGACCTCGGCCATCAGCTCCTCGTCGACGGCCAGTCGGCCGGCGGTATCGCAGATCAGGACGTCGCGGCCGAGCCGACGGGCCTCGGCGAGGCCGGCGGCGGCGACCGACACCGGGTCGCTGGCCTCGCTGAAGACCGGGACGTCCAGGCGCCCACCGAGGGTCCGCAACTGCTCGACGGCCGCCGGTCGGGCCAGGTCGGCGCCCACGAGGAGCGGGTTGCGGCCCTTCGCCTTGAACCAGCGGGCCAACTTGGCGGCCGTGGTCGTCTTGCCGGAGCCCTGCAGCCCCGCCAGGAGGACCACCGTCGGTGGCTTCGAGGCGAAGGTGATCGGCATCGTCTCGCCGCCGAGCACCCCGGTGAGCTCCTCGAGGACGATCTTGACGACCTGCTGACCGGGATTGAGCACCCCGGTGAGCTCCTCGCCGAGCGCACGTTCGCGGATGCGGTCCTGGAGGGTCCGGACGACGGCCAGGTTGACGTCGGCCTCGAGGAGGGCGACCCGGATCTCGCGGAGGATCTCGTCGACCTCGGCGGGGCCGAGTCGGCCCTTCCCGCGGATGTTGCGGAGGATCCCCTCGAAGCGGCTGGTCAGGCTCTCGAACACGTGTTGGTCCTCACTCCACTGGGCTCACTCGAACAGGGCGTCGACGAAGTCGGCGGGGTCGAACGGCAGGAGGTCGTCGGGCCCCTCCCCCACGCCAACCAGTTTGACGGGCAGGCCCAGTTCGGCCTCCACGGCGAGCACGATGCCGCCCTTGGCGGAGCCGTCCAGCTTGGTCAGCACGAGGCCGGTGACGTCGGCGGCCTCGGTGAACTGGCGGGCCTGCACGAGGCCGTTCTGGCCGGTGATGGCGTCGAGCACCAGCAGCGTCTCGGTGACCGTGCCGGCGCCCTTCTCGGCGACCCGCCGCACCTTGGACAGCTCGTCCATCAGGTTCTGCCGGGTGTGGACGCGTCCGGCGGTGTCGGCCAACACCAGGTCGGCGCCCTGGGCGGCGGCGTGCTCGACGGCGTCGAAGACCACCGATCCGGGGTCGGCGCCCTCGGTGCCCCGGACGACGGTGACTCCCACACGTTCCGCCCAAAGCGACAGCTGGTCGGCGGCGGCGGCCCGGTAGGTGTCGCCTGCCGCGAGGACGACGCGGTGGCCGTCCGCCACCTGCCGGCGACCCAGCTTGCCGATCGTGGTCGTCTTGCCGACGCCGTTGACGCCCACGACCAGCCAGACGCTCGGCGACCCCCCGGTGGCGAGGGTCCGGTCGGCGCCATCCAGCCGGCCGAGCATCTCCTCCTTGAGCAGGCCCAGGATGCGGTCGGCGTCGTCCACCCCGGACTCGGCGGCTCGGCGGCGGACCGCGTCAAGCAGCGACGAGGCGAGGTCGACGCCGACGTCGGCGAGGACGAGGGCGTCCTCGAGTTCATCCCAGGTTGCCGGATCGACCGTCCCGCGTCCACGGACCCCGGTGAGGCCGCTTCCCAATGCCCCACGGGCGCGTCCGAGGCGGGAACGGAGGCTCATGGCGGGGGCAGCCTAACGGGGGCGCCCCCGTGGTCGGAGGGGCTCCCGGGGAACCGCGACGGCGCCCCGGTCCCCGATCACTCGATGAAGTCGTCCAGCGATCCCAGCTCGACAACGGCGGTGCGCAGGTCGCCGTCCCGCTCGAACTCGAGTTCGACCGCCATGCCCGGCAGGCGCAGCTGGATGTCGGCGCCGAGGGCGTCCATGGCGGACAGCAGCCGACCGTCGGAGCGGAGGATGAGGTCGCCCGCCTCGAGGCCGGCGGCGTCGGCGGGCGACCCGGGTTCGACCTCGTTGATGAGGGCACCCGGTCGTCCGTCGGTCGTCGACGTGCCGATGATGCCCAGCCAGGCTGTCCCGATCGGCTCGCCGGCCAGGAGTCGCTCGGCGACGACGATGACGGTGTCGCTCGGGAGAGCGAAGCCCACGCCGGCGTTGGCGATGCCGAAGCCGCCGGTGGTGCGGATCGAGGTGTTCATCCCGATCACCCGGCCGGACCGGTCGGCCAGCGGTCCTCCCGAGTTGCCCGGGTTGATCGGTGCGTCGGTCTGGATCATCGAGACGCGGGCGCAGTCGGCCGTCATCTGGCGCCCGAGGTTGCACCCGAAGGAGGGGACGACCCGGCCGGTGGCGCTCACGATGCCGGCGGTCACCGTCTGGGTGAGGTCGAACGGGCTGCCGACGGCCACCGCCAACTGACCGACACGGGCCGGCTCATCCAGGGCGAACGTGGCGGGGACGAGGTCGGGTGCGTCCTCGTCGAGGCGCAGCACGGCGACGTCGCGGCGGATGTCGGCGCCGACGACGGTGGCGTCGATCTGCCGTCCGCTGGCGAGCACGACGCCGACCTCCAGGCCGGCCAGTTCCTCGTCGGTCGCCGACTCTTCGATCAGCACGTGGGCGTTGGTGACGACGTGGCCGCGGTCGTCGAGGGCGATGCCGGATCCCTGGCCGTAGTCGGCCACGTAGACCAGTACCACCGACGGCGACACCGCCTCGGCCACGGCGACCACGGGCTCGTCGCCGAGTTCGGCGACCGGCGCCTCGCCGGACCGCACGGTGATGCCCGAGGCAGTCGTCGCCAGCGTGCCCGGCTCGTCGTCGCCAGCATCACCGAGCAGCCAGCCGACGGCGATGCCGGCGGCGACCAGCACGACGGCGACCGTGCCGGCGACGAGCGCTCCGACGCCGCGGGTGACGACCTTGTCGACCGGTCCGACCGGCGTCGGGAGGGGTGCGGCGACGTCGTGAGACGGCGCGTCGACGCGCTGAGGCTCAGGGGTGTCTTCGTGTTCCACGCCGTCCACCCGCCCAGTATCCCGGTCGGAGGTCACCGATCCACGTACCGGGGCAGCCAGATCGTGAACGTGGAGCCCACCCCCACGGTGGAACGCACCGTGGCCTGTCCGCCGTGCCCCTCGGCGACCTGGCGGACGATCGCGAGGCCCAGACCCGAACGGCCGTCCTCCCGGGCGGAGGACCGGTCACCCCGCCAGAAGCGCTGGAAGACCCGTCGCAGGTCGTCGGCGGCGATTCCCGGCCCCTCGTCCCGGACGGCCATCCAGACCTTCTCGGCATCGTGGCCGGCGGTGACCTCGACGGCGCCCCCGGGGTCCGACACCCGGATGGCGTTGCTCAACAGGTTGGCCAAGCCCCGCCGCAACGCAGAAGGGTCGCCGACCACCGGGAGCCGCTCGGCCACATCGGCGGCCAGTTCGACGCCGGCGGCCTCCGCCCCCGCGGCGAAGTCGGCGACCGTCTCGCGGACGACGGCGGCCAGGTCGATCGGGTCGCGGTCGACCTCGGGGCGCTCGTGGTGGGCGTAGAGGAGCAGGTCATCGACCAGCGACGACATGCGGGAGGCGGCCCGCTGCGCCACGCCGGCGGCGTCGCGGAACTCCTCGACCGAGGCCTCCTCGTCCTCGATCGCCACGTCGAGGTTGGCGCGCAGGACCGCCAGCGGGTTCCGCAACTCGTGGGACGCCTCCTGGACGAACCGTCGCTGGGCCTCGAAGGCGTCGTCGAGGCGGTCGAGCATGTCGTCGAAGGTGTCGGCCAGCTCACGGAACTCGTCCTGGGGGCCGCCCATCCCGATACGACGCGAGAGGTCGGTGCCCTGGATCGCGCGGGCGACCGTCGTGATGCGTCCGATCGGCCGGACGACGAGGCCGGCCACCGACCAGCCGATGGCGATGCTGGCCACGAACAGGACGGCGAGGGCAACCACCGAGTAGATGCGCAACTGGCGCAGCGCCCGCTGGTTCACGGCCTCCTCGAAGCCCCGGAGGCCGCTCGCCGTCTCGGCCGTGGCCTCGGCGCTGCCGTCCGGCTCGTCCATGACGTCGCTCAACTCGACGAAGGCGGCGTTGCGCGACATCGGCGCGTCCTCGAGGACACGCGACACGTTCTGGTAGATGACGCCCACGACCACGGCGGCGACGCCGAACAGCAGGACCGAGTAGAGGAGGGCCAGGCGCAGGCGGATGCTGGCAACGGGCAGCCGGTACCGGCGCTCACCGGAAGGCGTGCTCACGACGCAGCGTCCCCACCGTCACCCTGACCGTCTGGGTGAAGGGGTCGGCGTGCTCGTCCCAGACGTGCTCGAGGAGCTCCTCCTGCGAGACGACCTCGCCGGGGCGGCTCATCAGGTAGCGCAGGACAGCGACCTCCTTGGGAGCCAGGTCGAGGGGCGAGCCGTCCACCTCGGCTCGTTGCGCGGCGGTGTCCAGCCGGAGGCCGGCCACCTCGAGGACCGCCCCCGAACGGCCGGCATCGCGGCGCAGCAGGGACCGAACCCGGGCGGTGAGCTCGTCGAAGGCGAAGGGCTTGACGAGGTAGTCGTCGGCCCCGGCATCGAGGCCCCGGATCCGGTCGTCCAGGGTGTCGCGGGCGGTGAGCATCAGGATGCGGGGCGGAACCTCGGCCGCATCGAGGGCCCGCAGCCGATCGCAGACCTCGAGGCCGTCGAGGCCGGGCATCGTCAGGTCGAGGCACACCAGGTCGTAGGGCGTGTAGGAGGCCTTGGCGAGCGCCTCGTCGCCGTCGAGGGCGGTGTCGACCGCGTAACCCTCACGGCGCAACCCGCGCGCGAGCGCCTCGACCAGGTCCGCTTCGTCGTCGACGACGAGGATCCGCATCCCGCGACGGTACCCCGACCACCGGTCCGGCCCCGGGCGGGGCGGGGCGGCCTGACGGCGGTCAGGCGTGGGCCAGGGCGGCAGCCTCCTCGGCGGCCTGCTGTGCCCGCACCCGTTCGCTGACCACCCGTGTCGAGCCGCCGGGAGCCATCGTCACGCCGTAGAGGCAGTCGGCCGCCTCCATGGTGCGCTTCTGGTGGCTCACGATCATCAGCTGGGCATCGGCGCGGAACTGCTCGACCAGGCCGAGGAAGCGGTGCAGGTTGACATCGTCGAGAGCCGCCTCGACCTCGTCCATCACGTAGAAGGGCGACGGCCGGCTGCGGAACACGGCGAACAGGAACGCGAGGGCGGTCAGGGAGCGCTCGCCGCCGGACAGCAGCGAGAGCTTCTTGACGTTCTTGCCGGAGGGCTTGGCCTCGACCTCGATGCCGGTCTCGAGGAGGTTGTCGGGGTCGGTCAGGTGGAGCCGGCCGGTACCACCCGGGAACAGGGTGTCGAAGAGGTCGGTGAAGTGGGTGGAGACCTCGGCGAAGGCCCCGGCGAACACGGTCGCGATCTCGTCGTCGATGCACCGGATCACCTTGCGGAGCTCGCGTCGGGTGGTGCGGATGTCCTCGAGCTGGCCGCCGAGGAACTCATGACGCTCCCGCAGGGCGTCGTACTCCTCGAGGGCGAGGGGGTTGACCGGGCCGATGAGCTCGAGTTCGCGCTCGAGCTCGGTGAGCCGGGCAACGACGGTGGTGCCCTCGGGGAGTTCGGGGCAGGGAGCGTCGAGGACGGCGTCGGGCTCGCAGCCGAACTCGGTGCGGATGGACTCGGTCAGGTTCTCGAGCCGGAGGCGGGTCTCGGCCCGGTCGACCTCGAGTCGGGACAGCTGCTCACGGGCGCCGTCGAGGGCCCGCTCGGCCTCGGTGCGTCGACGACGCAGGTCGTCGAGTCGGGCGGCGACCGCCTGGACCCGCTCGGACTGGCAGCGGCGCTGCTCTCGCAGGGCGTCCAGCCGGACGTCGACCAGCGCCATGCGGACGTCGAGGGCCTCGACGAGGCGGCGGGTGGCCGCCGAGCGGTCGTCCAGCTCGGACCGACGCAGGTCGGCCTGCAGGCGCTGGTCGTTGAGATCGTCGAGGCGGGCCGAGAACTCGGTGACGCGGTTGAGCAGCAGGGTGCGCCGGGCGGTCAGGTCGGCCAGGCGCACCTCGTGGGCGGTGCGCCGGCCGCTCAGTTCAGCGGCACGCTCCTCGAGGTCGGCCCGCTGCTCGGCCATCTGGCGGGCGGCCTCGGCGGCCTCGGTCTCTTCGGCCTCGAGCGCCGGCATGCGCTCGTCCAGTTCGGCGATCCGCAGGCGGCCCGCCTCGAGCCGGGCCTCGAGCTCGCCGATCCGGGTCCGCAGGCCCTCAGCCTCCGTGAGCAGGTCTCGGCGCTCGGCCTGCAGGCGCTGCAGCGCCTCGGCGGCAGCGGTGAACCGGCCGTCGTGGTCGTCCAGTTCGCGGGTGCGGCGGGCCCCCTCGGCCTCGAGGTGGTCCGCACGACGCTCGGCCTCGTCAAGAAGCCGGCGGGCCTCGACGCGCTCCTGTTCGCCGTCGAGGAGGCTCGCCTCGGCGTCGGCGAGTGCGGCCCCCGTGGCGCCACCGCGTTCGCCACCGACCCGCCAGCCGGCGGGGCCGAACCGGTCGCCGTCGAGGGTGACGAACACCGACATGGGATGGGCCGTGGCCGCCTCGACCGCCTGATCGGCATCGACGATCGCAGCGTGGGCCAGTAGGCGATCGAGCAGGCGGTCGACCTCCGGGACCCGTGCCCGGACGTGCGACCGCACCGAGCGGCCGGGCGGCGACGTCCCGGCGATGGTGTCGCCGACGCCGAGGGCCAGCACGGCGGCGGAGAGCCGGCCCTCGCGGAGGGCGGTGAGTGCCTCGACGGCCCGGTCGGCGTCCTCGACGACGACGGCATCCAGCGCCTCGCCGGCCGCGGCGGCGAAGGCGGCCTCGTGGCCCTCGTCGACCTCGACCAGGTCGAGCAGCGTCCCCAACACTCCGTCGATTCCCGCCAGGTGGGCGACACCGGCGCGGGAACGTGCCTCGTCGAGCGCGAGGGCGAGCGCCTCGACCCGCGCCCGCGTCGTGCGGACGTCGGCCTCGGCGGCAGCCAGCCGCTCCCACACCGAGTTGCGGGCCCGGGCCGCCTCATCCAGCCGCCGCTCGATGCCGGTGAGCGCCTCGACGAGCGGCTGCTCGGCCGTCTCTCCCTCGGAGAGTTGGCGCCGCAACTCCTCGCCGGACCCGTCGAGTCGGGCGATGTCAGCCTCGACGAGTCCGAGGCGGGTGGCCAGCCCGTCGCGCTCAGTGGATGCCTGGGCCTGCGTGGCCCGCAGCACGCCGAGCTCGCCCCTCGCCTCGGCGGCGTGGGTGTCGAGGGCGACGACGCCGTCCGCCCAGGTGACCTCAAAGGCCGCCCGGTCTGCCGCCAACCGGGTCTCGGCGAGGGCCAGCTTTTCGGCCTCGGGGGCCAGCGACTCGTACTCGGCGTCGAGCGACGCCAGTTCGGCCTCGGCGCGGGTCTTGTCGGCCTCGAGTCCGAGGACCAACTGCTGGGACACGAAGGCCTCGCGCTCGCGGTCGATGCCGCGCTGGCGCTCGACCAGCACGCCCCGCAGGCCACGGCCACGTTCTCGCAGCGACTCGTACCGGAGGAGCCGGTCGCCGAGGTCGTCGCCGCCGCCGACGGCCAGTTCGGCCTCGGCGGTGGTGACCTGGCCGGACAGGTCGTCGAGGGTCGAGCGGGACTCGGCCTCGGTGGCCGCCAACTCGGTCCGTCGGGTGGCCTCATCGCGGGCTCGGTCACGCAACTCGGTCAGTTGGAGGGCGGTGCGGTGGCGGCGCAGGGCGCTGAGCTCGCCGACCAGGTCGCCGTGACGGCGGGCAGCCTCGGCCTGGCGCTCGAGCGGTCGCAGCTGGCGGCGCACCTCGCGCTGGAGGTCGCCGAGGCGGTCGAGGTCGGTCTCGGTGGACTTCAGCCGCCGCTCGGCCTTTTCGCGGCGCTTCCGGAACTTGAGGATGCCGGCGGCGTCCACGATGATCATCCGCCGCTCCTCCGCCCGGGCGTTGAGGACGGCGTCGATCTGGCCCTGGGAGATGATGACGTGCTGCTGGCGGCCGACGGCGGCGTCGGAGAGCAGGTCCTGGATGTCGAGCAGGCGGCAGGCGGCGCCGTTCAGGGAGTACTCGCTCTCGCCGGTCCGCAGCAGTGTGCGCGAGATGGTGACCTCGGCGACATCGATGGGGAGCAGCCGGGCGTCGTTGTCGATCGTCAGGGTGACCTCGGCCCGGTCGAGGGCGGCTCGCTCGGCTGTGCCGGCGAAGATGACGTCGTCCATCTTCTGGGAGCGCACGGCGCTGGGGGCCTGGGCGCCGAGCACCCAGGCGATGGCGTCGACGACGTTGGACTTGCCGCTGCCGTTGGGCCCGACGACGACGGTGACACCGGGTTCGACGTCGAGGACGGCCTGGTCGGCGAAGGACTTGAAGCCCTTGATGGCGAGGCGCTTCAGGAACACGCCGGTGCTCGCCGCCACGCGCCGGCCCGGGCGCCTCGCCGGGCACAAATCACACCGCTGTCATTCGCCACGCCCCCACCATAGGCGCTTCGAACGCCCCAACCGGCGCGCCCGGGCGTCCTCAGACCTGGGTGTCGCAGTAGTACGTCCAGCCGTTCTTGTACTTGGCCCGCTGGATCGGCAGACGGCTGCGGGGGCTGAGATGCCCGGTCCGGCCGAACACTGCCAGGTGGTCCTGGTAGATGCCCGGCGAGCCGAAGACGTCGACGAACGGGCGCTCCTCGAGGCTGGTGCCGCGGTACTTGACGGCGTCGTGGATGATCTCGACGACGGCTCGGTACAGGCGACGCACCTCCTGGCTGGACAGCGAGTCGCTGGGGCGGTCGTGGCGGAGGCCCGACGAGAACAGGATCTCGTCGCTGTAGACGTCGCCGATGCCGACGATGAACGACTCGTCGCAGAGCAGGTCCTTGAGCGGTGTGCTCCGGGAGAGCACCCGGCGGGCGAAGTCGGTCCAGGAGATGGGCTCGCCGATCGGGTCGAGGCCCAGGCGGTCCAGCTCGGGCAACTCGTCGAAGATGGCGTCGGCGTCGACCAGCCGGACCTGCGAGTCGCCCTTCGGGTCGACCAGCCGCAGTTGTCCGCCCTGGGTGAAGGTGATCGTGACCTCGGTCCGGGGCGCGACAGCCTCCTTGTTGGCCTGACGCCGGAGCAGGGCGCCGGGACCCAGCCGTATGACGAGGTACTGGTCGTCCAGCTCGACGCACAGGTGCAGGCCGGCGCGGCGCACCGAGGCGACCTTGCGGCCCTCCAACTGGCCGGTGAACTGCTTGCGGTTCCGGTAGCCCTCGAGGACGGCCATCGACGCCGCCTCGGCCGACTTGACCTTGCGACCGGCGAGGTCGCGGTCGAGGTCCCGACGGACGGTCTCGATCTCGGGCAGTTCCAGGGCGATGGTCATCGGGGGCTCCCGGTGTCGGCCAGGACCACCGTTTCGGTCGTGGGTGTGGTGGCAGGGTCGTCCGAGCCGGTGTAGGGCTCGTGCGTGACGGCCAGGTCGTCCAGGTGGCACAGGTCCACCCAGGCCAGGCGGGCAGCGGCCTGCTCGGCGCGCTTCTTGGAGGTCCCCGTCCCCGGCCCCCAGGTCCGCCCGTCGACCTCGACGACGGCATGGAACCGCTTGTCGTGGTCCGGCCCCTCGGCGTGGAGCCGGTACGCCGGCTGCTCGGAGAAGTGGCGGGCGACGAGCTCCTGGAGCCGCGTCTTGTGGTCGTGCAGGCCGGGCTCCTCGGCGGCCCGGTCGAGGGCACCGGCGAACAGGTCGTCGACCAGGCGGAAGGCGGAGGCCTCGCCCCCGTCGAGGAACACGGCGCCGATCACGGCCTCCATGGCATCGGACAGGATCGACTCCTTGTCGGCGCCACCGGAGGCCGCCTCGCCACGGCCGAGGCGCAGCACGTCGCCAAGGCCGATCCGCCGACCGACGTCGGCCAGGGCGCCGGCGCTGACGACGCCGGAGCGGATCTTGGCCAGCTCGCCCTCGGGCAGGTCGGGGTGCTCGCCGAACAGGCGGGTGGCGACGGCGAGGCCGAGGACGGCGTCGCCGAGGAACTCGAGCCGCTCATTGGAGCGCCCCTCGAACTCGGCACACCACGACCGGTGGGTCAGCGCCTCGGCCAGCAGGCCGGGGTCGGCGAACCGGTGTCCCAACCGCTCGACGAAGGCGGTCGTGGCGACGGAAGTCCCTTCGACGTCGGCCGACGGCGTGTCGACCGGATCAGCCGAGACGGGCCGTGACATAGTCGACCGCGTCGCGCACGGTCCTGAGGTCCTCGAGGTCCTCGTCCTCGATGCGGAAGCCGACCGATCGCTCGGCCAACTCCTCCTCGATGGCCTCCACCAACTCGATCAGGGCGAGCGAGTCGGCGTCGAGGTCGTCGGCGAAGGAGTCCCCCTCGCCGATGCCGGAGGGCTCGATCTCGAGGATGTCGGCCAGGCGGTCACGGACCAGGGCGAGAACCTCGTCGCGTCCGAACGGGTCACCGTCGACATGGGTTTCGGCAGGCACGGGGCTCCTCGGGGGATTCGGGGCGGGTGGCCGGCACCATCGGATGGCCGGTCGCCGCGGGAAACTGGGGTTCGGGAGGGAATTCTACCGGTTCCCCGCACCGATCAGGAGGGGACAGATCGGCATAGAAGGGCAGGAAATGGACCGGACGGTCAATCGCTGCCCGGGGATCCGACGGCGGTCGTGAGGTGAGCCACCATGTCGGCCTCGACCATCTCAGCGGCCACGCGCACGGCGTTCTCGATGGCCAGCGCCCGTGACGAGCCATGGCTGATGATGCACACGCCCTTCACCCCGAGGAGCATCGCCCCGCCGTAGGTGTCGGGATGGAACTCTCGGTACAGCGCGTCCAGTTCCGGCCCGAGCTCGGCCGCGGCAGCCGCCGCCTCGGGACGCTCGCCCAGGCTGGTGAGCAGCGCCGTCATCAGCGTGCGCATCGACCCCTCGAGGGTCTTGAGCGCCACGTTGCCGGTGAAGCCGTCGGTCACGACCACGTCGACCTCGTCGGTGAGCAGGTCGCGCCCCTCCACGTTCCCGATGAACGTCGAATCGGCCCAGGTGGCGGCCTCGAGTGCGGCGTGCGCCTCCTTGACGAGGGGGCTGCCCTTGCCGGGCTCCTCGCCGATCGACAACAGCGCCACCCGGGGTTCGGCCACGCCGAGGCGATCACGGGCGAACACGGCGCCCATCTGCCCGAACTGGACCAGCCACTCGGGGCTGCACTCGGCGTTGGCACCCGCATCCAGCAGCACCGTCGGGGTGGAACCGGGGGTCGGCAGCAGGGTGGCGATGGCCGGCCGGAGGACGCCCCGGATGCGTCCCATGCGCAGGAGGGCACTGGCCATGGTGGCACCGGTGTTGCCGGCACTGACCATCGCCGAGGCGACGTCGTCACGAACGGCCTCCGCCGAGCGGACGAGTGACGAGTCCTTCATCTTCCGGACGCTGACCCCCGGGTCGGCGTCCATGGCGATCACCTCGGAGGCGGGCAGGACCTCGAGTCCGCCGGTGTCGGTGAGTTCCTCGGGGCGGCCGACCAGGACGACGGGGATGCCGTGCTCCTCCCGGGCCCGGCTGGCGCCGGCGATGATCTCGTCGGGCGCGAAGTCGCCGCCCATGGCGTCGACGGCCACGGGGAGCCTGATGGCCATCAGGGCGCGCCGACAGGGGTGCCGGTGGAGGTGGTCACGGGGCCATCATGGCGCATCGCCCGGCCGGCCCCGGCCATGGCGGCGTTCGCGGGGAGTATCGCGTCAGTCGACGTCGACGGCCTGGCGGCCCGCGGACCAGCCGCAGTTGCCACAGACGCGGTGCGGGCGGCGCACGTCGCCACAGCGGGGGCAGGTGCTGCGCGACGAGGGACGCAGGGTCCAGGCGCTGGCCCGACGGCTGCGGCCCTTGGCCTTGGAGGTCTTCTTCTTGGGAACGGCCATCGTGAACTCGCAGGGTCGAACGGCTTCGGAGCGGACGAGGGGCGGAGGTGCCCGTCGCGGCGACCCCGAAAGGCTAGCGGCCCGGCCCCGGAAGCGGTCCGGCGTCGACCGGATCACTCGCCGGGATCCGGCTCCCGGAGCACGTCCAGCGCCGCCCAGCGGGGGTCTCGGGCCGGCTCCCCGGTCTCGGCGTCATGGACGGGGAGTGCCGGGAACCGGTCGGGGTCGGGACCGGCGCATCCCTCGTCGCACAACGGGGACAGCGGGAGGGACAGCAGGACGGCGTCCCGGGCAACTGCCTCGAGGTCGACCGTCTCCTCGCCGCCATCCGCCTCGAGTGGATACGTGTCGCCAGCATCGTCCTCGCCGTCGCCGATCTCGTCGGACGGCCGGAACACCTCGCGGACCTCGAGGCACAGGTGGCCGCGCACCTCCCCCAGGCAGCGCCGGCACTCCCCCGTCCAGTCCAGGTCGACGGTGCCGTGGGCGACCACGTCACGGCCGCTGGCCCCGACCTCGAGGGCGAGCACCACCCTGTCGTCGTCGACGGCGACCGTCCCGACCCGCAGGCCGTCGAGGGCGACGGCCTCGTCGATCCGGCGCGGCACCGCGCCGCGCCGTCGCAGCGGGGCGACCGGGACCCGAAGTCCGCCGGTCATGCCCGCAGGGCGGCCGACGGCGCCGAGTGTGGGCTCACCCGTCCGGCTCGGGGCCGTCGCTGTCCTGATCGAAGAACGAGGAACTCGACCTCGGGCGCTGGGCCTCGGCCGCGGCGGCCTGGGCGGCCTGTTCGGCGGCTTCGGCCTGCTGCCGACGGTCGCGGTCGAGCACCGTCTCCTGGAGCTTGCGCCTGCCGGCGGCGATCGTGTCGCGGGCCTCGGTCAGGGTGGCCTCGAACGTGGCCAGCTTCTGGTCGCAGTAGTCCTCGGTCTCGCGGCGCATCCGCCGGGCGTCCTCGTGGGCCATCTCGACCAGTTGGCGGGCCCGTTGTTCCGCGGTCCGGACGACCTCGGTGCGCTGCACCAGCCGCTCGGCCTGTGAGCGGGCCATCTCGAGGATCTCGTCGCCTTCGCGGCGGACCTTGGCGAGGAACTCCTCGCGCTCCTTGAGCAGCCAGCGGGCGGCCCGCAGGTCCTCGGGCAGCCGGGCGATGGCCTCGTCGAGCACCTCGAGCAACTCCTCCTTGTTGATCATGGAGGACGCCGAGAGCGGCATCGGCCGGGCATTGGCGACGGCCTCGCGCGCCTGGCGGAGGATCCCCTCGACCTGGGGCGGGTGGTAGGGGTCGGTCGCCCGCCGGGTGTCCTGCTCCGGGGTCGGGAGGCCCGGGTCGGCGAGGTCGGACGGGTCGGACACGGCGCCTACGCTCCGGCCTTCTCGGCCAGCCGCAGCCGGACCGGTTCGGGGACCATCTCGGAGACGTCGCCGCCGAGGCGGGAGACCTCCCGGATCAGGCCCGAGGCGAGGAACGACCGGCGGGAGGCGGTGGGCAGGAAGAGGGTGTGGACGCCGGAGATGGCGAGGTTGGTCTGGGCCATCTGCAGCTCGGCCTCGAAGTCGGAGACCGCCCGCAGCCCCTTCACGATGAAGTCGGCCTCGACCTCGGTGGCGAGGGTGACGACGAGGCCGTCGAACATGGTGGTACGGACGTTGTCGAGGTGGGTGAAGCACTCGTCGAGGAGTTCCATGCGCTCCTCGAGGGTGAACAGGCCGCCTCCCTTCGAGGGGTTCATGAGGGTCCCGACGACGACCTCGTCGAACAGCCGCGAGGCCGTCTCGACGAGCTCGACGTGGCCGTTGTGGACGGGGTCGAATGATCCGGGGTACAGGACTCGGGTCACGGTCGGGAACTCCCAGGGTCTCCGGGTTCGGGCGAGAGCAGCATCACCACGGTACCCGCGTACCGCCGCACCCTTCCGACATGCCAGCCGGCGGGCACCTCGACCTCCCGGTCGGACTCGACCACGGCGACCGCTGCGTCGAGGGCGGCCAGCAGGGTCGTCCAGCCGTCGTAGGCGTACGGGGGGTCCAGCAGCGCCAGGTCCCAGCGGCCGGGGTTGGCCGACAGCCAGCGTTCGGCGTCGGCGACCACGACGTCGGCCCGGTCGGTGAAGCCACAGGTGGCCAGGTTGTCCTCGACGAGCGCAGCGTGGGCCCGCGAGCACTCGACGAAGGTGGCGTGTGCGGCGCCGCGCGACAGCGCCTCGATCCCGAGTGCCCCGGTGCCGGCGAACAGGTCGAGCACCGCGGCGTCGACGACCGCCCCCTGGCTGTGCAGGGCGTTGAAGACCGCCTCGCGGACCCGGTCGCCGGTCGGGCGGACGGCGTCGTCCCTCGGGGCCGCCAGCCGGCGTCCACGGGCGGTTCCGGCCACGACGCGCATACCCAAGTATGGGCGCTGGCCGCCGAACTAGCGTTACGGCATGCGAGCGCCGGCCACGATCACCTGCGTCGACTGTGGGGGCACCTGCCACCTGCTGGCCCACCCGGAAGAGGAGTTCGACCCCGGCGACCCCGTGGCCTACCGGTGCGCCGACTGCATGGACCGCTGGGACCTGGTCATGCCCGACGACGAGGACGACGGCGCCCCCGACGGCCCGTCCTGACCCTCGTCGCCGCGGGCCCCTCAGCCCCGCGGCTCCCTCCACATCAGCGGCCCCTCAGCCCCGCGGTTCCCTCCACATCAGCGGAATGGTCGGGCCGCCCTCGATCTCCACCTCGCCGGTGACGGCGAACCCGTGGCGCTCGTACAGCGGCACGTTGGCGGGATCGCTGGACTCGAGGTAGGCGGGGATCCCCTCGGCGTCGCAGCGGTCGGTCCCCGGCCGCGCAGCTGGTGCAGTTGGGCGATGCCGAAGCGGGCGGCGTCGAAGTCCGGTCCGGGGTCGTCCGGACCCAGCGGCGGCACCCACACAGCGGCCGAGGCGAGGCCGTCGACGGTGACGGTCTCGTCGATGCCGATGCCGCCCGCCAGGCGCGCCGAGAAGAAGGTGGCGAGGAGGCCCGGGCGGGTTCCGGGGTCGGCGAACAGGAACGAGAGCACCGGGTCCCCCGCGAAGGCGACGGCCAGGGTGGCGCCGACGTCGGGCAGTTCGTGCGTCTCGGCGGTGCGCGGGTCCATCAGGCGCCGAGTCTGCACCCGTTCACGACTTGAGGAGCCAGTCGGCCTCGTCGTCACCGAGCAGGAGGTCGACCTCGTCGGCCAGTCCCGGGTGGGCGTGGAGGCCGTCGCCGTCGCCGACCAGGTCGACCGCCGCCTCCCGTGCGGCCTCGACCCACTCGCGGTCGCGGCGCAGCGAGGCGAGGCGCAGGTCGTTCCGGCCCTTCTGGCGCTCCCCCATGATCGTGCCCTCGCCGCGCAGGTCGAGGTCGACC
>LULR01000146.1_pt1 | contig 16166 bp, 15 predicted proteins | sample 729471 | NCBI WGS metagenome assembly LULR01 (sample SAMN03860284, study PRJNA289734) | marine metagenome | biome: seawater column; feature: ocean; material: water; isolation source: Red Sea water column Station 108 - depth 500m | place: Saudi Arabia: Red Sea | collected 2011-10-15 | depth 500 m
GGCACGCAGGTCGTTCGCTTCCAGCGACTCTCAACAAGCCGATCCATGGGGGTCTGCCCCTCAAAGTATCGGACTATCATATAGTGATTCATCGGAGGTATCGGAACATCCAAGCCTGAATACCTATAGGAACGCTGCCCCACATCAAGCCACCCAAGGTCGTCACTAGCAGTCAACACCTCTCCCGGCACCCAAATAGGTAACTCTTCTGGTTCGATGAGATCTACCATTGCAGTTCTCCCTCGACATCTAGTCGACTGTTATTATTAGAGGATAAAAGACGTTTGGGACGCTACTCTAAATAAGCTAACCAGAGCGAAATCAAAAAACTCGACAGCCTCTTAACAAATCTCCCCTTACAACCCGCGTCGTCGCCAATACGAATGAGGCCCATTGTAGTGGTCAACTAATCCCACCCCGCCTGTCTAGGTTTAGCTCTCTACTCCACAGCTTACAGTTTGACTGTTGGACCGATAGCGCAACCTTGAAGGCATAGGCGGGAAGAGGGCATTTCGGGGAATAATCTACCTTTTTGGATACATCTCATAGATCAGCCTATTTCTATACAATTAGTACGAACAATCTTGCTACAGCCACGAAAATATATGCCATGCTGCTTCTTGGGCTTTGTTTGCATACCAGAGCCTCCCCTAACATGATTGAGGCACTCTTAATCTTCCATTTCCTATGGCCGAAGCTCTTTTAATTTTTAGAGTTACCTTTACCATGGAAAAGTGTCAAGCTTGCCTTGGATAAATCCGTCTAAAGAACATGAAGATCTAGTTCGCTAGTCTAAGTTATTTTCTAGTAAAGTGTTGTTCATTCAGCTAACCCAGAAAAAGCCTTCCATAGCTTCTCCCAGTAGTTGCAAATATGCCTGCAATCAACACTACTTACCTACGGCCCTTCGGGTTCATTATCAAATCCTCGCCCCGGGCCCAGATGACCGAAGCCATACAGCAGATACTCAATGACAAATGTCTACCTGCCATCAGACATCATCCGTACCGGTAAGGAAAGCACCAGCAATCGCCGCAGCCGCCACGAGGACGATCCGATTTCTCCAGAGCTGCTGAATTCCCTGACCCGCCGCCAGCTGCTGGTGCTTGAGCGTATGTCCAAGGGCGAATCCAACAAGCAGATTGCCTATAACCTGAACATCGCCGAGACCACGGTGAAGGCCCATGTGTCTGCGATATTGCGCAAGCTCGGGGTTCACAACCGGGTGCAGGCGATTCTGTCTGCCAGCGATGTGGATTTCAGTCAGTATTTGAAGCGTTAAGTTGGCCCGGTTGTCGGATTACCAATTTGGCCTGGTTGTCGGATTACGCCGTTGGCTAATCCGACACCCATCTGCAACCTCAATTCCTGAGCAAATGACTCAACGCACTGCGCAGCTTAAGGGGCTTCACCGGCTTGTTCATCAGCAGGTGCCCCAGCTCGCGGATATGCTGCTTGAGCTCATTGGTGTAGTTGGCGGTGATCATCACCACCGGCGCCGGGCATCTCCGGCGGCCATTGATCTCAGCCACCACGTCCACGCCGTTTTCGTCGTTGTCCAGATGGTAGTCAGCCAGGATCAGGTCCACCGCACTGGTGGCCGGATCCAGCTGACGCTCGAGGTCCTCCAGGGATACCGCCGTGACGACTCGGCACCCCCAACCTTCAAGCAGAGTTTTCATGCCCTCGCAGATCGACTGGTCATTGTCGATCACCCAGATTCGGGCCCCGCCAAGACCGCTATCGAAAGGGATGGCTCGGTTCTGGTCGACCGCCGACTGTTTGGCCTTCAATCGGCCGAGGGGCACACTTACGCTGAATACAGAACCCTTGCCTTCAGTGGACTGGACCGCCACTTCATGGCCAAGCATGCGAGATATTTTATCTACGATAGCCAGCCCGAGGCCAAGGCCTTTATCGGGCTGTGAACCTGCCGGGCGGATGCGTTTGAACTCTTGAAAAATCTCGGTGAGTTTGTCTTCGGGAATACCGGGGCCGGTATCCCATACCTGCAGCAGAACGTGACCCCCCTGTCGCCGGCAGCCCAGCAGGATCCGGCCATTCCCCGTGTAGCGAATGGCATTGGTGAGGAAGTTCCTGAGAATCCGGGCCAGCAGTTGCGAGTCCGATTCAACAATCGCGGAGCTGGCGACGAAGTCCAGACGCAGCCCTTGGGCCATGGCCATCTGACGGAATTCCCGGGCGATGTTATTGAGCAGATCCCGCAGATCAAAGGCGGTGACATCCGGTTTGATCACACCGGCATCGAGCTTGGAAATATCGACCAGGGTACCGAGAAGATTTTCAACATCGTCCAGGGAGGTGCTGACCGAACGAACCAGGCCTTCCGCCTTGGGCCCGAACGACTGCTCCAACAGCGCACTGGTAAAAAGGCGGGCGGCATTCAGGGGCTGCAGCAGATCGTGGCTAACGGCGGCCAGGAACTTGGTTTTGGAGAGATTGGCCCGCTCTGCCTCCAGTTTGGCATCCCGAAGACGGGCTTCCACCGCCGCCCGCTCGGTGATTTCCTGGCGCAGCTGGTTATTCAGGCCAGTCAGCGCTGCGGTACGTTCTTTCACCCGCCGCTCCAGATTGTCATAGGCTTGCTCCAGGGCCAGGGCGGTCTTTCGGCGGTCGGTGATGTCCCGGATCAGCACAAAGAAACCGATGATGTCGCCCTGCTCATCGAAGTTCGGAACGTAGGAGCGAAGCATATACCGCACCTCACCCTGCTCCCCGGTCTCTTCAAACTCAAAGGTGACGTTGTGGCCATCCATGACATCCATAATCTGCGGCAACAGTCGCTGATACAGCTCTGGCGAATGCACATGATCCAGACGCTTGCCCAGGGGCGACTCACCCTTGCGGCCGTACCAGGCCTCGTAAACCTTGTTGCAGAACTGGATGGTCATGTCGGCCCCGACATAGGCAATCAATGCCGGTACATGATCGGTGACCACCCGGATCCAGCGCTCGCTTTCCTCCAGCGCCTTGATCCGCCGAGCCATTTCGCTGTTCTTCACATCGGTGATGTCGGAGTACAACACCACCAAACCGCCTTCGCGAGTCGGCCGCTCGGTCATCTGGACCCAGCGTTCGTTGGAAAGAAGAAACACTACCCCCTCGGAATCCGGATGACTGTGTTCTTCAACGATCAATCCGGAGGTGACGGCCTGCGATTTCACCTCAGCGATCGGAGTGCCCGCTTCGGGTACGTCCAGGCCGGCGTGGCGCCAGTAACTCCGGAACCGGCTGTTGCTCTGGATCAGGCGGTGCTGGTTATCGAACAGCACAAACCCATCAGCAATACTCTCGATGGCATCGCTCAATCTCTGGCGCGTCGTTTCGGCTTCTTCCCGCGCCCGGTTTAGGGCCTTGTTGCTGCCCTTCAATTCCTCCATGGCCTGATTGAGTGCTTCAGTACGCTCCCGTACCTGTTCGGCAAGCACCACCGAATGCTCGAAGGCCGCGTAGGGCTCCGGCTTATGGGCCGAGCCGGACTCAACCCGGACAATCAGGGCATCCCGAATCCGTCGCAGGCGTTCGTTCTCCGCCTCTAGCTCGGCAATCCGCCGGTTCCGCTCATCCCCAGGGGATGGGTCAATCTTGTCCGGAACGGACATCAGGCTGGCCAATCACCACCCCCGTAAACGTCTGGTTGATATGCATGCCGTCGAACTGCTCGCCGTAAGTGTTAAAACCGATCACTTTGTGATGGCGAAGAAATTCAGATACCGCCTCAACTTCCCCTGTCAGCTCAGCTTCCAAGCGCCTCAGGAAACAGTCACATCCGATAGTCACCAGCGGTGGCCCTACCATCTGCTCAGACGCTTCGATTTGAGTTCGCACACTGTCCAGGAGACCTCCGGGCCTCATGGCGGTAATCACAATGCCGGTTTCCACGGCGCAGTAGAAGGTCAGGCTTTTGTCCTGGTTAACCCGCTGAACCGAACGCACGAAGTAATGCCCGCCAATTTTCACGCCCATGGGCCTCAGCGCGAACACCTTGCGGTCCAGGGCCTCTACATTCACGCCAACAGCGCGGGCGTAGACATCAGCCGCGGGTTCGGCGTTGATTTCGTACACGGTGCGGCTTTCAGCGCAGGCATCGGTAACGACCAGTTTATCGCTGGTTTCAACCATGTGATGCGTGGAAAACACCCGGAAATCCAGAGGTGTATTGACCAGCAGAACCGTCGCCGCACCGGTATGAAACTGCCCATCGAAGAATACATGGGTATTAGCCAGGCGTTCATCATCACCCGCTGACCCGCCAAACTGCGGGATAGCACCCAGAGCTGCATTGAGCGTTGCCAGCACCAGCTCCTCACGACTGGAAAGACCGTCCAGTAAGGTAATCGCAAAAGTATTACCCTTCACCGGAGCGAGCTTGGCATCACGGCATGTGGACAGCAGGCCATGAATGACCCCTTGGGCATCCTGCAGGGTAAACCGATCGAGCTCGCGAATCAGAGCGCAATCAATGGAAAAGTAACGATTATCGAAGCCGATGGCGGCAATGCATCCACGGCCATAGCCTTCCGGCGTAATCTCTCCAGCTGAGGTACAGCCATACACACGCACGCCCTGAAACGCATGTTCAAGGGCTATACCGAGACGGCCGAGATCGTATTCTGCGGAACAGAAAAACAACACCCAACCCAGATGCTCATGGTTCAACTGACTGGCCAGATTAGTTGCCGCCAGCATGGGATCGCGAACACTGGAGCTCGATACCCGAACGGCAGGCAGGGTTGTAACTGAGTTCATGTAGGCGGACCTCAAAAACGAATCACGTTCCACTGATTCTACGGCATCCGGAAACGCGGCCAATGCAACTTCAGTACATTTGATTGGCTCGCCAAAATGATCATAAGTCATTGATTGAGCTTCTCCCCGAATTAATATTTGGTCTACGTCGGTTTCCGAGGGGGCAAACCGACACTTTAGTCTTGGACCAAACCAGGTGTTGGCATCCTGCTGTTACGTCTTCATGTTTACTACCAAGTAACAATTGCTCCAACTGCAAAAGTGTCCGATTCTTCCAAGTCTGCCCCCGAAGACTCGACAACACTCTCGTGGCGGGTATATTCTGTTACTAACTTGAGATAGTCGTTAACATCATGGAAAGCTGCTAAAGTTATCGTCTCGCGATTCGTATCGAGGATATCGTCCGTTCCCTCCCCATACGATACAACGAAGCGATTAGAGCCTACGGAATACGATCCTTGGACCAAAAAACCTTCAGTATCTTGCTCTTCAAAAGCTGGCAGAGCACCACCGATGGTGAAATTATTAGTGAATAGAGGATTCAAACCTTCAGCTGTAAATCCAGATGCTGTGAGCGACAAACCTTCGAAGGAAACCTTTACACCATAGCCAATCCCCTTTGAGGTCACGTCCTCACCACCAGCGACCTTGGTTTCAGATTTTTGGTACTGTCCATTTATCCAAGCGGTAAGATTTACAGCACTAACATCCATGTTGTATGTCACTTCGGACTCAATACGCGGCATTTCCTCATATCGTGCTCCGGTACTTGAACTCTCAGCAATCTTATTCGGGTCCAAAATACCTACTGCGACTTTCACCCCCCCCAAATCCGGTGAACGATAGGTAATTTGTGAGGTTGGAAAAGCATAGGGATAACCACTCCCTATGTTCCCGAAGGAAACACCAGCTGTATCAACCAATCCCAGCACGTCGCTACTGTGGCCGTGCCCCATCAGAACTTCATCTAAGAAAAGATTCGATCTTGCAAATAGACCAAAATCCCTACCAATTAGAATTTCGCCCCAACTGCTCCCAACGGTTCCGTATAACTGCCGTACATTGAGACCAGTTGAAGTACCTGACGTATCAGTGTCGTTAATATTGACCCAAAAAGAGGAACGGGCGCCCAGCTGAAGATCACCCATGTCTCTGCCGACATTAAACCCGAGATAGTTGGGAAAGAAGCCCATTTTCACACGAGATTGCCTACGATCGAGATCATCTCCTGGCCTATCCACATCCGTATTCACATAAAAAGCGTTAATATAACCGTCTGTAGAAAAGCTGGTACCGTCTTTATTGTAAATTTCAATCTCTGCATTGGCTCCGGTGCTGGCACCCATGGCTGCTGCCATGGCAATGGCTAACCCTGACTTTCTGACGTTATTGTTTTTCATAGTTCCCCCCGGTTGTTTTTGGAAATCTGGGATCGGAGATCCGGGTTATCCGGACTCTCCAGGCGCGGTCTGTCGCCTGAATTCCATGGTCGGTGATGCGAGGGAGGGGGAAAATGCTTCCAGGGAGCAGGTTTTCTGCTCATTTGGGAGGCACTTGAATTGAAACTTTGGGAGTACGACCTGGCGGATCAGTCGCCGGGAAACTGGGCCAGTTCCTGCAGGCAGTCGTTGAGAAAGTCTTCGGGATCGGCCATCACCGCCTCATCGGCAACGACGCCAAACTGCACCTGGCCAGCGTAGCTGACAATGCTGATACCCAGACCAATATCCCCGGCCTGGGGCACCCAGAACATCTGCTCGGTAATCCGGCAACCGGCAATGTACCGGGGCTCCGGGGTGCCAGGCACGTTGGACACCACGGCACTGGCCTTGCGATAGAACACCTCGGCCAGAGGCTCCCGCCAGGGCTCCGGAACGACCGTTGCACTGGCCGCCAGCCCCCAGGCAATGCCCGGCTGCCAGCTTTTCTTCAGGCGGCGGGTTTCATGCTTGATGCGGTACAGGCGTTCCAGAGGGCTTTCGCCATCGACCGGCAGAGGCACGAACACGGTGCCAAAATAGTTGCCCAGGGCGCCGGGGGCCGGTTTCAGCTCGTCAGGCAAACGGCTACGGATATCAACGGGCACGGCGGCATGCAAAACCGCTTCGTCCAGGTCCTCGCCCTCAATGCCCAGGCGGGTTCGCACAGCCGCGGCCACACAGCTCAGCAACACATCGTTTATTGTCACATTGGTGATTCGGGCAATGTTCCGGAAGCGCTCCAGCGGCACCGGGTCAGACCAGCGACAGTGCCGTCGCCCGAGCAGGGGTCGCCGGAGATCGGTATCAGAGTCCTCCGGCTCCACCAGGAATTCCGAAAACTCATGGACCAGCTTGAGGCTCTTCTGGGCAACCCGCTCCACCAGCCGACCAGCATCCTGCCACTGATTGCCATTGGATTCGTCGACTCCGGCACCGCCATGGACTTCGTCCCGGGAATCCCCGGAAGCCATCAGTTGCCCGAGCCAGACTTTTGCCGCAGCCGTCCAGCGTGACAGTTCCGCGGTCTCGGGTGCGCCGTAGATGGCCGGGTGCTGCTGGGGGGACGGCGGACAGAGGCGATCAAAAATGCCGAGCAAGGACAGGCCATCGGCGTAACAGTGATGAATACGCAACAGGAGCACCGCCCCACCCTCGGCATTAGGCGCCAGCCAGAATTTCCAGCGCGGGCGATACATCGGCAGCGGCTGGTTCAGCCGCACCGACACCCATTCCTGCAGGCTTTCCGGCGTGAAACGATCTACCACCACATCAAGATGGTGGCGGACATCAAACATGGGGTCCGGCTCCCACCACCAGGCGGGCGAGCGTTTCACCGGCATGTACCGGAAACGTTCCCAGGCCATCCAGTACACACGGAGGAATTCCCGGAAACGGGGTGCGGTAAGACCATCAACCCGCAGCATCACGGTGATGGTCATGGGGTTTTCCGGGCGTTCCAGGGCCAGCCAGGCCGAATCCGCAGGTAGCAGAAGATGCGATTGTTCGTGACTCAAACCCGAACGTCCCTGGAGAAGTAATGAAGAAAGGGGCCCTGGATCCAATGCCAAGCACGAGGCGCCCTAAGTAAAAACCGAACTCCGCATTGTGCCAGACAAGCCGCGCCGTCTCCATATGCGGCACCAGCGTACGCTGTTACAAAAAATTACACGTGAGTAACTGTTCAGTCCTATACTGGTTATAAGCCTTGGTGCAATGGTTATTAAACGCTGCCGATCCGTGATCGATTGGCCCTGGGACATCAAAAAATCCGTACTCAGAGCCAGTAACATAACGAGATGATCGGGGTACAAAAGGCTTACCAGCACAACCAAATTCCAACAACAGGCCATTGCCGTGCTGGGTGGGAGAACAGTTATGAAAGCGAGCCATGTTCGCAAGCTGATCAAACCGATTGAAAGCGCCTACTCGGAAATGTTTTCCGGGCATGTGTATCGCGTCGGCAAGGGCGCTGTTTCCGTTCGCAACCACAGCGGCAAAGCGGAGCAGACCGTAATTGGCGTGCACGGCTTTCTGGAAAATCACTGCTACTTCACCCAGGCCTATGAAGCGCCGACCACTGAACTGATCCTGCTCACCTGCAGCAACTACCACATCCCGGTAAACGGCGTTACGCCGGAAACGCCGGAATGGGAAGTGCCGATCAAGCAGCTGGAAGGCACGATCGAGTACGACGCCTGCATTCTTAACCAGGCGCTCTCCAGCCTCCCGACTACTCAGAACATCCGGGTTCATGGTCACTCCCGTGGCGGAGCGGTCATTCTCGAGGCCATCAAGCAATGGCCCGAGCTCTATGATGACGTGGAAGTGGTTCTGGAGGCACCGGTACTCCCCAACGGCAAGCTCTCAGCTCTGGTAACCACCATTCTGGAACCGGTCAGTCACGGCATGTGGCCCTGGCTGATCCGTCTGATCAACAGCGCTCCGTCGTCGGCCTATGGCCAGACCTTTTTCGGCAAGATGAATCCGCGCAAGAAGCAGCTGTTGAGCAAGCTGTTCTCAGCCACCAAGGATCACCTGACCATTGTTCGTAACATCGAGAACATCATGGACTGGATGGCGCGGACGGACAGCAGTGTCTACGGCCATGTGCGCCACGGCACCTTCCTGATCCCTGCCGTGGATCGCATTCTCGATCGCTCATCCATGCTGGCCAGCGCCCGCCAGAGCCCGACCACCATGCGCATCGTGGAAACCGAGGCACCGAGCCACTTCATTACGCTGGACAGCAAGGAATGGGTTCCGGGGTTCGAAACGCTCCCGACAGCCGCGCAGGGCTGACGCCCGGCTTGCACCCTGCTGCAAGACCACTGCAGCTCCGCTAAACTACGCTCTTTTCCTCAGGTTTAGTGGAGCCATCGCCCATGTACCGTGAGCGCCTCGTCGCTACCGAAGCCCGCTCTGAAAGCGCTCGCCGGCTGCAGCAACTGCTTCTGGACTACCATGATTTCCGGCGCCTGAAAGCCGAGCATCCGCTGATGGAACACGCCGTCTCCGTCGCCGACTGGCAGGCGGAGCGGCTGAAGTCGACCCATGAGGATCTTTATCGCCATCCCGGATATCACCACGGCCTCGAATTTCTGCTGACCGACCTCTACGCCCCGGCCGGCATGACCCGCCGGGACGACAATATTGATCGGGTGTTTCCCAAAATGGTGAAGTGGTTGCCAGATAATCTGCTGGACACCTTCGCCGGCCTCGTGGAACTGAACCTGATCACCCAACAGCTGGACCTGGAGCTCGCCGAACTGTTCCATCAGCAAGGTGTGTCTGCGCGGGCAATCACCACGGACGCCTATTGTGCAGCCTACCGGGAGAGCCGACGGCTGGCGCAGAGAGAGAAACAGATTACCCTGGTGGCAGACGTTGGCCAGCAACTTGATCGCTATGTCCGCAACCGCACCCTTGGATGGCTGCTATCGATGACCCGGGGCCCGGCAGAGATGGCCGATCTGACGGATCTGCACAGCTTCCTGCACCGGGGCTATTCCGCCTTCCGGAAGATGGACGATGTGGAGCTACTGATCGACCGGCTGGTTTCCCGGGAGCAGCGGGTAATGCGCAACATTCTCGACCATCACCCGGACCCGTTCAGCCTGCCGGAAAACCTCTGAGCCGGGGATAGTTGGCTGGCTCAGGCCTTGATGATCTGGTCCAGCTGGGAGTGGATTTCCTGCTCGATCCGCGATTTGAAGGGCCGCAGCATCATGCCCAGCTCCAGGTGAATGTGCAGGTCTGTCGGCGTGATGTTCAGGTGCCCCTTGACGCCACTGCGCTTGAACTTCAGGTGGTCGCCTTCCCACTCATAATGCACGTCAAACTGACTGGACAGGTCTTTGGCAAGGGATTCTGCGGCCTGCCTTGCGTGTTCTTGATCCAGGGTGTGCGGGCGATGTACATCAATTACAGACATGAAGCGGTTTTCTCTCGGATTTGGATAGATTTACAGTTTAGGGCGCTATTTAACTCACCGCCACCCTTGTAGCAACCCCGTCAGCGGTTAGAATACGGGGTTCAGATTCTGACAGGACATGCCCCATGAGCGAGCAGCAAACGCCAGCCAACCAGGCCGCAAACAGCAACGGCCAGGACGACGTAACCCATTTCGGGTTTCGCAATGTGCCCAAGAGCCAGAAAGCGAGCCAGGTGGCCGAGGTGTTCCACAGTGTGGCGGGCAAGTACGACCTCATGAATGACCTGATGTCCATGGGAATTCACCGGCTCTGGAAACGTTTCACCATTGAGCTTTCGGGCGTGCGTCCCGGCCACCAGGTGCTGGACATTGCCGGCGGCACTGGCGATCTCACCATGAAGTTTTCAGACCTTGTGGGTCCGTCCGGCAAGGTGGTGCTGGCCGACATCAATGCCTCCATGCTGCAGGTGGGCCGCAGCCGGCTGACCGATCGCGGCTATGCGGGCAACATTGAATACGTACAGGCGGATGCCGAGCATCTGCCGTTTCCGGACAACAACTTCAATGCGGTATCCATCGCCTTCGGTCTGCGCAATGTCACCGATAAAGACCAGGCCCTGCGCGACATGACCCGGGTTCTCAAGCCCGGCGGCAAGCTGATGATCCTGGAATTCTCCAAGCCGACCAATCCATTGCTGAGCAAGGCCTACGACACCTACTCCTTTTCCGCCCTGCCCCTGATGGGCCAGCTCATCGCCGGCGACAGTGAAAGCTACAAGTACCTGGCCGAATCCATCCGCATGCATCCCGACCAGGACACCCTCAAGGGCATGATGGAGAACGCCGGCCTGGTGAACTGCAAGTACTACAACATGACCGGCGGTATCGTCGCCCTGCACGTGGGAATCAAGCCCTGATGTTTCCCGGCCCCACCCTGCTTTCCGCTGTCTCCGCTATCCTGGAAAGTGCCCTGAACCGGGCACTGGAACTGGATCAGGCGGGGCATAGTGCCTTGATGGAAGCGTTGGCGGGGCCGGTTCAGTTCAATATCACCGACCCGATTGCCCTGACCTACACCCTGGACCGGGCCGGAAACCGCGTCCGCGTCGGCAGTCAGCCGGTCGAACAGCCAGCGCTCGAGATCACCGGCAAACCCATCGCCTTTGCAGCGCTGGCCACCGGCGATGACCGGGTCTTTGCCGACGGCCGCCTGGAAGTGACGGGCGATACAGCGCTGGCTCACCAGCTGCAGCGCGCACTGAACCAGCTTGAGCCGGACTGGGAAGCCGCCATGGCCCAGCACATCGGTGATGTCCCCGCGCACTTTCTGGGCAAACGCATTCGCAGCGCCATCCGGTGGAGCCGGCAGGCCTTTCAGTCGCTGAACGCCAACATCGAAGAATATGTGCATGAGGAAAGTCGTGCCTTGCCCGGGCGACGGGAACTGGAAGCCACGTTCGAGGATATCGACGAACTGAATCTGCGCACCGAAAGACTGGAAGCCCGACTGAACCTGGTTGAGAACCGCGGCAAGACTGACGAACCGGAGAACCTGTGACCCGCCTGCAACGCCTGTTTCGAATTGCCTGGGTATTCTGCCGCTACCGGCTGGACACGTTCCTGCCCATCGCGGAACTGCCAGGGCCCCTGAAGGTGTTCTTCCTGCTTGCGCCGTGGCATCTGTTCCCCAAACCCAAGCTAGACAGGGGTGATCGACTGCGGCTGGCCCTCGAGGAACTCGGGCCGGTGTTTGTAAAGTTCGGCCAGATACTCTCGACCCGACGGGATCTGTTGCCGGATGACATGGCCGAATCCCTGAAAAACCTTCAGGACCGTGTGCCGCCGTTTCCGAGCGATGAGGCCCGGGGCATTATCGAAACCTCGCTGGGCGCCCCGGTGTCGGACCTGTTTGCCGAATTCAGCCCGGACCCGCTGGCCTCCGCCTCGGTTGCCCAGGTGCATGCAGCCGCCCGGCCCAACGGCCAGAAAGTAGTGGTAAAGGTACTGCGCCCGGGTATCGAAAGGGTGATTCGCCAGGACCTTGCCCTGATGTACCTTATGGCCGGCCTGCTGGAAAAATACTGGTCCGAGGGCAAACGCCTGCACCCGGTGGAAGTGGTTGCCGACTACGATTCCACCATTCACGACGAACTGGACCTGCAGCGTGAAGCCGCCAACGCAAGCCAGCTGCGCCGGAATTTCGAGAACTCCTCCCTGATCTATATCCCGTTTATCGACTGGGACTACACCCGCAAATCCGTGCTGGTGATGGAGCGGATTCACGGCATCCCCATTGCCGATACCGCCGCCCTGAAAGCCGCCGGCGTCGATATGAAGGTGCTGGCCGAAAAAGGCGTGGAGATCTTCTTTACCCAGGTGTTCCGGGACAGCTTCTTTCACGCCGACATGCACCCGGGCAACATCTTCGTGGATACCTCCAACCCCTCGGATCCTCGATATATCGCCATCGATTTCGGCATCGTCGGCACCCTGGCACCAGACGACCAGAGCTATCTTGCCCGCAACCTTCTGGCTTTTTTCCGTCGTGACTACCGGCAGGTTGCGCAGTTGCATATTCAGTCCGGCTGGGTGCCGCCGGATACGCCGGTGAACCAGTTTGAAGCGGCCATTCGTACTGTCTGCGAACCGATTTTCGAGAAGCCGTTGAAGGACATCTCCTTCGGCCACTTCCTGTTGCGCCTGTTCCAGACAGCGAGGCGGTTCAACATGGAAGTGCAACCCCAGCTTGTTCTGCTGCAGAAAACCCTGTTGAACGTGGAGGGGCTGGGTCGACAGCTCTATCCGGATCTGGATTTGTGGAGTACCGCGCAACCGTACCTTGAAACCTGGATGCGCAAGCGGATTGGTCCGTCGGGGTTGATCAAATCCCTACAGTCCCACCTTCCGTCCTGGCTGGAACAGTCGCCAGAAATGCCGCAACTGGTGCACGATGCCCTCCTCCAGCTGCGGCAGGCGGGGCCCACCGAGCCACAGAACCGGGCTACACTGGAGTTGCTCCGTGAGCAGCAGGTGCGCACCGAGCGGCGCTGGCGGCGGGTTACACTGGCGGTACTTCTGGTTGCCGGAGGCATTCTGGGCACCCAGCCTGAGGGCCAGCAATGGCTTGAAAGCGTGCCCACCTGGAGCTGGGCCCTGTTTGCAATTGCCGGTGGACTCATGCTCCGCGGCAGCCGATAACCGACAAAGATTTCAGGATTCACAAAAATGCAAAATAGCTCGGATAACGTCGAGACCCCTGACTGGCTGGATGCCATTCGCTGGACAGAGGACGGCCTGGTGCCAGCCATCGCCCAGGATGCCGAAACCGGCGACATCCTGATGATGGCCTGGATGAACCGGGAATCGCTCAGGCTGACCGCCGAAGAAGGCCAGGCCATTTACTGGTCCCGCTCTCGAGGCAAGCTCTGGCGCAAGGGGGAAACATCAGGACACCAGCAGGTCATTCGGGACATTCGACTGGACTGCGACGAGGACGTCATCCTGCTGAAGGTGGAACAAAAGGGCGGCATCGCTTGCCATACTGGCAGGCGCAGCTGCTTCTACCGGACCCTGGAAGATGGTCAGTGGGTCAGCGTTGACCCGGTGATCAAGGACCCCGGCACTATTTACGGCAGCAACTGAGGAGCACGGACAGTGAGCGATGTACTGGAAAACCTGGCGCGGGTTCTGGAGGCCAGGAAAGAGGCAGACCCGGAAACCTCCTATGTAGCCAGTCTCCACGCCAAGGGTCTGAACAAGATTCTGGAGAAGGTCGGGGAAGAGTGCACCGAAACCCTGCTGGCCGCCAAGGACGCAGAACACTCCGGTGAAACCCGGGATGTGGTTTATGAAACAGCCGACCTGTGGTTCCACAGCTTGGTGATGTTGTCCCGACTGGGCCTTGGCCCGAAGGACATCCTGGATGAGCTGGCCAGCCGGTTCGACCTGTCAGGCCTGGAAGAAAAAGCGTCACGGGAAAAGTGAGCGGTAATACCTCTAAAGGGGTTTCCGCGTAACCGTTCTGGTAACGTACAATGTCATTGAACAGAAACATTAAAACGAGGACCCCGTAATGGGTATCAGCATCTGGCAATTACTTATCGTACTCGGCATTGTCATTCTGTTGTTTGGAACCAAGAAACTGCGCAACATCGGCAGCGATCTGGGTGGCGCCATCCGCGGCTTCAAGAAGTCCATGAACGATTATCCGGCGGACTTTGCGGGGTTTCGCGTTTGGGTTGTTCGTTTCCGTCAGAGCCGGAATCTGGCGTCTGCGAGGAGCTACCAGCATCGTCTTGAGCTGCTGATCTGCGGCGTCATAGCGCTGTTGGTACTCGGCCCCGAGCGCCTGCCCACGGCTGCCCGTGCTGCGGGCCGCTGGGTGGGTGGCGCGCGACGTATGGTCAGCCAGTTCACCTCGGAACTGGACCGGCAATTGAAAGCCGATGAGCTCCGCGAAGAGCTTCGCAAGGCAGGCGATGTTGGTCTGGATGATGTGCAGAAAACCGTGCGTGGCGCCCTCGACGAGGCTAAAAAGTACGAGCACATGATCCTGCCCGATAACGAAACCCAGAAGCCAAGGCCTGCACCTGCGACACGGCGGGTATCCGGCCAGCCAAAGGCCTCTGAGGCTCCAGCGCAGGATCAGCCCGATGCTGGTAGCTCCTCGCAGACGCCAGATTCCGGCTCTGACGGAAACGAACAACCCAAACGCGAAACCCCGCAAAGTCCGCCGGATAATCGTTCATGCCATTTATCCGTTTGCCAACGAACTTTACCTGTGGCTGTCGGAGCCCATCCGTTCCCTGTTGCCCGTTGGCCAGACCATGATCGCAACGGATGTTACGTCGCCCTTCTTCGCACCGCTGAAGCTGGCCCTGGTTCTGGCTGTGTTCGCTGCCATTCCGATCATTCTCTACCAGCTCTGGAGCTTTATTGCGCCGGGCCTCTACGCCCACGAAAAACGCCTGGCCTTTCCGCTGCTGTTTACCTCGGTCATCCTGTTTTACGCGGGCGCGGCGTTTGCCTATTACGTGGTTTTCCCGCTGGTGTTCGGCTTCTTTACTGCGATAGGCCCCGAAGGCATCGTCGAACTTCCGGACATCACCAGCTACCTCAATTTTGTACTCAAGATGTTCTTCGCCTTCGGTGTGGCCTTCGAAATTCCGATCGCCACGGTGCTGTTGATTCTCACCGGCGCCACCACGCCCGCCGATCTTGCAGCCAAGCGCCCCTACGTGGTGGTGGGCTGTTTCATCATCGGCATGCTGCTGACGCCGCCGGATATTATTTCCCAGACCCTTCTCGCGGTTCCCATGTGGATCCTGTTCGAGGTCGGTATCCTGTTCGGGCGGCTGGCAAAACGGGAAGTCGCAGACCCGGAAAGCGATGAGCCCGCCGGCGAATGAATCTGGCGTTACTGTTTGACGAGGATTTCGTGGCAACTGACCGTGCCGTTCTGCGCGGTCGACGCCTGGCGCACCTGCAGTCCGTGATCAAAGTGGTTGCTGGCGACACCGTGCCCGTCGGCCGCGCGGATGGCCAGTTTGGAACCGGCGAAGTGATCCGGCTTACCGATACCGAGGCGGAGCTGCGGGTGACGCTGGATCAGGCTCCGCCGCCGCCTCTACCGCTCACCCTCATACTCGCCATGCCCAGGCCCAAGATGTTCCGCCGTATCCTGCAAACCTGCGCTGCCCTCGGTGTGAAGGATCTCTGGCTGATCAACAGCTACAAGGTCGAGAAAAGCTTCTGGCAGACGCCATGGCTCTCAGACGAACAGCTTCGGGAGAACCTCACGCTGGGGCTGGAACAGGCAAAAGATACCCTGATGCCACAGGTGCATATCCGCAAGCTGTTCAAACCCTTCGTGGAAGATGAGTTGCCGGCGCTATTGGCGGATAAACGAGCCCTGGTAGCGCATCCCGGCACAAGCACCCCCTGCCCTGTGCACCTCAACCAGCCGACCGTGCTCTGCATTGGCC
>LULR01000334.1_pt1 | contig 16163 bp, 12 predicted proteins | sample 729471 | NCBI WGS metagenome assembly LULR01 (sample SAMN03860284, study PRJNA289734) | marine metagenome | biome: seawater column; feature: ocean; material: water; isolation source: Red Sea water column Station 108 - depth 500m | place: Saudi Arabia: Red Sea | collected 2011-10-15 | depth 500 m
ACTTTTCCCAAATCACAACTAAACTTGGCGAAATTGCAGAGCTTGCTGCAGACCTCCAAGCGGGTGACATAGATCCAAGCGACCTGGACGCCCAAGAGCTGGCAGCAATAACCGCTCTGGCTACCGTCGGCCCTCTCACTGAGCCGAGTGACCTTCAAGCCGCAATCGGCGCGGAAATTGGTGACACCCTTCATCTGCCGGTCCCGCGTCCGTCCTTCTTCAGTGCAGCGGAGCCAGCAACTAGTCTTGCAACGATCGTGGCTTTGGACGCCCAAGCTCAACAATCGGGCGAGCCAAATGCAATAGTTCAAGCCGCACAACAGGTGCAGGTTTCCGAAGGTGCAATTGCGCTTCCTTACTTTCAGTCGTTGCCGGGTGAAACCGGTGCGGGCATTGTAACGGGCAGCTGGAGCGGTAGCACAAGCTTGGAAGAGGACCTGAATGAGAACCTGGCGCCAGGCCAGACGATCTTCTCATTCTTACGGGATATTGATGGCACACTGAATGTGAACGGTTATTTCCCGTTCCCACAACAGAATGCCACGACCACAGTCCCTGTCGTCGTATTTCACCCTGTCCTCGATGACCCAGCAACGACTGGAACTGTTGAAGGGCCGGCAGCATGCGCCGCCGACGGAGATGCTACAAAGGTCAATGGCGTAACCATCTTCCAGCATGGCATTACTGTTGATCGCAGCGTTTCGATGCTCCCTGCTATCCTTCTCGCCCAAAGTACCTGCCAGGCTGTCGTGGCAATTGATCAGCCACTTCATGGCCTCGCAGGTGCCACGGCGGGTACTGTAGCCGGACTTTCGCCTCTGGACGCGGAAACCCTCACGACAAATGTGGAAGCCGCAATTGGCCTTCTTAATCCTAGTGATCCAAACCAGGCGGCAGTTATCGCTCAACTCAACGCCCTGATCTCAGCTGACTACATCGGCGAGCGTCACTTTGGATACACTGCCAATGCGTCTTTGCAACCGGTAGAGGCTCCGCTGGCTGACATCTCATCAGGTAGTCTGTTTATCAACCCGCTCAATATGATGAACAGCCGCGACAACCTGCGTCAGGGGGTTGTTGACCTGCTGAACGTTGCAGCATCAATCCAGACCTTTGACCTCAACAAGGACTTCGCACCAGGCGATCTGGCTAACGTACCGGTGAACTTCATCGGGCACTCGCTGGGCGGTATAAGCGGAACAGTCTTCTCCTCGATCGCAAATGATCCGACGCTGAACGCGACTCTAAATGGAATTTACAAAGCCGATCCTGATTCACCTCTGTTTAACTTTGAATTCCCAACGCTTGAGGGCGTTGTTCTACACAACACCAGCGGTCAGGTTACTCGTCTGATCGAGAACTCACCGGCCTTCTCTGGCCAAGTACTTGGCGGTTTGGCAAATGCCGGCGTGACGCAGGGAACCTCTGATTTCGAGAGCTTCTTCTACGTCTTCCAGTCAATCTCAGATGCTGGCGACCCGGTGAACTTTGCGAAAGGCTTGGGTGCTTCGACGAGCAACCTTCTTGTCACAGAAGTCGTTGGCGATACCACTGTCCCCAACGAAGCTAACGTTAATCCGCTCAGCCCGGCCTTCTCTGCACCGCTCACGGGCACCGAGCCTCTGATGGCTCTGCTTGATCTAGGTGCTGGCGGCAGCAACCTCGCTGATGGTGCTGACCTGAACTTGCTGCAGGCGGGGGATACCTCTGGCTCATCCACCCCGGTTGCCGTGTTCTTTGACGGTAGCAACCCATGCTCCACCGCAAACCATGGCACCTTCGTTGCGCCTCAGGTGCCCAACGACGCCTGTCCGGGTGGATTTGCAGTAACAAGTGACGCGTTCACTGTGATGGTTACCCAAACTGCTCGTGCGCTTAGCGGCCTGTCGGTGCCGGCAACTCCAAGTAACATTGATGCTCTGGGAACCAGCCCAACGCTGGCCAATGCACTTGATCAGGACGAGCAGCTTGCACCCTAGGCTATAACGTCCGATGACCAAGCCCCGGCATTGCCGGGGCTTTTTTTTTGGCATCCGACAGTGGTTGAGGGCAAGCCGCCACAACCTTATGCCCCCAGCAAGCCAAAGCTCTTGCAGCGAGGCAAAAGCTTCCGTCTCTCAAGCGACGAGGTTTTTCGAGACCTCTCGGCAACCCGTCAATGGTTAAGCAAGCCCAGGGATCAGGGGGCTGGCGGTAAGTAAAAAGGCAGGGATTCGGCCCATTAAAGAGACTATGCGGCACTTCCTCGAGGCTAACAGCAGAAATCCGAACAACAAAAAACGCCGCACCCGTTAGAGTGCGGCGTTTTCATATTGGTTTGAGTATTAATCTGAAGAAATAACAGTCTCACCCTGCGGCAACAGATTCGCCTGAATGTCCTCTTCCGTGAAGAACAGTTGCCGGAACTCCTTGTTGGAATACTGTTCACTTTGATCACTGAAGAACGGTGACATGGAGTCTGTGGACTGCGAATAACTCACAAGGCCATAAGCCTCCGGACCGTTGTCCGTGAACTCCAGACCAAAATGCCAACTGGTACCTCTGGCCATCAACCAGCCATCAATGCCATCCGTTCCGTCAGACAATCCGGCAGTATTGTCGATCGTTGACGGTGCAATCCGCGGGAAACGCGTGTCTTCCAGGAACGGATCCGTCACCACACCGATCGCGTTGAACGCTCCATCAATGTTGCCATCACCACCGTGCCAGGGAATTGGCTGAGTCTGGAACACGGGTGTCCCGCCGGAGCCTGGGACCACACCACCGGAAGCGCGGTAATACTGCAGGTTTCCAAGGGCATCAGTCGGTTGAATCCCCTGAGATTCCAGAGCAGCCACACCATCGGAAAGCGCCAGAAGCATCGTGTCGCTTGCTGTCCCTGCGTTCGTTTCTGATGGGTCCGCAGGCGTGCCCACGGGATCAGCCGGGCTGAAAGGCGTCGTCAGATCTGAGTCCAGATCGTTGCGATAATTAGCCATGAAAACACGGAAGATATGAGCACCGACGCTATCCCGGTTATAAAGCCCATCCCAGTTGCTCAGAGACTGACACCAGGACGACAGATCGACACCGTTCACCGCGGTGGTCCCTATGGCATCACAACGCTGCAGAAGCTCCGGGAGGAATTGCTCTGCATACCAGGCTCGGTTGTTCCAGATCACACCAATAAGTTCTTCCGCACTGAACTTGCCATCCTGCCCAGCTGGCAGCGGCGCATCCGGGAAGCCAGGATCCATGAGATTCTGCAGCATCTTGATGCCCAGGCGCGTACGGGGATTGATAGGCGCCTTTTCATCACCAAACAGAGGCGAGAAGCCTGTCAGGAATTCGTCCGGATTGGTTGACCAATAGCTGCTATTCGAGTTCTGCACCCAATCCGATCTCACCAGCTTCGGCTTCTGCTCATAGGGCACCAGTGGACCACACGCGGTCTCAACCCAGTCTTCCTGGGAAAGCCTGCCATCGAGCAAGGTAACGCCCTGGTCAAAGAGGCCAGCGTATGCTGCACTGCCTGCTCTTCTGAAGTTCACAAGCGCGATGGCTTTCTCAGAGAGGTTCGGCACCGAACTGCTGTCGATGTAGAACGCATTACCCTGGTCATCAGCGTAGGTAGTATTGGTCCAGAGGGTCGACCCACAGTTCTGGAAGACACTCTGGAACTCTTCAAGGTTGCTCGCTCGACTCATACCCAACCAGGTGTCCAGAAGACCGCCGGTGTTGGCATTGGCATCACGATAGGTGTGAGCAACCATTGAAGACGTGTTCAGGGCACCGTTGTCGCCCCAGGCTGGCAGCTGATTGCTGACGGCATTGGCGGCGATCATGGGTCCATACTCGGAGAAATAGAAGGTTCTCTCCAGCACAACGGGTTGCGGCATCCCCATGTCGACCTCGATTTGATAGGTCTCAGTGGTGATCGGCTTTTCAACCCCGTCCTTCACGTATGTCAGGAATTCTCCATCATCCTTCAGCACCAGCTCATACCAGGTAAAGCGACGACTGGTCGTAACCGTGTGGGACCAGGCAAGATTCTCGTTGAAATTGATCAGCGGAATCGCCGTACCAAGTAGCCCCGCACCGTGGACGTTCAGGTATCCCGGAACCGTCATCTGGACTTCATAAAGCCTGCGATGGCCTGTGTACGGGAAGTGTGGATTAGCCAGGAGAGCGCCCCGTCCCTGTTCGGTCAACTCACTACCAATACCCCACGCGTTACTGGCAAGCCCCATATCCGCAAAATTGGTCTGTGATCTCGCGCCAGCCTCTGCAGTAGCCACAACGCTCTTGAGCAGGTTGTTTACTTCTTCGGCATTGGTCACGGACATTACCGGTGTCGGTGCCGGACTCTCTCCCGGGGGGACCGCGAGGAAAACCGCCCCTGTGGCAAACAGTGAACCACTGGCGTACTGGCCAACAATGCGATAATGAGCCAGCAGGTCCACCGGAGTTATTGGTTTAACCCACTCCTGATCCGCACATTCTGCCGGGAACTGAGAGGCATCGGTTTCGTTAACGTAGCGGTTATACCCCTCGGTAAAGCCTTCAATAAGCGCACGACTTTCCGGGCTCAGAGTCGGGAATTCGGCTTCAGCGCCTGCGTATATCTGCTGGGCCTTGAAGCTGAAGTCATTGACGATATTGATACCGACGCCAAATCCTGCATCCGGCCCCGGCCCAAAATACTTCGCCCTTTCGCTTCGGGCCTTGACGACGGCTTCCGCCAGCATACAGACGTTGTCCTGAGCCTGAGCGTATCCGTGCCCGAACGCGGCAGATTTCAGGTCATCAGCAACAATGTGAGGAACGCCACCCGTTGTTCGACGAATGGTTGCCTCAAGCTGACCATCCGAAGGAAAGAGATTGGGATCCACCTCAGCCTGTGAGGGTCCAGAAGAGTCATTGTCGCTGTCAAAACAACCCGCCAGCAAGGTACTGCCAAGCAGGGCGACAGTGAGACTGAGGGCATGTTTGCCACTCGGTGTTTTCCTGAGCTTCATAGTGTTTTCCTTGTATTTGTTCACTACGTTTTCACCATGTCCGGTGACATCTATAAAATTAGCAGAGCCCTCCTTTTCAGCCAGACAAAACTGAACACTTATTCACGTTATTTTCTTCTAAAGAAACTGATCATTATCAGCCCCAAGCATTTTCCCGATCCGGGACGTTTGCGATGGCGTTTTTTCAAACTTTATCGGGAATCCGATCTGCGGCTGGTGAGTGCCGTCTCCGCGGTCAACCCCAATCACCATATCCCGCGCTTTAAGTTGTGGATGCTCGGCGGCCTCCGAGATCGTCAGAACCGGCTCCACGCAGGCGTCCTGGTCGGCAAAGATCTCCTGCCAATCGGCCAGGGGGTTCGCGGCAATTTTTTCCTTGATGGCGGCTTTAAGTTGCTGCTGATGCTCGGGCTTCTGGCTCATGGCCAGGCTTTTCATGTCGGAAATACCGAGGGTGTCGCACAGGCGGGCGGAGAACTGGGGTTCGAGGCTGCCTACCGAGAGCCAGCGACCGTCGCTGGTCTGGTAGTAGTCGTAGAATGAGCCGCCGTTGAGCAATGCGCTCTCCGGCTTCTGCTCCTGGCCACCAGCCAGGCAGGCGGCCCCGGCCATGGCGTTCAGCGCAAAGGCCGCGTCGGTCATGCTGATATCAACAAACTGCCCTTCTCCGGTCTGCTGTCGATGGATAACAGCAGCCAGAATGCCCATGACGGCGTGGTGTGAACCGCCGGCCACATCCGCAATCTGGATACCCATCGGCGGCGGCCCGCTGTCAGCCCGGCCGCAGTGACTGCTTACTCCAGCCAGGGAGAGATAGTTGATGTCGTGGCCCGCTCGATCCTTGTAGGGGCCGGTCTGGCCATAGCCGGTGATGGAGCAATAGATCAGGCGAGGGTTTACCGACTTGAGGGCTTCATAGCCGATACCAAGCCGATCCATCACTCCCGGCCGGAATTGCTCAACGACAACGTCATAGTCCTTGACCAATTCCAGAACCTTCTCCCGGCTGCCCTCCTCTTTAAGGTTAAGCCCGAGCGACTTCTTGCCACGGTTCAGAAACCCGTGGGCCGTGCTCACGCCGGCATCGTGGGGTGGCATTACCCGGGTCAGATCCACTCGGTCCGGTGCCTCCACACGCAATACATCTGCCCCCATGTCCGCCAACAGCATGGTGGCGTAGGGGCCGGGCAACAAGGTGCTGAAATCCAGAACTTTCAGCGAAGTCAGAGGACCCGCCATGATAATCTCCTTTTTATTCTCAGGTTTCTGCAAATAGCATTCGTTTCCTTCATGCTGCCCGGTTTTGCCAAGCGGGCCAACTGCCGGTTCCTTCATTCCGATTGGCCGTTTCTACCAGTGTGGCCAAACGGCTTCGGTTGCATTGTTCTGCCGGGGTTTTATGATGGGTTTCGTTTTCATGGAATGGCGAGCGTAATGTCCGATCTGACGGTTTCGAAGCACTTTGTACAGGCGGCCCTTGTGGGCGCCGAGCGACTTGGTTTTGATACCCGTGAAATGCTCCGGGAAGCCGGAATCTCTCCCGATCTGCTGCGCATCGAGATGGCGAGGGTCAGCAGTGATCAGTTCAGCCATTTAATGCAGGTGCTCTGGAACCGCATGGGAGATGAGTTCATGGGGCTGGGGCCCAGACGGGCCCGAACAGGAACCTTTGCCACCATGTGCGCGTTGGTGATTGACTGCCCCAATCTGGAATCTGTGTACCGGCAGGCCTTCCAGTTTTCCCGTCTGTTTGAACCCATGGTATCCATGGAACTGGAGGTTGGCAGGGACAAGGCTCAGCTCGTAACCCGGATAGAGGGCGAGATCAACGATCCGAGCTTTTTCCTGCGGGAGAGTATTCTGGTGATCTGGCACCGACTGGGCAGTTGGCTCATCGGCCAACCCATCGAGCTGGAGAAGGCTGAGTTCGATTACCCACGGCCGGCCCATGGCGACGAATACCGGCACATTTTCCACTGCCCCCTGGCATTCGAGTCTGACAGAATCGCCCTCACCTTCGACAAGCGCTTCCTGTCTGCGCCCGTCATCCGGGACAAGCCGGAGATGCGGCAGTTCCTGAAGACCTCCCCGGCAGACCTGTTATCCCGTCCGGACGAGAGTAACACCTTTACGGGACGCATTCGGGCACTCATCGGCAGGGATCTTTCGAAGCCGCTGCCGGATTTTGAATGGATTGCAGCGGGCCTGCATACCAGCCCGCAGACACTGCGACGCAGACTGAAGCAGGAGAATACCTCGTTCCAGGAGATCAAGGATCTGTTACGCCGGGATATGGCTATTTACTATCTGAGCCGGCAGGAACTTCCGATTAACGACATTGCCGCCAAAGTCGGTTTCACCGAACCCTCAACCTTCCATCGGGCCTTCAAGAAGTGGACCGGGGTGACGCCAGGCGCCTATCGGGAAGGCGAGCGTGGTGATCTCTCCGATTGACTCAGGACCCCGAGGGCGCCTGAAGCGAACGGATCAGTTGCCCGAGCGTTTCGGCGATTTCCTGGGCCCTTTCCCGGTTTTCGGCCAGTTGAAGCAGTCGGGAACCGTCCCTCGGATCATAGACCCAGCAAGTTGAGACCGTCGCCTCGCAACGCCATTCCACCCTGGGGTTGATGCCAAACACCGACATCGTCTCTGTGCTTCGCAGTATCCGGCCATCCTCGGCGCGCTTCAGTTCCTGAATCTGGATTTCCTCTCCCTGGGTGCCAAGACGGTATTCAACATCGGCTGGCCGATCGAGCCGCACGACCGCCTGATCACGGCGCCAGCCAGCCAATTCGAGCAGGCTGTTGATATGAAGCGTCAGCGCCTCTCGGTCTGAATCTGCCAGATACAGCTTGCGCAAAGACTCGATACGGCCCTCACCCGCCGGCTCAATAACCGCAACCTGTTCACTCTCACCACTTGCCTGTGGGGCCAGGGCATTCTGCTTTCGGGTCTTTTCAATGGAAGTGATCAACTGCAGGGATTCCTGGTAGTGGGCACCCTCAGCGCCGGCGCGGCTCACATAGGTTTCAAGAGCAGACTGGGCTTCGTTCAGGTGGGAAGACTGCAGCATCACCCGCCCCCGATAAAAATTCTGCGAGTCTCGTGCTCGGGCGCCAGCGCCAGCGCGGGCCAGGACAGGAGCGCGGAAGCCAATACAGCCCCCAGGGCAAAACAGCGACCTGTTCCAAATAATACTGCCATGGCATCTACTCCTGCTCGTTATCTGCACCAATCGCCTGCTTCTCTGAATCAGGCAGGTCGTTGTCCCCTGAATGACGGAATTCTTCACCCTCGTCTACTTCGGCCTGGTCCATTATCCCCTTCGGCAATTCCTTTTTCACCCGAACACCCAGCTCTACAAATCGATTCGCCTGGGAGATCAGGTTGCCACGCCCACGGGTCAGGGTGTTCATGGCCGAATCATAGGTTCCCTGGGCAGTATGCAACTGTGTGCCCAGGCGCTCCATCGCCTCAACAAACACCCTGAGTTTGTCATAAACAGCGCCAGCCCGCTCAGCGATTTGCCGGGCATTCTGGCTCTGGCGTTCGTACCGCCAGATGTTCTCAATGGTTCGCAGTGTTGCCAGCAGCGTGGTTGGCGTTACCACAATAATCTTTCGCTCAAAGGCTTCTGCGAAAAGGTTCTCGTCCTGCTGCAATGCTGCCACAAAAGCGGGCTCTATCGGCATGAACAGCAACACAAAGTCCGGGGAATGGAGGCCGTGGAGCTGGCTGTAGTCTTTTTCGCTAAGGGTACGAATGTGATTCCTCACGGCCTCGACGTGTTGCTTGAGCGCCTCCTCCTTGACCCCTGAATCCTCTTCCTCCGTCACCCACTGCTGGTAGGCCACCAGTGAGACCTTGGAATCGATAATCAGGTTGCGGCTATCCGGCAGATGGACAATGACGTCCGGCCGGTAGAGCTGATTGTCGCCGTCGCGATAGCTTCCCTGGGTATCATACTCCACGCCCTTGCGCTGGATGCTTCCTCTGTTATCTGGCGATTCAGATCCTGCAGTGACTTGATCTCACTACGGAGGGCCTGACGATCACGGGTTTCGGTGGTGTACACGTCTTCAACCCGCTTGCGGAAGTCCTGCAACTGGTCCCTGAAGGGGTTCAGCAGAGTATCAAGGCTGGTGCGGGTCTGCTGGCTGAAACGCTCGCTCTTCTGCTCGAAAATCTTGTTGGCCAGATTCTCGAACTCCGTCTTCAAGGCATCACGGTTACGCTCAAGCAACTCCAGTTTTTCATGGGCGGATCGGCGCTCCTTCTCAATGGTCACTTCCTTCTCGCGGAGCGCGACGCGGGCCTCGCCCAGCTCGCGGGAAAGCTCGTCCCACTTTGCCTGCAGGCTCTGACGCTCGCTCTCCAGCTGTGCCACGCGCTGCTTGCCATTTTCCAGATCCGACTCCAGACCGGCCACCCGATTTTCGAGGGCGGTTGCATGCTGTCGCCACTGTTCAACGTCCTGCCCAAGTCGACCATTCCTGCCCCAGAGCCCTTTCAGAACGATCAAAAGGATTAACACAACCATCAATCCCGCCATCAGATCGGGCCGGGACAAGATCAGTTCCGTGAGGGCTTCAGGCACCTGGTACTACTCCTGTTACGGTTCTGTGTTTGATTGAGGAACCGGTGTTTCCCGGCCCCACAACAGTCTACCCCACGAAGGGAACCTTTTGCCCGGCACGCCGTCAATCCGAATAGCGAGGCACTAAGGACCACGACTGTTTGGCATTATTTTAAAGCTCGGGCATCTGCCTCTGGACGGCCAACGTAATATCGTCTAAAAGGGTAAAATGTTCACTCGCCAAGTGGTTATTACCCTTTTTTAACCGCACGGCGGGCCCGAACCAGATCAGAAACGGATAACAGATCATGCTGAAAGAACTGTGGCGAAAACTGGAGGCGGAGTTTCTGCACAATGACTGCTCCGGCCAGGACAGCCAGGCAGGCTTATTCGGCACCCGTCCGAACGGCAACAAGGACGGCTTCAGAATCCTTCCGCACATTACCCACACGGGCGAGTTTCATCTCGAGCGTCTTACCAACCTGCTGAAGGCGCGGTATGGCAAGAGTTTCGGCATGCCCTCCAGCAAGTCTGAGAGTGACCAGGAAATCCGGGAGCTGATCAGCTTCGCAGCCAGAATCCAGGATCAGGATGTGCAGCGCGAACTATTGCTTTTCTACCTTAACTGCTCCCCGGTAATCCAGGAATACCTGCGCGCTGAGACTGTTCTCGGAGAGGGGAATTTCCTGTCACGGTAAACACTACTGCCCCTTAACCATCTGTAAATCAACCACACAGATTGGATGTTGTATACTTCCCTTCCTATTTATCCGGTTTCACACGCATAGACCGTCACAATAGCTCGGTATCGAGCGTGACAGACTGCCAGCTCAGGGGTTCTTAATGGGTTTCAAATGGTATCGGGCTGGACTGCCTAAGCTTTCCGTCACCACACTTGCAGGCATTCTTCTGCTGACGGGATGCTCGGCAGACCGCTATTTCATGGTTCCCAAAACGGATATGAATGAACTCCAGGGATCCATTAAGAGTCAGCGGGCAACTCTCGTTACCATGGAAGAAAACTCAGCGGTCAGGCACGAGCAAGCCATTGCCCAAACCCGCTCTTCGACTCAGACCATACTCGACGCAATTGCCACCCAGGTGGAAAAACCTGAATGTCCGCCAGTGCGGGCCCAGACACAATGCCCCGCAACAGATAATTCGAAAGGGCGTGCAGACCGCCTGAAGGGCAAGGTGATTGTCGGCGAGGTTGAAAACTTCTACCTTGCGGGCCCCGGCCTGATCTACAAGGCTCGCATTGACAGCGGTGCCGAAACTTCCTCAATAGACGCACGCAACATCACTCGGTTCGAGCGGGACGGCAACAATTGGGTGCGCTTTGATGTACCTGTTCCCGGTGCAGACAAGTTTGTAACCCTGGAAAAAGAGATCTCTCGCCGGGTTCGCGTAATCCAGGCCAGCGCCGATGAAGCGGAGCGTCGGGTCGTCGTCGAGCTTCAGTTTTTTATTGGCGATCACCAACAAGTTGCGGAGTTTACACTTGCCGACAGAACCAACCTCACATACGAGGTTCTTATCGGCCGCAATATTCTGCGTGACGTCATGCTGATCGATGTCGGCAAGGAATATGCAACCGAGCTGCCTGAATCCATCCGCAACAGCAATGGGAACGAATCGTGACCACCCGCTCGCGCCTGCCTTTTTACATCGCCGTTTTCCTGCTCATTTCTGCGGGCATTTCGCTTGCTGTCTGGAGGCACGTTGAGCTTGGCATACCCTGGCTCACGGGCGAACAACGACCAGTTTGGATGGTCGAGGCCCGCATTGATTTTGACGCAGTGGACGGTTCGGTTCTTGCCAGCCTGAATATCCCCGAGCAGCCACCGGGCTTTCGCATCCTGACCGAACAGGCGGCTTCGCCCGGCTATGGCTTTTCCATCATCGACACCTCGGGCAGCCGCCGGGCGGAATGGAGCAAGCGGGAAGTGTCCGGGCCGCAGACTTTGTATTTCAAAGCCCAGTTCATTCCGGATCCAGACGCCGGACCGGAAATCCCGGCGCGCGAACCGAAAACACCGAGGACCTTCTGGGAAGAGCCTGAGGCAACCGCTGTACAGGAAATTCTTAGTCAGGCAGAAGCCCGCTCGAGCACACCGGAAAGCATGACCCGCGAGCTGATCCGGCTGATGCAGCCGGATAGCCGGACACAGAACACAACCCTGCTGGTTTCAGAAGAGAATTACCTGGATCTTCTGGTCGACATGCTCAACCACAGTGGTATTGCCGCCAGAACAGCGGACGGACTGAGGCTCGAGGATGCCCGGCGGCGGCAGCAGTTGATGCCCTACCTGCAAATTTATAACGGCAAGCGTTGGCTCACCTTCAACCCGAAGACTGCCGAACAGGGCGTGCCTGAAGACCTCCTGCTTTGGCGCCAGGGGGCAGCCTCATTGCTGGATGTGGTAGGTGGCGAGAACTCGGAAGTAAGCTTCTCGATGCTCAGGCAAACGGTTCCTGCCCTTCAACTGGCAACTATGGAATCCGCAGCCAATGGTCTCGGCTTCCTGAGCTTTTACGAGCTGCCCATAGAAGAGCAAAGCATGTGCCGAATGCTGCTGTTGCTGCCACTGGGGGCACTGATGGTCGCTTTCATGCGGATTGTTATCGGCATTCGCACCTCTGGCACCTTCATGCCCGTGTTGATCGCAGTGGCCTTCGTGCAGACAACTCTGGTGCCGGGCTTGATCGCGTTCCTGTCGGTGGTATCTATTGGCTTGCTGATGCGCGGCTACCTGTCCAGCCTTAACCTGCTGCTGGTATCCCGCATATCCGCCCTGATCATCCTCGTTATCTTTATAACCGCGGGCCTGAGCATTATCGGCTATCAGATGGGATTCAATACCGGCATGACGGTCACCTTCTTCCCGATGGTGATCATCGCCTGGACCATCGAGCGGATGTCCATTCTCTGGGAAGAAGAAGGGGCGCATGAGGTCATGGTTCAAGGTGCAGGCAGTCTGTTTGTGGCCATCTGCGCCTATTTGCTGATGAGCGCTCCGTTGGCCGGCCACCTCACCTTCAACTTCCCGGAGCTGCACCTTGTTATTCTCGGTCTGATCCTGTTGATGGGTCAGTACACCGGCTACAAGCTCAGCGAGCTGAGGCGCTTTACGCCAATGAAGGCGTACGACTGACATGGACTGGATATCGCCGAGATCACTCAAGAGGCTGGGAATGCTGAACATGAACCGGCGCAATGTGGATTACATTGCCCGGTACAATGAGCGGTCATCCTATCCGTTGGTAGACAACAAACTGAAAACAAAACTGGTGGTTGCCGAATACGGCGTAAAAACCCCGAAACTGCTTCAGGTTGTCCGCCAACAGCATGAGATATCACACTTCCGGGAAATGGCAGAGGATCTGGCCGGATTTGCGATAAAACCGGCAAAAGGGTCTGGCGGCAAGGGGATTACCGTCATAACCGGTCGGGATGGCGATGAGTACATCAAGGCATCCGGGTCGCGGGTAGATTCTCCGTTCCTGGAACGTCATTTGACCAACATTCTGGCCGGGCTCTACTCGCTTGCGGGTACCCCAGATGTGGCGATCGTCGAAAACCTGGTGGAGTCCGCCCCCTCATTGGCGAAATACTCTCACCAGGGTGTGCCCGACATCCGGATTATCGTCTTCCAGGGTTACCCGGTAATGGCGATGCTGAGGCTGGCCACAACCGCGTCTGACGGTAAGGCAAACCTGCATCAGGGCGCCGTTGGGGTTGGCCTGGATATCGGCTCTGGCCAGGGACTGAATGCCGTTCAGTTCAACCGCCCCATAACCCTCCATCCGGACACCGGTCTGGCACTGGAGAATATCCAGATAGAAGCCTGGGATGAGATGCTGGAAATGGCCTCCCGCTGCTACGAAGCAACCGGGCTGGGCTACATGGGGGTTGATCTGGTGGTAGATGCGAACGAGGGGCCACTGCTACTGGAATTGAACGCCCGGCCCGGACTGGCAATCCAGATGGCAAATGGCCGCGGACTGCTTCCCCGACTCCGCGCGATTGAAGCGCTCAAACGTCCACACTTCACACCTCTGGAGCGCTCACGTTTCGCCATGGAAACGTTTGCCAGTAACTGAGTTAATAGCAAACATAAAAAAACCGGGGCCAAAGCCCCGGTTTTTTATTTCCACGACCCCTCAGGACAGTTCGCCCCGGGCGATCAACAGTTGCCGCTCGTGACTGAGGCCCTTCAGAAGCCCCCAGGTCATGATCAGGAGAACCACCGTAAATGGCAGCCCCGCACTGATAGCGGTTGCCTGGATCGCGCCCAGTGCATCTTCACCGCCGCCAAAGATCAGAGCTGCAGCAATCGCACCCTCGGCAACTACCCAGAACACACGCTGGGCGGTCGGTGCATCAGTCTTGCCACCAGCCGTAATACTGTCGATGACCAGCGAACCAGAGTCGGAAGATGTTACGAAGAACACCAGAACCAGAACGATTCCGACAAATGACAGGATCCCAGTCAGCGGGAGGTTCGCGAACATCTGGAACGTAGCGAGCGAAACCTCGGTCAGGCCGTTCTCAGCGAGTTCACCAATGCCCTGCTGAATCTGTTCAATGGCAGCACCACCGAAGGCGCTCATCCATACAACAGTGATAACAGTCGGGACGATCAACACGGCAGTGACAAATTCACGAACGGTACGGCCCTTGGACACGCGCGCAATAAACATTCCTACGAACGGTGACCAGGAAATCCACCAGGCCCAGTAGAATACAGTCCAGCCTTGGAACCAGGCTTCGTCCTCGCGGCCAAACGGATTACTCAGTTGCAACGCGTTGCCCACGTAATTGGAAGAAGTCACCCAGAGAGTTTCCAGAACCGTCATCGTCGGACCGGCAAATATAACGAACAACAGCAGAATGCCCGCGACAGCCATGTTGATGTTACTCAGGATCTTAACGCCACCGTCGAGCCCCCTGAGCACCGAGATCAATGCGAGGGCTGTAACGCCGACAATGATCGCCATCTGGATATTCGTATCTGCACCTGTACCGAACAGGTAGTCTAGACCGGAAGCCGCCTGCTGGGCACCGCAACCAAGTGACGTTGCCAGACCAAAGATCGTCGCGACAACAGCCAGCACATCGATAATGTGTCCAGGCCAGCCCCACACCTTGTCTTTCAGCAGTGGGAAAAAGGCCGAGCGAATGGTCAAAGGCATGTTTTTGTTAAAGGCGAAAAACGCCAGAGAAAGAGCAACGATTGCATAGATGCCCCAGGGATGAAGACCCCAATGGTACATGGTCGCGCCCATCGCAAGATTACGGGCGTCATCCGTATTTGCTTCTACATTGAACGGCGTCTCGTACCATCCCGTGTAATAAGCCACCGGCTCGGCAACGGCCCAGAACATAAGACCAATGCCCATACCAGCGGCGAAAAGCATGCAGAACCAGGAAAGCGTTGAGAATTCAGGTTTGCAGTCCTGCCCCCCGATGCGGATTTTACCCATCGGCAGGAAGATCAGAGCCAGGCACACCACCACGAAGATGTTGGCACTGATAAGGAAAAACCAGTCAAACGTCGCGATAATGTCCCATTTTGCCCCATCGAGCAGCTCTTTGGCTGGCCCGGGGAACATTATTCGTCTTTAACTACCTCGCCCACGTTATGGAGCCTCCTGAGTTGGTAAATCGTTTATTCAGAATCGGTATTCAGACATTACAAGCGCGTTATCATAATGTTTTGAGTTCAAAACATCAAAACCACGATTATTTTGCCGCCTTGATATTAATCATAGACCATGATCGAAAACGGACCAGCCCGATTCGGGTCCAATCGCGACAGGATCCCGCATCGTACGACTAAACTCTTCATCAGTTGCCGCTCTGTGCGAGCCGGCTTTTCCGAGACAATCAGAGGACCTCATGGAAAAAACAAAGACCTTTCCGCTTCGCTATACCGCCTATGCACTCAGCATTGCCGGATTTCTTGTCTCGCTTGTGCTCGTCCTGATCTTGGAGGAAGGTCATGTATTTCCTGTAATGTTTGGCGCGTTCGCGGCCCTGGGTACCTACGACCTGCTGCAACGAAAACACACGGTCAGCCGGAACTATCCCATCATGGCCAATTTTCGTTACCTGCTTGAATCCGTGGGCCCTGAAATCCGGCAGTATTTCATCCAGTCAGACACGGAAGAGCGTCCCTTTTCACGGGAACAGCGCACCATCGTCTATCAGCGCGCGAAGAATGTTCTGGACAAACGCCCTTTCGGCTCACAGCTTGGAATGTACGATGAAGGTTTCGAGTGGATGAATCATTCACTTGCCCCCACCCGCCTCAGTAGTAGCGATTTCCGGATCCTGATCGGAAAAAATTGCGACAAGCCCTATAACGCAAGCGTGTTCAACATCTCTGCCATGAGCTTTGGCTCGCTGTCAGCCAACGCCATCCTCAGTCTCAATACCGGCGCCAGGATGGGCGGCTTCTATCACGATACCGGAGAGGGCTCCATTTCCCGCTACCATAGACAGCCTTGCGGCGACCTGGTCTGGGAGATCGGTTCGGGATACTTCGGGTGCCGCCATAAAGATGGCTCGTTCAATGAGGACATGT
>LULR01001684.1_pt1 | contig 16026 bp, 13 predicted proteins | sample 729471 | NCBI WGS metagenome assembly LULR01 (sample SAMN03860284, study PRJNA289734) | marine metagenome | biome: seawater column; feature: ocean; material: water; isolation source: Red Sea water column Station 108 - depth 500m | place: Saudi Arabia: Red Sea | collected 2011-10-15 | depth 500 m
CGGCAGTGTCGTCCGATTTCAGCAACTTCTTCAAAGCGTCTTTGCGCTTGATCGCCTGGAAAAATTCCGCGTGGGCCTGGGCCACCTCGGCGAACTCCAGGCCCAGCTCCAGTTCGGACAGCCAGATAGCCACCTGGTCAGTCCGGAACTCGCCGTGGGCCAACTGCACATCCAGCAACCAGTTATCCAGATCCTCCGGTTGCGGTCCTTCTTTGTACAGAAGGAACTTCTGGTCGGGTGACTCCCGCAGAACACGATATTTCAGACTGTACTCGTTGTTGGCGATTTCCAGCTTCTCCACGTGCGGGATGGAAACCGTCTCGAAATCACCGCGCAGCTCTTGCTTGGTGTCGTACCAGAAAATGATCCGGTGCTTATCAAACAGTCGCGTCAGAGCCGTTTGAATCTGGCTGCTCATGAGACCACCTCTTCCAGCTCTTCGTCTTCACTGTCAGCCACACTCTCCGCCGCCAACGGCGCGGACATGTAAACTCGGGATATCAAGCGCTGTTTTAGGGCTTCTCGCCTTGCCAGATAGAACGCCTTGAATGAAGTAAATTCCAGATCCACATTCTCGATGAGCAGATCACTAGGGGTCAGGTGCACATTCTGGTCAGAAAGCCATTCCTTCAAAGGGCGGTCTTTCTTCGCAAGGTTTTGCGAATGATTCAATAGGTGAAGATTGGGGATCGCATTCCAGTGGACTGGATTACGATAAAACGCCATCAACTGCTCGTCATCCTGCAGGAAGCTAGCTTTATTTAACAATTTCTTGTCAAAGGATGCCCTCGGGTGAAGGTGATCAATGTGAAAAACCTCTGAAACGTTCATTTCTGGGAACAGCAAATGCAGTAACGCGCGGCAGCGCCCCTCTCCGTGCTGCGTTTCCAGCAGTTTATCGAGGGTTTCTTCATCGAAACGCAGATCCTTGTTCGTCGCTTTGTAACGCTCAATGATGGCGGGCAACGGGAAGGTATCGTCGGTGAGGTGTTTTACTAGAACATCCCTCATGCTGCTTAAAATGGAGTCAGCCTGACCGCCGAAGACCCCTTTCAACAGCGCCATGTAAAACCACTGGCTGATTACCGCACGTTGCTCATGGCATTTCGCTAGATTATTAATTTTTCTGAAGAGTGGCTCTCCTGAAGAGCATTTTTTATACAAGTAGTAACAGATCGGAATAACAGCGTTTCTGGAGGTCAGGGACTGCGGCGTAATACCGAACCGCCTCACGAGGCGGAATGTTTCGGTAATACACTCTTTGATATCGGGCCACTCTTGCTGGATTCGGGCAACCTGCTCGCCCTTGAAATTTCTCACTTTGAAACGGACATCGGCTTCCGTGAGCATCAAGCAGGTTTTCAACAACCAGTCACGTTCTATGTAGAAGCCCATCTCAGTGTTCTGATGGATGTGCTGGGTCAAGTCGTCAAGTTCTTTCAGAAAATCTCCATCCCAGTGGGCAACGGCAATCGACATCAGCAGGTCAGAAAAGTCCAGCTTAGTGCCTCCGCTGTTGGTTCGGATAAATACATCTAAAACATGGTCGATTTGCTGACTGTTCTCATTGAAGTAGTGAATGATCTGCTGGGAACGGATCACGTCATAAACTTTCAGCAATGTCTTTCGGGCAAATGTATTTGTACTGAGTCCTCGTCGCTCGAGCTCTGGCATTACCACCTCCAAAAGCACATCATCGCTACTTTCGTGGTGTGGATACCTGAGTATTTCATGCATGCAAAGCCAGTGGTGGGCCGGGGTCTCTGCAACCAATGAGTCTTTATATTGCCGGTCTGTGAGGAATCGGAAGTTGTAATACATCAGTGATTCATCGTCTTCCGATTCCAGTGGTGCTTTCAGGTCCAGATACAGTTTGCGAGGCGGTAACACCTTGTCGTCGCGAGTGCTAGGCCACCAAACTCTTGGCTTCTTGTACGCATATGTACCGCAAAGCCCAATGTAGAGGGATGTAAGACGCTGCTGGCCATCGATGACTGCCCTGAAATCCTTATAACTCGCATTGGTTGAGACGTGAGGGTTTTCCTCACTGAAACGTTGGCAGTAGGATTTCAGGAACTCGTAGAACTTGTAGTCGTTCTTGATGCCATCATCTTTGATTTTCCACATCATGAATGTGTTGATGGGGTAACCCCGCATGATGGAGTCGAACAGCACGCAGATCTGATGGCTGCTCCAGACAAACTTCCGCTGTATTGCCGGCAACAGATAGTCTCGCTGATTGATGGCATCAATCGCGTCTTTGATAGTAATGGCCTTTTCGTACTCACCTGCCATGCCGACAGCTCCTTACTGCTTCAGGACAAGCCTGGAATTTTCTTCAAGGCGTCGCCAAATTTCGGATAATTGGCCTTCACCCCGTCATCGAGATCGATTTCCACCTGTTCGGTAGCCAGGGGATAAAGTACATCCCGCTCGTAGTCATCCAACTCGGCTAGGATTTTGTTGATCTTCTCGATTTCCTTCAGAGCTTTAGCCTTTTCACCCTGGGAGGCACCGGCGCTGATACTGACGGCTTCCAGATGGTTCTTCCGGGCTTGCAGTTTTTCATCTTTGAAATCGCGCAGATACTCCAGCACCGTGCCCACGGTGTGGGGCTGGTAGCGGTGCATGTAGATCAACGCATTGAATGAGCCCTTGGGTGAAGAGAACAGCCAATAGATGGGGCGCTTTTTGTAACGGCGCACGTGGTCGTTATAGAAGTCCTTCAGGAAGTACTTGCGGATGTCCTTACCCAGTGCCTGCTCGACAAAGCGAAGGTTCTCCTCGTAGTGCTCTTCGCCAAAGGCAATACGCAGGAATTCACGGAAGCGTTCGGTGATGTCGTCGGTGAACCAGTCGCCATCGAGCATGGGGATGACATTGTCGTCGTCTGCCGGGAAGCTCGGCTCCGGAACCCGCTTCAGATAGTCCTCTATGGTCTCTCCCTGATTGGTCAGGATCAGCCCCGGCTCTTCCAGAGCGTAGCGACCGAACATGCAACCCACAGCATAGGAGACCAGTTCGCGCATGGTATCGGCCAACAGCAGTGCTTCAAGCTCTTCCTCGCTCTTGTTGTTGCCGTAGCGGTAGTGCGGGTTACAGGTCAGGGTGATCTCTTCCAGTGGCACATCTGGTGTTAGCTCATCCTGCAGGCCGTAGGCTTCAATAAAGATGCGGTTGTTCTCTTCCTCCAGCCGCCGCATCTCCTGAGTCATGTCCCTCCAGCGGGTGTGGAGGGACGCATAGCTGGCCTTCAGTGTCTCGCCTCGGTTGTCGGGCGAAAGTAGCGGAAGCGTGGTGAAGTCCCATGAGGTTTCGTAGGAGTCCCAGTCCGATTTGGCGCATTCAACAAGCATCAATGAATTGGATTGAAGCTCCGGACTCCTAAAGACTTGATCAAGTAGGGGCAAGCTGCCAAGCGTGCCAGTTGAAATGTTGATTGTGTTACCCGTGGCTGCAAGGAGGGGCTTCATTATAACGGAGTTGAGTTGTGCAATTGTGTAAAATGCATCTTTACCAAAGAGAGTAGGTGCAGCATCGTTGAACCCGTAGCCTTCCGGTCTCCAACGGAATGCATGAGCACCTGCACTTACCTTGGCCCAAGTAACACGTCTTGCATCACCGGCTTTATCAGATTGAATCCAGCGCACTTCTCTCCCAATGTTCGAGCGGGAAACCTCCCACTGGAGTCTCATGAAAGCCTCGTCATTTCGAGTCCCTACACCTTCCTTTGCATCAAAAACTTCTCCAAGTTTTTTATTTCTGAACAAATTTAATACAGAGGGTGAAAGCCAATATGCAATTGCCTGGCCAGGGATAGGTTTAAATAGTTCATCTCGAACTCGAAAATAATTCGTACGATCCTTGCCGCCCACAACCTCGTTAAATAATCGGGCCTTTTCTTCCTCAGAGCGTCCGTCGACAAGCCGCACATATTCTCCAACGTGCCGCTTTGTTCTGCTATTCATAAGAGAGAAAGCGGTCGTTGAAACAACCGCACCACCGATTGAATCAAATCCTCGCTCCCCTATGTGCGCCATATTTAATATGCAGCACTCAGAAAGAAGCTTTTCTCTGAGACTCTCAAAAGAGGATAGAAACATCCATGATTGCATATTGATCATGGAGATTATCCCTGAGGCTCGACACAGCTTAAGTGACCTCTCTAGGAACATGGCGAACAAATCTGAGCGAGAGCCTGAGAAATTATTCTTGGCGAAGCTGCTGAGACTGTCGTTCATTCCCCCTTTGCCCATATAGGGGGGATTAGCGACCACCACATGATATTTGGGTGAGAGGGCCTCAGCCATGCTTAAGATGGACACGAGTCGTGAGTGCAATTCGGTTCGCAACAGATCATCACTAGCGTTCTGTGCTTTCACTACCTGCAACACCTCAGCAGCATTGCTGATCTTCGGCGCGATCAGCGAGCCGAAATTTTTGGCCTGCTCGAACTGGCCAAGCGTCTCGTGCAGCTCGTCAGTAATAAGATCTTTACCCACAAGAGCAGCTACATCATTCGGCTGCACGGGCTTCCGGAAGAACCGGCGTTGCTTGGCTCGCGCCTTCATGGTTAGCGCAAATGCGGCCAATTCACCGGCACGCTCGTCGATCTCAATGCCGCAAAGGTTATGAGTCAGAATCTTGGCCGGAATATCGGCAGGCTCGCAACCTTCCTCCTCATAAATGGCATACAGCAGATCGAATGCATACGTCAGCATATGGCCCGAGCCGCAGGCCGGGTCACAGATCTTGATCTCTTCCGGGCTACTGATCCGCAAAAAGTCGGGCTCGGGCTCTTCCGGCTTGATGTAGTAATCCATCTGCTCGATCAAGCCAGAGTTGGGACGGTTGAGCATCCAGAGGCGGCCCAGTGAGTTCTCCACCAGATAACGCACAATCCAGTGTGGCGTAAACAGCTGCGTCGCCGCCGGGATATTCTCGGGAGAAACCTTCTTGTTCTTCTTGAGATCAGCAAATACCTGGTCTTTCTTCTCGGAGATATAGAACTGATACAGCCAGCCAATAACCTCGACATCTTCACAGGCATCCGGCGTCATGGCTTCGCGGGTATAGGTCAGGATCGAGTTTCCAGATAGCAGGTCATCCGGCATCAAAAGCTCGGTGTAATCGTCAATGCGCTCGAACAGGAACGGCATCGCCCCATACCAATAGTTACAGGCCGCGACGACCAACAGGCGATAGGCCTCCCCCTGCGGATCCTGACTGGGTGTTTTGCTATCCAGCAGGGCAAAGATCTTTTGGCGGGTTGACTCCGAGACCATTTCTTCATCGATATGGCCCATTTTGGCATCAGCCAGGATCTCGGGCTGGAACTGCCCCTCAGCAGGGGAAACAATGCCAATGCGGTTGTAACGGTTGACGTCCATAAAACGCAGGGCACAGAAGCGGTTGAACCAGATGTAGGCCACCCGCTCAATAACCTGTTCTTTGCTCTGCTCGGCTATCGCTTCTTCCAGTTTTTTAATCGCCTGTGGGCTTTCTCGCCGGGCGGGACTTTCGTCGGCCAATACCAGTTTGAGCTTGGCGGTAACCTGTTCGAGGAGGCTACGGCGAGCGAATTGGGCGAATTTTTTAAGTTTCGATGTTTCCATGAATTAGGCTCCCGCACTTATTCTGCGGACGGTATGGGTTCCAAATTGTTTCTTGTACTGGTCCAGGTTGAGAATGACGCACGCCTGTGCAAACGGCACAGACCAGTCTTGGTGATTCAAGGGCAGGCAGCGGTGCAGCTGATCTTGTTTGGCGAGCAGCAATGCGGGATCGAGAGCGGCCATGGAAAGCAGGACGACATAATGAACTGGTTTTCCCACCTTACCGCTAAGGGCTCGGAACCAGAGGCTGTCTCTATACTTCCCCGCCAAATCCGGTATTAAATTGCCACTGACGAGCTTTTGTCTGAATGCTTCAGGATTGGTCGCGACAGGGTTGTCAGGGTCTTTTACTTCCACAAAAACCAAGCGATCCTCATACTCTGCAATAAAATCAACGCGCTTCATGGTGCTTTGCCCATGTAGCGCGTCGTCATCGAAGCGGACAGCTTCAATAGCATCGCTGAAATCGAATTCCAGATCGTCCTCGGAGAAAAGAGTCATACCTTCCCCCCGAGCGAGCGTTTGATCTCTTCGTCGTATAGATCATTGAACGTGTTCGCTATGGCATTGTTATCCAGCTCTTTATAGCTATCCGCTGATTGAAGAGTAACTTGGCCACCTTTGTTGACCAGTGCATGGAAGCGAATATGATCTCCTTGCCCTGGGCGGGCCAGGAGGTCAAACCATTTGAGCAGTACATAATCATGGGTGGCGAGAATGACCTGCTGGTTATTTCTTGCCAGCTCCAGAAGAACCTGAACAAGCAGCTTCATCAGCTTGGGGTTCATATTGGATTCCGGTTCGTCCCAGAACAGGGGGCCACTGGAACCAGGAGACAGCACACCGTTACTTAGCAACCTGTGCAGAATACCGATCTTTCTGAAGCCTTCCGCTGTCATGCTGCTGGAGTACTGACGACCGCTTTCTGCGACGAACTCCGTCACTGTGGAGTCTTGATACGCTTGGGCGGACTTGGAATTGGTTCGTTTAGGAGAGGGCTTTTCCCGATATTCACCTGGCTGGAAACAGAAGCCACCGTTTTCCCACTGGTAGCGCCCACCAATCAGGCTGACCAATTGCGGAACGATCGAACTCAGCCTCGGATCTTGGTTGATTCGCACGTCCAGGTCTTCATCACTGGATTTGGTCAAGGCCTTGGCAAGATCGACGTAGCCATCATCGAATATCAGCTCAACCGTCTTCTGATCGTGTGTTTCGTCGGCCATACCCTTGACCAGAGAGAGCACTTCTTTGGTTGGGATGAACACAGGCTCAGCCCGGTACTTAGCGTAGCTTGGCGAATTCTTGATCGAAAGCTCAGAGGAGTTGTTGAAAAAGATCGCGTTGACCTTCTGCCCCTCTGCGAACTGTGCGGTTAAACTGGCGTGCTCTCTGGCCCCATGGAGGTGCATCTTCCCGAGCTTGTCATCCAGAGGCATGAACAGGCGTAAGAACTTGGCAGTTAATGCCGCTTCGAGCTCGGCTTTACCGAGATCCGGCTTGCTCTTGAAAAACGATGCGCCGGCACAAAGCCCATAGGCCGCCTTGAGCAACTGTGTTTTGCCGGTACCGTTTTCACCAATGATCACGTTGATCTTGGATGAAAAATCGATGTCCAGGTCACCGAATGACGTAAAGTTTTTGAGTTCAAGCCGGTCTATCATTATTACTTCCCGATTGTTTACTATCCCCTGACCCAGCACCCAGTCGGCCACGGCCCTCACTTGCATGCGAAAATACGCGCGTCGCTCGTATACGCTCGTATTTTTCGTGCGCCGCACGTATCTTATCAGCTTCGCTCATATCGAGTCCCCTTCCCCTGGCCTACCGGGCGTATCACACCCTTGTCTTTCAAGCGGTTGAGCAGCCGAGTGGCTTGGAAAGGGCTGATATGGCACAGATCAGCGGCATCCGCTCGTTTGATGCTGCCGTGGGTATCGATGAAATTCAGCACCATTTGCTCCTGTTGGATGGCATCGAACCCCGCCTGGCGAACGTAGGCCGCCTTCTGTCCCGCCCCCCGGTAAACCTTGGCGCTCAGGGTGTAAGTGCGGCCCTTGCCGGTGCCGTGGGCTTCCACCATGCCTGCTTCCACCAGCTTTTCCAGGGTGCCCCGGACCACGGTTTCGGGCTTTTGCACGGATTTGGCCAGGTCCGCCGTTCTTAAGCGCCGCTCATTGCGCAGCCGGGACAGGATGATCAGGCTGTCGATGGGCATGGCGGCGCCGGTCTGTAAGATCCGGTCGATGCCCCGGCCCGTGCGTTCGGCAAGGCCGATGCGCTTGATAATGTCAGCCAGCAAGGGGTTACGGGAGCGGGGGTCGGCCACCAGCAGGTTGTCCAGATTAACGCCCTCCACAAAACCACCGGGATTGCTGATGCTCAGGCCGTCGTCGTCCAGTTTGACGTGTACGGCGCCCAGGGCGCTGTAGTCGCGGTGAACCAGGGCGTTTACGAAAGCTTCCCGGAAGGCCCGGCGGTCGAAGTTGGGGATGGGCACGCGAAACAGCCCAACCTGAATCTCCTCTTCCTCCACCCGGGCGCGAAACAGCACTTCGACCTCTTCAAAGGTCTCCAGCAGCGGTTTGCGGTAGAACTCATTGACCAGGACATCGGTACCGCGCAGCACCTGGAAGGCTACCTCGTGGGAGGGCAGGTGTTGCCGGAGCTGCATTTCGTTCCCCAGCAGCAACAGGCCTGCAACCGTGGGGAGGCGAATGCCTCCCATGCTCACAGTCAGCCCCAGGGCGCCGTCCAGCTCATCGTCCGCCAGGGGCATCAGGCTCTGATCGCCGCCGTATTTCTTGATGGCATTGCGGATCCGGATGCGCTGAATCGGGTCCAGATCTTCAACCGCCAGGTTTTCCACCGGCAAGGCCGAGGGGTCCGTTACTCCCAGGCTGGACTGGCGCTGAACAAACTCATGGGGGTAGAAGGGCACGGCCTCCGGAGTGCCGTCCATTCTCAGGCGCCGACGTTGCAGCAGGCCATCCGAGGTCGACACCAGCTGCCGGGACTTGGGCACCTGGATCCTGGCAATAGGTTGCCCCTCCAGCTCCAGGGCCTCAACGCGCACGGCCAGCGAGGGGATGGTCTTATTGGCAATCAGTGCGGGCAGGCCGGCGAGGTTGCGGTGGGCCCAGGAAAAGGTCGCCGCCCTCGGTGTTGGCCAGGGCCACCACCGCGGCTACCAGATCCCGGTCCGGCAGGCTCTTGACGTCGCTCTTGAATTCGACGGCAAGGTTTTCGCCGCCGCGAATGAGCGCCTGGATTTCCTGTTCGGCTTCGTGCATGGCTATCCCCAACTTTGACCGATTAGACGGTTCGGCACGCTTAGATCTGGACCTTGCGCCCTTGCTGGACTTCAACCAGCAGGGCCTCGCGCAAGGCATTCAGGTACCGGTCCACATCCCCCTCGTCGGCCAACCAGGCCTTGTCGAACGCGACACGGAGGTTGCGGGTGTGAACATAGTCGGCGGGCGATTCCTTGACCTCGGGAGTCCCCCCGTCACTCTGGTCTTCACTCTGGCTACCTGGGTGCTGATCGGGGTCGTCTGCCGGTGCTGATTTCTGATTGGCCAGCGCCACCATTTTGCCCAGCAGCTTCTGGTAGCCCTCTTCTTCAAAGTACCGGGTCCGATCCTTGATCACAGCAATCAGGCGCTCCTGTCCGATGTAATCGACCAGATCCCGGAACGGTTTATTGAGCTCATCCTGGCGCGGTTCCGGCAGGGACTGGTATTCGTCCATGCTTTGCATGCGTTCCTGCATGGTCTTCAGGGAGGTTTCTGCCTGAGCTCGGGTTTGCCGCACTTTCTCATCGATGCGCTCCTGCAGGCTATCTAGCTGGCCCTTAAGCTGCTGAATGCGATTCCCTTTGTAGCAGTTGGGGTCGTTCAGGATGGTGCGGATCTGCTCGATCTCGTCCCCGGCCACATAGATGAAGTTGGGCTCCTGGCTCTGCAGAAAGGACCGAGCCTGGTTGTAGATGTCTTTTTGTGAGCCCCCCATGAACTTGCGGATCGGGTCGATGACATCCTCTTTCAGGTCCAGCAGTTGGTCTTCCTGCTTGCCCAATTCCGTCAGGTGCCAGGTGTAGGGCTTTCCGGCGACTTCTTTCAGCGTCACCAGGGCAGGTTTCAAGGCATTGAGAAACGGGTACTGATCGACCTGCGCTATCCGCCGATCCAGGTCGTGGTATATGTCCTGGAAGGCTTCGCCGGCCTCTTTACCCAGGGCCTTGGCTTCGCTGCTGCGGGGCGGACTGTCGAAGAAGTCCTCGTAGAACGATTTGAGGGCTCGGACCTGAGAGGCGGTGAACTCAATCTGTGGTTCCAGCACCACGTTGCCGTGGCCGTGAGTGTTACGCAGGGCGCGCTCCAGCTCGCTGTCCTCCAGGATATTACCGTCGAGACGAACCTCCACCTTGCCACGGGCACACAGGTTGGCCAGGGTGCAGAGAATCGCGGCGTAATACCAGCCGTAGGGTTTGCGTTCGAACTTTTCCAGCAGGCTCTTGAGGGTGGTGCGAACACCGCCCCGGTTGTTGCTCTGAATGAACGCCAGCACTTCCTGCTCGGATTCCGCCAGGGCCGTTGCGTCATTACCGAAAAGGCCATCGTCTGTACGGTTAAGGCAATTGCTGATGTCGTTTTCCGTGTAGGAAACGCCGCGCAACATGCGGAGGTTGGGGTAAGCCCGTGAAATCAGCTCATGGAAGCCCCGGATAATGCGGGTCTGGGGGTCCTCATTCGCCACTTCCACATCGGCGCCGCCAATGAGCAATTTGGACTTGCCAATGAGGGTCTGACCCTGCTGCCGGAGCCGAGCCTCGCGCTCACGGTTCTGGAAGCCCTTGTCATTCAGGATCCGCTTAACGGCTTCCTGCTGGGTAACGGAAATGTTCTGCTTGATGTACTTCTCGGTGCGCTTGAACATGAGCAGATCGCGCACCAGGCGCTCGTCCGACGGCATGAGCACGAACAGCTCGTCCGCCTTGTAGGTCGAGGCTGTACGGAGCATTTGCTCGTTGTCGGTATGCTCGTGGAACGGGCTGATGACATTGATCGAGAGCTCGTATTCACGCCCATGCAGACGATCATCCAGTTTGCGCGAATAGGAGTAGTCCTGCCCCTGGTTTTGGGAGGAACCGGCGTCATAGCGGATCTTGCGCTGCTTGATGACAAAGTCGAAAACGATCTTTTCCAGTTCGTCCGCAACGTCCGATGACTCAACCTCTGTGTTCTTGATCTCCTGCTCGACGTCCTTTTCCTCGTCCGTCAGGTACTCGTACTGGTCGCCGTTGCGCTGTATGTAGGTCTGTTGCTCCAGAAGGCTCAGGGCTTCCTCGACCTTGGTGCGAAGTGCCGGCAAGTCCTGATCGAAGGCATCCAGCATCAGCACGCAAAGGTTGCGCACCGTGGGCTTGAATTCCTTGACATATTTGACCAGGAATAGGGCCTTCAGCAGCCGGATAGCGAAAGCATTATCGAGGTGGTTCTCAGCCTGAATAATCGCCCGCTGTATTTGTGATTTCAGTGCAGAGCGGATGCCTTCAAACATCAGGTCAAAGGTGGCCAGCTGGCCCACCTCATGGTTGCCGATGTGGATGGCCACCTGCTGGAAAACACCCAGCATGGAGCGCTCACCGACAGAACTGTGTTTACCCTCGAAGGCGTTGTGCTGCGACAGGTTCTGGATCGCCGATTGAAACAGCGCGAACTGGTAGGGGACGAAGGGATAGCTGTGGATGAAGTGGTCCCTGTCCCGGAAGTTCCGGTAGGTGGCCGATCCATCCGCGAAGTCAAACAGGGTTTTGAAGTTGTTCGCCTGTGCGTGATAGACGTCCGACAGCTGATTGACACCATCTTCAGTCTTGGTCAGCAGGCGCTTCTGGATGACCTCCGCCACGTCCGCGCTGGACAGCTTCATGCGGTTATTGAACCGTGCCTGAATTTTCGAGAAATCGTTGCCTTGCTGCTTGCCCATTTCGCCAACCACGTTTTTCATTTCTTCCTGGGCGGTGACGATAATCCAGGCCCGGCCCCGACACTTGGTGGCGAGGCTCTCGGCAATAGTTTGCAGGTTGGTCATCAGCTTGGTGTTGTCGGCAATGTACTGGCCGACCTCGTCCACAAAGAAGTTCAGGCGGAACTCTTTGTGGCCACCCTCTTTTGCCTGCTTCTCGATATAGGCATTCACATTGTCCGCGAAGTCTTCAATTGAAACGCGGTATTCGCTGCGGTACTTGTCCAGAATGCCCGCTGCCGACTGCGGGTCGCCACCGGTCACAGCGGCGTAGGCTTTGGCAATATTCGGGCCTTCCAGAAGGGCTTGCTCCCGGCCTTTCTGCCAGGGGCGACCGGCGATGGCCTCGTACTCGGCTTTGAATTGTTCGTACAGGCCACGGCCGTCCAGATCGCGCTCAAACTGGGCAATGTGCCCTTGTTTGCCGTAGTAGCCGCACATTTCGTCAAAGACTTTAACGAACACGGCCAGAAGCGCATCGATCTGGGTTTTGCTGATGACATCGGCCAGCTCGCTTCAGGTCGCCCCGGAGAATCTCATTCTCGCTGCACTTGGGAAGGAACAGGTCCAGGGTTGTAGCACCGTCCATCTCCCGGTTTTCAAGCAGAAGGGCCAGCATCTTAAGCAGGTGTGACTTACCCGAGCCGAAGAAGCCGGATACCCATACCCCGTTCGCCCCTTCGTAGTTGTTATAGGCGTCCAGGAACTCTTCGAGACGCTTCTCGACTTCGTTGGTCAGTACGTATTCTTCAATTTCGAGGCGAAGACTGGCTTCATCGTCGGCTTTGATAACGCCTTCGATGGGGCGGTCAACGGGCTTTAGAAAAATATTCTTCAATGTCATTGTACTTTCCCTTAATGATTACGCCTCGAATCGTATCGTCCGCTCAGGCTTCGTAATGAAAGATGTTGAACGCACGGTAGTACTTGTCGTCATGCAGCCTGCCGAACAGGTCCAGAGATGCACCGGTTTCCAGCGAGTGGGTATAGGAGCCCGGGAAGAACATCACCGTTGGCTGGTCTTTGGCGGTGCTCTGCAAGTTGTTGAGCACGTTATGGGAGCGTATGTAGGGGAAGACCTCGCCCACCCCTGAGAGAAACAGCACGTCAAACTCAACGGACTGGAGTTTTGCCGCAATAGCGGGCACCAAATGGGCTTCCGGGTCCAGCACTCCCTGTAGCAGTTCTTTCAGCTGATCCTTTGAGACCGTGGGCTCGAGCTCCAACACCTGCTCCCAGATGTCTCTTTCTTTCAAAATATCGACGGCCAGGTCGTACAGATTGATACTCAGGATCCGGATGCCCGCCTGCTCCAGCCGGTTAACCAACTGCCGCTGAAGACGCTCCATTTCGACCGCTTCTTCAGGCCGGTAGGGGCAGATGAAGAAAGGCACTTCATTACCCAGTCCCTGTTTGTTAAGGAATCGCTGGCCGGAAACCACGCTGAACAGGTGCTGTAGTCGCTCCTGCATCGGCATTTTGGCAATGTCCTTTTTCAAGCTGACATCCCCCTGATATCGGATTCATAGACTGGGAAGTAGAAAAACTCGTCAGGATTGTTCTGACGCAGCAACTCAACCAGCCTGGGGCTTAGCAGAACTGCGTTTATGGTTTTGTCCTTAGCTAACAACCCTGCCTCCCGCAGCATTCTGAACAGGACCTGCCGCAATTTATCGCGCGTTGAGGCGCTGGCATTATCAAGCTCGTCATGCCACTCCGATTTACGGTTGTAGAAGGCATCGAAATCCTCAAAACTGAGATCCAGCTTCATCGCGACAAACCGTTCGTGTAGCACTTCCACCGCAAAGTCCGCGATAAAGCGGTACAGGCGGCACACCGCAACCCACAGAAGGTGAGCCTGGTCCTGGTGGTTTGCCTCGGCCAGGAAAGTCAGTTCGCTTTCGGTCAACGTCTTCAGGCGTGCAATCGCCTCTCTACAGGTGCGCTTTGCAGTGCTTTCCGTTCTGGCCTGTAGCAGGTTGTCATGCAGCGCTTGAGCACGCACCTCTTCCCAGTCACGTAGCGACAGGTACAGATCGGCCAGCTTCACCGATTCTCGGTGATACAGGCTGCCGGACGTGAAAGAGATGCGATACCTGCCTCGGGTCATTCGGAACGCTCACCCTTGCTCGTCTCAGCGGCTCCACCGCCCTTGACCCACTCGTCTACTTCGACTTTTTTGAACTTCCAAAACCGCCCCATGCGGTGGGCGGGCATTGCGTGCTTGTCGATCCAGCGGTACACGGTGTCATTGCTGACACCGAGGTGCTTGCCTATTTCGTCTACGGATAACCAGCGATCTTCCATCTCGGCCATGTTTTCGCTTCCTATGGGCGATGGTGTTGCCACCTTATCTGAGGCGGCACGGTCTCATGGGCGGAACAGCCCTACACTACATTGACTGATCAATATATAGAGGTACCACGCTGCATTCAACCGATTTGACCCGGATAGACCAGCAAAGAACGGCATATATAGCCACCTGAAATCTGGGCGATCCCATCAATAGCCCCACGCAATCAACACCTGCGGTGTGAGCGGCATGCCTTTTACCGCCAAACAGCCCTCATCCCTCCTCGCTTGAGGGGCTTGCACTCCCGCTGGCAGCCTCCTTCAGTCCACCGAGGTGCTCCTCCAGATCTTTCAGGAGGCGTTCGCTTTTCCGCACGATTCGACAAAGCTCCGCCTGGTTGGCATTGAGCCTTCGCAACATTTCAAAACCGTCCTCAGTTTCCATGATGAGCGGTTTCTCCCAATCCTGTGCCCGCGTGAAGGCTGGTTTGTGATAGCGGAGCCGACCTTCTTTGCGGATGTACTCACTGAACACTGATCGTCCCTCGCCGCTCTTCTTCTGGACGAAGCGATTGTAGTACCAGGACAACTCCAGCTTTCTTCTCCGGAGTCGGACGCGGCAGCCGAAGTGCCCGGGATAGCCGGGTGTCTGGTCGGTACGATGCGCGACGTTGTGGGACCAGAAGTGATCACAGAGCCGCTGCGCCAGATAGCGGTACCTCGCTTGCTCCACGTCCGCTTGCTGGTGAATCGCCGTCAGAAACTGACGGCATTGCGGCTCCTCGCTATGGATTTGCCAACAATCGTAAGCAACTGAGTGCTTGAAGCTGCCATGCGCTTTTGCCTTTTTCGGACGAAAAGACAGAGTTGGAGGCAGACTCCTTCCTTCAAGCCATGGGACCTTTCCAATTCCTGTTCACGTAACTACCTGATTTGGGACTTTGCCGCTGCGCTCCCACACTCCATGAAATAGCTCGCATGGGCTGAAGGGTCCGCGTTCCATTATTTATTTGGGACCCTGGCTTACCACCTCAGTGACAACACCGGTATACAGTGGCGTTACTTCCTCGGGGTACTTACAAGGGGCTTGGAAGAGACCTTTTGGAGCACCGGTGTGATGCAGGCACGTCCCGTGAAATAACAGGGTCTCGACAAGGCTTTTTGAGAGGCTGTTTTGATCACGTCCAGCATTGACTTTCACATGTGAAAGTCAGCGGGAGTTACCGCTTCATAAAATGATGCCGTGATGATGGCGGCTAGCGGAGACTGTTCACATTTTCGCCAGAATTTATCCAAAAACCGATGGCCGCCACATAGAAAGCGCCTAAACCCTAAAATTTATCCTTTAAATTCAGCGTTTTAATATCTTTTTCTCTTTGCGCCCAAATTGGCCAATTCCACGGTTCTGGTGTGAATTCAGGACTATTCATAATCACTCCTGACCGTTAAACAACGAATTAGGAGTGGATTATGCAACGACAGTATTTCAACGAGACGAACGAGCGTTTGCTCACCTATGAAGAGGTTTGTGCCGTCACCCAGCTTTCGCAAGCCACGCTTCGACGGTACGTGAAAGCCGGTCGTTTCCCTGCCCCCATAAAGCCAAGCCCGCAAGGAAGGGCCGTCAGGTTCCGGATTCAGGATGTTCGTGACTGGCTAGACCGGCTGTGACGGAGGCGCGAATGAAATATCAATTGAGAGACTCAGGGCTGTACTGCTACAGCTCTGAAGAGTGGCAGAGGGTTGGCGGGTGGATAGAGGTTGTTGCCCGAACCCGCCTCTCCAATAAAAAACACGGCCACGGCGCGCTGCTGCAGTGGAAAAATATGGACAACGTCCTGCTGCGCGAGGTGGTGTATGCGAGGACTCTGAACGGTGATAACGCTCGTCAGATACGAGAGCTGTTGGTGGACACCGGCTATCCCCTCGAACCCGGCAATATTAGCTGGACACGACTGCAGCGGTATTTGCTGGAGGAAATGGCAAAGGCGCCTCCGGCCACAACCGTCGACCGCAGCGGCTGGCATGGGCCTATTTTCGCGACGAGCAGCTGGACGGCAGGTCAGGCGGATGAGCAGCACCACTTTGTAGG
>LULR01000320.1_pt1 | contig 16000 bp, 13 predicted proteins | sample 729471 | NCBI WGS metagenome assembly LULR01 (sample SAMN03860284, study PRJNA289734) | marine metagenome | biome: seawater column; feature: ocean; material: water; isolation source: Red Sea water column Station 108 - depth 500m | place: Saudi Arabia: Red Sea | collected 2011-10-15 | depth 500 m
CATCATAAACTTCGTCGAGCCCCCTGAAAGAGTTCTTGGGGAAAAACTCTAAAACCTCGATCACATGAAACCCGAACTGGGTACCGATTGGGCCGAGAACACCCCGAGGCGTTGAGCTGCCGAAAAGGAGCGCATCGAGGGCCACCTTTACAGACGTTGCATTATCAATGCCGGGAAGAAGGAAATGCAGCAGGCGAACTCGGCTGACTCTTCGCTGGTAGGCGGGCCGGTTGGCGACATAGTGGTCACGTATTTCATCCATTGTTACAGAAACACGCGAGGACATGTAGTGTTCCAGAAAAAGATTACCGAGGAGCGCCTCCCTGTATTGAAGAAGAAGCGCCTCCATTTCACTTTCGAGCCGAAGGCCGTTCGCCGCCGCCGCCCGGTAGAGCAGATTCTGGGCGACTGGACTGGAGGAGAGGCTTGCGGAAGAATCAACAACCGATTCCCCACTCTGATTTTCCACGCGCTCTTTTTCTCCACCCGAACCATCAGCACAGCCGAGCGTTGCACCAAGAAGCAAAAAGAGCACCGCGTGGACCGGACGACAACCTGATCGACACCATTTCATCTTTCGAAATTACTGGGGGGAGAGACGGGATTCAAACGTGTATTGAATGGCCTGAAGAGCTTCAGTGGTAGAGCTGGAGTCTAAGGTCAGCCCACTCTTCCCGTTAGGCTTGTTCACAACGGTGAAGGAGGGTCCGCCCGATGAAGAGTCGCCGAGCATAGTATGAACAGAATCAACAGTGTTGCCGCCAGAAGAGAGCCAGATAGTCGCGCCGCTTTGTGAAACTTCGACAGAGTCGACAGGCAGGGAGGTGGCAGCGAGGCGGATACGCTTAGCCGAGAGAAGATTGGAAACCTCATTGGGTTCCGGGCCAAAGCGGTCGCGTAGCTCCTGCTCCAAGGCGGAAACATCGTCGGAAGCTTCAGCGGCCGCCAGCATCCGATAGAAATAGAGGCGGTCATCCTGCTCTTGGACGTAAGATTCGGGAATGAGGGCGTCCCCGTCAACCGAAAGTGCAACTTTAGACGGAGAAGGGACGCTTAAGTTGTCGTCGCCTGAAAGACGCTCTTGCGCCGCCTCCCTCACGATCTTGCAAAAGAGGTGATAACCGACAGAAGCGAGGTGGCCGCTCTGCTCAACGCCAAACAGATTTCCGCCCCCTCGGATCTCCAAATCTCTCAACGCAACATCATAACCGGAGCCGAGCTCTGTATTATACTGAATGGTTCTGAGCCGTTCATGCGCCTCCTGGCTCAGATCACCCCCAGGCAGGAGGAGATGACAGTAGGCTTGTTGCGTCGACCGCCCGACACGCCCGCGCATCTGGTACAACTGTGCCAGCCCGTAACGGTGAGCATTATTGATCAGAATAGTATTGACATTCTGAAGATCGATCCCTGCTTCTATGATTGTTGTGGATACGAGCATATCGAGATCGCCGTCAACCATCCGCAACATCACCCGCTCAAGATCGTCAGGAGCCATCCTTCCGTGAGCCGACTCAATTCGAAGTTGGGGTAAAAGTTTCTTTAGGCGTCGGACAATACGACCCACTTCAGAAATGTTGCTATGTACAAATAAAATCTGTCCTCCGCGGCCCACTTCGTACTCAACAGCGCTCTTGATCTGTTGAGGATCAAACAACTCTATGGAAGTAATAACAGGGAGGCGGCCCCTTGGGGGCGTTCTGATGGTTGAAATGTCCCGAATCCCGACAAGAGAAAACTGAAGGGTTCGAGGAATGGGGGTGGCACTCATGCTCAAGAGATCAACAGAAGAACGAAAAGCGCGGAGAAGCTCTTTCTGTTTAGCTCCAAAGCGGTGCTCTTCATCAATAATGACAAGGCCGAGATTGGGGACAGAGATCTTTTTCGCAAGGAGACGCTGGGTACCAACGACGACATCGACCGTTCGAGCGGCCAGGGCAAGGACGACTTTTTTTGCATCGCCGGGTGGTGTGAAGCGGGAATAGTGCCGAACATCGACACCAAGAGGCGCAAGGCGTGAAGAAAAGCCGTTAAAAAGCTGATTTGCGAGAATTGTGGTTGGGGCTATAAGAAGGACCTGTTTTCCGTCGTTGACGGCCTTAAGAGCGGCACGAAGCGCAACCTCTGTTTTCCCAAAACCGACATCCCCACAGATAAGCCTGTCCATAGGCCGGTCGCTTTCCATGTCTCGTCGGACGGCCTCTAGGCAGTCAAGCTGATCACGCGTCTCCACATATGGGAAAGTTTCCGACAGCTTCGACATTGATTCTCCGTCGGGAGAAAAAGAAAAACCTTCTGCACTTCCCCGCTGACCATAGAGCTTTAGAAACTGATCTACAACTTCGCCGGCTGAGCGCCTCGCTTTCTGTTTCGCTCGAACCCACCTCGACGATCGAAGGTCAGTTAAAGGGTCCGCCGCATTCGATCTAACATAAGGAGTTACGGCGCTGAGCCGGTCTAGTGGAACATGAACAAGGTCGCCGTGTTTGAACTCAAGAGCCACACATTCGCGAAGCCCGCCATTTTGAGTCACAGTGGAGAGACCGCGATAAAGACCGACGCCAAGGTCCTCATGGACGACAGGTCCACCCCAAGGGAGATCGGAAAGGGGGACGATGTCCTGGTCTCGATCCACCGGGGAAACGGAGGAAGGTGGCGGAACCTTTGGGAGATCGAACAGGCAGTCGAGAGAGACCCACAAAAGACCGAGCGGAGCCGAGGAAAAGGCCCCAGCAAAAGGTGAATGACAGAGAGAAAAGCCGTCCAGGGCAGCCGTGCGGTCAACGCGTGGTGCGTAAACCTCAGGACAGAAGACTACCCGGTTAGAAACCTTTTTTTGCGACAACTGTGCTTTGAGTTGCTCAAAAGCGGCGTGGTTCTCAACGAAGTTTTGGTGAGCAACACAACCGAAATCGATGGTCGCCTCGGGAGCGTCAAAAGCTGGTCGGACATCAAAAATATAAGGTGGGCCAGCGGGCTCAATAATAGAAAAAGAAAAACCAGAACAGGAAGCGCCGGCATCCGCTTTGGAACCAAAACCAAGAGACACTGGGGGATAAAGCAACAATTTGCCAAGAGAGACAGTGCCAATCATTCTTTGAGTGACAGGATCAAATGTTCGCGCGGACCGCAAAGATTCGCCTTCATATTCCAAACGAAGAGGGAGGGTCGAGCCGTAACAGAAAACGTCAACAATTGCGCCACGGACAGAAAATGTTCCGGGTGAATCGACACGGCGGACGGGGACGAAACCCCACCCGCTGAGGGTAGTGACAAGACCATCTCTTGAACCCATCGCTGACGGAGACACAGGATCAACCTCATCACGAGACAGGGACGACGCAACGTGTGGCAACTGTTCCGGATGAATAAGAAGAAACGCCCCAACGCCGCGGTGAAAAAGGTGCATCATATGCAGATCAGCCCCCGTTAAATCACCATCAGCAGATTCATGAGAAAGGTGATACACGGAAGAGGGGCTCAGGCTAGATAACAATTCAAACAGTGATGTCCGGAGAGTGAAGTCTTCAACAATAAGAACATAACTAGTTGTTTTAGAACGAGATAGAACGAGAATCAAGTATGGAAGCAAGGACATGTGAACACCCGAAAAAGCTAAGGCCTTGTCAATAGGACACCCTCGAAAAGAACAAAGCATATTCTCCACGCTGGTGAGCAACGTTTCCAGTGGAACAGGAGATGTTTCACGTGAAACAGTTGTCACGGTGAAGCAAGAAAAACGGAGAGAGCGGCGACATCGGCGGGAGACACACCAGAAATTCGGGACGCTTGACCGAGCGTCTGGGGCCGAACCAGGGAAAGCTTTTCTCTTGCCTCAAGAGAGAGGGCGCCGCAATTATTGTACTCAAAGGAAGCGGGAATTTGGGCTTGCTCATTCTTGACCAACCGCTCAACAAGGGCGCTCTGGCGGGAGATGTACCCCTCGTATTTGATAGCCGTTTCTGCCTCATCGAGAAGGTCAGCACGCTGTTCTTTTGAAAACGTGCCCCAATCAAGAGAAAAAAGATTGGTCTTTAGAAGGTCAGAAAGAGAAACTTTTGGCCGCCGGAGGACCTCTGTGATAGATGTTTTCGTGGGCGTCTCTGGCTCACCAAGGAGGCGAAGGAACTGATTAATTTTCTGAAGATTTGGACGCGTGCGGCGGGCCTCTTCAACAAATGAGCTGAGACCTGAATGCTTTTCCAGAACAGCGCCATGAGCGTTGTCGTCAACAAGGCCAACAGAGTGGCCGACGGATGAGAGCCGAAGGTCGGCATTGGTGTGACGCAAAAGAAGGCGGTGCTCGGCGTGGGCTGTAAACATTCTGTACGGCTCTAAGGTTTCTTTTGTCACAAGATCGTCAATAAGAACACCGATGTAGGCCTGATCACGACGAAGAACCAAAGGAGGTTTATCCAGAGCTGAATGTGCGGCGTTGACTCCAGCGAGGAGCCCTTGAGCTGCGGCCTCTTCGTAGCCGGACGTCCCGTTAAGCTGTCCAGCGAGGAATAGACCATCAATATCTTTGGTTTCGAGGGAGGACTTAAGTTGAGACGGGAGAAAAAAGTCATATTCAATGGCGTACCCGGGACGGTAGAAAGCGACATTTTCGAGGCCGGGACTGGTTTTGAGGGCTTTAAGTTGAACAGCCTCAGGGAGGCTTGTTGAAAAACCGTTGGTGTAAATCTGGCTTGATCCGGCCCATTCCGGCTCAAGGAAAAGGTGGTGGCTATCACGATCAGCGAAGCGGACAACCTTATCCTCAATAGAAGGACAATAGCGAGGGCCGGTGCCTGAAATTTCGCCGGAGTACATCGGCGATTCGGAGAGGTGCTGGCCAATAATCTCATGTGTTAAAGAATTTGTTTTCACAGTGTGGCACGGGACATTCGGAGGATTAAAATGTGTGGTCCTAAAAGAAAACGGTCGGGGATCCTGATCGCCGGAGACGGGACGGACCTTGTTCCAGGAAATGGAATCTCTTCTCAAGCGAGGAGGGGTGCCCGTTTTCAGACGACCGGCGGTGAAACCGAGGGAAATTAACGATTCTGTTATACCATCAGAAGCCTCCTCCCCCATCCGGCCGGCAGAAATCTTTCGCCGCCCCACATGAATTAGCCCGTTTAGAAAAGTGCCACAAGTAAGAACTGCCGATCGACATTCAATAAACTGATCACCATCAATAGTAATTCCCGCCATTCTTGGCCCCACACATTGAACCTCACGTGCTTCTGCCTCTATGATTGTCAATCTCTCCTGAGCGTGAACAGTGGCCACAACAAGCCGCTCATACAATTTTTTGTCTACCTGTGCTCGGGGCGACCAGACAGCCTTCCCTTTTGAGCGATTGAGCATCTTAAACTGAATTCCAGCCCGGTCCGTGAGAAGGCCCATTTCACCACCCAACGCATCAACTTCTCGAACCAAATGACCCTTCGCAAGACCACCTACAGCGGGGTTGCAGGACATCCGCCCCAGAGCGGATTTATCTAGGGTAACAAGAACCGTCTTCAGGCCAAGGCGAGCAGCGGCGAGGGACGCTTCGACACCTGCATGCCCACCACCTACTACAACGACATCAAATTTCATAACAGCGCAACCGTTTCACGTGAAACACTACTTTCCAATACAGAACTTAGAGAAAATATTGTCCAGAATATCATCGGCGGTGGTGACGCCGAGAAGTTCATCGAGAGCCGAGACAGCGATGCGCAGGTCAGAGGCCAGAGCATCGGTGGACGCCCCACCGTCCAGCTCCTTCTTAGTAATCTCAAGAGAAGAACGAACGCGCCGAAGAGCATCGTTGTGACGGCCGCTTGTTATAATGATTTCTTCCGAAAGGACGGAGGACCGGACGAGCCTGGTGTGTATAGTCTCAAGAAGAAGAGTTATTCCGTCGCCGGTAAGAGCGGAAGTGAAAAGGTGTTCATCCACCGCCACACGATCACGCCCATTTGTAAGAAGATCACACTTGTTTAAAACATGTATAACAGGAAGGCTGCTTGATTTTGGTAAGTAGTCTGAGTTAGGCGGGGATGGGGCGACAGCGTCTGTCGCCGCCTCAGAGACGTAGACGAGGAGGTCGGCCTTATTCATATACTCACGAGAAAAATGAACCCCCTTTTGTTCAACGGCATCTGCTGCATCCCGAAGGCCAGCCGTATCAACAAAGCGAACAGGAAAGCCTTTTATAAGAAAAGGGACCTCCACAGCATCCCGGGTGGTACCGGGGATGTTTGACACAATGGTCCGCTCTTCGGAAAGAATGGAGTTCAGAAGGCTCGACTTGCCGACATTTGGTTCTCCTACAAATACAACAACAGCGCCACCGGTGAGCATCTTACCGGTGCTGTATGTGGAGAGAAGACTGTCAACTCTAGAGAGAACATTGGACACCAAGGAAACTTTTTCAGAGGTAGGGAGAGGTGTTATTTCGTCTTCGGTGAAATCCAGCTCAGCTTCAAGAGTAATAACCAAATCCATAAGGATCGACCTTAGTTCATTAACGATGGTGGAGAATCGGCCAGATAAGATTCGATAGTTAGCCGCTTTACTAATTGAAGAGTTGGCCACAATGAGCGCTGCCACTGCTTCGGCCTGCAGTAGATCCATCTTTCCGTTCAGAAAGGCCCGTTTTGTGAACTCCCCCGGGCCGGCTGGTTCACAACCGAGAGCAAAACAGGCGTCTAGTATCTGCCTGCTTATGATATTTCCCCCATGGCAGGACACCTCAATAACATCCTCTCCAGTATAAGAATCAGGCGAGGGAAAGTATGTTATCACACCCGAATCTATCTCCTCACCGCGGGGGGAAATAATTGGCGTATATAAGGCGTACCTAGGCTTGAGGATTCTTTTGGGGTTTGCGGAAATGCTTTGGCCAACGGTATGAGCTTTCGGTCCGCTTATCCTGATTACCGACAGGCCGCCAACACCGGGGGGTGTGGCAATTGACGCTATAGTGGGGTGGGAATTGTAGTCAACGACTGAAAGCGCGGTCATATTGGGGCTACAACATGAGACTCTTTCGGATGGACAAAATACTTTTGCTGAATAATGGTGAGAACGTTGAAGAGTGTATAGTATAGATTCAATCCTGACGGAAATTGATTAAAAAGAATTATAAAAAACACAGACATGAACTGTGTCATCATCTTCTGCTGCGGATTGGCCTGAGAGGTAGTCATTTTTTGTTGGACGAACATGGAAATACCCATCAGCAGCGGGAGAAGGCTGATCTGATCACCATAGAGAGGAATTGAAAATGGGAGGGGGATCAAGGCATCAGGCTGGGAGAGATCACCGATCCACAAAACGAAAGGGGCGCCACGAAGTTCGATCGTTGAACGAAAGACGATGAAGAGGGCGAACAAAAGGGGCATCTGGAGAAGCATCGGAAGGCATCCACCAAGAGGGTTCACGCCCCTCTCCTTGTAAAGCTTCATGGTTGCCTGATTCAGCTTTTGGGGATCACTCTTATATTTGTCCCGCAGTCCCATCACCTCCGGCTGAAGTACCTGCATCTCTTTCATGGACTGGTAACTTTTCTTGGTGAGCGGATAGACGAGGAGCTTAACGATCACGGAGAAAATGATAAGGACAATCCCGTAATTGGGTATGATCTCGTGGAGGCCGACAAGTGAAAAGAGAACGGCCCTGCTGATAAACCGTATCGGTGCAATTCCAAGGCTCATGGTGTTTTCGAGCCCAACGCCCAAAGCTTTTAGTTCATCATACTGGAGGGGGCCAACATAGACCACCGCTTGGGCTGGAGCGGAGGAAGAAAAGCCAACTGCCATATCGTAAAGAGGCGCCTTACCGTTTCCGTTAAGATCGGGAGATACGTTTTCTTCCGCGCTGATTTCACCATAATTGCTGTTGGAGAGGGGAACAATTGCAGCTGTAAAGTACTTTGATCTCACCGCCGCCCAATCTGTCCTGCCAGTGGACGAGACAGTGTTGCCGCTCTTGCCGCCATGTTTGGTAACCTCTTGGCCCTGGGAGAGGTTGGCCGAGAAAAAGGACGCTTCGTCGCTTTTGTTCGGCTCCGTCGAGGGGATGCCGCCGTTCCAGATAAGGGTGAACCGATCTTGAGAAACAACATCACTACTGATGCTTTGGAGGTCGGCGTTGACAGTGATGGTATAATTGTCCGGATAGAAAGTCAGCGATTTGTTGATTGTGCGGTCGCCGAGCGAAGAAGAAAACCGGAGAGACAGATTGTCGTCAAGGCGGATTGTGTCACCATCGCTGTAGTATCCGGAAAGAGACCACGGCTGATCAAGAACGACAGGCTCACCGGATATGCCCCTAAACGCCAGCAACAAATTATTCCCATTCATTTCGGGGACAATAAGATTGACCGCACCTGAATCGTTAAAGGGGTACTGCACGTCGTAAGCAGCAGCAGGCTCCTTTAGCTGAGGTGTGGGCGCGAGTTGACGTTCTTGCTGATCTTGGCTCTGTTCCGGCGGCGGTGGTGGCGCGAGCCCAATAAACTCGTAGTAGTACGGCATCGCCATAAGAATCAGTGCGATGAGAAAGAATGCGCCTACAGTTTTTCTATCCATCAATCGGGAACAGGATCATGTCCGGAGCCGCCCCACGGGTGACACTTTAGAATACGTGCCACAGTAAGTGACAGAGCCCTGCCCGGAGGGTGGTTCTGAAGAGCCTCCAGCGCATAGTGAGAACAGGAGGGGAGAAACCGACAGCTCGAAGGGAAGAAAGGCGAGACGGAAAACCGGTAGAAACGGACAAAAAGAATAAGGATTTTCGCAACCACAAATGAGAGCCCTTTAAGGGCGCGAGATCCGGTTGTGCGTAGGGGCGCAGGAATAGAAGCCCGTTGCGTGACGATCATCATGTAAGCGAGAGAATCAGGCGTGGAAAGCTAGGCCGAGATCGCTTTTCTCCCCTTACTCCGTCTTCGGCGAAGTACTCGCCGACCGCCGGGCGAAGAGGATCGGGCACGAAAGCCGTGCTTGTTCTTCCGTTTGCGTTTACTCGGTTGATAGGTCCGTTTCATAAGTCACCGTTTTACAGCCCACGAAATTAAGAAAAGGAGAAGATCACACCAACGATTCGTTAAAAGAGACAATTGTGTATTTGTTTCGTGAAAAAGGTGAAGATTGCGCTTGATATCAGACGAGAAAATGCGATAAATTCAAAACCCCCGAACGGTGTGGACAAATTGTGGATAAAAATGTTTTGACAGCATCTGACCTCTGGACTGAATTGTCCGAAAGTGTCAGGTCTGCGGTAAGCGAACAGACCTTCGCCACGTGGTTTGAACCGATTCATCCCGTGGGGTTAGATGACAGCGCGCTGACGTTGGAGGTTCCGAGCAAGTTCTATTACGAGTGGATCGATAAACACTATCGCAAGATGCTCCTTTCAAAGACAAAGGCGGTAACAGGGAAGGAGATTAAGATTCGTTACAGTGTTGTGATCGGTGAACCGGAGGAGAACGGTTCAGTTCCGACCGCCATGGAGACGGCCACAGGCCGAGCGTCGACCGACCCCTTCTACGACAGCGGAAGCCGACTGAATAAACGGTACACATTCTCAAGTTTTGTTGAAGGATCCAACAACCAGCTCGCCAAGGCGGCGAGTGTCTCGGTGGCGGACTCCCCCGGACAAACATCGTTCAACCCTCTGGTTGTATACGGGGGCGTTGGGTTGGGGAAAACACACCTTCTTCAGGCGATAGGCAACAAGGTGATGCTTCACACACCTCCGCCGAGGGTGCATTATACCACAAGCGAGAAGTTCACACTCGACTTTATAACGGCCATTCAAAACAACAACAGCTCCTCCTTTTCCGAGAGATATAGAAATGTGGATGTATTGCTTGTGGACGATATCCAGTTCCTCCAAAAGAAAGAACAGACACAAGAGCAGTTTTTTCACACATTCAACGATTTGTATCAGCGGGGGAAGCAGGTGATCCTCACCACAGACAGGCACCCGAGCGAGCTCTACGGCCTTAAGGACCGACTGTTGTCCCGCTTTCAATCCGGGCTGATTGTTGACATACAGGCGCCGAACCTTGAAACACGGATTGCGATCCTGCAAAAGAAAGCTGAGGATGACGACCTCGAAATCCCTTATGAAATCACCGAGCTGATTGCGACCAACGTCCGGGGAAACATTCGGGAGATGGAGGGGGCACTCATCAAGCTCCTCGCCTATTCTTCTCTGTCCCATTCGGATATCACCATGCAGCTGGCAAAGCGGGCCCTGAGGGAAACACTGGGCAGGTCGGGTACAAAGACAGTTTCGATTGATGACGTAATTCAAAGTGTGAGCGAAACATTGGATGTGCCGGAGAAGAAACTGATCGGAAGAGGGAGGAAGATGGAAGTTGCCACAGCGCGGCAGGTGGCCATGTACCTGTCCCGAGAAATTGTGGGCGCCTCGTTGGAAAATATCGGCCTTCATTTTGGAGGGAGGGATCACACAACAGTTATTCACGCCTGTCGCGCCGTAAAGGGGAAGATGGGAGAAAGAGCTGACTTCCGGAGGCAGGTGGACGGTATTCGCTCCCAGCTCGAATTCTGACAGCTCCAGCTTTTCTGATTCTTCCGGCACCCCTATATTTGTACGCTGTTTGTACTCATGTTCTTAACCAAAAGGCAAAAGGAAATTTTTGACTATCTTCGGGGTTATATCTCCAGGCACGGCTACGCCCCCACGTTTGATGAGATAGCCGCCAGCTTCGGTTTTACATCGAAGGGGACGGTCTACAAACATATTCGGGCACTGAAAGAGAAAGGGGCGATACGCCACGAGTGGAACAGGGCCCGCTCCATAGAAGTTCGCCCTGTGGAATCTTCGCCAAACAGCTTGGAGATTCTCGGGACAGTGGCGGCCGGAAAGCCCATCGAAGCTATTTCCGATCCTGACGGAATCGACGTTCCTGCGACGTTCCTGAGGCGGGGAAAACACTATGTACTAAAGGTGTCGGGAGATTCCATGATTGAAGAGCACATTCAGGATGGGGACTATGTTGTGGTGCAGGAAAAGGTGGAGGCATCCGACGGGCAGACGGTTGTGGCGCTGGTGGACGATCAGGAAGCGACCATCAAGAAAATGTACCGCCGCAACGGAAAGATCGAACTTCGGCCTGCTAACGAAAAACTTGAAACAATGATGTATAATGCAGACCGGATTCGAATTCAAGGGGTAGTGGTGGGCGTGATGCGGAAATATAATGGTGAGCTTTCATGATTAAAACAGGAGCCCGGCTGGAAGAACTGACGCTAATTGACCACAACGGGAATGATGCGCACCTTAACAGCAACAGGCGAAAAGTGCTGTTCTGTTACCCTAGGGCAAGCACGCCGGGGTGAACCATCGAAGCGACTGAGTTTCAGTCGTTGATGGGGCGGTTTGAAAAAGGAGAGGTTGAGGTTTACGGACTGTCGACAGATTCACCGAAGGCGTTGAAGAAATTTGTGGACAAATGCCACTTTACATATACGCTCCTGAGTGATGAAAATCACGAGACACTGAAAAAGCTGGGCGTCTGGGTAAAGAAGAAACTGTACGGAAGAGAATATAAGGGAGTGGCGAGAAGTACGGTTATCCTGGACGGCGACAACACGGTAACACACGTCTTTCCCGAAGCATCTGTCAAAGGGCACGCCGCCGAAGTGGCCGAAGCGCTCGGTGTTTGATTGATGAAACTGAGCCGTTCAAACGCCCTTCTCTTTGTTATAGATGTGCAGGAGAAAATCTTCTCCGTGATGCACGAACAGGAAAAAACTAAGCGCAATATATTCCGAGCAATTGAAGGTGCGGACGTCCTTGAGATTCCTGTTATTTGGACTGAGCAGTATCCGGCTGGGCTCGGCTCCACATTGCCGGATGTGGCGGCGAAAATGAACGGTCAGCAGCCGCTTCAAAAGATGTCGTTCAGCTGTCTCGGCGATGAGCAGATACGCGAGCAGCTAAAAGAGCACGACAGGAACCAGATACTCGTCTGCGGAATTGAGACTCATGTGTGTGTTTATCAAACAGTCCAAGACCTGCTGACGGACGGTTTCGAAGTTCACGTTATAACCGACTGTGTTATGTCCCGACACGAACCGAACCATAAGCTTGGCCTGCAAAAAATGGCAGACATGGGAGCGCAACGGACATCCGTGGAGATGGCGCTCTTTGAGCTGCTGGGCTTGGCCGAGGGCGAACAGTTCAAGGCTGTTGCCCGGATTATAAAATAGATTTTACCTTTCCGGCCCTGCTTCCAAGACGAAACTGATGAATAAGCGAAACCATAACTTTGCGCTGATAAAAGAATCGGGCGGCATTGTAGAGTATCGCCACAAGCGGAACGAGATGACAGTTCTTCTCCTTGAAAACAGGTCTGCCCCCGTGGTTACCTTCATGGTAACATACAGGGTGGGATCAAGGAACGAAGCGATCGGCCACACCGGATCGACGCACCTTCTGGAGCACCTGATGTTCAAAGGATCGAACCGGTTCAACAAGGAGGACGGGACGGCCATTTGGAACGTGCTTCAGGATGTGGGTGCCATGATCAATGCCACCACATGGTTTGACAGAACCAACTATTTTGAGTTGCTTCCGAAGGAGCATCTGCCGCGGGCGATCGAAATTGAGGCGGACAGAATGCGGGGCGCTTTTATCCGGGACGACGACAGGCAATCAGAGATGACTGTTGTAAGAAACGAGTTTGAGCGAGGAGAAAACGATCCGTGGGAGGCTCTTGACAAAAACATCTGGGCAACGGCGTATCAGGCGCACCCGTACCATCACTCAACCATCGGCTGGAGGTCCGACATTGAGAACGTTCCCACCGAACGCCTCAAGCAGTTTTACGACACGTTCTACTGGCCAAACAATGCCACTATCTCGGTGATTGGGGACATTGAAGCCGGTGAGACACTCGGCCTCTTGGAGGAACAGCTCGGCTCGATAGAAAAATCGCCCCATGAAATCCCCGAGATGTATACCGAAGAACCGCGTCAGGAAGGGCCAAGGTTTATCACGTATCTGTTCATCGCCGGGGATGAGAGCTGTGAAGAGGTGGAGAGAGGAATCTTGGAGGAGTATGAATCGGTCTCAGCAAAGGGGGTAAGCGATGAAGAAACTCAACGTGCGAAATCGCAGATTAGCGCTGAAACAGCCTTCACGCGGGACGGGACATATTCAGTGGCGAGCAATTTGAACGAAGCGATTGCTCTTGGGGATTGGACTTTTTACACAACATTTCTTGACAGGATCGAAAGCGTGACGAGGAAGGACGTTCAGCGCATGGCCCAGACATACCTGATTGAAGACCAGAGTACGACAGGCTTCTTCGTTCCAACCTCCAATGGCCGCGCCGGATAGTCCAGCCGCCCTCGCGCCGAGGGTCACCACATCCTCTCCGCTGGAAGGGTTGACGGTCTACTCTTTGCCGACAGGAGTGGACAGTGTGGTGGCGTTCTATGGAAGCTTGTTGGGCGGAGACCTGTTTGCTTCGGGCAATATTCTGGTGCCAGAAGTGACGGCCTCCATGCTGGACCTGGGGACAGCGGAAAGAGACAAGTTCGAAATTGCCGCCGCTCTGGAGTCGGTGGGAGCGAAGCTGGGGTTCACTTCAGGGAAATACCACGTTCACTTTTCCGGCCGATGCCTGAAAAAAGACATGCCGTTGGTGATAGAACTTCTGGCGGAACAGCTGACCGCTCCTGCTTTCCACAAGGAAGATTTGAGCTCGACAATCCAGCGCCGCCAGGCGGAGCTCAAGAAACTGAAAGAAGATACCCGCACCCGAGCGATCGAAGCGTTTCTCTTGCGGCTCTATCCCGAACAGCACCCGAACCGTCCGCAAAGCCTGAACGAACAGATTGAGGCAACTGCTTCCGTCACGGCGAACGAATTGAAAAAGTTTCATGCGGACCATTACGGGCTCGGCACTATGAGCGTCTGTTTCGTTGGAGACGTGGAGCACAAGGAGATAGAAACAGAGATGGCCAAAAACTTTGAACAGTGGGAGAGATCGCCGGCGAAGATTGAAAAGAACAGCCTGAAAGCTGACATGCTGAAAAAGGCGGTTGAGGCATCGGAATTCATTCCGGACAAAAGTAGCGCCGACCTGGTGACTGGCCACGGTATCGGCATCGATCGGGAGCATGACGATTATTATCCTGTTATGATGAGCCACTTCATTCTTGGGGGGAATTTCTCGGCGCGTTTAATGGCAACAGTGCGAGATCAGGAGGGGCTCACGTACGGTATTCAAGCGACCACCGGCGGCGTGGAGAAAGGTAACGACGGCTACTGGTACATCTGGGGAACGTTTGGACCGGACGATCTTGGAAAGGCACAAAAGTCGATAGACAAACAGCTTGACTTGTGGTACAAGAAAGGGGTGACAGAAGAAGAGCTCGCCTCAAAGAAAACAACCATTACGGGCATGTATCAGGTGGGGCTCGACACCACCGTCGGGCTGGCAACACGGATTCTGACAACGGCGGAGCGGGGTAAGGAACTCTCTTTTATGGATGAGTACCCTCAGATTATTTCTGCCCTTACCTTGGATCAGGTTAACGAGGCGATCCGAACGTACTGCGATCCCGGAAAGCGGATCACTGTGGTTGCCGGCACCGTGGGCGAATCCAACTAACGCAGTGGATGTAATACTGACCGCCGCCGTGACCGCTAACGGCATGATCGCCCGCCACGCCAACGAGACAGTTAACTGGTCAGCGGACCTCGCCCTTTTCAGGGAACAGACAATGGGACATACAGTGGTGATGGGATCACACACGGAGGCGACACTGGCCACCGATCTGGACGGCAGGGAGGTAGTGATCATGCACAGGGAGATGAATCCGGAGGATGTTCTCGCACAGGTGAGAACGGAGAGCTGTTTCATTATTGGCGGCGCCCGGACTTACAGCAGATTCGCGCCGCACCTGACACACGTTTATCTCACCTTCCACCCGTTCATATTTCGCTCGGACGCAATTCCCCTTTTTTACCACCTCGATTCAGAAGTTGACCTAACGTTTGAGAAGAGGATCACAGTGAGCAAGGAAGAGGGAATATATCAGTTTCAATATAAGGTGAACGCCGTTGTTTGAGCTTCCTCCCGCGGGGGGTGAGGCGGCGAGCAAAGCCCTTCTCGTGCTTCACGGCTGGGGCGCGAACCAGCACGATTTGGTACCGCTGGCGCAGAGCCTGAAACTGGCAGACTTCCACTGCTTTTTTCCTGACGCTCCGTACGACGTGCCGGGGACGGGAGGCGCGGGGAAGGGGTGGTTCACGTTTCCTCTCACCGAAAGCTCTGAGCGGGAGAGAGTGGCCAGCAGGGAAATCCTCATATCCCATTTGGAAGGAATTAAAGCGAAAGGTTTTGGCTCTGACCAGATCATCCTTCTGGGGTTTTCACAAGGCGCCGGAATGTGTCTCGATGTAATGCTTCACTGGGACGAGAAGGTAGCCGCAGTGGTCGCGCTGAGCGGGTTCCTCATGGATGGTGACAGGGTGAGAGGGAGGAGTGATTTGGCGACGGAGATTCCAATCTTTGCGGCCCACGGACTGTATGACCCGATACTTCCATTCCAAAGATCAAAGGAGTCACTTCATGTTCTGAAAGAGGTAGGCTTCGATCTCACTTGGCGCGAGTATCCCATGGCGCACCAGATTGTGCCGGACGAAATTGACGATATAAGGAAATTCTTGCTTAGAGAAACTTAACAGGCTGTCCCGAACCTGTTAGGTTGGATATAGAGTGACAGAACCTTTTTCAACCTGACAGGAACATCGGTGCCTGTCAGGTTAACCCTTTCAGCCTTGCGCTCGTTTGGCCTTTACGAGGGCCGACTTGGCTTTACCTCTTAGAACACGATCTTCAATACCGTTAATCAGGTCCATATTCCCTTCGAGAGCCGCTTGGACTGCCTGCTCGATGACAGCCTCGGGGCCGTCCCCGGATGGAGTCTCGGAGGATACGGCCGCTGGCGCCTCAGCCGGGGCGGCCGCC
>LULR01000346.1_pt1 | contig 15847 bp, 16 predicted proteins | sample 729471 | NCBI WGS metagenome assembly LULR01 (sample SAMN03860284, study PRJNA289734) | marine metagenome | biome: seawater column; feature: ocean; material: water; isolation source: Red Sea water column Station 108 - depth 500m | place: Saudi Arabia: Red Sea | collected 2011-10-15 | depth 500 m
AACCAGGCCGATGATCACCAGCGCCATGCCAGCAACACGCCGGGTCAGCTCCATGATCAAGGCGGTACCCGCAATAGCGGCAAAGGAAATACCTACCGGCGCGAAGGACGTACCGGTCGACATACGCATAGACGTGTTGTAGACCACCAGAAAGTAAGCGGCAACGGCCAGCGAGCAGGCGATCAGCACCAGATCGGGAACGCTGAACACCGATCGCTCGCGTTGGTGAAACCAGCTCATGACAATGCCGGCACCCGTTGCCGCCAGCAAAGGCCAGCCAAAGTGCCACACCTCAAGTTCAGCAGGGATTCGCATGGCGCCATTCTGGACCATCTGCCAGAACGAGAACGTCTGATACAACACATAGAGAGCCGGCAGCATGGCGCCAGCACTGATCCAGGTCGTCCACCGATGGCGGGCACCACCCTCTTCGGATGATACGAACCGGGCGCCGGCAAACAGCACGAAACCCAGTACCAGGGCGCCGGCGATGTGAACGATCCGGAACGACCAGGTCTCAAGGGGCGCTATGTTAAGGGAATACAGGTGAAAGGCTGAATAGGCGATCGCCAGCATGGCGACAAATTTCAGCAAGCCGCCTTCAAACAGGCGACGGTTGGCTTCGACCGGCTCATCATCCACGTTGTGTGCGAGCACATGGTCCTCGCCCACTTCGATGTCCGGAAGATCTTTGGAGTTTTGTTCGGTAGTCATGACACACCCTGCTTGCAGGCAAATCGGGACCAGAACCCTGCTGGTCTTAATTTGCGGGGGGCCGCCAGGCCGCCCCCCGCCTGAGCACTGTTACTTGATCTTGCTGTCTTCGATCGGGTAACCGTTCTCGTTAAACCAACGTGCCGCGCCCGGGTGCCAGGGCAGAACGTTGTTCTTTGTGTAGTTCTCGGGAACCGAATTGCGGGCCGCCTTGTGGATGGAAACCATCTTGTCATTGTTCTCCATGGTCAGCTTGGTGATCTCATACACGAAGCTTTCGGACACATCACAGTTAACCATCGCGAAGTTCCACATGGACACCACGCGGGAAGGTGCGTCCAGGGACTGGTAGGTGGACGCAGGGATGATGAATTCGGAGACCGGGAAGTTATTGATAATGGTTTCTGCCTCGGCATCGGTCATACCGATGATATTCACATCAGTCTGGACTTCCAGCTGGCTGACCGCCGGAATAGGGATACCTGCCGCGAAAGCCACCACGTCAATCAGGCCATCCTGGAGCTGACCACCCAGATCGGACCAGCTGCCGTTACGGCGCTCAAAGTTCACACCCAGGGTTTCCATCATGCGCGGGAAGTAGGTATCGGAGGTGGAACCCGCCGGTCCGAAGCCTATGGTCGCGCCATCCGGTATATCAGCAATGGAGGTGATGCCGGAGCTGGAGAGCGCGGTTACCGAGAACGGCGTCTCGTACATCGGGAACATGGCGCAGACATTGTCCATCATCATACCCGGAGCCAGCGGGCTATTACCCTCCATGGACTCACGGGCGGGACCCATGGTGGTCAGGCCGAATTTGAGGTCGCCGGTATGCACGAGCGCCATGTTCTGCACCGGACCGCCGGTGATTTCTGCGCCACCGGAGACGCCCAGGTTTTCAGCCACAAAGTTGGCCCAACCGGAACCATAGGCAAAGTAGGTCCCACCCTGGCTGGCAGTACCAACGGTGAAGTTGGTGGGCCAGTCTGAACGGTCCTGGGCTGCTGCGGGGGTTGCGACGGCGAAGGTGGAGGCGAATGCTACCGCCATTACGGCTTGGGTTTTCATAGAGAATGCTCCCGTTTCATTTTGTTTGTTGGGTGCTCAACGAAGCTATGTTGCCTCGGTGGGTAATCCCAAGAGCAAGGAGCAGACCAGTTCCGAATTAATTATTTAAAACAGAGCATTAGTGAAGTCAGGAAAGGATTCTGGGCTGAAAATGGGTGGATATCCACCCATCAGCAAGAGCCAATGGGTGAAGACCAACACGTTCCACGGCATCGGGGCAGCACAAGCGCAGGGTTACCAGCGTCCCTGCAAGGTTGCCACAATACGCCGGCTTCCGGCCCGGTCCCGGTGCTCGCAGAGGTAAAGCCCCTGCCAGGTTCCCAGGGCCAGATGACCATGACTGACCGGCAGGGTCAGGGAGGGACCGATCAGTATGCTTTTGATATGGGCCGGCATATCGTCCGGCCCTTCCATCACATGCTCATAATGCGGCGCATTCTCCGGAACCATGACATTGAAATGGCGTTCCAGGTCGCCTCGTACATCCGGATCCGCATTTTCATTCACCGCCAGGGAGGCCGACGTGTGCTGGATGAAAAGGTGCAGTAGCCCAACCTCGCAGTTGGTCATATCCGGCGCCTGGGCCACGATTTCATTGGTTACCAGATGGAAGCCCCTGGGCAGAGGCGCCAATTCGATCAACGACTGATCCCAGATCATGGTGACCCTCCCGTCTATTTCTGCCGATCATCCCAGGGGTGAACCGGAACAACGTCGTCGCCGACATCGCCTTCATAGCTGCTACGGAAATAATCCATGGCCTTTTCCGCCTCGCTCAGCTCGTCAAACCGGGCAACGTGATAAATGGCCTCGCCCTCGTTCACCAGTGGCAGGTTGTTGACGCAGATTACGATACCCGAGCAGGGCGACACCACTGCGGTTTCTGATTCGCCGAAGGGGTCCGCCACCATCGCCAGCCTCTGGCCTTTGCGCACCTTCTGGCCCAACCGGGCAACCGGCCGCATGATGCCGTCGATATCTGCCCGCACCCATTGGGAGTTGGCAGCGGTTTCAGACCGTTTTCTCGGTGCCTTGGGCCCTTTTTTCGCCGGAATCATCTCCAGCTCACGCATAACCCGGATCACGCCTTTCACACCGCTGCCAATCACGACATCATCAAAGCGCAGCGCCTCTCCTCCCTCAAAGGTGATCACCGGAATATCCTGTGAATCGGCGTACGCACGAAGACTACCCTCGCGCAGTCCGGAATTGATAATGATCGGTGCACCAAAAGCCTCGGCCATCCGCACAGTTTCCGAGTTCTTCAGCTCGGCACGAATTTGTGGCAGGTTGAACCGGTGGATCGCTCCGGTGTGCAAGTCGATGATGTGGGTTACCCGCTCCATGATCTGGGTGCGCAGCAGATAGGCAATGCGCCCGCCCAGAGACCCGGTCTCGCTGCCAGGGAAACAGCGGTTCAGATCCCTCCGGTCTGGCAGGTAACGGGTGCGTTGCACAAATCCAAAAATATTGACGATTGGCACCGCCACCAGGGTACCGCGAAGATGCCTCAGTGCCGAATTGGTGAGCACCCGGCGGACGATTTCGACGCCATTGATCTCATCGCCATGAATTGCGCCGCACACCATCAGTACCGGACCGTTCCGGCGCCCGTGCACCACTTCCACCGGAATATGTAGGGGAGTGTGGGTATAGAGCTTAGCCACCGGCACTTCCACGGTTTGACGGGTGCCTGCCTTAATCTCGGTGCCGGCAATTTCAAAGGGCGCTCGGGCCATCGGTCAGCCTCTCCCGCCCTTGGTGCCCGTTTTCCAGGGCTTCTGATTTTTCTCGGTCCAGTTGATGATCATGCCCGCCACATTCTTGCCGGTAGCATTCTCGATACCTTCCAGTCCCGGCGATGAGTTCACCTCCATTACCAGCGGCCCCCTGCTGGAGCGCAGAAGGTCCACACCGGCAACGTTCAGCCCCATGGCTTTGGCGGCTTTGATCGCAGTACTGCGTTCCTGCGGGGTAATTCGAATCAGTGAAGCGGTGCCGCCCCGGTGAAGATTCGACCTGAACTCGCCCTCAGCCCCCTGACGTTTCATGGCGGCAATCACTTTGTCGCCAATTACGAAGCACCGGATATCAGCGCCACCGGCTTCCTTGATGAATTCCTGCACCAGGATATCCGCCTTCAGGCCCATGAAAGCCTCAATCACACTTTCTGCAGCCTTGCGGGTTTCTGCAAGCACCACACCGATGCCCTGGGTGCCTTGCAACAGCTTGATCACCACCGGCGCCCCGCCCACCATCTGTAGCAACTCTGGAACGTTGTCCGGCTTGTTCGCGAAACCGGTAATCGGCATACCCACACCCTTCCGGGCCAGCAGTTGCAGCGACCGCAGCTTGTCCCGGGACCGGCTGATGGCCACGGATTCATTCACTGGAAACACGCCCATCATCTCGAACTGGCGCAATACCGCCGTGCCGTAGAAGGTCACTGATGCGCCGATACGGGGGATCACCACGTCAAAATCCTCCAGAACCTCCTCGTGATAGTGGATCTGGGGGTTGGCAGAAGTGATATTCATCGAACAGTGAAGGCAGTCGATAACCTTCACCTCATGGCCACGATTGATGCCCTCCTCCACCAGACGACGGGTCGAGTAGAGGTGACGATTTCGCGACAGTACCGCAATTTTCATTTTTCAGTCCTTAGGGCCGGTTCGCCGGCAAGATAGGAAGCTTCGGGATAGATCACTGAGCGCCCTGACATGGCAGTGCGGCCCAACAACATCCGGAACCGCATGGAATCCCGGTTGGTCAACGTCATTTCAATGGGCCATTGCTGGCCGCCAATAAGCAGCGTGGTTTCGATAACCAGGCGCATTTCCTTGTGGCCACCGGAGTCGGAGACGTTCCGCTCGTCCAGTACCTTGGCATCGCACTCGACAACCTGATGCAAATCGTTTTGCACCGGATGCACCCAGAAGCGTACGCGACGTTCACCATTTTCTGTGTAGGGCTCGGTCCGGAATGTGTGGAGGCAGGAAGTTCGAGCTCCCGTGTCGATTTTCGCCTTGATACGGCTGATATCCAGATCCGGCAACGCCACCCATTCACGCCAGCCAAGACTCATCTTGTTCTCGGCTGGGGTTGGCGGGATGGTTTTGATAACTTCAGCTGTCTTTGTCGACATCCGGGAGATCCTTTTCAGTGATTTTTTCCGGCCCCAACAGCTGAACACGGAACGGCTCTGAATGGCTACCCGCATACACGCTGGTATGCGGGAACGGAATTTCAATGCCTTCCCGATCCAGGGTTTTCTTGATCGCAACCATCATACCGCTTCGCCCCTCAAGCACCTTTTCCTTGGGCACCCAATACGAGAACTGCAAATCCACAGAGGAGGGGCCAAACGCTGTTACCAGCGTGAACGGCTTGGGCTCTTCGAGACAGACCGGGTTCTTTTCCGCGAGGTCCAGCAGCAGGCTTTCTACACGTTCTACATCTTCAGCGTAGGCAATTCCGACGGTCAGGTCGAGCCGGCGGATTGGAAACCGGGAACGATTGACAACCCGGGTTTTGATCAGGGTTTCGTTCGGAATCCGAACGTACAGGTTGTCTGGAGTGCGCAATTTCACGCTGAGCATATCGATTGCGACTACCTCGCCGATGGTGGCATCTACCTCAATGAAGTCACCGATTTCGAAGGGTTTTTCCACCAGCAGAAACAAGCCGCTGATCATGTTCGAGGCGGAGGTCTGGGAGGCAAAGCCGATGGCAACGGTCAGGACGGTATGGTGTCGGGACGTACGCTGGGCCATGAAACGGCCAACGCTGCGGGCGGCCAGGGAACCAAGAAACAGCCCGAGCACGACAAGAAAAGCGGAACTGATCCACTGCCCCCAGGCGATATCGGTAAACACCTTCATCACACCGGTCTCTATTGTTTCGAGCAAAGCATCGACTCCCTCTGGTCCATTTCAGCCAAACATCCGGTCAAAAGCGCGCACCAACCGGCCACGGGCCACCTTCTCACGGGCATCCGCCACATGCTTGCAAACACCGGCTGCAGCCAACAATGACGGCTCCACATGCAGACTGGCGGAATTCATATCGGTCTCTACTTCAACCGTTACACCGGGCGTCCAAAGCTGCCCTCGCTCATTCTGGTGCAATGAGAGCAACGGTGTTGGCAGACTGAACCGCTCCAGCAACAGGGGCTCTTCCCGACGGTTGATGAGCGTGACCGGGGTAACTGCTCGCCAGGGACGTTTGGGGACGGCCTCAAGGACCAATCTGGCAAAACTGGGCGAGGCATAACAAAGCTCGCCCTCCATGGTAGTCCGACCCACCCAGGTCATGGACGGCGACGCCAGAGGGATCTCCGTCAGAACGGTTTGCTTGTCGCCGACGCAAACTTTCATCCAGAGCAGGGTTCCCACATAGATTGTGCATCGCCCGCCAGCGGGAATAGTCAGTGGCTGGAATGGCCGAATGACGGTAGGCCGGTTAGCGAGAGCCGGCAGGAACATGACGGTTGATGACTGGTGTTCCCGAATGAACCGCTGCAGCGGCACAGACGCAGATGGCAGAGTATGGCCGATGGTTTCTGTCCAGCTGGCTGGGTCCGTATCCAGATCCAGCATTTCGGAACGAACCTGCCATTCCTGATCCAGCAGGGTGACCCATAAACGAATATGCCCCAACTCATGAAATTGGGTCTGGCCGGAAGCCAGAACGTACGGCTGGGCCCACACGCCATCACGACGACCTTCGGTATTGTTCTCCATTCCTGCCACAGAACTCCCTCGAGATCGGTCGACTGATTTGCTGTAAAAGTGCCTTAACTATAATCCAATCAGGCAGCTCGGGCGAATATCCAAGTTGGTGATTTTATTGAAACACCGGGCTGTATTTACACTTATATCAATCCCTCAGACGACTATGGATTACGGATGACACAACTGGTCTGGTTCCGAAACGATCTCCGGGTTGCCGACAACCCGGCCCTCACCGCCGCCTGCGAGAGCAGCGAAGCAGCGCGAGCCTGTTTTATTCTCACCCCGGACCAATGGCAGGAACACGACTGGTCGCCCGCCCGGGTACAATTTGTCATCGCCCACGCCAATGCCCTGGCCGAAGAACTGGCCCGGCTCGGCATTCCCCTGTCCTTTATCTACGCCAACCGCTTCGACGACAGTATCGGGAAACTGCAGAGCCATTGTGAAGAACACAAGGTGACAACACTGCACTTCAACGAGGAGTATGGTGTCAACGAACGCAAACGCGACAAAGCCGTCAAATACCGATTTGACGAGCTCGGAATAGCCGTTCGCAAATACCGGGACCAGACGGTTGCGCCGGTAGGCGAAATCCTCACCCAACAGGACGAACCCTATTCAGTATTTACGCCCTTCTCCAGACGCTGGCGCAGCTGGATAGACGAGACCCATCCAGGCCTGTTCCCGGTCCCGAAAGCCAGGGGCAACGCAGTAAGCCCGGAACAGATAGACACCATACCGGATGCCTTTCAAGACGCCCCGGAACCCCTGGTGGCAACCGGTGAAAGCGCTGCCCACGACCGGCTCGAACGCTTCCTGGACCAACGTGGAGGCGCGTACAAGGAAAAACGGGACTTCCCGGCAATCGACGGCACCAGCCTGATATCCCCTTACCTCGCCAACGGCGTTCTCTCAGGCCGGCAGTGCCTTATAGCCGGCAGACAGGCACAGGGCGCAGGCGGCAACCAGGAAGGCCTGGGAACCTGGATCACCGAAATCGCCTGGCGGGATTTCTACATCAACATCCTGTATCACTACCCTCGGGTCAGCATGCACCGCGCCTTCAAACCGGAAACCGAAGCTCTGCAATGGAACACCCCGGGCGCCAAGTTCGAAGCCTGGAAAACCGGCAACACCGGCGTCCCCATCGTCGACGCCGCCATGCGCCAGCTCAACCAGACCGGCTGGATGCACAACCGCCTGCGCATGGTCACTGCCATGTACCTGACCAAGAACCTCTTCATCGACTGGCGCCTGGGCGAAGCCTACTTCATGTCAAAACTGATCGACGGCTTCCTGGCCTCCAATAACGGCGGCTGGCAATGGAGCGCCTCCACCGGCACCGACGCAGCGCCCTACTTCCGGGTTTTCAACCCGGTTACCCAGAGCGAGCGATTCGACCCCGATGGGGATTTCATCCGGGAGTGGGTACCAGAGCTAGCGAGACTGGATCGCAAACGGATTCACGATCCGGGGGCGAAAGAGGGCGTGATTCCGAAGGGATATCCGCGCCAGATCGTTGATCTGAAAGAAAGCAGGAAAGAAGCTATAACGAAGTTTCAGGAATTGAAAAACTGAGGAACACAACGGGGCGGGCTACTCCAAGGCTCTGACGCAGCGCCGGGGATGGCCTTCCCAAAACTGTGCGGAGCCAAGGATGGCGTAGCCCAAGCGCCACAGGGATGTGCCGCAAGGAGCGTGTTTTGGGAAGGTCATCCCCGGCGCTGCAGCCCGAAAGCTCCCAAGCCCGCCAGCACCAAAGTCAGCCAGAACAAACCGGACAGGAAGGATCCCGAGCCAACTTCATCTCCCGCCACTGCATCTCCCACGCATCCAGAATCAGCAACCGCCCGATCAACGGCGCCCCCACCCCGGAAATCACCTTGATGGCCTCCATGGCCTGGGTCGCCCCAATCATCCCAACCAGCGGCGCAATCACCCCCGCCTCTGAACAGGTCAGATCCTCATTGCCCTGCTCCGGATACAGACAGTGATAACAGGGGCTGTCCTCACGCCGGCTGTCGTAAACAGAAACCTGGCCTTCACCACGGATGGCCGCACCGGACACCAGCGGCACTTTTGCAGCCACGCAGGCCCGATTCAAAGCGAAGCGGGTGTTGAAGTTATCCGTGCAGTCGACCACCAGGGTCGCCTCTGCAACCATGCGCGCTAGAGCCTCACCCTCAAGGCGCTGATTCAGGGCATTCACTGATACCAGAGGATTGATCCGCCGAATCCGGTCGGCGAGGCTTTCCGCCTTTGACTCCCCCAACTGCGCGGTTTCGAAACCGATCTGGCGCTGGAGGTTGGCCAGTTCAATACTGTCATCATCCACCAGGGTCAGCGTCCCGACGCCGGCGGCACCGAGATAGAGAGCGACGGGGCATCCCAGGCCACCCGCACCCAGCACCAGAACCCGGGCAGACTGCAGCTTTTCCTGGCCGGAAATGTCGAACCGTGGCATCAGGATCTGCCGGCTGTAGCGCAATAATTCGTCGTCACTGAGCATCTGCATCTCCCCTGTTTAATGCCGGATCAGGGACCGCAGCACCGGAGCTCCATCGCCCAAGCGTCATCCGGTCCCGGTTGCCATAATCCTGGCGGGTCTCAACGTCTTTAAAGCCGCGGGCATGGAACAACCCTGCGACGGCCTCCGCCTGGTCAAAACCATGCTCCACCAGAAGCCATCCGTCTTCAACCAGCCAGTCTGGCGCCTGATCAACAATCAGCCGCAGATCGTCCAGACCATCGCTGCCGGAAACCAGGGCCGTGGCAGGCTCGAATCTGACATCACCTTCCGTCAGATGATGATCGCTATCCGGAATATAGGGCGGATTGGCAACAATCAGATCAAAGCGGCCAGCCTCAAGCTCGGAAAACCAGGAGCTCTGAACCACGGAAACTGCCAGACCCAGCGCGTCGGTGTTTTCACGGGCAAGCTCAACGGCCTCAGCCACCGCATCGCAGGCAGTGATCTGCCACTCCGGATGCTCGCTGGCGAGCGCCAGGGCGATGGCACCGGTTCCCGTCCCCAGATCCAGTACTCGGGCCTGCCGGGGCAACGGCAAACCCAGAGCAACTTCCACCAGGCATTCGGTATCGGGCCTCGGGATCAGAGTTGAGGCACTGACTTTCAGCGGAAGCGACCAGAATTCCTGCTGCCCCAAGAGGTGTGCCACGGGTCGGCCGGTCACCCGCTCCTGCACAAGCGCTTCAAAGGCCTCGGCATGAGCATTGGGAATCTCCCGTTCAGGCCAGGCCCGGAAACTGGTCCGACTCAGACCGGTTACGTGGCTGAGAAGAAGCTCGGCATCCAGCCTCGGCGAATCACTGTTAATTCTTGCCAAGGCATCTCGCAAAAGGGCTTCGCAGGTCAGTGAGGATTTACTGGTCATCGGCAAGGGAGGCAAGCAACTCGGCCTGATGCTCCTGCTGCAAGGGCACCACCACAGCGTCCAGATCGCCGGCAATAACTTCGTCGAGTTTGTATAGGGTCAGATTTATACGGGGATCCGTGAGCCGCCCCTGGGGAAAATTGTAGGTGCGGATGCGCTCAGACCGGTCGCCACTGCCCACCAGGCTCTTGCGAGTTTCGGCCATGGACTTCTGCTGCCGCTCAGTCTCGGCGTTCTGCAGACGCGAGGCCAGCAGGCTCAGAGCTTTCGCCCGGTTCTTGTGCTGCGACCGCTCTTCCTGGCACTCCACCACAATGCCCGTTGGCAGGTGAGTTATCCGGATTGCAGAGTCAGTCTTGTTGACGTGCTGACCGCCGGCACCGGACGCGCGGAAGGTGTCCACCCGCAGGTCTGCCTTGTTCAGTTCAATGGCTTCAGCCTCATCGGCCTCCGGCATCACCGCCACGGTGCAGGCGGAGGTGTGAATACGCCCCTGTGATTCGGTTTCCGGTACACGTTGCACCCGGTGGGCCCCGGACTCGAACTTCAGGGCACCGTACACCCCATCGCCAGCCACACGGGCAATCAGCTCCTTGTAGCCCCCGTGCTCACCTTCGCTCTCGCTCAGCACTTCGACCTGCCAGCGCCGCCGCTCGGCATAGCGCAGGTACATCCTGAACAGATCGCCGGCAAAGATAGCGGCTTCATCACCGCCGGTGCCTGCACGGATCTCCAGGAAAACGTTCTTGCCGTCATTCGGGTCTTTGGGCAGCATCAGGCGCTGGAGCTCTTCATCCAGCTCCTCGCTTTTCTGCTCGGCCAGTTGCAGCTCTTCCTCGGCCATTTCCCGCATATCGGCGTCGCCATCTTTCGCCAGCTCACGGGCGGCCTCGATGTCATCGAGCGATTGCTGCCAGGCCTGAAAGCACTGAACGATGGGTTCAATCTCGGCGAACTCCCGGGAAAGGTCCCGGAACTTGTCCTGCTGGGAAATAATGGAAGAGTCACTGAGCAATGCGCTGACTTCCTCGAAGCGGTCGGTGAGCTGCTCGAGGCGGGATTGGATCGATGGCTTCATAGTTTTTCCGGGGTAGTCGTCGTGTCCGCGTCCAGTGCATCCAGCTGGTGCAACTCACGCAGCCACTCTGTCACCTCGGTGCGACCTTCTGTAGTGGCCTTTCGAACCTGCACAGAGGGTTCATGCAGGAGCTTGTTGGTGAGGCCGCGCGCCATACTGCGCAGCACGGTTTCGGGATCTGTGCCGTTACGCAGGGCGCGCAGGGCTTTTTCGGTCTCGGCATCGCGCAGCAATTCTGCCCGCTGACGGAACTGTTTGAGGGTGGACACCGCATCCAGCGCCCGCAACTGGTTCAGGAAATCCTGCACCCCGGACGCCACCAGGTTCTCCGCTTCCCGGGCCGCGCCCTCGCGGGAGCGTATATTTTCTTCAATAACCTGGCGCAGGTCGTCAACCGTGTATAAATAGACGTCGTCCAGTGAGGCGACTTCCGGCTCGATATCCCGGGGCACGGCAATATCCACCATAAAATAGGGGCGATGCTTGCGCTTCTTCAGTGCCCGTTCAACGGCGCCTTTACCCAGAATCGGCAGTGGACTGGCGGTGGAGGAAATAATGATATCAACATCCGCCAGGTGCTCGGGGATCTCGGACAACACGATGCCCTTGCCGCCACGGGATTCGGCCAGTGCCTGCGCCCGCTCAAGAGTACGATTGGCCACCAGGAAATCTTTCACGCCTGCATCTGCAAGATGCCGGGCTACCAGTTCAATGGTTTTGCCGGCACCAATCAGAAGAGCCTTGTTACGGGACATATCGGCAAAAATATGGTGCGCCATGCTCACCGCTGCATAAGCAACGGAGACCGGATTCTCGCCAATAGCAGTCTGGGTCCGCACGCGCTTGGCGACCGAGAACGTGTGTTCAAACAGCCGGGACAGGAACGAGCCACTGGCGCCGTGCTCCCGGGCCAGGGTGTAGGCATCCTTCAACTGCCCGAGAATCTGCGGCTCGCCCAGCACCATGGAGTCCAGGCCAGCGGCCACGCGCATCATGTGCCTGACGGCATCACCATCCCGGTGCACATACAACGCATCTTCCAGCTCTGCGGCATCCAGGCCGTGGAACCCTGCCATCCAGCGCAACACCATGGGTGCGCAGTCGTCATCGCCCGCCAGATATAGCTCGGTCCGGTTACAGGTGGACAGTATCGCTGCCTCGGAGGCGCCAGAGGTTGCCCTTAGCTCGGCAAAGGCCTCCGCCATACGCTCAGGCGTAAACGCAACTCGCTCCCGTAATTCAACGGGGGCCGTGCGATGATTGATTCCCAGCGTTACCAGTGCCATTTCGTGGTTTTACAACCCTTTGCCGATGAGCGGTGCAGATACGCGCAATTACTGGACATTTTAACGGTCAGCGGCCTGAGCTGCCACCCGAAACCGCCATCGCTTCGGCAAGTGCGGACAGGTTGGGCAAGATCAGACGCTTATGCCATTATAGGGATTCGGCCGAGGCCGGGACCCGATCTACCTCAAGAAAGGGGCTGGAGCGTGGTTATTATTGATGCGTTTTCGACAGACCATGGGAAGTTGCATGCACAAGTCCGTACCGTTTCTGGTTACCTGCCTGCTTGGCCTCACACTGGCAGGGTGTGCCAGCCTTACCGGCACTGAGGAAGCGCCTGCTCCTGGCGAAAAAGCCGCCACCGAGACGAAAACGGAGCCACAGCTGCCGGTTGAATACGCCGATTTCGAGCCTGAAACTCTTTATCTGTTACTGTCTGCCGAAATTGCGGCCCAGCGCGGTCGCTACGACATTACCCTCGTTAATTACCTGAAAGCTGCCAAGCAGTCCCGCGACCAGGCGGTTATCGAACGAGCCATGAGAATTGCCCAGTCCCTGAACGGCGATAACGCCCAGAAGCAGCTGGCCGAACTCTGGCTGGAAATCGATCCGGACAACCTCCAGGCACATCGGATCTCTGCCATCCAGGCCGTAAAAGGAAACGACCTCCAGACCGCCATTCATCACATGGAGCGGATCATGGATCAGGGAGGCGACGCTGACTTCGACAGCCTGGCGGCCATGGCCGCAAACCTGCCACCGGAACAACAGCAGGAGCTGCTGGCACTTTACAAAGAAATGTCGGGCCGCCATCCCGACACGCCGGAACTCGAATACAGCATCGCACTGCTTTTAAAAGTCAACGGGCAGCCGCAAACAGCGCTCGACAGGCTCGAACCGCTGCTGGAGGAGAATGCGAACTTCCAGCCAGCCATCATTCTCAAGGGTGACCTGCTCTATCAGACCGGCCAGAAAAGCAGCGCCCTTGATTACCTGCTGACCAACACCCGCCGATTTCCTGCCAACCGACAGATGGGCACGCTTTACGGCCGCATGCTCATAAACGAAGGCGAATTACAGGCGACCGACCTTGCTCGGGAAGAACTGGCAAAACTGGCCGAACAGGGCCATCACACCAGCGAAGCCAATTACTATCTGGGTCGCATTGAGGACCAGGCGGGCAACACCGAGCAGGCCATTGGCTACTACCAGAGCGTGGAACAGGGCAACTACTACTTCCCGGCCCTGGCCCGCGCCAGTTCCCTTCTGGCCGAGAACGGCCAGCTCGAAGACGCCATTGACCGCATCCGGAGGCTCCGCGAAGCCAACCCCCGGCAGGCAGAGAACTTCTGGCTGCTGGAGGTAAACCTGCTTCTGGATCAGGAACAGCAACAGGAGGCCCTGAGCACCGCCACGGAAGCCCTCGAAGAGCATCCGGACAATATTGAGATACGGTACGCTCGGGCCATGCTTTACGACGGCATTGGCCCCTCTTCCTGGAGGGCCAGATTGAACCTTCGCTCGACTACCTGTCCCGCGCCTGGGCCGCCTTCCCGGACCCCGAAGTTGCCGCCCACTACGGTGAGGCGCTCTGGATGAACGGCGCCGAAGAACAGGCCCGGATCATCTGGCAGGAAGGTCTGGAGCAGGACAGCGACCACGAAGTACTCAGAGAAACCATTGACCGGTTGACCAACGGCGGTGTGTCGGAATGAGGCTGGCCCGAATTATGGCAACACTGACAGTGCTTGCCACCCTCGGCGCCTGCACCACGATCCAGGTCGAGCCATTGCCGGAGGGCATGACCGACCAGCCTCCGGCAGGCTGGACCACTCGCGCCGCCAGTCTCGGTGAGCTCGATCACTGGAAGCTGACGGGCAAGCTGGCCGTCCGACAACCTTCCGACAGCGGCACCGCCATCATCAATCACTGGATTCAGGACGGCGAAGCTTACGACCTGGCTCTCTCCTCGTCCTTTCTCGGCATGGGCAGCACAACCCTCAAAGGCGTGCCCGGCTTTATTGAGCTGACCCTGCCAAATGGCGAAACCTACCGATCGGGCGAGCCGGAAGCACTGGTTGAGGCTGCCACGGGCTGGCAACTGCCCCTGGAGAACCTGACCTGGTGGATTCGCGGCCTGCCATCACCGGCCAGCGACTACCGTCTGCTGTTTGATGATCAGGGTACCCTCGCCATCATCCGCCAGAACGGCTGGGAGATCCGCTACGACCGCTGGCAGGCCTTTCTCTCCAGCTATCCCGCGCTCCCCGCCCGCATTACCGCACTCAAGGAAGAAAAACGGGTTCGATTGGTGGTGAGCGACTGGCAGGAGCAGCCTGAATGACACCCGACCTGATACTGCCATCACCAGCCAAGTTGAATCTGTTTCTGCACATTGTCGGGCGCCGGGACGACGGCTATCACGAGCTCCAGACCCTGTTCCAGTTTCTCGACTACGGTGACGATCTGAGCTTCACACTCACCCCCGGAGAGCCCGGCGCAAGGCTCGCGGAGCCTGTCCCTGGTGTTAACGACGAGGACAATCTCATCATCCGCGCAGCCCGGGCCCTTCTTGAACGGGCCCGATGCGAGCTGCCCGGAGTCACCATCGGCATTAACAAACGGTTACCCATGGGCGGCGGTCTTGGCGGCGGGAGCTCCAACGCCGCGACCACCCTGCTGGGACTCAACCATCTCTGGCGACTCGAGCTGAGCACCGATGAACTCGCAGAGATCGGCCTGAGGCTGGGCGCCGATGTTCCCGTATTTGTCCGTGGCCATGCCGCCTTCGGTGAAGGTGTTGGTGAAACACTGACCAATGCCAATCCGCCGGAAGACTGGTTTGTTGTTCTCAAGCCTGGCTGCAACATAAACACTGGCAAGATTTTTTCCGAGCAAGGGTTGACAAGGAACACCCCGAGAATCAAAATAGCGCCCGCTTTTGAGGGAGACGCCTCGAGGTACCGAAACGACTGTGAGGATGTAGTTCGCAAACTGTATCCTGAGGTTAACCAGAGCCTGGAATGGCTTTCACAATTCGGACCTGCAAGATTAACCGGAACCGGGGCTTGCATATTTGGACGTTTCCCGACAGAATCCGCAGCCCGGATCATCTGGGAAAGCAAACCCTCCGGCGTCACGGGGTTCGTAGCTAAAGGGGTGAACATATCACCTCTACACAAAAAGCTAACAGAGCTGAAATGATGCCAAAAAAGCACGATACTGGGGTGTCGCCAAGTGGTAAGGCAACGGGTTTTGATCCCGTCATGCGCAGGTTCGAATCCTGCCACCCCAGCCACCTTTCTCCCGCTTCTTCTGAATCAAACGCCGATACTGAGAAGGATGCCGTCGTGTCCAAACTGATGATCTTCGCTGGTAACGCCAACCCTGAACTGGCTCAGGCGATTGCCCGCAAACTCCACATTCCCATGGGTCAGGCTACTGTAGGCCGTTTCAGCGACGGGGAAACCACCGTCGAGATCAATGAGAATGTCCGCGGCCATGATGTGTTCATCATCCAGCCGACCTGCTACCCCACCAACGATAACCTGATGGAAATCTTGGTTATGGCTGAT
>LULR01000952.1_pt1 | contig 15755 bp, 17 predicted proteins | sample 729471 | NCBI WGS metagenome assembly LULR01 (sample SAMN03860284, study PRJNA289734) | marine metagenome | biome: seawater column; feature: ocean; material: water; isolation source: Red Sea water column Station 108 - depth 500m | place: Saudi Arabia: Red Sea | collected 2011-10-15 | depth 500 m
CGAGGGCCTCGGCGAGCGGATCGCCATGAAGGTCACCGCGGGGCGCGCCAAGCCCGAGCACGACGACGCCGCCCGGGCCGCCCGCCTCCTGGGCCTGCCGTTGCGGGAGGTCGTGTCCCTGGCCGAGGAGGCGTGGCGACAGCGGGGGGTCGAGCCCCTTGTGCCACCGCCCGACGGCGAGCCGGCCTGACCTGCTCCCTACGATGCGGCCATGAACGACGGTTCCGGTTCCGACGGCGGCACCCCGGGCGCCGTGCCCGGCGACGACCGCCTCTACTTCCGCCAACTCCTGTCGGGAAGGGACTTCGCCACCGAAGACCAGATGGCCCGCCAGATGGTCAACTTCGTGTACCTGATCGGCGACCGGCAGACCGGCGAGTCGGTGGTCGTCGACCCGGCCTACGACGTGGCCGGCCTGTTGGGGATCCTCGAAGCGGACGGCATGCGCTGCGCCGGGGTGCTGGCCACCCACTACCACCCCGACCACGTGGGCGGTTCGATGATGGGCTTTGACATCGCGGGCGCCAAGGAGCTGCTCGAGGAGGTCTCGGTGCCGGTCCACGCACAGCGGGAGGAGGCCGAGTTCATCCGCAAGGTCACCGGCCTCGGCGAGGGCGACGTGGTCGAGCACGCCAGCGGCGACCGGGTGCGGGTGGGGGAGGTCGACATCGAACTGATCCACACCCCCGGCCACACGCCCGGCAGCCAGTGCTTCCTCGTCGACGACCGCCTGGTTGCCGGGGACACGCTGTTCCTCGAGGGGTGTGGCCGCACCGACCTGCCGGGCGGCGATCCGGCGGCGCTCTACCAGAGCCTCACCCAGCGGCTGGCCCGGGTGCCCGACGAGGCGGTGCTCTATCCCGGGCACCTGTACTCGCCGCAGCCGTCGGCGACCATGGGCCACACCCGGTCCACCAACTTCGTGTTCATGCCGCGCTCCGAGGAGCAGTGGCTGGCCATGTTCGGCCGGTAGTCCGGCGCACCGCCCCCCATCCCCGAGGAGATCCCGTGTTCCGTGCCCTGCTGGTCGACAAGGACGACGACGGCTTCCGGGCCGGCGTCACCGAGGTCGCCGACGACGCCCTCCCCGCCGGCGACGTACTCGTCGATGTGACCCACTCGACGGTCAACTTCAAGGACGGCCTGGCGGTCACGAACTCGTCGCCGATCGTGCGCTCGTGGCCGATGGTCCCGGGCATCGACCTGGCCGGCACCGTGGTCGAATCCGAGCATCCGGATGTGGCGGTGGGTGACGCCGTCGTCGTCAACGGCTGGGGCATCGGCGAGGACACCTGGGGCGGCTTCGCCCAGCGGGCCCGGGTGAACGGCGACTGGACCGTTCCGCTGCCCGACGCCTTCACCTCCGAACAGTCCATGGCCATCGGCACGGCCGGCTACACGGCGATCCTCTGCGTACTCGCCCTCGAGGAGCACGACGTACGGCCCGACGGCGGACCCGTGCTCGTCACCGGCGCCGCCGGCGGCGTGGGCAGCACCGCAATCGCCCTGCTGGCTGCCCGCGGCTACGAGGTCCACGCCTCGACGGGTCGCCCCGAGGAGGCCGACTACCTGACCGGCCTCGGTGCGTCGACCATCGTCGACCGCAACGAGTTGTCGGAGTCGTCGACCCGGCCGCTCCAACGCAGCCGCTGGGCGGGCGCCGTCGACGCCGTCGGCAGCCACACCCTGGCCAACGTGCTGGCCGCCATCGAGCCCGAGGGCTGCGTGGCCGCCTGTGGGTTGGCGCAGGGCATGGACCTGCCGACCACGGTGGCGCCGTTCATCCTGCGGGGCGTGACGCTTCGGGGTGTTCACTCGGTGACCGTGCCCCGGCCCCGGCGCCTCGTGGCCTGGGAGCGCCTGGCCGCCGACCTGGACCAGGGCCTGCTGGCGTCGATGACCCACATCGTCGGCCTCGACGACGTGATCGGCGTCTCGGAGGAGATCCTGGCGGGGCGGGTCCGGGGGCGCGTCGTGGTCGACGTCAACGCCTGAGGCGCTTCCCATGAAACTCGGTCTCGGCCTCGACGTCTGGTCGTCAGCCCGCTTCGACCTGCCACTGGACCGGGTCCTGTTGGCCGAGCGGCTCGGCTACGACTCGGTGTGGACCGCCGAGATCTACGGCGCCGACGCCGTCACCCCCCTTGCGTTCCTCGCCGCCCACACCAGTCACCTGCGCCTGGGCACAGCCGTGGCGCAGGTCGCCGCCCGTCCTCCCACGACGGCAGCCATGCAGTTCGGCACCCTCGAGGCGATGGCGCCCGGACGGGTGGTCTGCGGGCTCGGGCTCTCCGGTCCCCAGGTGGTCGAGGGCTGGTACGGGCAGCCGTGGCGCCGGCCACACCAGACGCTGCGCGAGTACGTCGACGTGGTGCGCCAGGTGTTCCGGCGGGAGGCGCCCGTGGCGCTCGACGGCGAGGTTCTGCGCCTGCCCCACGACGGTCCCGACGGCCTCGGCGTCGGCAAGCCCCTCAAGCCGATCCTCCACATGGCGCCCGACCTGCCGGTGTTCCTCGCCTGCGGCGGGTCGCGCAACGTTCGCCTGGCCTTCGAGGTGGCCGATGGCTGGCTGCCGCTCGGGTACACGCCGGGCAGCGCCCACCTGTACGCGGACGACATCGCGGCGGGCCTGGTGGCGGGTGGCCGGACCCTCGCAGACGTGGAGGTTCAGGCGTCGGCCCGGGTGGCGCTCACCGACGACGTACAGGCGGCACTCGACGCTGCACGGCCGCAGGTGGCGATGCTCGTCGGCGGCTACGGCACCGATGAGCACAACTTCCACCGGGACGCCATGGTGCGCCGCGGCTTCGACGAGGCGGCAGGCAGGATCCAGGAGTTGTTCGCAGCCGGTCGCCGGGAGGAGGCGGCGGCAGCGGTTCCCGACGACTACCTCGACGACGGTGCGCTCATCGGTGACGACCAGCGCATCCGGGCGAAGTGGGCGGCATGGGAGGAGACGGACGCCACGGGGATCACGGTTCGGCCCCGCAGCGACGAGGAGCTTCGCCTGCTCGCCGACATCGCCGGCTGCGAACCCCTCCCCGACGCGTGAGACGGCCCCCTCGGGAGGGGGCCGTCGGGTGCGCGAGGAGGGACTTGAACCCTCACGTCCTTGCGGACACAGGAACCTGAATCCTGCGCGTCTGCCAATTCCGCCACTCGCGCGAGCAGCGGCGGGAAGCGTAACGGGATCGGCGGACGGCGCGCCCCGCAGCGGGCGGCGGGAGGGGTGTGACCCGATCGACGCGAGGCGCATCGGTACCATCGGAGGGCCGTGCCCGACCTGCTCCCGCTTCCCGTCCTCCTCGCCGTGCTCGTCGTCGGCCTGGCCGTCGTCTGGCGCCCACTGGCGCGACGGTTGCGCTTGCGGCACGCCAGCCACCTGGTGGTCGTGGCCCCTGAGGCGCTGGAGGGCCTCGTCGTCGACGTCCATGACGAGCTCACCGTCGGGCGGGCCGCCGGCTGCGGCGTGACCTTCGACGACGGCCACGTCTCGCCGCTCCACGCCCGGGTGTTCCGGTCGGGTGACCGCGTCGTCGTCGAGGACCTGGGTTCCACCAACGGGACCTACGTCAACCGGGCCCGCGTCGAGTCGCCCACCGCCCTCGATGCCGGCGACCGCGTGCAGGTCGGGGACACGGTCCTCGAGGTCTGGTGACCGACCGCCGACGACGGGCCAGTCGGCCGTGAGCCGCCGCCGCGCCCGCACCCGGCTCGCCCATGGCGGCGCCACGGCGGTGGGCCGCGTCCGCACCTCGAACCAGGACGACCACGGTGCGGGTGACGACCTCTTCGTGGTGGCGGACGGCATGGGCGGCCACCGGGGCGGCGAAGTCGCCTCGGCGGAGGCGGTCACCGGCGTACTCGGCGCCTTCGACCAGCGGACCCGGATCGGACTGGCCAGGGCCGTCGACCGGGCCAACCAGGCGGTCCTGGCCCGGGCAGCGGGCGACCCGGACCTGTTCGGCATGGGCACCACCCTGTGTGCCCTCGCCCTGGTGCGCAGCGAGGACGGGGAGATGCTGGCCATCGCCAACGTGGGCGACAGCCGGGTCTACCGGTACGGCGACGGGCACCTCGTGCAGGTCACCGACGACCACAGCCTCGTCGCCGAGCTGGTGCGTTCCGGCGAGCTGACCGAGGACGAGGCATCCCGGCACCCGCAGCGCAACATCCTCACGAGGGCTCTCGGGATCGAGGCGGTGCTTCCGGTCGACACCTGGGAGGTTCCGGCCCGTGCCGGCGACCGGTACCTGCTGTGCAGCGACGGCCTGTTCAACGAGTTGGACGACGACGCCATCGCCGGGGTGCTGGTGGCCCGGGACGACCCCGAGTTGGCGGCCGCCACGCTGGTGCGCAACGCCGTCACGGCCGGGGGCCACGACAACGTGACGGCCGTGGTCGTGGACGTCGACGTGGCGCCGGCGGACGCTCCCGACTGGCAGCGGCCCGCAACGTGGGGGAGGGGCCGCGGTGAGCGCGACGCGGCCCTGCGGATAGAATCCGGCCCCATGTCCGCGCAGGGACCCACGGTTTTCAGCGGGCGTTACGAACTCCATCGCCAGATCGCCCGCGGCGGCATGGCCGACGTGTACCTGGCCCGCGACCAGCTCCTCGACAGGCCGGTCGCGGTGAAGGTCCTGTTCAACGAGTTCGCTGACGACCCGAGCTTCGTCGAGCGGTTCCGCCGCGAGGCGCAGGCTGCCGCGAACCTGAACCACCCCAACATCGTCGGTGTCTACGACTGGGGCGAGGAGCAGGGCACCTACTTCATCGTCATGGAGTACGTCGAGGGCCGGAGCCTCGCCGACATCCTGCGGACCCAGGGGCCGCTCCACCCGGACCGGGCCGCCGAGGTCGCCACCGACGTGGCCGCCGCCCTCGGGTTCGCCCATCGCAACGGCCTCGTGCACCGCGACGTCAAGCCCGGCAACGTGCTCGTCACCGCCAACGGGCACGTGAAGGTCGCCGACTTCGGCATCGCCACGGCGATGGTCGGCACCCAGACGGAACTCACCCAGGCCGGCACGGTGATGGGCACCGCCACCTACTTCTCGCCCGAGCAGGCCCAGGGCCGTCCGGTCGATCCGCGCAGCGACCTCTACGCCCTCGGCATCGTCCTCTACGAGATGCTGCTGGGCCGGCCGCCGTTCTCAGGCGACTCGCCGCTGGCCGTCGCCTACCAGCACGTCCAGGAGGGACCGCCGCCGCTGCGGGCGTCGGGGGCCGCCGTGGCCGAGTCGCTCGAGGCGATCACGCTCAAGCTGCTGGCCAAGAACCCGGTCAACCGGTACCCGACGGCCGAGGACCTGCGCAGCGACCTGCGCCGCTACCGGGAGGGAGCCCACGACCTGCGGCCCGCCAGCCCGACCGGCGCCCGTGCCGCCGCACCTGCCGGTCCGCCGCCGGTCGACTACGGACGCGGGTCGCGCAACCGCCGCGACGACGGCTGGCGTCGAACGCTGCTGTTCTTCGTCGGACTGGCCGCGCTGGTCGTGGCGCTCGCCTACGCCGTCGTCGAGTTCTTCGACACGCTCGGCGTCAACGACGACCCGCCGTCCACCACCGAGGTGGTCGACCGGGTCGAGGTGCCGACCCTGATCGGCATGCCCATGGACGAGGCCCGCGAACTGTTGCGTGACGCCAAGTTGAGCGTCCAGATGGACTACGAGGTCAACAACGAGTTCGCTGAGAACACCGTGTTCGACCAGGATCCCGCAGCGGGGACCAAGGTCGACCAGGCCGACACGGTTCGGCTCTGGGTCAGTCAGGGCACCGGCCCGATGGTGCTCCTCGACGTGGTCGGCGACGCCCAGGCCGACGCCGTGCGCGACCTCGAGTCCATGGGCCTCGTCGTCGACGTGTTCGACCTCGAGGACCCGGTGGTCCCGATGGGCCAGGTCATCGAGCAGAATCCGCCGGCCGGCTCACCGGTCGAGCCGGGGGCGCGCATCGTCGTGTTCGTGTCGACAGGTCCGCCGGTGGAACGGATCCCCGACCTGGCCGACCGTCCGGTGCTCGACGCCATGAACATCGTCGTGCAGCTGGGCTGGCGGGCGACCACGCTCGAGGAGCACAGCGAGGAGGTCCCGGAGGGCATCGTCATCAGGACCGAGCCGCTGTCCCGGACTGAGTTGGCGCCCGGCGAGGAGGTCACGATCGTGGTCTCCAGCGGTCCGGCGCCCGTGCCGGTGCCGCCGGTCGTGAGCCTCACCCAGGACTCCGCCACGGTCGCCCTCGAGGCGGCCGGCTTCGAGGTCAACGTGCGCTTCGAGGTGTTGCCGGCCAACAGTCCCAACGACGGTCGGGTCATCTCCCAGAGTCCGTTGCCCGACGAGCAGGTTGCCGTCGGCACGGCGGTGACGATCGTGGTCGGTGAAGCCGAGGTGCCGCCCGAGACGACGGCCGCCCCCGAGACGACGGCCGCCCCCGAGACGACGGCCGCTCCCGAGGGGGAGGCCCCCGAGACGACGGCCGCCCCCGAGACGTGCCCGGCGGCGGTCAGGATCGACTCGGGGTGGAACTGCACGCCCTCGACGTCGAAGTCGCGGTGCCGCAGTCCCATGATCAGGCCGTCGTCGGTGGAGGCCGTGACCTCGAGCTCGTCGGGCAGCGACGAGCGCTCGACCAGCAGCGAGTGGTAGCGGGTCGCCTCGAGCGGCGACGGCAGGCCGGCGAAGACGCCGGCACCCTCGTGGTCGATGAACGAGGTCTTGCCGTGCACGACCTCGGGCGCCCGGACCACGTTGCCGCCCCAGGCGGCGCCGATGCACTGGTGGCCGAGGCAGACGCCGAGGACGGGCAGCCGGCCGGCGGCCCAGCGGATCACCGCCGTCGAGATGCCGGCGTCCTCGGGACGGCCGGGGCCGGGGCTGACGAGCACGGCGTCGGGGGCGAGCGCCTCGACCCCCTCGAGTGTGACGGCGTCGTGTCGATGGACGACCGGTTCGGCACCCAACTCACCCAGGTACTGGACGAGGTTGTAGACGAACGAGTCGTAGTTGTCGATCACGAGGACGCGGGGTGCCACGGGTCGGTACGGTAACGGGCACCGGGCGGCGGCGACCCACCCCTTTCCCGGCAGGACGCCCATTGGGGTGCGGCGGCCCTATCCTCGTCGCCATGTCGACTCCCCCCAAGAAGCGCGTCGAAGGCGGTCGGGTCACCCCCAAGGGTGGGCCGTCGGGCTCCCGCTACAACGCTCCCGCCGACCAATCCGACACCGAGTCGCCCACCTGGGTGCAGCCGGTGATGTTCGGGCTGCTGCTGCTCGGCGTCGTGATCATCTTCTTCAACTACGTGAGTTGGCTTCCGGGCGGGATGAACAACGGCTACCTGCTGTTGGGCCTGGGGAGCATCCTCGGTGGGATCATCACCGCCACCCGCCTGCACTGATGTCCGGGCCCGTTCCGGGCCGGTGAATTACATGCATGTCATTTATCCACGGGGTTGCCCACAGCCTGTGGAGAGCCGTTCGGGGGCGGGGGCCGTCACTCCTCGGTGACGACCAGTTCCATTTCGTCCATGCAGTGACGCGGCGGGTCCGGGTGCTCCTCGGTGGCCACCGTCATGCGCACCTCGGTGCCGCACAGGCTGCACCGGTACTGCAGCTTCACCTTGCGCAGCTCGCCGGGCGGAGGCGGCGACGGCAACGGCGTGGCCAGGGTCCGCAGCAGGCCGAGCCCCAGCCGGATGACCACCACCACCACCACGACGGCCACGAGCACCTTGAACACCATCACGGTGGGAGATGGTATTCGGGACGGCGGTAGGGTCGGTCGCCGACACCCGTCGAATCCCCACGATCCGCGGAGGGCCTGCCTTGGAGTCCACGACCGACCTCGACCTGGCGCTACTCGTGCTCCGAGCCGTCGCCGGCCTGACGCTCGCCGCCCACGGCTGGAACAAGTTCTTCGGCGGCGGGCGGATCCCCGGCACCGGCCGCTGGTTCGACAGCATCGGCATGCGGCCCGGACGCCTCAACGCCGTGCTGGCCGCCAGCTCGGAGGTTGGCGCCGGCGTGCTGCTGGCCCTGGGCCTGTTCAACCCCTTCGCTGCCGCCGGTGTGATCGGCGTGATGGTGGTCGCCGGCTGGACCGTCCACCGGGCCAACGGCTTCTTCATCATCAAGGAGGGCTGGGAATACGTGGCCGTGCTGGCCGTCATGGCCCTCGTGTCGGCCACCCTGGGCCCCGGCGCCTGGTCGCTGGACGAGGCCCTCGGGATCGCCGACGACCTGTCCGGCTGGACGGGCTTCTGGATTGCCCTGCTGCTCGGCGTCGGCGGCGGCGTCGCACAGATGCTGGTGTTCTTCCGACCCTCGAAGGTGGCGTCGGGGGACTGAGTGCAGCCAGGGGGACGTCGGGCTGAGGGAGACCAGGTGCTCGAGGACCTGGACCACGCGGTACTCGGCGACTGGCTGGCCGACCACCTCGACGGCGTCACGGCGATCCATGTGGACCGCACCGAACTGCCAGACGGGGGCTTCTCGGGTGAGACGACGATCCTGCAGGTGAGCGTCGTCCGCCACGGAGACGAGTCGACCGAGCGCTACGTGCTGCGGCGGGAACCGTCCGAGGCCGCCGTCTATCCGGCCCAGGCGCCCGGCCTGAACGTCGAGGTGGACGTCCAGTGGCGGGTCATGCACGCGGTGCGCGACCACGGCGGCCTACCGGTGGCGCCGACCGTCGGCTACGAACCTGATCCTGCGGTCCTCGGAGTCCCGTTCTTCGTGACCGGGTTCGTCGTCGGCGACGTGCCACGGGAGACGCCGGCCTATCCGGCCGAGGGCTTCTACGCGGACGCCACTCCGGAGCGGCGCCGGGCCATGAACCTGGTCGGGGCGCGGACCGTGGCCGCCGTCAACCGGATGGACTGGAGGGCGGCGGGCCTCGACTTCCTGGTTCCCGACGGGGCCGTGCCCGACAACCACCGCCAACTGGGCCTGTGGCGCTCGTGGTCGGACGGCCAGCTGCGTGGCCGGGCACACACGGTGCTGGAGGAGGCTTGGAGCCTGCTGGCCGCCACGGTCCGACCAGGTGACGAGCCGGTCGTCTGCTGGGGCGACTGCCGGTTGGGCAACGTCTTCTGGGACGGGGCCCTGCCGGTCTGCCTCACGGACTTCGAGGGCGCCACGATCGCCCCCGCCGGATTCGACCTGGGCTGGTTCCTCATGTTCGACCGATGGATCCACGAGGCCTGCGGCAACCCCCGCCTGGACGGTGAGCCGTCCCGCACCGAACTGGTGGAGGCCCATGAAGAGGCGCTGGGCCGCCCCGTCGCCGACCTGGACTGGCACGAGGTGTTCGCTGCGGCCCGCTACTGCGCCATCGTGGTCCGCGTGATCAACCGCATGGAGGAGCGGGGCCAACTGTCGGCCGGTACCGACACCTACCTGGCGGGCGGCGTCACCGACTGCCTGCGCCTGCTGCTCGAGGAGGGCAGGTTGTGATGCGGGTGGTGCTGAGCGACGACCACGCGGCACACGTCCCGACGGGCGAGCTCTACCTCGGCGAACTGGTGCGGCCGTTCGAGTGCCCGGAGCGCTGGGAGCACGTGGTGGCGGCCCTGGATGCCGCCGGGCTGGAGGACCGCACCCCACCGGGCCCGCTGGACCTCGTGGGCGTGGAGGCGGTCCACGACGCGGCCTCCCGGTGCGTGGCCTGCGCCACGACAGGGTCCCCGACGACGTTGAGGGCCGCCTTGGCTACTTCGCCATCGCTGCCGAGACCTCGATCACCGCGGGCACCTGGCGGGCAGCCTCGGCAGCTGCGGCGATCGCCCAGACCGGCCAGCGCCTGGTGTCGGATGGCGGGGACGTGGCGTTCGCCCTGTGTCGCCCACCCGGCCACCACGCCTCGGCCGACCAGTTCGGCGGCTACTGCTTCCTCAACAACGCCGCCATCGCCGCCCATGGACTGCGGGTGGACGGCGCCGACCGGGTGGCGGTGCTGGACGTGGACTTCCACCACGGCAACGGCACGCAGTCCATCTTCTGGGAGCGGCCCGACGTCTTCTTCGCCTCCCTGCACGGCCATCCGGCCGATGCATTCCCGCACTTCCTGGGTTGGGAGGACGAGGTGGGTGCCGGGGGCGGCGCCGGGGCCACCCTGAACCTGCCGTTGCCCCGCGGGACCGGCTTCGATGCCTGGGGCGAGGCCCTGGAGGTGGCCTGCGGGGCCATTTCACGCTTCGGTGCGGAGGCGTTGGTGGTGTCGCTCGGCGTGGACACGTTCGCCGGCGACCCGATCAGCTTCTTCCGCCTGGCCACCGACGACTATCTGGCCGTGGGCCGCCGGATCGCGGCGCTGGGACTGCCGACTCTCTACGTGATGGAGGGCGGCTACGCGGTGGCCGAGATCGGGACCAACACCGTCAACGTGCTCGTGGGCCACCTGGGCGGGTAGGACCGGGTCGTCCACCTCCACCCTCAGGTGGCCGGGTCGAGGAACTCGGTGAAGCCGTAGCGGGGGTAGGGGCCGACGACGATCTGCTCGAGCACGCCGATGCCGGTGCGGTCGCCCTCGGTGGCGCGGACCACGGTCTGCACGTGCAGGTTCTCGGGTGCCATCTCGTCGACCTCGTCGAGCCGCCAGGACTCGCCCTCCATGGCCAGTTCGCCCTTCCAGTGTCCGTGCCCCCAGGTGGGGTGGCTGTACCCCAGTCCCTTCATGCGGGCCGTCACCAGCGGTTCGAGGTCGATGGCCAGAGGGTCGTGCCCCACCCGGTGGAGGGTCAGGCGACCACCCGAGATCCGCCGGGTACCTGCCTGGAACGACAGGTCGTGTTCGACGCGCAGCAGGCGTTCGATGGCCGGGTCCTCGACGCCGGGGATGTCGTCGGGGTCGTCGTAGGCGGGCAGCAGGAAGCCGTCCCAGTGCATCTGGTGGCCGTCGTTGTCCTCGAAGACGCCCATGTGGCTGACGTGGTCGTCCCAGTGCAGGGGTGCCCAGAAGAACTTGAGGCCCCGGTGCTGGCGTGGGGCGCCGGGTGGGGCGGGGTCGCCGACGGGCCGGATGCCCCACGACCGGTCCTTGGTGCCCCAGACCCGGTCGGGTTCGACGGCCAACGTGGCGTGGGGCAGTCGGATCTCGCCGGTCCACCGGCCGAACTGGTTGAAGCGCGTGGCCTCCATGTGGCTGTTGATGAGCGAGCGGTCCAGCAACTGGTAGTCCTCGGCGAACGAGGCCGTGCGGGGCGTCCACTCCAGTTCGGCGCCGATACCGGTGTCGTTGTCCTCGAGGACCACCCGCAGTCGCCTCATCGGTTCCAGGATCTGGATCCGGAACGGCCCGACCGTCATGTCCGACGGGTCGTCGGGCATGCGGCGCGAGGCGTGGAAGGCGTACTGGACGCCGTCGTGGATGGCGGTGAGGCCGCAGTCCTGGATGCCCAGGTTGGGGTAGCGGGCACTTCCGATGCCGAGGTAGAGCGTGCCGTCGTCCGTGTAGCCGTTGAACCAGAAGCGGTCGTAGGCGTTGCGGTCCGTCGTGGCGGATACGGCCACGGGTCGGGGGGTCTGGTGGACGAAGTAGTCGTCGAACGATGTCAGCACGGCAGCCTCCGGTGGTTCGGCTCAGGTGGGGGAGGTGCCCCCGTCCAGGTGGATGGTCTGGGCGGTGACCCAGGTGGCCTCCTCGGAGGCGAGGTACACGCAGATGGCACCGACGTCCTCGGGGGTTCCGAGGCGGCCCACGGGGATCCCCTTGGCGATCCCGGTGAGCGAGGTGGGGTTGCCGGTGTCCATCAGGCCGAGGGCGACGGCGTTGGCGGTGACGCCGCTGCGGGCGTTCTCGAGGGCGAGCGAGCGCAGGAAGGCCGCGGCGCCGCCCTTGCCGGCGGAGTAGGGGGTGACGCCGACCCGGGTGCCCATGGTGCCGGCCAGCGAAACGATCCCGATGATCCGCCCCCAGGCCCGTTCGACCATCCCGTCCAGCACCGCATGGCAGCAGTTCATGACGCCGAACAGGTTCACGTCCACGATCCGGCGCCAGTCCTCGGGGGACAGGTCCCGGAACGGGGCCAGCGGCAGGCCGCCCACGCCTCCGTTGCCGGCGTTGGCCACAAGCACGTCGACAGGTCCGATGCCGGCGACGGCCGTGGCCACGGCGTCCAGGTCGGTGACGTCGAACGGTGTGGCCTCGGCCCGGCCGCCGTCCTGTCGGATCGCGACGGCGACCTGTTGGGCCCGCTCGGCCACGACGTCGTTGACGTGGACGGTCGCCCCCCGGGCGGCCAGCGCTCGGGCGATGCCGGCACCGATGTTCTGGCCGGCACCGGTGACGAGGGCGATTCGGTCATTCAGGTCGAACACGTCGCCACGGTAGGTGCCCACCGCGTCGAGATGGGAGCCCGGGGAGTGACGGTCCCGGAAAGGGGTGATGCAACGGTCCGGATGTTGGGACCGAAGGGTTTGCCCCACGGGTACTGTCCGTGCATGTCGGGAAGCGCTGACGGAAGGCCGTTGTGAGGGCGCTGGTCTTCGGCGTGGAGCCGGAGGCCGCCACCCCGCCCGACGACGCGGGCAGGCTGGCCCGGAACCTGGCTGCCACGCCCATGGACCTGCGGGAGGTGGATGCACCGTCGTTGCCCGGCGACGACTGGATGGTGTTGCGGACGCGACTCTGCGGCATCTGTGGCTCCGACACCAAGCAGGTGATGATGGACTTCGAAGACGACGGCGACAACGCCATGACGGCGTTGATCTCGTTCCCCCAGGTGCTGGGGCACGAGGTGGTGGCCTCCGTCGAGAGCGCCGGCTCCGCCGTGACCGGACTCCACGCCGGCCAGCGCGTCCTGCTCTACCCCTCGTTGGGGTGCGGGCCGCGGGGGATCGACCCCGCCTGTCCGGCCTGCGCTGCGGGCGATTTCTCGCTCTGCCACCACTTCACCGACGGCCGGCTCAGCGCCGGCATCCACACGGGGAACTCTGCCGATGCCACGGGGGGCTTCGCCGAGTTCCTCCCGGCCCACCGCTCGATGGTGTTCCCCGTGCCGGACGACGTCACCGACGAGGTGGCCGTATTGGCGGACCCGTTCTCGGTGGCGCTCCATGCGGTGACCAGGAACCCGCCGCCGGCCGACGGCGTGGTGGTCGTCTACGGCGCCGGGGCCCTGGGGCTCTCGACGCTGGCCGTGCTGGCAGCGCTCTTCCCGTCGGTGCACGTGGCTGCGGTCGCCCGCTGGGAGGCCCAGACTCGGCTGGCCGTCGGTCTGGGAGCCGAGGTGGTCGGCGCGGAGGACCCACTGTCAGTGGTCGAGGAACTGTCCGGCTGGTCGGGTGGCCGATTGCACCGCCCCTGGGGAGGCCTGCCGTTCGCCCATCCCGGCGGCGTCGACGTGGTGTACGACACCGTGGGCTCGGCCGAGACGATGGAGGTGGCGATCCGACTCCTTGCCAGTCGGGGCACGCTCGCCCAAATGGGGGTCTCGTCACCGGCCCGGTTCGAATGGACACCTTGGTACTTCAAGGAACTCCGGCTGGTCGGCTCGAACGCGTTTGGCATCGAGGAGGCGGAGGGGCGACGTCGGCACGCCTTCGAGCACTACTTCGGGCTCGTGGGGGACGGACGGGTGGACCTTCGGTCGATGCTGACACACACCTTCCCCCTCGAGGAGTGGCGTTCGGCGTTCGGCGTTCTCGCCGACCAGGCCGGCAGCGGCGCCGTGAAGGTGGCGTTCGACCTGCGGTGAAGCGAAAGGCCAGGGCGTGATCGGCGACCTGGCCCCTGGGCGCGGGCGAATGCGCTGGTCATCGTGGTGGAGCTGATGGGATTCGAACCCACGACCCCCTGCTTGCAAAGCAGGTGCTCTAGCCAACTGAGCTACAGCCCCGGAGGCCCCCAGCGTACGGGGGCGGTGGACCCGGTGACCGCGGTCACCGGTGATCCGGGTCACGCGGCCGGGGTGGTGTCACAACCCGTCAGTACCGTTCCGTCCATGGTCATCGCACTTCCCGACACGCATTCGCCCGAAGATGCCGAAGCGTCCACCGGCCGGCTGCTGTTCGAGCGGCTCATGGCCCGCTACGAGCGTGGCCGGGTCGAGCCGATGCTGGAACTGTTCGCCGAGGACGCCGAGGTCCTGGCCTTCGACGGCGTCCGTCGAGGACGCAGCCAGATCGGCGCATGGCTGGCTGAGCGTCTGGACGCCCGCGGCCCGGGCTTCCTCGTGTCGACCGACCGTTTCGCCGAGGACGGCGACGTGGTCCGCTTCGAGGCCACCGTGGCGCACCCGAACGGCAGCGTCCAGCAGGTGTACGGCGTGGCCGTCGTGGCTGACGGGTTGATCGTCCGCTACCTGCCGGGCCTGTTGGCCGACCTCAACGGCGACGCCTGACCGCGTCCCGCGCCGTCGTCGTGCGCAGGCCCTAGATCGGACGCCCGAAGGGCAGCGCCTCCATCCAGGTGCCGAGGAACGCCTCGGCCCGCTCACAGGCGCCCAGCACGGGCCCCTCGTCGTCGCCGGCGTCTGGACGCCCGCGGTCCGGGCTTCCTCGTGTCGACTCGTCGGCCGGCGTGTCGAGGATGGCGAAGTCGGGGAGCACCACGATCCCGCGCCGGGCACAGGTGGACAGCGCACGCGTGCCCACCACCAGGCGGCTCGTCGGGATGACGACAGCCGCGGCGAGGCCCTCGGCTGTGGCGTGGTCGATGGTGCCGGGCTTCCCGGCGGTGAACAGCAGGTCGACCCCGGCGGATCGCGGGTCGCCGTCGACGACCTCGACGCCGTGCCCGGCGAGCAGCCCAGCGAGGGCTTCCGGATCGTCGTTCAGCACGGCGGCCGTCGAGGCGTCGGGGCGGGCGGCCATGGCGGCGGCGACCGCTGCGGGCAGGGGGTCGGCCGGTTCGAGGCCGAGCGGACCGAGGGCTGCGGCGTCCACGCCGGTGCCGGCGCCGAACCGGTACCCCCCGTCCCAGTCGGACACCTCTGCGATGAAGGCCGCCACGGCGTCGGAGGCCTCCTCCGCCGGTGCGTTGATCCCGGCCGAGATGCCCGTCTCCCGGCGACCGAGGCACGCCAGCGTGTAGGTCACCGAGCGGGCCAGGTCCTTCGCCCCACCCTGGAGCACCTTGGGGGCCAGCCGGACGACGCCCTGTCCAGGCGCCCCGTCGGCATCGACGGCCACGAAGGCGTCGGTCGACTCGAGCTTGCGGATCCGCACGGGTGCAGTCTGCTGCCTGACGCCGGCCGCAGCCGGATCAGGCCTCCTCGGTGGCCGCCACGACCTGCTCCACCTGCACCCTGGCGGCCTCGAGGCGCTCCCGGCAGAGGGTGAGGAGCTCGTCGGCGCGCGCCACGCGGCTGGCCAGCACGTCGACGTCGACCGCCTCGCCCTCGAGCTCGCCGAGGATGGCCTGGAGTTCGTCGAGCGCCTCGGCGTAGCCGGTCGTGTCGTCACCCATCCGTGGTCCCCTCGTCTCGGTCAGTCGACGGTGCTGGCGACCGTACCGTCGCCGAGCCGGGTCCGGAGGGCCTCGCCGCTGGCGACGTCGGAGACCGACCGCACGAGCTCGCCGTCGGAGGTGCGGGTGATCGACCAGCCGCGGGCGAGGATGGCGGCCGGGTCGAGGATGCGCAGCCGTGCCTCGAGGCCGTCGAGGCGGTCCCCGTGTCGGGCCGCGACGATGCCGGTCGAACGTCGCAGCCGTGCCTCGAGGCCGTCGAGGCGGTCTCCCTGTCGGGTCAGGGTGGCGCCGGCGGCCTGTCGCAGCCGTCCGGTGAAGTGGTCGCCCCGCACCGCGGCGTCGTCGAGG
>LULR01000775.1_pt1 | contig 15734 bp, 9 predicted proteins | sample 729471 | NCBI WGS metagenome assembly LULR01 (sample SAMN03860284, study PRJNA289734) | marine metagenome | biome: seawater column; feature: ocean; material: water; isolation source: Red Sea water column Station 108 - depth 500m | place: Saudi Arabia: Red Sea | collected 2011-10-15 | depth 500 m
CGGATCGATCAGCCCGTCATCCCACAATCTGGCCGTTCCGAACAGCGCCGTTGAGCCTTCCTCCAGTTTTTTGGCCGTCGCCTGCTCCAGAAAATCCAGTGTCTTCGGGTCCGGCTCCATGCCGCCGCGGCGCTGCTTGTCTTCGGCCACAATCCGCATAACCTTGCCGGCCTGGGCCGGGCCCATAACCGCCGTTCGGCTGTTGGGCCAGGCGAAGATGAACCTTGGGTCCAGACCGCGACCGCACATGGCGTAGTTACCTGCACCATAGGAACCGCCGATGACAATTGCGACCTTTGGCACCCGACAATTGGCCACGGCCTGGATCATTTTTGATCCGTGTTTGATGATTCCGTTCTGCTCCGAGTGGGTGCCCACCATGAAACCGGTGGTGTTATGCAGGAACAGCAGGGGCGTTCCGGCCTGGTCGCAGAGCTGGATGAACTGGGCGGCTTTGGCGGAGCCTGCCGGGGTGATCGGGCCGTTGTTGCCGATGATGCCAACCGAGTGGCCCTCGATACGGATGGTGCCGCACACGGTCTGGTCGTCGAACTCGTTCTTGAAATCCATGAACTTCGAACCGTCGGCGATTCGGGCAAGGATTTCCCGAACGTCGTAGGGTTTTTTCGAGTCTGCCGGGATCACGCCCAGGAGTTCCTCGGTCGGGTAGAGTGGCTCCTCCCATTTCAGTTCTCGCTGCGGGGGCAGTTGCTCGTTCCAGGGCAGGGCTTCAAGGATGTTTCTGGCCTGGCGGATGCCGTCGGCGTCGTCTTCGGCAAGGTACTCGGCGGTTCCTGCAACGGTGGCGTGCATTTCCGCTCCGCCGAGTTCCTCGTCGGTGGCAACTTCGCCGGTGGCGGCTTTCAGAAGCGGGGGGCCGGCCAGGAACATCTTGGCCTGCTCACGCACCACGATCACGTAGTCGGACAGACCCGGCTGATAGGCGCCGCCGGCGGTGGCGTTGCCATGGACGACGGTAACCTGGGGAATGCCGGCGGCTGACATGCGCGCCTGGTTGGCAAAGCCCCGGGCGCCGAGCACGAAAATATCGGTGGCGTAGTTCAGGTTGGCGCCGCCGCTTTCGGATAGAGAAACTACGGGGAGCTTGTTCTCCATGGCAATCTGCTGAAGCCGCAGAGTCTTGTCCAGGCCGGCTGGGGTGATGGTTCCGCCTTTGATAGCGCTGTTGCTTGCTACTACCAGGCAGCGAATGCCACTGACATAACCAATACCAGCGATGATCCCGCCGCCGGCCATGCTGCCGTCTTTGTCGTCGTGCATCTTGTAGCCGGCGAGCGAGCAAAGCTCCAGGAAGGGGGTTCCCCGGTCCAGCAACCGGTTGATGCGGTCCCTCGGGAGCAGCTTGCCCCGCTTGGTGAACTTCTCCCTTGCAGCCTCTGCCAGATCCAGCACCTTCTGCTCAACGTCTCGGAAGGTGGTGATGTGGGCGTCCATGGCTTCGGCGTTAGTGCGGAAGTCGTCGGACTGGGAGCTCACAGTGGATTCAAGTACCTGCATGATTAGCTCCTCAATCGTCGCTCAGAACTTTCGGGGTAACGGCCCGGTGGAAGCCGTTGTAGGGCTCGTTATTCTTGGCCTTCGGCAACGGCCACACCCGGCCACCCTGCGAGGCGCCGCCATCGATCCGCAGGCAGTCGCCACTAATAAACGCCGCTCCCGGACTAAGCAGGAAACAGATGGCAGCGCTGACTTCGGATTCGGTTCCCATCCGCTTGATGGGCACGTTATCGCCAAGGCTGCGGATCCACTGCCTCATGTGTTCCGGGTAGTTGTCCATGCCACTGGAAGCAATCCAGCCCGGAGCAACCGCATTCACCCGAACGCCGGACGCGCCCCATTCAACAGCGGCCGTTTGAGTAAAGTTCACCATCCCGGCCCGGGCAGCACCGGAGTGCCCCATGCCGGGCATGCCGCCCCACATATCGGCGACGATATTGACGATGGCGCCCCCGGTTCTGGAAAGAGCCTGCGTGTAGGCTTCCCGGATATCACAAACGTGGGCGGACGCAATGCCGCCGTCCTCAATGATCTCTGCTTTTACAGATTCCACTTTTTCGGACTTTCGGCCCACCAGGGCAACCCGCGCGCCAAGGGCAGCGAGTTCATGGGCCGTGCACCGGCCGATGCCAGAACCGCCGCCGGTAACAATAAACACCTGGCCCTTGAACAAGTCGGGATGAAAAACAGATTGGTAGCTCATAATAATGAAGACCCTTAAAAAGTTCGGGCGCTCTGGTTGGTAGCGCGTTTCGGGACTGTGAGCAGCAAGGATGCTGCGATCAAGCCTACGTGGACGTATTCACGGCGTGTCCCGGAACGCGCTACCAACCAGAGTGCATGCACAAAAAAAATTAATCTTTAACCAGGCCAGAAGGAACAGGCACCGGGAACTCAAGCAATTGCTGCGCAAACGCCTTCCCCTGGGGATCAATCCGCAAGCTGGCGACACCCCCGCCACCAAGACTGTGCTCCAGCAGAAAATTGATGGCCTGCAAACCGGGCATGGCCCAGCGGGTGACCCGACCGTTTTCCGGATTCAGGGTATGTGCCATCCATTCCGCAACGGCCGCTTCCGTCAGTGCGGTTTCAATGAACGGCAAAAATTCCGGCTTGCGGGCGATCACGCCAATGTTGGTGTGGTCGCCCTTATCGCCACTGCGGGCCCAGGCAAGTTTTACCAGTGGAACAGTGGTATCGATGGCGCCAGTGTCATGAGTGAACGACTGTGGCGGAAGGTCGGCACTATCGAAGCCGCCGCTGGTCTCAACTTCAACGGCCTGCTGCTCGCCACCCAGATCCACGGATACCTCGACTTCTGTTTTCGGCACCAGGCAGGAATACAGCCGGATTTTCGGCCACACGGTCGGACGCCCTCCGACAATTCCGGTAATTCCCGGTGCCATGCCCGTTGCCGCCTGGGCAATTTCCCGGGAAAACAGCACAAGCGCTTCTTTCTTGGGATGGGCCGTGCTGATCTTGACCACGACTTCCCGGCAATCCTCACCCCGGCCGTGAGCGCCATAAGTGGTTTCGGTACCCAGAAGCTCGATGCTGGTTTCACTGTAATCGGGCAAACCAAGCTCACTGAACATGCGAGAGGTCTTGGCGAGTATGGCCTGGGCCACGGTCTGGGCTTTGGCCCTGGCGTTCATACCAGCCAGAAGGAATGTGACAGTACACTTGAAGCCGTCCGGCCAGGTGCCCGACACCTTGTAGCTGTCCGTGGGCGCAAGGCCCCGGGCGCCTCGAACCTGAACCTGGTCCTTGCCCGTTTCCTCCAATTCAACGCCCGTGAAATCGCTGGTAACGTCCGGCAGCAGATAGGCCCTGGGGTCGCCAATCTCATAGACCAACTGTTCGGCCACGGTGCCCCGGCTCACCAGGCCGCCTGTGTCCTCGGGCTTGGTGATAAAAAAGCTGCCGTCGGCACTCACTTCGGCAATCGGGAAGCCCATGTTGGCGTAGCCACCGGCCACCTCTTCCCAATCGGTAAAGTTGCCACCTGTAGCCTGGGCGCCGCACTCCAGCAAATGCCCGGCCAGGCTACCCTGGGCCAGTTTGTCGTAGTCCTGCCAGCCCCATCCGAATTCGTGCACCAGAGGCGCCAGCACCAGAGCGCTGTCGGCAACCCGGCCGGTAATGACAATGTCGGCGCCCTGTTCCAGGGCAGCAACCAGGCCAGGCGCGCCGAGGTAAGCGTTCAGGCTGACCATCATGGGAGGCATTGGCTGGCCGGAGGTCATCTCGGTGATGCCCATATCGGCCAGCTTTTTCTTTTTCGTCAGCAGGTCGTCGCCCAGAACCAGGGCAATCTTCATGTCTACGCCTGCCTTCTCGCAGAGGGCCTGAAGGGCGTCGCGACAGGCTACCGGGTTCACGCCGCCAGCGTTGGCCAGTACACGGATGCCTTTTTCCTTGATGTCCCCAAGCAGGGGAGCCATGACGGTCTGGACGAAATCCCGTGCATAGCCCTGGGACGGATCTTTCATCTTCTGCCCGGCCATGATCGACATGGTGATCTCGGCCAGGTAATCGGCCACCAGGTAGTCAATGTTGCCCTGATGAACCAGTTGCGCGGCGGCGGTCTCAGTATCGCCCCAGAAAGCGGCGGAGCATCCGATGCGAACAGTTTTTTGAGATTCAGCCATGTTCCTGTGCCCTGTTTAAGCCCTGTCTATGGTTACCGATTCGATGCCCGGGGCAATCGCGGTTTTGTCTCTAACATGGAATTGACAATACCAAGCAAGCGCTTGGTTTGTAAATAGGCAAGTTTCAGGTAGAATTAAAGGCCTCTTTTGCCAACCGGAAAGCCTCAGTGAGCCAGAACAAGATCCTCCAGTCCCTGATCGCCGAGAACCTCGTGTCTGATCCCAATGGTGCCCGCGGCCGCCTGCTCACAGAGGCGGCCCGCCTGTTCCGGGAAAAAGGCTATGAGCGCACCACGGTTCGCGATCTGGCCGCCGCCGTCGGTATTCAGTCTGGCAGCCTGTTCCATCACTTCCGGACCAAGGAAGAGATCCTCAAAGCAGTGATGGTTGAAACCATCCGTTTGAACACCGCACTCATGCAGGCGGCGCTGGAGGCTGCCGATACCAACAGAGAAAAGCTTCGGGGTCTTGTTCGTGCCGAGCTGGAGTCAATCAACGGCCAGACCGGCGAGGCCATGGCGGTGTTGGTTTTCGAATGGCGGAGTCTGTCGGCCGCCTCCCAGGTGGAAGTGCTGGAACTTCGGGATATCTACGAGAAGCTCTGGCTCGATGTCCTGGAATCGCTGAAACGCGAAGGCGCTCTGAAGGCGGATCCCTTCGTTGTTCGAAGGATGTTGACCGGTGCTCTCAGCTGGACCGTTACCTGGTACAAGCCGGAGCGGGGAGGCCTGACGCTGGATGGTTTGACCGATCAGGTCATGGCCATGATGTCTCTCTGAATCGGTGTCATTTTCGAAAGTCTTTGTTTTAAATCAATAAAACCCAGAGCAATTCCATTCCCTGGAGGCCATTGGCCCGATCGGCATAACAAAATCGGCATTCGAGCCATTTTTGTAGGACAGTTTTCACCGCATTCTTGCACCCGTTTACAAAAACCGAGTTCAGATCGGGCAAACAAAAACAACGTGATGCAGGGTGAAATATGATCTCCTCTCTGGCAAGGCTCGGACCGCGCCTTTTCGCGGCTCGCCTCAAGACTCTCTCGCTGGCGGCGGGTGCCGCACTCGCAGGTTGCTCGGCAAATCCCATCTACACCACCACTGGCGTTGTACTCTCCAATTACTCCGAAGGCGAAGCCACGCCCTACGTATTGCAGATGTCCGATGCCCAGATGGCCTGTGCATTGGGTGAGGGTATCGACCCGTTGCTCTATTCCTTTTCACGCGTTACAGATGCCCCTGACAGCACCGGCTCCCTATTGATGCTCCTGGCAGGCAACTGTGCCGAATATGAAGCCTGGGAGGCTGAGCTCGCCTATCTCAGGGCAGACTATGAGGGTGATGTGGCAGCGGCCAAGGACGCCAGAGAAGTGGCCAAGCGCTTGAATGCGCTGACCGCGAAACGCCGGTACGCCTCCTTTCAGCGTGCAATGGCCGCCTATGAGTTTGATCCAGGTGCCGAACCCCTTGAATGCCCGTTCCTGTTCAGCGAGCAGGACGAAATCACCTTCCTGCTGGGCCTGCTGACCGGCATGCAGGCTATCGTAAACGATGCCAATTCCGGCGCTATGGCCGGCGTACCCAGGAACATTGCGCCTCAGGCCGAGCGTGCCGCTACCTGTCTGGACAATGAAAAGTGGGGCGGAATGCCCAATGCCATCCGGGCGCTGGTCTGGCTGCTGCTACCGGATACGCGGCCGGCACTGGCGCCGGATCCCTGGCAGGTGCTGGAGCACAGCAGGAAGCTGGGCGTCGAGAAAGGCATGCGGGTTCCGCACGCGCTCCAGGCTGTTGCCGCCGAAACCTTTGGCCGGCCCGAAAAACTTGAAGAAGCCATCGCCACTTTCGCCGAAGCAGATGCAACGATTGAGGTCTGGGAAGACTACCGTCTCGTGGATGAAGTTGCGGCCGGAGTGGTTCGCTTTTCTTCGGACAAGCACTGGACCGCCAACTACGGCTATCGGACGCCGCAATCCTTTTTCGGCAGGATTAGCCCTGAGCGGCAAACCGAAAACGTCGAAACCATGAATCTGGACGACCTGCTCTAAAGCAGGTGGTCGACATCCTCTGAAAACTGACAAACACAAGAATGACCCGGAGGTCGTTATGATCCGCAAATCCCTGACTGCCATGGCTCTTGTCGCTGCCGCTCCTCTGGCATCGGCGCAGTCTGTCTCCATGTGTGTATTCGATGTCATCGGCGCCAATGGAGACTTCTACAACTTTGTCAAAGACTATGCCCTGGAGATGAAAGGTCACGGCGTGGATTTCCAGCTGAAACCTTACACCGACGAGGGTGTAGCCATAGGTGATTTCAATGCCGGGCAGTGCGATGCGGTTGCCGCCACCGACATCCGGATTCGTCCATTCAACAAGTTCACGGGCAGCATCAGTGCCGTGGGAGCCCTTCCCACCTACGACAATCTTAAGACCCTGCTGGCCACGCTGGCCCAGCCCAAAGCAGCGCCGTTGATGAAGGATAATGGCTACGAAGTGCTCGGAATCATTCCGGTCGGTGCCGGTTATCTGTTTGTGAACGATCGCAGCATCGATACCGCCGGCGAGCTGGCGGGAAAGCGGATGGCGACTCTCGATTACCAGAAAGACGCCATTCACATGGTGAACTTCGTCAAGGCCACGGTGGTGCCTTCCGACATCACCAATTTCGCCGGCAAATTTAACAACGGTTCTGTGGATACCGCCTATGCGCCGGCCTTCGCTTACGAGGCACTGGAACTTTATAAAGGCATCGGCGAGAGCGGGGGTGTGGTGGACTATCCGCTGGCCCAGCTGACGCTTCAGATGGTCGCCCGGGATGACGTGCTCGACGATGAAACCGCGCAGAAAGCCCGGGAAGTAGCCTGGAATATGTTCCCGCAGGCCATGGGCCTGATCGAAGGCCAGGAAGCGGCGATTCCTGAAGAAAAATGGGTGCGCATCCCTGAGAAGGATATCCGTGGTTATCAGGAAATGTTCCGGGAGAACCGGATCGAGATGCGTGATGGATTGAACGGTGCCCCGGATGTGTATCACCCGAAAATGATGGGGCTGCTCAGCAAGATTCGTTGTGCCAGTAACCCCTGTTGCTGGGCATGGGCAATTCTCTCCATTCCCGTTTGCTCTGGGTTGGTGAGCAGACCTGGCCAAATTATTACCTGCTCAACCCGGATGCCACGGAGCCATCGTGTCAGTTGGCGATGGACATTGATGCTGAGGTGGCCCGACGGGTAGCCAACTATAAGCCGGATCCGGACGACCTGTTCAGTTCACCGCCCAATCCGGAAGCCATTCGTAAATCACTCCAGAGCAATCTGGAACTCTGCCAGCAGCAATACGATGTCTACGAGCAGAACCTTGCCCATGCCACGCCGGCTCTCGGCGCTTTCAAGGCGGTAGAGCAGGGGCTGGCGGATTTCCTTCTGGACAACATTGAGCTTACCAAGTACTTGTTCATCGCAATGTTCGCGATGGCCGCCGCCATTGCGGCACTGGACACGGACCACATAGCCTTGCGCCTGCCCCGCAATCGTGCCGAATGGCGGTTGAGCCAGGGTGTGCAGTTTGTGGTTAACGGTCTGATGGTGCTGTCCCTGAACGCTTACCTGGGCAAGCTGGCGACATCGCCCGGATCGGAAGACACCATGAGCCTCCAATATGCCTGGGGCGGGGTCTTCGGTCTGTTCATGGTGATCAATGCGGTCCGGTTTCTGAACGTCCCGGAACGGATTCGTCCCGGCGGACTTTCCGCCTCCTCGGGCCTGGTAATTCCGCTGTATTGCGCCATGGGCCTGATCGCCATGAGTTACTTCTTTTTGGTAGACGGGTATGCCTCGGGCCTGGCCATCTATTTCGGAATGATGTCCAACCTGTCGTCCATGTTTATCAACATTGGCCTTTACGTGCTGGTGGGCATGATGCTCAAGCAGACCCGGATTCCCGAGCTTCTGCTGAATCTTATTAAGCCTTTCAATCTGCCTGCACCGCTGCTGGCTTCGGTAATCATCTTCGCCACGGCCTTTCCGACCGCATTTACCGGCGCATCCGGTATATTCATTCTGGCCGTGGGTGGGGTTGTTTATGACGAACTGCGCCGCGCCGGTGCAGGGCGCCAGCTTTCTCTGGCAACGACCGCCATGTCGGGCAGTCTCGGGGTGGTTCTCAATCCATGCCTGCTGATTGTCGTTGTCGCAGCCCTTAATAAAGAAGCCGCGACCACCGAAATGTACAGTTGGGGCTTCTGGGTTTTCATCATGTCAGCGACGCTGTTTTCGCTGATTGTCTGCAAGACCCAGGGCAACTGGAAGCCCCGTCCGGCGCCGGGGGCCTTTCTCGCCGCCCTCGCTGAAAGCCGGGCTTTGCTGCCTTATGTGGCAGTGGCGGCCCTGGTCATCGTGTCTATCTGGGTGGTTCTCGGATTGAAGTTTAACGAGTACAGCGCACCGTTGATTCTGCCGCTGGTCATGCTCGCCTTGGTGCTGCTGGATTCTGGCCGCCGTACTGAGGAGCAGGGCCAGACCCTCTCTCAGGTATTCTGGAGCCGTAGCTCCGCCGCGGCCAGCGATTCAGCGGTTCATATTGGAGCACTGCTTGCGCTGATCGGGTTTTCCATTTGTCTGGGGGGTATCCTCGAGCGCTCGGATATTGTTCATTCGCTCTTTCCTGAGGATTTAACCAGTCCCTGGGTCGCCATGCTGGTGATTGTGGTGATGCTCACGGTGATTGGTATGGTCATGGACCCATTCGGTGCGGTGATCCTGGTCTCAGCCACCATTGCCCAGCCGGCGATCCAGCTGGGTATTGATCCGCTTCACTTCTGGATTGTGTGCCTGGTGGCATTCGAGCTCGGCTATCTGAGCCCGCCAGTGGCGCTGAACCACCTGCTAACCCGCCAGGTGGTGGGCGAGACCGAAGTGCTGGCGGCAGAGCGCACCGGTTCCTTCTGGCATCGCTATGAGCGGCTGCTGCTGCCTTTGGCCGTGATGGGGCCGACACTGCTGTTTGTGGCGTTCGTGCCGATGCTGTTCTACGCGCTGTAATGTTGCAGTGAGATAAATAGAACCGCCTGAGGGAAACTTCAGGCGGTTTTTTGCATCTGGAATACAAGGGGAAACGTAGTTTGAACGAAACCAAACACTTGAGAGAAGCGTGTTTGGTATAACCTAGGAATCAACATTGACCTGCTGCCAGTGGCCTGACCTATGAATTCTCTTGCACTTTCAAAATCAGTCCCGCTTTTCCTCGCTGCGCTTTCCCTGGTGGGTTGTGGGGGAGGAGGTAGCGGTGACAGCCTGGATTCTCAGGAACCCGGATTGAGTGGCACCATTACCATCGAAAGTGGAACACGGGTGGACTCGGACACGGCTGATGACCGCCGTCTGAACGAAGCAGTTTCCAATGATTCGTCGAGCACCGCGCAGTTAATCCCTTCAACCGGTATTCTGGGGGGGTATCTGAGTGCCACCTCTGGCGTCTACCCGGATCCTGACGGGTTTATATTTGAGTATGTCATCGACGGCCAGGATACATTTCGCACAGATCTGGCATCGGGCAGCACGATTGCCGTACAGGTTTTCAAAGACGCAGGTTTTATCGAGCCTACGATTACACTTTCCGTTGAGCAGGGCGGTGTCTCAGATTCAGACTCGGGGGCAGGCGATACGCCTCTGATGGTAAGTGCGCCTGCCGAAGGACCGGCAGAAATCAGCGTCAGAACGGCAGGTGGTGGTCCTTTTCGATACGTTCTGTCTGTTTCGACTACCGGCGTTACCAGTTTCCAGAATGCTCAATACAGCCAGCCAGAGTTTGTGCCCGACGAGGCCATTGTGTTGATGTCGCCGGAAGAGCAGGGTCGTTTCAGTTCGCAGGGCCTCGCCGGCGCTTTATCAGCCTCCTCCGCGAAATCACTGGGGCGGGGCGCCTGGTTAATCCGGCGCGACCCCGTCGGTGTCGTTGTTTCCCAATCATCCAGCACGCCGGGAGGCTTGCGTGATCAGACGCTTCGCTGGATCGCTGACCTGAAAACGCAGCCCGGGGTTGAGGTTGCTGAGCCGAATTACATCTATCGCGCTCAGTCGGATCGGGATCTCTCATCTCTGCAATGGAATCTGCCGCTCATCAGTCTTCCACTTGCCTGGCAAGCCGCACCGGACCTTGGCAATGATGTTGGCGTTGCCGTCATGGACACGGGTCTGTTTACGTCCACCCCGCAAACCTACGGCGGATGGCACCTTGATCTGGATGCGAACGTTGTTCCGTTCAATTCCAACCGCATACTGGATTATGTGTCCGCCGAGGTGGATATTGATCCGCAGTTCAACGATCCGTTGGGCTATGACAACAATCCTGCCGACCCGGGAGACGGAAAACCTCAGAGCAGTAACTTCCACGGAACTCACGTTGCCGGCATTGTTGCGGCACTGGCGAATGGCGAGGGTGTAGATGGAGTGGCTCCCAATGTCACTCTGTGGCCAGTCCGGGTACTGGGCCGGGATGGAGCAGGAACTCTGGATGATCTGGTGGCGGCGATGAACTGGGCTGCAACCAATCCGGATATCGATGTCATCAATCTGAGTCTGGGAGGCGTTGGTCCAAGTACCGTGTTGGAGGCTGCCATAAACCGGGCGGATTCAAATGGAAAGCTGGTCGTCGCAGCCGCAGGCAACCAGGGAACCGATGAATTGACCTACCCGGCAGCCTTTGAACGAGTGATTGGGGTCGGCGCAGTTGATGCGGGCAAGGTGAGAGCATCTTATTCCAACTTCGGCGGTTCCGTTGATCTTGTTGCCCCTGGCGGGGATGCCACCAGGGATGCGAATCTGGATGGCAATGCCGATCTTGTCATTAGCACCTGGGGTGTCGACGATGGCGGCGAATTTATCCTCTCATACGCGGGATTGCAGGGTACTTCGATGGCTGCTCCCCACGTAGCGGGTATCTATGCCTTGATGAAAGCTGCGAATAGTGAAACCGTCAGCCCCTCTAACTTTCGCGCCTGGCTCGCAGCCGGTCTGCTGACAGAAAGCGTCGGGAGCAGCGTTGAATACGGCGCCGGGCTGATGAATGCACTCAAGTCAGTTGACGCCGCCCTTGAAGGTTCGGTCAGTACCATTGTCTTGCCTTCGCCCTCAGCACTCGAGTTTGATATTGCACGTTTCAGTCGTGATCTCGACTTTTCAGTGTATCCCGACGGCGAATCGGTTTCGGTAAACGGTGTTTCCTTCAATTCCGATCTGATCACTCTCGAACCCGTACTTTCAGCTGGCAGCCCTCTGCCGGGGTCGGTGGCAGTCACCGTGGTGGAGGGAAACGTTATCGATGGGCAGACTTATGCCACCACCATCGAAATCGATTACAGTGCCGGGGGAGATTCAGGAACTGTTGAGATCCCGGTCTCTATAGACCTCAGGGCATTGGCTGATGAGCGAGACGCAGGTCGCCATTACGTATTGTTGGTGAGTCCTGATGAAAGTCGCGAAACCATCGAGCAGCGCGTAGTGACTGCCCGTGACGGAAGCTATAGCTTCTCGTTCGATGATATAGAGCCCGGGGAGTATTTTCTGGTTGCGGGAACGGATACGGATAACAACGGCTTTATCTGTGAAAGTGGCGAGGCTTGCGCCGAGTACCCGGTAAATGGCCTGCCAGAGAAGATCGTTATCGGTGAAGAGCGGGTTTCTGGAGTCAGTCTCAGTACAAGCTTCCGTCGCCCGACCATTGCATCCATGGGATTGCCCCGCATCGGTTTCGAGGGCTATCGTCTGAAAAACCATGGAAACGCCAGTGCTGAGCCAATGAGAAACTTGGAGACCAATCGTTGATGTCCATTTACTTTCGCGCCGGATGTCTGCTGGTTGCAACGCTGCTGGCATCCGGGTGTGCGAGCAGTCGTTCTGAAACTGCAGCGGGTGGGCCGCTGGCACGCCAGATCACGCAGTCTGCACACTGCGGTCTGACCGCTCCCGGTCATGTTCATCTGGCAAGCCGTGAGGAGGTTCGGCGCCTCGAAACCCTGCCCGGTCGGAACCTCTCCCTCGAGTCTTTGAAAAACATTGAGTTTGAGCGAGAGCACATCGTTCTGGCGGCTATTGGCCAGAAGCCAACCGGCGGCTACAGCGTTACCCTGGACGCCTCCGAAATTCGGAGTGGGTCGAAGGCTGGGACGATATCCACATCACCCGCGCAGAAAACAACCGTTGATCTTTCGTCACGAATCCCTAAGCTATGGCTCAGCTTTTTATATCAACCGCGGAGTCAGTTCCTGCCCATGAGCCAGCAACAATATAACGCCGATGCTATTGAAGTACTGAGCGGCCTGGATCCGGTGCGCAAGCGTCCGGGGATGTACACAGACACCAGTCGGCCCAATCACCTGGCGCAGGAAGTTATCGATAACAGTGTGGATGAGGCGCTGGCAGGGCACGCAAAGCGTATCGATGTGGTGTTGTACAGTGATGGCTCTCTGAGCGTTGAGGACGACGGCCGGGGCATGCCGGTGGACCTTCACAAGGAAGAGGGCCTGCCTGGCGTCGAACTGATCCTGACCCGCCTCCACGCCGGCGGCAAATTCTCCCAGGGCAACTACAACTTTTCCGGTGGCCTCCATGGTGTCGGTGTTTCCGTTGTAAACGCGTTGTCCACCCATCTGGAAGTGACCATCAAGCGGGATGGCCAACTCCACAGGATGACATTCGCCAACGGTGAGAAGGCCTCCGAGCTCGAAGTGATCGATACCGTCGGCAAGCGCAACACAGGTACCCGCCTGAAATTCACGCCGGACGTAACGTACTTCGACAGCCCCAACTTTTCGATCAGCCGGCTTCGCCACAACCTGAGAGCGAAAGCGGTTCTTTGTCCCGGCCTCACGGTGACTTTCCTGCAGGAAAAAACCGGCGAGAAAGATGAGTGGTTCTATGAAGACGGGCTGCGGGACTATCTGCGCACTGCACTGGCGGATATCGAAGTGGTGCCGTTGGAGCCTTTCACCGGCAGCTTTTCCGGCAACAAGGAAGCGGTGGACTGGGCCATTCAGTGGCTTCCCGAGGGCGGCGAAGCCATCATGGAGAGCTACGTCAACCTGATCCCCACGGCCCAGGGCGGCACTCATGTAAACGGATTGCGCACGGGGCTGCTGGAAGCCATGCGCGAGTTCTGTGAGTTCCGTAATCTGTTGCCCCGTGGCGTAAAGCTTTCCCCGGAAGATATCTGGGAGCGGGCAGCCTATGTGCTCTCCTTCAAGATGCAGGAGCCACAGTTTTCGGGGCAGACCAAAGAGCGCCTTTCTTCCCGTGAGGCTGCCGCCTTCATCTCCGGCGTGGTCAAGGATGCCTTCAGTCTCTGGCTCAACCAGCATACCGATGTCGCTGAGGCGCTGGCGGAACTCTTTATCAGCAATGCCCAGCGCCGCCTGCGGGCCAGTAAAAAAGTGGCCCGGAAGAAAGTTACCTCGGGGCCCGCGCTGCCCGGTAAGCTGGCGGACTGTTCCGGCGGTGATACCGCCCGTTCGGAGCTGTTCCTGGTGGAGGGCGACTCCGCTGGTGGTTCCGCGAAACAGGCCCGGGATCGGGAGTTCCAGGCAGTGATGCCGCTGCGCGGCAAGATCCTCAACACCTGGGAGGTGGACTCCGGCGAGATTCTGGCATCCCAGGAGGTCCATGATATTGCCGTTGCCATTGGTGTAGACCCCGGTTCTGACCAGCTGGATGGCCTTCGGTACAACAAGATCTGCATTCTCGCGGATGCGGACTCGGATGGCCTTCATATTGCCACGCTGCTGTGCGCGTTGTTCGTAAAACACTTCCGCCCTGTGGTGGCCGCTGGCCATGTGTTCGTCGCCATGCCGCCGCTGTATCGGGTAGATCTGGGCAAGGAAACCTTCTACGCCCTCGACGAACATGAAAAGCAGGGCATCATCGACCGCATTGCTGCCGAGAAACGCAAGGGCAAGATTTCGGTGACACGCTTCAAGGGCCTGGGTGAAATGAACCCGCTCCAGCTGCGGGAAACAACCATGGCTCCGGATACCCGTCGACTGGTTATGCTGACCATAGAGGACGGTGACGACACTGATAGCCGTATGGACATGCTGTTAGGCAAGAAGCGCGCATCCGATCGGAGAGCCTGGCTGGAGACCTACGGCAACATGGCCGACATTGAAGTTTGATATGCCGTAAGGTGCTATAAAAAGCATTCTTTATTCTTTCTCCGCATTCTGTAAACTCGTTATCCTGCCAGTTTTCTGATCGGGAAGAACCGTTGATGGACTGGCAGGGCTGGTTTGCGCTGGGCCTCGCAGGCACCGCGCTGATACTGATGAGTGCAGGGCGATTTGCGCCCCATCTGATTATGATGGGTGTGCTCGTGGTGCTCAGTGCCAGCGGAATTGTTTCTGCGGATCAAGCCCTTGCCGGATTCAGCAACAGCGGCCTGATTACCGTTGTAGCCATGTTTGTGGTGGCCGCGGGCATTCACCATTCCGGCGGCGTCGATCTGCTGGTGCATCATCTGCTTCGCAATCCCCGGACCGTCCGCTCGGCACAGGCGCGGATCGCTCTCCCGGTCTCCCTTCTGAGTGGCTTTCTCAATAATACTCCGGTCGTCGCCACCATGATTCCGGCGGTGCATGCATGGTCGCGTAAAATTGGAATCTCCCCGTCGAAACTGATGATTCCACTGAGCTATTCCGCCATTTTGGGGGGGACCCTGACGCTGATTGGGACCAGCACAAATCTGGTGGTCAATGGCCAGTATCAGCAACTGACCGGCGAGCAGGGATTCTCCATTTTCTCCATTACAGCGGTTGGGCTTCCGGGGGCCATCATCGGAGTCGCGGCGCTGTTGCTGGTTATGCCCAGAGTGCTGCCGGACCGCAAGGACCAGCAGAAATTCGGTTCCATGAGGGAATTCACTCTGGAAGTGGCGGTGTCCTTCGACGGTCCCCTGGTCGGAAAGACCGTGGGTGAGGCCGGGCTCCGGGAGCTGGAACGTCTATACCTGGTCGAGATTGAGCGGGATGGTAGCGTGGTTACCGCTGTTCCCTCGGAGGAGCGGCTCAGGGGTGGCGATCGGCTGGTATTTGCCGGTGATACCCAGGCCATTTCAGACCTCTTGCGCATCAACGGCATCGTTCCGTCGGTTCATGAAGATGAGCCCAGCCTGAGCAAGGACCGGGCCGAACGCCGTCTGGTGGTGAGCGTGTGTCCGGCAACCTCGGTAACATTCGACTCAAGCCGGGCGATGTGCTGCTTCTGGAAGCACGCCCCGCGTTTGTCAGTCGCCAGCGCTATAACAAGGACTTCCTGCTGATCAATGACCTGGAAACCGAGACACCCCGGCACGACCGCGCCTGGCTGTCCTGGGGAATCCTGTTGGTGTTGGTGGGCCTAGCTGCCTGCGGCACGCTGAGCATGCTGAATGCGGCCTTGTTAGGTGCCGCGGCGATGATTCTGTCGGGCTGCTGCTCGGTCGGCCAGGCCCAGAAATCGGTCGATGTGCCGGTTATTCTTACGATAGCGGCGTCATTTGCCATGGGTGCAGCGCTGGAGCAAACCGGCGCTGCGGGCTTTGTCGC
>LULR01000133.1_pt1 | contig 15681 bp, 13 predicted proteins | sample 729471 | NCBI WGS metagenome assembly LULR01 (sample SAMN03860284, study PRJNA289734) | marine metagenome | biome: seawater column; feature: ocean; material: water; isolation source: Red Sea water column Station 108 - depth 500m | place: Saudi Arabia: Red Sea | collected 2011-10-15 | depth 500 m
GCTTGATGTCCTGATCCTCGAGCACCTAAAGCATTTTCAAGAGGAACCCTAACGTCTTTATACTTTATCTCCATGTGATCACCACCAGTATGACCCCAAATTGGAACTGACCTTACTCTTTCTAGGCCTGGAGAGTCAGTAGGCACAATGATTTGAGTCATCTTCATATTGGCATTGCCCGAATCGTCATCATCGTCTTCCGTTCTGCACATCACCACTAGGAAATCAGCTCTTCGGCCATTTGATGTCATAATTTTATGGCCGTTAATTACCCATTCATCTCCGTCTTTTACTGCTGTAGTTTGTAAAGACCTAGGGTCAGATCCAGGTGCATCCGGCTCGGTCATTGAAAAACCTGATTCCATTTCTTGATTGATCAAAGGAATTAACCATTTTTCTTTTTGTTCGTCAGTACCGTATTTAACCAAGATCTTTTGGTTGCCAGAATTAGGAGCAATTACTCCAAATAATCTATTTCCGAGAGGCGACCAAGCTAATATTTCATTCATATAAGCATGAGTAAGGAAACCATTACCCATTCCCCCGTATTCTTCGGGTAGATGGGGTGCCCAAAGACCTTGTTTCTTAACTTCTTCTCTTATTTCTTTTCTAAGTTTTGCCGATTTATCTCCTCCTGAGTAGATCACACCTTCATTAGGAATGATTCGATTTCCAACAATATCCGCAGTTCTTAATCTAATGTCATTAATCTCTTTGGAAAGGGTAGGTATAGGTGCAATTTGCATAACTTTTTCTCCTTCTAGTTATGATCTAATGTACGAAACTAATGCAATGCTTGCAAGCTTTTAAAAGTATGAGAATATAGTGACTTCAAAGGATTAGTTGTGAGTTGGGAAAAAGAACTAGAGGAATTAAAAAAACGAGCTGAACTTGCCAAGGAAATGGGAGGCATAGAGCGAATAGCCAAACATTATGCCAGAGGCAGATTAACTGTCAGGGAACGAATTGATCAGTTATTGGACGACGACTCCTTTCATGAAACCGGAGAGATTACTGGGAAGGTTAGCTACGATGAAAATGGCGAAATTAAGGAGTTTGTGCCTGCAAACTTTGTATTTGGAAGAGGAAAGTTAGACGGACGGGAAGTTGTTGTTGCCGGAGATGATTTCACAGTCAGAGGAGGGGCTGCTGATGCCAGAATTGGAAACAAGTCCTTATACAGTTTAAAACTAGCCGAACACTTACGTCTCCCTTTAGTAAATCTTGTTGATGGTAGTGGAGGAGGAGGTAGTGTAAAGACCCTTGAGACCATGGGCGCTACTTATGTTCCTGGACTACCAAGTTGGCAAAATATTGTCAGATTATTAAGTATGGTTCCAGTTGTAGGTGCATGTATGGGGTCGGTTGCAGGATTAGGTTCTGCTCGTGTGGTTGCTTCACATTTTTCCATTATGGTTAAAGGCAGTGCTCAAATGTTCGTAGCCGGGCCGCCAGTGGTAGAAAGGGCTTTTGGTTTGAAAATGGAAAGAGAGGAGTTAGGTGGTAGTGATATCCATACGAAAACTGCAGGAGCAGTAGACAACGAAGCTGTAAGTGAAGAGGATGCTTTCAAGCAAATACAGACTTTTCTCTCTTTTATGCCTTCAAATGTTTGGGAAGTCCCTCCTAGAAAAGAAAATGATGATCCGGAAGAAAGAAAAGAAGAAAAATTAATATCCTTAATACCTAAAGACCGTAAAGCGCCTTATGAAGTAAGGGAGATAATAGATCTAGTTCTCGATAAGGAAAGTTTTTTTGAAGTTGGCGGTGGGTATGGAAAATCTTTGGTGACTGGATTCGCCAGATTATCTGGCTATCCAGTTGGTATTTTAGGTAATGATTGCAACCATGATGGTGGTGCTGTAACTGCCAAGGCATCAGAAAAAATGACAAGATTTGTGGATGTTTGCGATACTTTTAATATCCCGGTAGTTAACTTTGTAGATAATCCAGGTTTCTTAATTGGTCTCCAAGCAGAAGAATCGGGGGTTATAAGACATGGAGTGAGGGCCCTGTACAGTGTGTGGCAAGCTTCTGTTCCTTGGGTTTCTATAATTATTAGACGAGTTTTCGGCGTAGCCGGAGGCGGTCATGGGAATTCTGATCAATTGAATCTACGTTACGCATGGCCTTCAGGGGACTGGGGTTCGTTACCAATTGAAGGGGGTGTAATGGCAGCTTATAAAAGAGACATCGAAGCAAGTCCTGATCCTGCCGCTCGGCAAAAAGAAATAGAAGATTCATTAGATCAAGTTAGATCACCATATAGGACTGCAGAGATGTTTGGTATTGAAGAAATTATAGACCCGAGAGAGACGAGGCCTTTGCTTTGTGATTGGGTAAAGACAGCCTATAAAAATTTACCTCAGAATCTTGGTGTAAAAGAAAGGACAATGAGACCTTAAATGGGTCTTATAAAAAAAGGAGCACAATGAAAAAATTGAACTTTTTATTAATTTTAGGAATTTTAATATCTTATGGTTGCAGTAAGGGATTGGATGAAAACTCTGTAAGAACCATTGCTCAAGGGGAGGTGATTGGTTATAAAGAAGACGATACTTTCGCTTGGCGAGGAATCCCTTTTGCACAACCTCCTATTGATGAATTAAGGTGGAAGGCACCCCTGCCACCTGATCCTTTTGGATCAAGATTCGAAGCTAAAGAATTTGGACCCGAATGCTTTCAGCCCCAAGGAATTATGGGGGGCCAAGAAGGTGAATGGACTGGTTCAGAAGATTGCCTCTATTTAAATATTTGGTCTCCGGCTTGGTCTCCAGAACAACTGACTGATAAAAAAGTGCCCGTTATGATGTGGATACATGGGGGAGCCAATATTATCGGTTCAGCAAACATGTATTATCCCGTTCATTTAGTTAGAGAGCATGAAGTAATTGTTGTGACTGTGAATTACAGAATGTCTAATTTAGGTTGGTTTAGACATCCTGCATTAAGACAAGAAGGTTCAAGTTTGGAGGATGCTTCGGGAAGCTATGGAACTTTGGATAATATTATGGCGCTTCGCTGGATAAGAGAAAATATTTCTGCGTTTGGAGGAGACACTGACAATGTAACCATCTTTGGGGAATCTGCTGGAGGACATAATGTTGCAGCACTATATGCTTCGCCTTTAGCTAGAGGATTGTTTCATAAGGCTATAGTTCAGAGTGGAGTTATTTCTCATTCAAAGATAGAAGATGCAGAATCTTACTACCCAGAAGATGGAACATCAGGGATTACAAGTTCTAAAGAGGTTATTAATCAACTCCTGATAAACCAAGAAAAAGCTGATGATGTAGAAGGAGCTAAGGAACTACAGAACAGCATGTCATTAAAAGAAACAGAGAAATTTTTAAGAAGCGTTACACCTGGAGAATTGTTAACTGCTTACGGTGAAGCAAATCCCAAAAGAGGTGGTATGACAAGAGTTTTTAACGACGGACATGTCATGGGAAAAGAAGGGATATCTGAACCTTTTGTTAACAATCAAATGCCTCGTGTCCCAATCATTCTAGGGACCAACAGGTATGAAACTAAGCTATTTAACATGATGAATCGAAGATTTGTTAGATGGGGAGAAGGAGAGGGTATATTTTCATGGATAGGTGTTGATGAACTTCCTTTAGAGATAATGAGGCCTGATTTCTATAACGCTGTAACTCAATATTCTTCAGATTCTTGGAAAGAACGAGCTGCAGACACTCCGGCAAGACAATTAGTAGCATCAGGATATAAGAAAACTTTCGTTTACAGGTTCGATTGGGATGATTTACCAGTTATCCAAGGTGTGGATTATGGTGTTTTGGCTGGAGCTGCACACGCCTTAGAAATTTTATTCCTTTTCCCAGCTGCGTTTGATAATTTTATTATTAAAAATGTTGTTATCAGAGATTCGTATGATGGAGCTAAAAAATTATCTAACCAGATGCTGTCTTATTGGGCTCAGTTTGCTTATACAGGAGATCCAGGAAAGGGCAGATCAAATGATCTACCACAATGGAAGGCCTGGTCGGATGAAGAAAAATATATGATTTTAGATTCAGATGAAGATCAAGGATTAGTCATGGTTGATAATGAGGTCACTGTTAATTCTATCTATAACGAATTAACTAATGATCAAAGGTTCTCAGAAGATGAAAAATGCCAATCCCTTTTCGCTATGTCTTATAGCGGCGATGAGTTCCCAGTTGAACTATTTGATGGCTACTCGGATGGCTATTGTTTAACACTTGATTATTCAGATATATTAGAAACAATGAATCCAATTTTAGGAGAAGATGATGACCAAGACAGTTGATTTTTATTTTGATTTTGCCAGTCCCAATGCCTATTTAAGCCATAAAGTGGTTTCTGGGATTGAAGAAAGAACCGGAGGAAAATTTAATTACATTCCTGTTTTATTGGGTGGTATTTTTAAGGCCACTAATAACAAACCGCCAATGGAGGCTTTCTTTGGAATTCTTAACAAAAATGAATACCAATCAGTTGAAATGCAGCGTTTCCGGGAAAGACATGGAATAGATAAATTTAAAATGAACCCGCATTTTCCTGTTATGTCTTTACAAATAATCAGAGGGGCAATAGGAGCTCAAAAGGATGGTTATTTAGATAAATACATTGACGAAGTGCTTAAACATATGTGGGAAGAACCCAAAAAAATGGATGACCCTGAAGTAATTAAGGAAGCGTTTACAGAATCCGGTTTTGATGCAGATAGGTTGATGGAGCAAATGCAAGATCCTGAAATAAAAGCTCAACTTATTACCAATACCGAAGAAGCAGTCAAGAGGGGTACTTTTGGCATTCCTACTTTTTTTGTCGGCGACGAAATCTTTTTTGGAAAGGACACTCTTTGGCAAGTTGAGGAACTCTTAAATAAGTAAAGTCTTACACCCTTAAACTTTTAAAAAAGGCCACGGATCGAAGAAGCAGATTGAGAATCTACTACGGTTATTAACTTAGAAGTCTAATTTAGAAAGCTGTCGTCTTTTTCTAACATCAGATCATACAAAGGCTGGAAACTAGCCCACATACCTGGTTCCGATCCTACTTGAGTTTTTGTCAGCTCAGCGACTTCGTCTGAAATTCTTTCCATTTGACCTACTGATTCAGCTATAAGTTGAGATTGGCAACACCTATCCATAGAAAGAAATCCCCATACAGCCGCGTCTACAGTTTCGCCGGTAGTTAAAAGTCCGTGATTTTTAAGGATGGCCGCTCTTTTATCACCTAAAGCCTCTGCTATTCTGTCTCCCTCATCCGTTTCCAAAACCACCCCAGTGAAGTCATCAAATAACACATGGTCGTTATAAAAAGCACATGAATCTTGTGTTATTGGTTCAAGCAATCTTCCCATTGTAGAAAAGGATTTCCCATACATTGAATGTGAATGAGCAGCTGCGTTCACATCAGGTCTTGCTTCATGAAGGCGGGAATGAATAGCAAATGCAGCAGTGTTTAGAGGTCTGTCACCTTGGACTACTTCTCCGGTCCTGTTGACCAATAAAAGATCTGAAACACGCATTTGGTCAAAATGGACACCAAAAGGGTTTACCCAGAAATAATGTTCATGTTCCGGATCCCTCAGTGTTATATGGCCTGCCAGTCCTTCATCGAAGCCAAAATGAGCGAATACCCTAAAGCCGCAAGCCAACCTTTCTAAGTGGTGTCTGCGTTGCTCTTCCATGGTTTTGCATTCTATCTGTTGCAAAGACCCTCTTTCTTTTTGTGGCAACTTACCAAGAGTTGTGTCTATTTCCATCTTTTCAGCCTTCGACTGATTAGTCATTAATTCTTCTAATTCTTTACTCATAAATCTTTCCCCTATAAAAATTATACCTCGCTAATCCTTTGTCGTTAAATATTTAGCTTAAATGTTAATATATAGTTTCAAGGGGAAATAGTATGGCAAAGAAACGCTATAGAACAGAAAAAGATAGTCTCGGTGAAGTAAAGATTCCTTTTAATGCCCTTTGGGGCCCCCAAACACAGAGAGCAATTGACAATTTTCCAGTCAGTGGAATTACATTTAACTTTCCTTTCGGCAGAAGCTTTCTTAAGGCAATGGGAGTTATTAAAGAGGCAGCGGCCAGAGCAAATAAAAGCTTAAAACTTATAGATGCTAAAAGAGCAAGGGGAATCATAAAAGCCTCTAAGGAGGTTTGGTCTGGCAAGCACGACGATCAGTTTCCTGTCGATATCTTCCAAACTGGATCTGGCACTAGTACTAACATGAATGCAAATGAGGTTATAGGAAAGTTAGCTACCAAATACTGTGGTGTTGAAGTCGATCCAAATGATCATGTCAATATGAGTCAGAGTAGTAATGATGTGATACCTACAGCTATCAATATAAGTTGTCATTGCGATCTTGAACTCCTCCTCCTTCCTGCACTTGAAGGCCTGATACAAGCGATTGATGACAAATCTAAAAAACTTGAAGGAGTAACCAAGACAGGCAGGACTCACTTAATGGATGCCATGCCAATAGATATGAGTCAGGAATTAAATGCTTGGAAATCTCAACTACTCTCTGCTCAAGAATCACTTTTAGTTGTTGCTGACAAGCTTCTATTTCTTCCCCAAGGTGGGACCGCCGTAGGAACCGGAATAAATGCTCACCCAAGATTTACTAAAGAATTTGCTAAAGAAATTTCAAAACTAGGAAAAGTAAAAGCTAAACCCAGTAATGATTTCTTTCGCAGCTTGAGCGCGCAAGACACTTCACTTCAAGTTTCAGGAGAATTAAGGAATTTGGCTACGATACTAATGAAAATCAGTAATGATCTCAGATGGATGAACAGCGGCCCTCTCACTGGGTTGGGTGAAATAGAACTCAAAGCCTTGCAACCCGGCAGCAGTATCATGCCAGGAAAGGTTAATCCGGTGATACCTGAATCCGTAGCAATGGTATGCGCAGACGTTATTGGAAATGACACCACTGTTGCAATTGCTGCCCAATCCGGTAATTTTCAATTGAACGTCATGTTGCCTTTGGTGGCATACAATGTGCTTAAGAGCATAAATATCCTTTCAGGTGCTTTAACCATCTTAGCTAACAAAGCTATAAAAACATTCAAAGTTAATAATAAAAATATAGCTGATAATCTGAAAAGAAATCCCATACTGGTAACAGCTCTAAATCCAGTTATTGGATACGCTAAGGCCGCAGATATTGCAAAAAAGGCCTATCGGGAAGGAAGGCCAATTTTAGATGTCGCTTTGGAAGAGACTAATTTATCCCGCAAGAAATTGGAAAAACTTTTAGACCCTGCAAACCTCACAAAAGGAGGCATAAAGAAATAATGTCGAGTCTAACGTCACAAAAGTGTGTGGCTTGCCAAGCAGATGCTCCTAAAGTAACGGATGATGAGCTGGTTGAATTTATAAAAGAAATTCCAGATTGGGAGCCTATTACCGAAGATTCAATTTTAAAGCTTAGACGAGTTTTTAATTTTGATGATTATGCGCAAGCAGTTCAGTTTAGCAATCAAGTGGCTGACCTGGCTGAAGAGGAAGATCACCATCCGGCCATTTTACTAGAGTGGGGAAAAGTACAAGTCACCTGGTGGACTCACAAGATCTTAGGATTGCATAAGAACGATTTTATTGCTGCTGCAAAGACAGATAGACTCCTAAGTTAATAACGATAGTAGATTCTCAATCTGCTTCTTTCTTTTAAGATTTACTTCATTTAGTATTGCTCACCCAAAAGTAAGGATGCTCATTCATTTGTAATGGAAGTAATTAAAGAACAGCCTCAGTGGTTTAAAGACGCGTTAGCTGTAGATCATAAAAGTGATTTTGCTGACATCGCTGGCGCCAAAATCCATTTCATGGAGTGGGGCGATCCCAATAACCCTTCCGTCATTATGTTGCATGGCAATCACGCTCATGCTTATTGGTTCCAGTTCATAGGTGGTTTGCTCGCGGAAAAATATCATTTTGTGGTTATGAGCTTCAGTGGCATGGGTGATAGCGAGTGGCGTTCCCGTTACGATAAAGATACTTTTGTTGAGGATGTGTGGGGCGTAGTAAAGGAAACTAACTTAATAAAACCTGTAGTAGTGGGGCATAGCTTTGGCGGTATGGTTTCTTTGGCCACAGCAGATAAATACGGCGAACAGATGTCCGGTTTAATACTCGTCGATTTTGTTGTAAGACGTCCTGAGAATCACATTGAATGGTATAAAAATATGCCACCTTCGAAACCTCCCAAAATTAGGCCCAGCAAGGAAGAATTAGTCCAAAGATTTAGACTCATGCCACCACAAGATTGTCAAAATCAGTATCTACTAGATTTTATTGCAGAAAAATCAGTGAGAGAAACTGATGGGGGGTGGAGTTGGACTTTTGATCCCTCAACCTACGATCATTTGGAGGTAGGAAATGACCAACATGAAATTATTAATCAGTTAAATTGCCCGGTATCTTTTATTTACGGTGAAAATACTATGGAATTTGACACGGGTGACTCAATAAAAGAGATGAACGAGTTGCTCCCTGAAGGTTCTTCGGTTGTAGCTTTAGAAGACGCTCAACATCATTTGATGTTGGACAAACCATTAGAGTTTGTAGATGAATTGGATAAGTTGATAAAAGATTTTTTCTAGTTTCCCTTGCTCGTCTCTGGCATTTTTAAGAACCAAATAACAATAGTTGCTAAAACCAATAAAGAACAAAGAAAGAGAAAGGCATTTTGGTAATTGCCATAAGCATCAAACATGAGCGCCACCACTGGCGTTCCACTTACCTGAAAAACTGAAATAAAAGGTTGAGCAGTTCCTCTTGAGAAGCCAAAACTTTTTTGCGTATATACCTTGTTGAAAAGAATGTTGCTTAAAGGAAGTGCGGCGCCTCCGCCAAAACCAAACAAAGCAATAATAAAGGACAGTTGATTGGCACTATCGCTGCCCAGAATCAGCAAGGTACCAACAAGTTGTATTACAAGTGAAGCTGAGACTGCCAATCTCGCATCCATTTTATTTTCAATTAACCAACCGAACACCAATTTACTGATCATGGCTGGAACAGCGTACATGCTGAAAATCCATGCTGCTTGTTCAGCCCAACCCCTCTCAGATGCGTAAAAGGTAATATGGGCAAGCACCGCCATCATGGCACAAAATTGAAGCGCGAATACAAAGGACAGAACCCAGAAATTCCTATCATTCAATAATTGTTTTAGAGTCCAATCTTCGCCGGCAACTTCGCTGAGGCCTTGATCATCGCTGTGTGTTTTCCCGTCCGGTAGTTGGTCTACATCTTCAGGATTATCTATTACTAAGTATCTAAATAATGGCGCATTTATGATTAAGGTAAATAAACCATAATATAAATAAGCTTCTCGCCAACTTAAACCCAAATCGATTAACAGATAATTTGTTAGGTTAGGCATCACCAGACCCGAAAAAGAAACCCCAAGTGCAGCTATACCCAAAGCCCTGCCGGTGTATTCACGGAACCATCTGGAAACCAGCTTTGAAACAGACAGATTACCCATGAGGGAAGCCCCTAAAGCAATTGGGAGAACAAAAATTATTATGAATGCTGTGTAGCTGTTAACAAAATACAACGAGATCAAAGACAGTCCGTAAACAAATGAGCCTAAAATTAATACCGATCTGATCGAGTAGGTGTCTAGTAATTTTCCTACCACTGGCATGGTGATGGCCGAAATAAGCATAAAGCCCGGTATCGTCAGAGTAGCCAAAAATCGTGAAAGTTCCATTTCTTCGGCGAGGACAAGCTGAATAACTGGGTAAGATTGGAACGCAAAACCCACCACACAAAAATCGGCAAACAAGGCGATAGCCACCATTCGCCATCCAAAAAAGGGATTGTTTTTAGAAGAATCTTCCATGAGATGATTTTTAAATCAGTTTAGCCTAATTAGAATTTTTTTATTGATTTTCTTTTCTTTCTGTATAATTTGAAGATGTTGCGGATAGCAGACCAAGCACTTACCTTCGATGACGTTCTGCTTGTGCCCGAACATTCTGAAATACTCCCTAAAGATGCTGAGCTTAAGACTAGTCTCACCAGTCAAATAAGTCTTAATATTCCTTTGTTGTCTGCTGCAATGGACACTGTTACTGAATCAAGAATGAGCATTGCTTTAAGTGAATTGGGAGGCATTGGCATTATTCATAAAAACCTCTCAATCGAAGATCAATCGGATGAAGTTAGAAAAGTAAAAAAATACGAAAGTGGGGTAGTCAGAGATCCCATCACCATAAGATCTGATAACAAGGTAGGTGAATTAGTTCAGCTAACTCAAGAACTAAATATTTCCGGAATGCCAGTGGTTGATGGAGGTAATCTGGTCGGAATTGTTACAAGCCGGGATTTCAGAAATGAACAGGATTTAGATGCTGACGTTGCTCAAATTATGACTCCTAAAGATAAGTTAGTTACCGCCAAAGAAGGTGAAGACCTTGAGGTGATTAAACAATTATTACATTCAAATCGAATAGAGAAAATCTTGCTTGTTGATAAAAACTATAGCCTTACAGGTCTGGTTACTCTTAAAGACATCAATAAATCTTTAGATTTTCCTAATGCAACTAAAGACAGTGAAGGCAGATTGTTGGTAGGGGCAGCCGTAGGAACGGATAAAGATTCTAGGGATCGAGCAGCCGCATTGATTGAAGCAGGAGTTGATGTATTGGTCGTGGATAGCGCTCACGGTCACGCTGAAGGCGTCTTAAGCCAAGTTCAATTCCTTAAGAAAGAGTTTAAAGAAATACAGGTGATCGGTGGGAATGTAGCTACTGCAGAGGGTGCCTTGGCATTAGCCAAAGCTGGAGCCGACGCAGTCAAAGTTGGCATCGGTCCTGGATCCATTTGCACCACTCGTATTATTACGGGAGTGGGCGTGCCTCAGATTACGGCTGTGGCGAATGCAGTAGAGGCACTCAAAAGCAGAAATATTCCAGTAATTGCAGATGGAGGAATTAGATTTTCTGGTGACGTGGCCAAAGCAATTGCCGCTGGAGCACACAGCGTTATGTTAGGCAGTGTTTTAGCAGGTACGGAAGAAGCCCCAGGAGAAGTAGAGCTTTTTCAAGGAAGAAGTTACAAATCATATCGAGGCATGGGTTCTATAGGTGCCATGACCGGTGATCAAGGATCGGGCGACAGGTACTTTCAAGAAAGTTCACAAGCCACAGAGAAATTGGTTCCTGAAGGCATAGAGGGAAGAGTTCCTTACAAAGGTTGGATGGAAGCAGTGGTGCATCAAATGATGGGAGGATTAAGGCAAAGTATGGGCTACACCGGTTCCAAAGATATAGAAACCATGAGAACCAAACCCAAATTCATCCAAATAACCCATGCGGGAGTTAGTGAAAGTCATGTTCACGACGTTAATGTTACCAAGGAAGCTCCTAATTACAGGATGTCATAAAAAATAGGAGTTTTGAGGTGTCTAAAGACATCATTAAAGACAGAATTCTCGTAATAGACTTTGGTTCTCAATACACTCAATTAATTGCGAGGCGAGTAAGAGAAATTGGGGTTTATTGTGAGATTTATCATTACAAAAGTTCACTTTCCGCCATCAAAAAATTTAACCCTCAGGGAATCATATTATCGGGCGGTCCCGAGACCGTAAAACAAAAAGGTTCTCCAAAAGTTCCGGATAAGCTCTTCGATTTAGGCATCCCGGTACTGGGTATATGTTATGGCATGCAAACCATAGCCAAACAATTGGGAGGAAAAGTTGAACTGGCTAAAAAAAGAGAATTTGGTCACGCCGATCTTAGTCTGAAGAACTTAGCATCAGGCTTATTTAAGGGCATTAAAAAGAAATCTATTAATGTTTGGATGAGTCATGGGGATCATGTATCTCGTTTACCCAAAGGTTTTAAAAGTTGCGCAAGATCAAGCAACAGTCCTATTGCTGCACTATTTCATCCTACTAAGAAAATTTTTGGACTTCAGTTCCATCCCGAAGTCACTCACACGCCTCAGGGGAAAAAAATCTTAAAGAATTTCGTGAGAGATATTTGTAATTGCGAAGGTCTGTGGAATCCAAAAGGTATTATTTCCAAGAACATTGTAGAAATTAGAGAGAGGGTTGGCTCAGATCAAGTTTTATTAGGTTTATCTGGGGGAGTGGATTCTGCAGTGGTAGCAGCTCTACTATCTAAAGCAATTGGAGATCAACTGACCTGTGTGTTCGTTGACAATGGCCTACTTAGGCTAAATGAGGGTGACCAGGTAATGCAGACCTTTAAAGATAATTTTGGTATCAAGGTTAAAAGAGCAAATTCAGGGAACCAGTTTCTTAGAGAATTAAAAGGTAAAAAGGACCCTGAACACAAAAGGAAGGCAATAGGTAAAACCTTCATCGACGTCTTTCTAAAAGAAGCTAAAAAAAGAAAAAAAATAAAATGGTTAGCTCAAGGAACTATCTATCCTGATGTCATTGAATCCGCAGGCAACCAAAACGGTACTGCTCATGTCATTAAATCGCATCACAATGTGGGAGGTCTACCGGACTATCTGAACTTACCTGTTATAGAACCACTCAAGGACTTATTTAAAGATGAAGTGAGAAAGATAGGATTGGAGTTAGGTTTGCCCCGTGAGATATTATTTAGACATCCTTTTCCAGGTCCAGGACTGGGTGTACGAATCTTAGGTGAGATAAAAAAAGAATATATAAGAGTCTTGCAACTTGCTGATGACATTTATATTAAGGAGTTAGTGGAAGCGGGGTATTACGATAAGGTCAGCCAAGCATTTGCAGTATTTCTTCCAGTTAAATCTGTTGGAGTGGTAGGGGATTCAAGGCGTTATGAATACGTTATAGCCTTAAGGGCAGTTGAAACAGTAGATTTTATGACGGCTAAATCAGCTGCTTTACCGCATAGTTTTTTAGAGAAGGTTTCAAACAGAATAATGAATGAAATACCTGAGGTTTCTAGGGTAACTTATGATATTTCTAGTAAACCACCTTCTACTATTGAGTGGGAATGAAGAAAGGTAAAGGTATGGAACAGAGATTAACTTTAATCACTTTGGGGGTAGCAGATTTAAAACAATCTGCTGCATTTTATATTGATGGACTTGGGTGGAAAGCAACGGAGGCAAGCAATGAAGAGATAATATTTATAGAAATGAATGGTTTTTTTCTTTCGTTGTACCCTCATGGTGAATTAGCTAAAGATGCAAACACACAAGAAGATCGTTCAAATTTTAGAGGATTCTCTCTGTCTTACAATGTATCCAGTCGATCTCAAGTTGATGAAATCTTGGCATTTGCTGAGAAAGCTGGAGCCAAAATTATTAAACCTGCCCAAAATGTTTTTTGGGGTGGTTATTCAGGATATTTTTCAGATCCTGATGGCTTTTTGTGGGAAGTAGCCCATGGAAGTTCAATGGATCCTGAACCTGATGTTGAAGAAAATAACTAATAAGATTGAGTAAGTGTATGCGATGACTCATTTACACACTGTGTAGTTAGAACATGGTAAGTTATTGATAATGATGGAAGGGAGCAAATTGAAAATAACCTGTTTACTACATACTAACTACACACTAGTAAAACGCACCTCTCAAACCCTTATAAACACTGGTGTTTTTCTCATGTCGACTATTGAGTGGGAATGAATAAAAAAGTCAATAAAATCAATAACTTAAGTAAATGGTTGTTTTCTGTTGCCTTCCTAAGTATTGCTCTTATAGTTTGGTTGTTTTTTATTGAGAACAGCGATGAAAAATTACTGCTATGGGCAAGATATACAGCACGTATTTCTTTCTCTTATTTCATAATTAGTTTTAGTGCCAGTTCTTTACACTACTTTTTTTCTAATACTTTAACTAAATTTATTAGACATGACAGAAGATACATTGGGTTGTCTTTTGCATTGGCACACACAATACATCTAGTTGCTTTGACTTCCTTCTTTATTGCTATAAATGAAAACCCGGGCATTGTTGTAATTATTGGTGGAGGTTTGGGGTATGTAGCAATTTATACTATGGCACTGACATCAAACGACAATGCTGTAAAAAAATTAGGGTTTAAACGCTGGAAACAAATACATTGGTTCGGTGCTAACTACATTGCTGTAATTTTTGCACTTACTTATGTTGGTAAATTACTTGATGGGCAACCTAATGGAAGTGATTACGATTACCTTACTTTTACATTAATAGTAGGCGTTATTTTTATGGTTTTTATTTTAAGGTTGATTTACTTTTTAAAGTCAAAGAATTCACAAGTTCAAAGCGAGACGTGACAAACTTATGACAAACTACTTTTTATCTCTCTGTAACCCCCTGTTTATAAGGGTTTCAGATATGTCTACTATTGAGTGGGAATGAGGGTATGCTCTGAAACCCTTATAAACACTGGGTTTCAGGGCTTCAACTTTCTAAATCTAATTTTGTAAGCTATTGATATTATTGAGTTTGTGAAATGCGAACTACACAGATTACTACACACTAAGGTGACTATTGCGTTTCATAAGTCACTTGGAGTTGTATAAGAAAAAATGTTCGTATTTTTCTTAATATAGAATCCTTTAAAACTTTCCAATATAGTAAAAAAGAAAAGTGGGAATAGAAAAACAGCTGGTGAAAAACGGATACATATTGTTAGTTCTACTAGTCACCTCGTGCACTGCGCCTGGTGATAACATCGGAACACTTGAAGATTCGAGCAGAGATCGTTCGATACCATATCAAATTTGGCTTCCCAACGTTGAAGTAGACACGGTGAAGTTTCCACTTGTCATATTGAGCCATGGTAGTGGCGGAGAGTATTCCAATCATACTTGGCTCATAGATTCTCTTGTTGAAAACGGTTTTATTGTTGCGGCGTTAAACCATCCAATGAATACGACACGAGACAATACTGATGAAGGTGTTATCAGTGTCTGGCATCGTCCGCGTGACATTAGCGTATTGTTGGACTACTTATTAAACGATTCAAATTGGGTAAATGTCATTGATGAAAATCGTATTGGTGCGGCTGGGTTTTCGTCAGGTGGCTATACCGTTCTTGCTTTGGCTGGTGCGATATATGATCCTGAACTAATGAGTGCCTACTGTGCCAGTCAGGAAAGAGGGAAAGATTGTGAACTCGCAACTGATTTTAGTAACGTAGACTTCCGAGATTCCTCAGCATCATATAAAGATGAACGTATAAAATCTGTGTTTTCGATGGCTCCTGCCGTTGGTTCTGCTATAACAAAAGAGAGTTTAGCTGAAATTGAACTTCCGGTTTTTATCATCGCTTCAAAAGATGATGAACTTGTGAGCCCCAATTATGGTGCGATTCGATATGCTGAGAATATTCCTCTTTCCGATCTAGTTTTGCTGCCTAGTGGGGGACATTTTATTTTTCTTGAGTGCAATGCCATAACTACTGTTGTTGATTGGTTTAATAGCGAGCTTGATCTTTGCGGTACACAATTTAATGTAGATAGAGATGGAATTCGAAAAATGGTGTCGGCTAAAGCGGTTAGTTTTTTTAACGATAATCTTTTGGCAGTTACCCCATAACATGTCATACCAGAACGAGTTCAGAATCATTACAACACACTGTGTAGTTAGAACATGGTAAGTTATTGATAATGAAGAATATAATTTTGATTTTAAAAAATTGGGTATAAAAGTTGGAGAGTTAATACATGCTTACAAAGAAGTTGAGGAGGGTGTTAAATTTAGGAC
>LULR01000697.1_pt1 | contig 15664 bp, 17 predicted proteins | sample 729471 | NCBI WGS metagenome assembly LULR01 (sample SAMN03860284, study PRJNA289734) | marine metagenome | biome: seawater column; feature: ocean; material: water; isolation source: Red Sea water column Station 108 - depth 500m | place: Saudi Arabia: Red Sea | collected 2011-10-15 | depth 500 m
ACTAAAGACTTGGAAAAACTTACAAAAGACAAAAAACAATCTAAAAAAAAGAAGAATAAATCATAGGGATAAATTATTTATTCTCTACATTCCTCGTGGTTGGTGGTAGAATGATTTTATGAATATACTAAAATACCTGTTACCATGTATCGCCCTGTTATTTTTTTCCGCCACAGTGGTTTATGCCGATGACCACAACAGCAAGAAATACTACGACAAGGATGGAAAAAAATACCTTAAAAAAATGTGGGATAAAAAAGGAAAGAAAATGGGGAATAAAAAAGGAAAGTGGAAGCAAGGGCAAATGTTTGGTCATTCACCTATGATGGGTGGAATGATGGGACACGGAGGTCCTTTTTCCATGATTGAGGCACAAGGCAGACTATTTTTATACAATAAAAAAACAGGAGATGTCTGGGTGTGCAACGCCTTCCAAAAAACCTGCGAACAAATAGTAGTCGAGAATAAAGATACAGATTAACCCCTCAACATCCCTCGTGGTTGGTGGTAGGGGAAAAACATTAATTAAATTAATTTTCGTTAACGTTTATTCTGCAATATTTTTTGGGAAACTTAACTAGAAACGTATTGATTAATCGTTTTTTCAACACCTAATTCTTCGATTTTTCTAAACCATTTAGTAAATTCTTCTTTGAATGATTGGTCATCTTTTAAATTACCGTATACATCTTTTAATTCAAACCATTTTAATGGATTTTTTTTGGCATCAATAGCGTAAGAATGTAATGTAGCCCATATAGGATCGTTATCATCTATCTTAGATTTATCTTCACGAATTCCTTGACACATCCTGGCCCATAAAGCTTCTACTAATGCTAAACCTTCAATGGAANTTTCTATACTATCATTAATAGACGGAACTAGAAAAATGCTGTGGCGAGAAGAACCATCAAAAGCAACCCTTCTAATTGTATCTTTAATTTCAGGATTTAAGAAACGATTAAGAATTAATTTGAAATATTCTGTAGGAGTTAAATCTGGTAAGGGTTCAACATGAGGGATAATTTCTTCCACCTCTACTTTTTTAAGTAATTTATATATGCCAGCGTGCTTTAGAGCTTGATCAATCGTATTCATTCCTAGTAATTCCGCAGCATTAGCAATAATTTGGTGACCAGCATTTAATATTCTAATTTTTTGTTCTTCATATTGATGTACTTTTGATGAAAATTGTACACCAACTTTTTCCCACTCAGGTCTTCCTGCACAAAATTTATCTTCTAAAACCCATTGACGGAAATTTTCATGAACTACTGGCACTAAATCATTAATGCCAATTTTTGAGATAAGTTTTAATTCTCTCTCACCAGTGGTTGGCACAATACAATCTAGCATAGAATTTGGAAAGGTGCAGTTTTCTTCAATCCAATTATATAGTTGAATATTATTTTTTTTAGCTATTCCTAAAACTAATTGTTTAAGTTTATCGCCATTTTTAATTAAGTTATCGCAACTTAGACAAGTAAATGGGCCATCACCCTCTTTTCTTCGTATATCTAGTGCACAGACTATTGCTCCAAATACTGTTCGCGGAGATTCTGGGTTATTGATATCATGCAAAATATCTTGATGAGATAAATCTAAATCAGTTTTGTTACTATTTAGATAATACCCTCCTTCTGTTGCAGTTAGCGACACGATACGTGTTGAGGGATTGGTCATAACTTTAATTAAAGATCGATTATTTTTTTCAACGGGAACATAGTCAATCATAGGACCTATTATTTCACAGTTTTTGTTTCCATCCGGACTTAATTCAATTAGTGTTGTAAGGTAGTCTTGTTTTTGAAGTTTCTCCCGCATTTGAATATCATAATTTTGAACGCCCGATCCAATAATTGCCCAATCAAAAGCTTTTCCTTCTTGCATGAGTCTGTGTACATACCAAGAAAAGTGGGCTCTATGAAAATTACCGACACCAATATGAACAATTCCTGGAGATAATTGGGTTCGATCATATGTTGGTTTAATAATATTAAAAACACCTAAAGTGCTATTATTTAAATTAAAAGATTTAGTATTATTTGATTTCTCTGACATCAACTCATCCATTGTCCACCATCCACATTGTAAGTTTGAGCAACAATGTAATCAGCATCTTTACTAGCTAAGAATAACGCCATTCCAATAAGATCTTTTGGTGTAGCTATTCTTCCAAAAGGGATGTTTTTATCAACTTCTTTTTTCTTTTCCCCTAGTTGTTTATTTTCGTATTTAGCAAAAAAAGCATCAACACCATCCCAGTGTTCTCCATCAACGACTCCAGGTGAAATTGCATTAACATTAATCCCATGAGAGATTAAATTTAAACCAGCTGATTGGGTAATGCTTATAACCGCAGCTTTAGTTGCACAGTAAACTGCTACAAGGGGCTCACCTCTTCGACCTGCTTGACTGGCCATATTAATTATTTTTCCACCCTTGCCTCTTTTAATCATATGTTTTGCTACAGCTTGCAAAGTAAATAAAGTACCAGCAACATTGACATCAAACACCTTATTGTAATCTTCTCTGGTAATTTCCTTAATTGGTGCAGCTGTAAAAAGAGCAGCGTTGTTAATTAATATATCAATGCATCCAAAATCATTAATTATAGAGCTTACACAATTTTCAATACTTTTTTGATTTGTAACATCTAACTCAATTGCAATAGATCCATTTCCAATTTCTTTAATTGTATTATTTGCTTGTTCAATATTGATATCGCCTATTGCTACTTTTGCTCCCTCTTTTGCAAAAGCATCTGCAAAGGATTTTCCAATACCTCTTGCAGCACCTGTGATAAAAACTGATTTATTTTTAAATCTCATCAGATACGCTCACCTTTTTCATTAAATAAATGCATGTTTTCTTTTTTTGGATTAAGAAAAATTTTATCACCTCTAGTAAATCTTCTCTCACCATCCGCTCTTACTGTTAATTTCCCATTAAACTCTTTAGCTTCAATATGAACAAATGTATCCGAGCCAAGACTCTCAGACATCTTCACTTCACCTGACCATTCGCTTTCTTCATCAGTAATAGTAATATGTTCTGGTCGAATTCCTATAGTATGCGCACTATGTTTAGCTGCTATCTCACCACTAATTAAATTCATTTTTGGTGATCCTATAAATCCTGCAACAAAAATATTCTTTGGGCTTCTATATAAGTCTAGAGGAGTACCTACTTGTTCAATCTTACCGTTGTTTAAAACAACTATTCTATCTGCCATAGTCATAGCCTCAACTTGATCATGTGTTACATAAATCATTGTTGTATTTAACCTCTTGTGTAATTCAGAAATTTCTAACCGCATTCCTACTCTTAGGGCAGCATCTAAATTGGAAAGAGGTTCGTCAAATAAGAAAGCTAGAGGTTCGCGTACAATTGCTCGACCGATGGCAACACGTTGACGTTGACCACCTGATAATTGTCCTGGTTTACGATTAAGATATTCAGTAAGATTTAATATATCAGCTGCTTGTTTAACTTTTTCATCAATTCTCGCTTTATCTAAGCCAACCATTTTAAGAGGAAATGCGATATTTTTGTAAACATTCATATGAGGGTACAAAGCGTAAGACTGAAAAACCATGGCTAGACCTCTTTTAGCGGGTGATATATGACTGGCTTCATTTCCATCAATTTTAATTGATCCGCTCGTTAAATCTTCTAATCCGGCAATTAATCGAAGAAGAGTGGTTTTACCACAACCGGAAGGTCCAACAAAAACAGTAAACTCTCCATTTTTGATTTCTAAATCTAAGGGCTTGATGACTTGAAGATCTCCGAAGTTTTTCGTTACTTGATTAAGTTCAATAAAACCCATTTTCTCTCCTTATTATTTGACGGCTCCAAATGTAAGTCCGCGTACGAGTTGTTTTTGGCTAAACCACCCTAAAATTAAAATGGGGGCAATGGCCATCGTTGATGCAGCACTGAGTTTGGCAAAAAATAAACCCTCAGGGCTTGAGTAACTAGCAATAAAAGCAGTTAAAGGTGCGGCTTTCGCAGCCGTTAGATTGATTGTCCAGAAAGATTCATTCCACGCTAAGATTAGGTTCAGGAGTACTGTGGAGGCAATACCAGGGATGGCCATGGGTGTTAACACATAAACAATCTCTTTCCATAAAGAAGCACCATCCATGCGTGCCGCTTCAAGTATCTCACTGGGAATTTCTCTAAAATACGTGTAGAGCATCCAAATAATAATAGGCAGATTGATGAGCATAAGGATTATCACCAAACCCAGTCTGCTATCCAACAATCCTAATTTAATAAATCCAATATAGATCGGATATAATACTCCCACTGCAGGAAGCATTTTGGTAGATAGCATCCACAATAAAATACCTTTGGTTCTTTTTGTTGGGACAAAAGCCATGGACCAAGAAGCCGGGATAGCAATTAAAATTCCTAAAATCGTCGATCCCCCCGCAATAATAATAGAGTTCCATAAAAACTTCATGTAGTCAGATCTATCTTGAACAATGGAGTAGTTCTCCAAGGTCCAATCAAAAAAAAGAAAAAGGGGTGGGTCGTTGATGGCTTGCCCTTCCGTTTTAAAACTTGTCAACAGTGTCCATAGAACGGGAAAGAAGATCAGTAAGCCGATAGACCAGGCAATGACCGTATTGATTGTTTTTCGTTGATTTCTAACAGTTCTAGCCATTTAACTTTCCTTCGCGTCCAGCGATTTTCCAACAATTCGCATCAAAAATATGGCCACAATATTAGCTAAGATAATAGCATAGATACCGCCTGCTGATCCCAGGCCAATATTTTGACTTTCTAAGACTCGTTGAAAAATTAAATACGTCAGCGTTTTGGTTCCAAAAGCACCAGCGGTTGTTACAAATATTTCTGCAAAAATAGATAATAAAAATATGGTTTGAATAAGAATGACAATCGTAATCGCTCTGGAGAGGTGCGGTAAGATAATATACCAAAATCTTTTGAGTGATCTCGCCCCATCCATTTCAGAAGCATCGAGTTGTTCTTGATCAAGAGACTGGATGGCTGTAAGTAAAATTAATGTTGCAAAGGGCAACCACTGCCAACTGACAATCATCACAATAGACTCAAGACTGGCATGGCTCAGCCACTGAATAGGTTCTAATCCAAAAAATCGCCAGAGATGTGCCAAGAGTCCATTGATGGGATCCATAAACATATTTTTCCAAACAAGACCTGAGACTGTCGGCATGACAAAAAAAGGAGCAATGACTAAAATACGAACTATACCCTGACCCCACATAGGTTGATCGAGCAATAGTGCTAGAAGAATTCCTAAGATAACAGTGATCACAAGAACACTCCCCACCACAATTAAGGTAGCATAGACGCTGGGCCAAAAAGCACTGGAAGTAACAAAGCGGGTGTAATTTTCAAATCCCACCCAACCTAAATCACCGCCACGAAGGGGAAGGTATTTTTTGAAACTAAAATAAAGAGTAGTAGTTAAGGGAACTAGCATCCAACCCATAAGTAAAATGACAGCGGGGGCCATCATCAGCCGCGCAACGCTTCTTGAATTCAAGTGATTCATCATCGGGTGTTATCTGGATCAGAATTGTAAATCAACCTTAAATAATTAAGGGGTAGAAAAATCTACCCCTCAAATAAATGGTAATTACAGACTATTTGTATCCCGCAGCTTCCATTGCGTCATTAGTAATCGCTTGTGCTTTTGCTAATGCATCTGCAATAGATTGCTGTCCAGCATACGCAGCAGAAAATTCTTGGCTGACATCAGTTGCAATACCTGCAAATTCAGGAATAGCTGCAAACTGAACACCCACGTATGGGCTAGGATCAACTGTTGAATTTAATGGATCAGCAGTCAAGATTGACTCTAAAGTCTTCTTCGCGAAAGGAATATCCTTATAGTTTGGATTTTCATAAAGTGAAGTACGAGCTCCTGGAGGTACGTTTGCCCATCCTTCGCTCGCTGCTACTAATTCAATGTAAGAATTAGATGTTGCCCACTCGATAAATTCTTTCGCAGCTCCTTCTTTTTGAGTACCAGCAGGGATAGCAAGAGCCCATGCCCATAACCAGTTAGAGCGTACGCCCAGACCATTATCAGGTGCTAATGTGAAACCTACACTATCAGCAACTGTAGAGTCTTTAGGGTTTGTTACAAATGAAGCTGCAACAGTAGCATCAATCCACATACCACATTTACCTTGTTGGAATAGTGATAAATTTTCATTGAAACCGTTTGTTGCATAACCAGCTGGACCAGCATCAGTCATCATGTTGACAAAGAAATTTAATGTATCTGACCACTCACGAGTGTCAAATTGTGCATTCCAATCTTCATCAAACCAACGTGCGCCAAAAGAGTTAGACATTGCAGTGATAAAGGCACCGCCTTCACCCCAACCAGCTTTACCTCTTAAACAAATACCATTGATTTCATTATCACGATCTGTCATTTCTCGCGCTGCTTTAGCAATGAATGCCCATGATGGTGCACCTGGCATTTCAAGACCAGCTTTTTCCATTAAGTCAGTTCGATACATTACCATAGAACTTTCACCGTAAAATGGAGCGGCAAAAAGAGTGCCATTGTATGATAATCCACCCTGGTGTTTCGTACATTCCGATAGTCATAATATCGAATGAACCACCTTTATTTGTAATGTCAGTTGTTACTCTTTGACGAAGTACATTTTCTTCTAATGTTACCCACTCCACACTATGACCAGTTTTAGCTGTAAAGTCATCTGTGAGGCCTTGCATACGAATCATATCGCCGTTATTAACAGTAGCGATAGTTAGCTCTTCAGCGCTTGCACTTGCAATAGTAGCAAACGCAAAAATAATACTGAAGAAGCAAGTTAATTTATTACTCATAATTATTCTCCTAATAGTTATTAATTTCATCAAAAATAATTTTTTAAATAATTACTAAAGTAATAAATAGAGAGAAACACTGAATGTCAATAATTAAATGAGCAAATGCTCACTAAAGAGCATATATTTCTCAATATAGGGCAATTATTCATTTCTCTATTTTTTTTCTTGAAATCCCTAGTTTTTTCATTAATAGTATTGGATTAAATTAATTATATTTTGTGAATAAAAATCTTATATGAATAACAAATCACATAACAATGACTTAGCAGCCCGAGCCGCATGGATGTATTATGTCTATGGTATAAACCAAGATAAGATTGCTACTACAATGGGGATTTCAAGACAAAGAGTTCAACGACTTATTTCCTTAGCTTTAAAAGAAAATTTAGTTAACTTTACCATTAATCATAATATTGTTGAATGCCAAAAACTTTCAATTGATTTAAAAAATAAGTACAATCTGTCTGTTGTTGAAGTTGCACCAAGTATTTCAGATGAATCTGATAATATAGAAGGAGTTTCTAATCTTGCTGCCAAAATTATTGATTCTTTTTTTTCTGGAAAAAAATCTATGAATTTAATTTTTGGATCAGGCCGCACTCTTGCAAACGTTTCTGAAAAACTCTTACCAATTAATTGCCCTCAGCATAATGTTGTTTCTAATATCGGAAACCATACACCAGATGGTTCTGAGCCTGAATATTTTGTCCTTGGAAGAATAAGTCAACATGTCCAATCAAATTTTTATCCTTTTCCAGTTCCAATAATAGCTTCTTCTAAAAAAATAAGAGATTTTTTTTATTCATATCCACCTGTTCAACGAGTAACAAAATTAATTAATAATTTTGATGCTTGTTTTGTTACTATTGGATGTATTATGAAAAAAAACAACACTCCTTTATTAATCGATAAAATCATCTCTGAAGAGCAATTTTTAGTTTTAAAAAAATTAGGTGCTATAGGAGAAATAAATGGTTTATGTTTTGATTTGAATGGCAATAAAATAAAAACACCTAATGATTATTTAGCTACCACTGTCTTGCCAAATGCCAAAACTAATAAGCCTGTAATTGCTATATCAGGAGGTAGTTATAAGGCAAAAGCAGTAAAGGCAGCCATAGAAGGCGGACTTATTAATGGATTAATAACAGATGAAGATACTGTAAAAAAGATATTGAATGGCTAATAAAAGGGGATAACATCTTCATTCATATCACTACTCTCTTTTAATTTTTAATTTACTAGGTATTGTCAAATTTGTTGAGACAATTTCTGACCAAACAGAGTATCTTTTGCTTAATATTTCTGACAATTTTTTATCAACATTCGTTTCTTTTCTAATTGGCATTTTCTTGAATACATCTTTACTTGCAAAGTTTTTTGTTGCCATCATTGCCAGTCTTGCCGCTCCAAGAGATGGTCCTAGGTTTGAGTCTTCTCCGATGATAATTGACTTGTTGATTGCTGAACCAACTAAGTTTGACCAAAAATCACTCTTTGAACCTCCTCCGACGATGTATGTTTCATCCGTGTTTTTATTTATTGCTTCAACAGCCTTAAAACCATCTTTTATTCCAAATGTTACACCTTCTAAAACTGAGTATATGATAGCGGCTTTACTAGTTGATGTATTTATTTGATGAAAAGCTGCTCGAATATCAGCGCTATTATGAGGCGTTCTTTCCCCGCTTAAATAAGGCAAAAAATATGGTGCGTTATTTTCTGTTAAATCATTGGAACAAAATTCTTCTGCTAATTTTAGGGCAGTACCAATGTCCGAACTAGTAATAGTACAAATCCAGTCCAAACAATTAGTAGCGCTTAACATCACTGACATATGGTGCCAAGTATTAGGCACGCAATGACAAAATGAATGTACTGCCTCTCTAGTATTGAAGCTATAACTTTCAGTTGGAGAAAAATAAACTCCTGAAGTGCCTAGTGAAATTACCGATTGATTTGAATTAATAACTCCTGCACCAGCTGCGCCAGCTGCTTGATCTCCTGCACCACCAGCAATTATAACATTTTTTTTAAATCCAATTTCTTTTGCTAATGATTTTACTACATAAGTTGAAGTTTCTGATCCTTCGACTAATTTTGGCATATTTTCTATATTTAAAGATGTAGTATTTAAAAGTTCTGCTGACCAACTTCTCTTTTTAACATTGAACCATAAAGTTCCAGAAGCATCAGACATATCTGTATAAAAATCACCCGATAATATTAATCTTAAATAATCCTTAGGAAGTAAAACTTTAAAGATCTTTTTAAAAACTTCTGGTTCATTTTTTTTAATCCATAAAATTTTTGGCGCTGTAAAGCCTGGCATAGCTAAATTACCTGATTCTTCTTCTAAATCTGGATAGATATTTTTCATTTCTATACATTCTTTCATAGAACGAGTATCATTCCATAAAATACATGGTCTAATTACATTACCACTATTATCAATTAAGGTGGCACCATGCATATGGCCAGAGATACCGATAGAAATTGTTTCTGTAAATTCTTTAGGTTTTTTAGATTTTAAACCTTCTAAACATTCGAAAGTAGCATCAATCCATTCTTGAGGATTTTGTTCGCTATGCCCATCTTTTGGATTTTGGACAGTAAGAGCTGAATTTGATGTTGCAAGAATGTTTTGTTCTTGATCAATTAGAATCATTTTAACTGAAGATGTTCCCAAATCAATTCCAATAAACATTAACTTTTTTCTAAATTAAAGTATGAAAAAGTCTAATAGTTAATTTTGATCTTTAACATTTAAAGTAAAAATTTCAGAAATTTTATTCAAAAGAACAACCACCTCATCACAACGATCACGCCAACTAAATAATGAAGAAATAATTAAAAAGGCGACCTTTCGATCGCCCTTTCTTTCCGCATGGCAATAGGCCTTACTGCCAACAGAAACTTTTAAAAGAAATACCACATAATAAACTTTAAAAGAAATACCAAATGATTATGTAAATCAATCCGACCCACCAAATAATATTGCCAAGTAGCCAACTTAGTATTAGTTTATTTTCCCAACAATATCCTCTGCCTTAAGGTGTGTGTAACGGAATAGCATTCGCACATCCTTGTGACCTGAGATAAGTGCAACTTCTGGAACACTCAAGGAACGTTCAAAGAATCTGCTTATCGCTTCATGTCGCAGATCATGAAAGTGAAGATCGTGTATTTCATATCGTTTTTTTAATCTATCCCAAGCAAGTCTTAAGCCATTAGCCGTCAAAGGGAAGGGGAGCAGGACGTGTTCCAGGATTCCCTTTGCTCTTTTTGAGAGTGGAATGGTTCTGGGCTCACCGTTCTTTGTATGAGGAATAAATAAAGTGTTATCTTTTATGTTATCTTTTTCTATTCTCAGAATCTCTCCTCTACGCATTCCTGTTTCAAGGGCAATAATAATTATTTGCCTAAGGATTTGATGCGGATAGTTGCCATTAATAAGCTGCTGATATTCTCTTTCCGTTAGACGTCTGTTCCTACTATTTCGGATGATAGGCTTTCGAATAGAGTTTATCGGGTTCTTAATATTAAAGTTCCATTCGATTATAGCGGTATTAAACAAATGTTTAATAATTCCAATCTGTCTAACAAAAGTTGCAGGTTTTATTTTCTGTAAACGCTGATCACGGAACTTGGCAAAGTGTTCAGAGGTAATCCTATAGATTGAGAGATCAACAAATTTTTCCCTTAAAAAACTTTTAAGAACTACTTTCTCTATCTCATAAGATTTTTTTAACGGTGATACCTCCGTTAGGTATCGATCAACAAGATCACGCAGTGTTGCCTCCTTATGATCAATTTGCAAACCTTGCCTATCAAGTTTTTGTTCCATGTCTCGCGCCCAACGTTCAGCATATTTTTTTAGTGTAAAAGTTTTTGTGATTGATTTGCAGTTAGCTCGTCTAACTTGAGCGTGCCACTTACCATTTCGTTTTCTAATACTAGCCATTCTTTCTTCTTTCTGTGCCAAAAGTGTGCCAAGAAAAAATAATGACTATTTCAATATATATTTATTAGGAATTCCTTGCTTAATTTTGCCATGCTCCACAGTAAACTACTGCCTCGACACGGCAGGGGTCACAGGTTCAAATCCTGTCGCACCCACCATCACACAGTGTAATTCCTTGATAAAATATTAAAAACATTTTTGCAATAATCATCTTTAACTTATTTTGCTGGGGAGTTGGTGTTACATAGGTGTAATGAACGTTGTGCCTCGCGTGAGGGTTATAGACTAAAAAGTTCAACCATAAGCGTTCTCTAGCATTTAATTGTGCCCACAATAAAACCAAGTGTTAACCTAAAAATAACCCTCTTAACCTTTGGGGGAATTGGTGATATAAATACATTGTCCTGATTTAGATACTCTAATTGCTGGGACATAAAACAAAACGCTAAAGGAGAGAAAATGAAATCTTTTAAATGTCCAGAATGCGGAGCAACTGAGGTTGCTAGTAATCTTTGTGTATCAACAGATTGGAGTGTTACTGGAGAAGCTTCAAGCCCATGGTCATATGTACTTCAACAATTACTTTGTAAACAATGTGATAGTTATATTCCTTCTCATCTTGGTGAGAGATGGGATAATATTACTTATGAAGAAGCTAAAAAGGAATGGCTACTAAAATATAAGAAAACTCCAGTAAATTATAACTAATATAAAATAATAGCGGGATTAATTTCCCGCTTTTATACTCAACATTCCTCGTGGTTGGTGGTAAGATAACTTTTAAAGTAAAAACTTATGGATAATAAAATAATAGATAAATTTTTGAAATTCATAGAAAAAAATGTAGTTCCTACCATAAAAAAAGATTTTACATGGCTAGGCAAGGCTATAACTAAGGACTTGGAAAAACTTACAAAAGACAAAAAACAATTAAAAAAAAAGAAGAAGAAATCAAAGAAATAACTTATTTATTCTAAACAACTCAAAAATAATAAAATAGGAGAAAAGAAATGAGTAAAAATTTAATAGAAAGACTTAATGATGGACCTGTTCTTTGTGCAGAAGGATATTTGTTTGCAATGGAAAGAAGAGGATACCTTCAAGCAGGGGCTTTTGTTCCTGAAGTTGTTTTAGAACATCCAGAAGTGGTTTCGCAATTACATAGAGAGTTTATAAGATCTGGAAGTGATGTTGTACAAGCCTTTACATACTATGGTCATCGTGAAAAATTAAGAATCATCGGAAAAGAGCATTTGCTTCAACCACTTCAAAAAAATGCATTGCAAATAGCAAAAGACTCTAGAGAAGAATTTAAAGATCTGGATCTAATGGTTTGTGGTGATGTTGCAAATACCAATGTTTGGGATCCAAATGATAAACAAACTGATCTTGAATGCCAAAAAATGTTTGAAGAGCAAGTTGCTTGGGCAAAGGAAGCTGGTGTTGATTTTGTAATAGCGGAAACAATTACTTGGCTTGGAGAATTAAAAATTGCTCTTAAAGCTATTAAAGATGCAGGATTAATTGCCGTTTGTAATTTTTCAATTAAAAGAGATGAAGTAACAAGAGATGGATACACTCCAGGAGATGCTTGCAAAATTTTAGAAGACAATGGCGCGGATGTCGTTGGGTTGAATTGTTTTAGAGGGCCTAAAATGACGATGAAGTTATTGCCAGAAATAAGAGAGAAAGTTTCTTGTCATGTTGCAGCTTTGCCTGTTCCATACAGAACTACAGAAAAAGATCCTGGTTTTTTAAATCAAACTGATGAAGGTTGTGATTGCATACCTGGGGGGAATGCTTTTCCTGTTGCTCTTGACAATTTATATTGTAACAGATTTGAGATGGGAGAATTTGCAAAAGAATGTGCAGAGAAAAAAATTAATTTTATAGGAATTTGTTGTGGCGCTGAACCTCATCACGTTCGAGAAATGGCAGTTGCATTGGGCAGAAAACCAATTGCATACAAATACTATCCAGACATGTCAAAACATTATGCACATGGTACTGATTCAAGCTTGAAACATTTAAATACAGATGTAGCAAAAAGTTTATAATTGATCTTAAGTGATGGAAACGCATGCTAAAGTAGTTATTATTGGTGGTGGCGTAGTTGGTTGCTCAATACTCTTTCATCTTGCAAAATTTGGTTTAAAAGATTGCATTCTTCTTGAAAGAAAAGAGTTAACATCAGGTTCTTCTTGGCATGCTGCAGGAAATGTTCATGTCATTTCCAATGACCCAAATATCTCCAGACTAATGGCTTATACAATAAGGCTCTATAAAGAAATTGAGGAAACCTCAGGTCACTCAGTTGGATTTAGACTTATGTCGAAAATTCCTTTAAATCTTATATAAATTTTTTTATTTTTCCAGTCTGCAAATCTTTTTTATAGGAGATTCATTTCTAGCTTTATATTGAAATACACAATTTTAACTTTCATCTAACTATAAAGTTAGATCTGATTTTGTTAAAGCCGATGACAGCTGATTATGCGTTATGTATCCTCTAATATCGCCCTTTTTATCAACTACTTCAACTGTTGTGGGACTGCAGCAAACTTGTGGTAAAAATTCTTCTAAAAAAGAGTCTTCACTAACTTTAACTGTATTTAAGGTTTTTTCTCCATTGCTTTTGAATTGTTCAGGAGAAATCATTATAACCTTAGCTTTTATAATTTTTACTCGATTAACGTCTTTTACAAATGCCTTAACATAATCATCAGCAGGATTCATAATGATGTCTAATGGTGTTCCAACTTGTACCAACTTTCCATCATTTAAAATTCCTATGTGATCCCCTAATCTTAAAGATTCATCTAAATCATGAGTAATGAAAACAATGGTTTTTTTTAATTCACTTTGTAAATCTAGTAATTGTTTTTGCATATCACTTCTGATCAAGGGATCTAGAGCGGAAAATGCTTCATCCATTAACATGATATCAGTATTAGTCGCTAATGCTCTTGCCAATCCTACTCTTTGCTGCATTCCTCCTGATAATTGATTTGGATACTGATGTTCGAAACCATTTAAACCTACAGCTTCAATTTTTTCCATAGCAGTTTTATTTCTGTCATTTAAATTTATTTTTTGAACCTCCAAGCCATAGGCAACATTTTCAATTACTGTTTTGTGTGGAAATAATCCAAATCTCTGAAAAACCATACTCATTTTATGCCTTCTAAATTGAATCAATTTTTTCTTATCGAGTTCCATAACATTAGTGCCTTCTACAAAAATTTCACCTGAAGTAGGGTCTATAAGACGATTTATATGGCGAATCAAAGTTGATTTACCTGATCCAGAAAGACCCATGCAAACAAATGTTTCTCCTTCCTGAATAGTAAGTGAAACATTATCTAATCCAACTGTGTGACCTGTTTGATCCAAAATCTCCTCTTTTGTTGCGCCTTTTTCAACCATAGGAAGTATTTTCGCAGCATTACTGCCAAAAATTTTAGAAACATTGTTTAGTTTAATTTTTTCCATCTATTTTTGTTGTATACCTCGGTGTTTTTGCATTCTTTTTCCGTATTGCTGAGTAATCCGATCAAAAATAATTGCTAAAGCTACTATCGCAAGACCGTTCATAAGACCTAAAGCTAAATATTGATTTGATATGGCTCTTAATATTGGCACCCCTAAACCTTTAACTCCTATCATGGACGCAATAACTACCATTGCTAAAGCCATCATAATTGTCTGGTTAACACCAGCAAAAATAGTTGGAAGGGACAGAGGTATCTGAACAGATGTTAATTTTTGAAATGGTGTCGCTCCATAAGAATCACATGCCTCTAGCGTTTCTTTGTCAACTTCCCTTATACCTAAATTTGTTAACCTAACAACTGGAGGAAGTGCATAAATACAAACTGCAATTAAGCCTGGCACCTTACCTATACCCAGAAGCATTAAAATTGGAACTAAATAAACAAAACTTGGAATCGTTTGCATCATATCCAGAATTGGAAGAATAGTTTTTTCAGCTCTATCAGATTTTGACATAAGAACACCTATTGGAATGCCTACAGCTATACATAAAATAGTGCATACAGTGATGATAGCAACTGTTGCCATTGTATCTTCCCACATGCCAAAGTATCCAATAAGCATAAATGCTACAGCACTTCCAACTACTAATTTCCAACTTCTAGAACCGAACCAAGCTAATATAGCTACAACTAAAATTATTATTGGCCAAGGTGTGGCTAACAATAATTTTTCCAACCTTACTAAAAAAAATAATAATGGATCAAAAAAACTTTCTATGGCATCACCATATTTTCGAGAAAATAATCTAAAACTTAAATCAATTGATTTTTTAAGCTCCATAAGAGCCGTTCTTTCCATTACGGGAAATTTAGTAAAAAATTCCATTTTATTTTATCAAAATTATAACGAGCCTATTTAATAGGCTCGTTAAAATAATTTAAATTTTAAAGACCAGCTTTGACTTTATTAGCAACATCAGAAGATACCCATTTACTCCAAACATCTTCGTGTTTACTTAAAAATTCTATTGCTGCATCCGAACCGCCAGCTTGATTGTCAGCCATCCAAACTAGCATTCCATTCATTACTGGACCTGGATAAGTACGATCTCCAATATACTTAACAATGTCTTTACCACCTTGTTTTGCAAACTTAGTTGTAATGATAGTGTTTACTTCTGACTCAATCCAAGCAGATGGTTTTGGATCTGCACATTCTTGTTCAGGCTTAACTATACAACCATTCCAATTTTCATCACCTGCATAAGGCACACCAAAATCAAGATGTATTAAACCATATTTTCCAACTATTGAAGTTGGGTTCCAGTAGTATCCTAAC
>LULR01000570.1_pt1 | contig 15427 bp, 17 predicted proteins | sample 729471 | NCBI WGS metagenome assembly LULR01 (sample SAMN03860284, study PRJNA289734) | marine metagenome | biome: seawater column; feature: ocean; material: water; isolation source: Red Sea water column Station 108 - depth 500m | place: Saudi Arabia: Red Sea | collected 2011-10-15 | depth 500 m
CTGGACCCAGGCCAGACGCCGCCCGTCGGGCGAGACCCGGGGCCACGACACGAAGTCGGGCCCTGACACCAGCACCTCGACCCGCAGGGAGCCGTCCAACGCCACGGCCACGATCTCGTTGGCCGGCTCGCCGACGCCGTGGTGGTCCTCCCGCACGCACGCGTACCAACGTCCGTCCGGGGTGGGGCGGCCGTCGGCGTACCGGAAGCCCCGAGGCGCTGCCGGCTCCGGCGTCAGGGGCGTGTGCGTGCCGTCGGCGTCGAGGCGCCACAGCCGCTGGTCGTCCCGGGCGCTGTGGACGAGCACCCCGTCGGACGCCCACCAGGCGCCGCCGCCGTACTCGTGGACCTGCGTGCGGACGTCGGCGTCGGCGTCCACGGCGTCGGCCCCGTCGCACACGACCACGGTGCGGCCGCCCTCGTCGGGCCGGGACTCGGCCCACCAGATGCTGACGCCGTCGACCACGACCTCCGCCGAACGCCTCGCCGGGCACGATCGCCACCTTGGCGGCGTCGAGGACCAGCGCCGCCAGGTCGACCGTGGTCTCGGGCGTGTCGCCGGCGATGGTCCGGCCGAGGAACGCCGAGAGGTCGGGGAAGGCGTAGAAGGCCCCTTGCGGAACCATGAGCTCGACGCCGTCGATGGCGGTCAGCAGTTCGACCATGCGCCGCCGCCGACGGTCGAACGCCTCGCGCATCGCCTCAACGGCGGTGAGGCCACCCGAGACGGCGGCCAGGGCCGCCCGCTGGGCCACGTTGGAGACGTTGCTGGTGGCGTGCGACTGGAGGTTGGTGGCGGCCTTGATGGCGTGCGCCGGGCCGAGCAGCCACCCCACCCGCCAGCCGGTCATGGCGTAGGTCTTGGCGACGCCATTGACGACCAGGCACTGGTCGGCGAGGTCGGGGACCAGGGCGCGCATCGAGTGGTGCTCGTGGCCGTCGTAGACGAGGTGCTCGTAGATCTCGTCGGCGATGACCCAGATGCCGTGCTCGACCGCCCAGCGGCCGATGGCGGCGATCTCCTCGGCCGGGTAGACGGCGCCGGTCGGGTTCGACGGCGACACGAACATGAGCGCCTTGGTGCGCTCGGTGCGTGCCGCCTCGAGTTGCTCGACGGTGACCCGGAAGCCGGAGGCGGTGTCGGTGGGCAGCACGACGGGCACCCCACCGGCCAGGCCGATCGATTCCGGGTAGGTGGTCCAGTAGGGGGCGGGCAGCAGCACCTCGTCGCCGGGGTCGAGGACGGCGGCACAGGCGTTGTAGACGGCGTGCTTGCCGCCGTTGGTGATCAGGATCTCGGACACCTCGGGTCGCCACCCCGAGTCGCGCTGGGTCTTCTCGACCAGTGCCTCCTTGAGGGCGGGCAGGCCGCCGGCGGGCGTGTAGCGGTGTGCGGCCACGTCGCTGCAGGCGGCGATCGCCTCCTCGACGACGTGATCGGGCGTGGCGAAGTCGGGCTCGCCGGCGCCGAAGCCGATGACCGGCTCGCCGGCCGCCTTGAGGGCCTTGGCCCGGGCGTCGACGGCCATGGTGGCCGACTCGGCGATGGCGCTGATCCGCCGGGACAGGGGTGCTGGGCTCATGGGGCTCCGATCAAGGGATGCGACGGCCAAGCCTGCCACCCGCGGCAGGGCGTTCCGACACGCATTCCGGTGCCGTCCGGCACGCGCCCCGTGTCCCTCGCGGTCACGGCGAGATCGTGGTCCGGGCCGTCGGCTCGGGGGCGGCCTGGCGGCGGGAGAGGCCGCGCTGTAGTCCGGACAGAAGGGCGTTGCGCAGGTCCCGGGGGTCGATCAGTTCGTCGAAGCCGAGCCCGGAGGCGCTGCGATAGGCGGCGTCCATCTCGGCCTTCCGGAGGGCGGCCGCCTTGTCCTCGTCGGCCCCCAGCGCCTCGCCGGCGCCGGCCGACCCCATGGCCCCGAGGATCGCCCCGGGGAAGGCGTAGGTGGCGCTCTGGCCGGAGAACGACACCATCGACATCGCCACGGACCCGAAGCCGAAGGCCTTGCGGAGCGTGACGTGCAGCTTGACGGTGCGGGCCTGGGCCTGGGCGGCGAACATGCGGGCCCCGGCCCGGAGGATCCCGGCCCGCTCCGAGGCGGTACCGGCCAGCATCCCGGGGTTGTCGGACAGGAACACCAGCGGGATGTGGAACGAGTCGGCCACCTGCACGAAGTGGGCGGCCTTGTCGGCGGCGTCGACGTCGATGGACCCGGCCAGCACCATGGGCTGGTTGGCGACCACCGCCACGGGCTCACCGCCCAGGTGGGCGAGGGCGCAGACAATCGAGCGACCGAACCCGGCCTGCACCTCGAAGGACTCGCCGTCGTCGACCAGCGCCGCCACCACCTCGCGGACGTCGTAGGCCCGGCGGTTGTCCTTGGGCACCAGGTCGAGCACCTCGGGAACCGAACGCGGTCCGACGTCGTCGCCCTCCCGACGGGGCGGGTGGCTCCAGGCGCTCGAGGGGAAGTAGGCGAGATAGGTGCGGATGTCGTCCAGCAGGGCGGCGTCGTCAGGGGCCACGTTGTGGACGAGCCCACTGGCGACCGCCACCTCGGGACCGCCCAGTTCCTCCTTGGTGACGTCCTCGCCCAGCGACGCCTTCACCACGGGTGGTCCGGCCGTGAAGACGGCGGCGTCGGCGGTCATCAGGGAAAGGTCGGACAGCGGGGCGATCAGGGCCCCGTGGCCGGCAGAGGCCCCCATGATCCCGGTGACGACCGGGACGCGTCCCGACAGGCGGGCCTGCTGGATGAGGTCCGTCGGCGTGCGGGCGGGAGCAGGGTCGCCGGGCATCGGTGGCCGGTGACCGGCACCCTCCAGCAGCATCACCAGGGGCACCCGGTCGAGTTCGGCCAGTTCGGCGATGCGATACCGCTTGGCCGTCGAGCCCGGGCCGATCGAGCCGCCCATCGTCGTGAAGTCCTCGGCGCCGACCATCACGGGGCGCCCGTCGATGGTCCCGGAGCCCGCCACGACGCCGTCGGCGGGGACCTGGCAGACCAGGGTGCCGATCTCGGTGAACGAGCCCTCGTCGAGCAGGTGGTCGATGCGGGCACGGGCATCCAGTCGGCCGGTGGCCCGCCGCTTGGCCACCTTGTCGGTGCCGCCCATCTCCCGCGCCGATCCCTTGCGTCGCGCCAGGTCGTCGAGGAGGGGCGCCCAGTCGTCGAGTGGGTCGTCGGCGTCGGTCACGCCCGCAGTATCGCCCACGACCGCGGATGGCGTCGGACCCGAGCGGTCCGAGAGGCGGGGATCAGTCGCAGGACTCGAGGTAGGGGTCGAGGAAGTCCTGGGCGACCTCGCCGCGGGCGCGGTAGGCCAGGCCGCCGTAGATCTCGCAGGCCTGCACCCGGAGTTCCTCGGGGTGGCAGCCCAGTTCGTCGGCCCGGGCATCGAGTTCGGAGGTGCGCAGGAGGTGCTCGACGGCGGCGAACGGCTCGCCGGGGTTGGCGGCCTCGAGTTCGGCCATGGTCGCCTCGACGAGTTCGGTGCAGTCGCCGGCGTCGGCGGGTTCGGTCACCGCCGGGCTGCCGCAGGCGACGGTGGTCGCCCCGAGGGCGAGGACCGCGCAGACCGTGGGGAGGAGGGGCCGCCGCACGACGACGAACCTATCCCCCACCGGCGGCGAGGCGGGGTCGGGCCGTGGCGGCTCAGCCGGGGCAGACCTCGAGGACGCCACGGGCCAGTCGGCCGTGGTGCATGTCGTCGAGTACCGAGTGGATCTCGTCCATCGGGTACACCCGCGTGACGAGTTCGTCCAGCTTGAAGCGTCCGGCCAGGTACAGGTCGCAGATACGGGCCACGTCGGTCTGGGGCCTGGACGAGCCGTAGCGGCAGCCCATGATGCTGACGTCGAGGTAGGTGGCGACGGTCATGAACTCCATGGTGCTGCCCAGCGGCGGCACGCCGAGCACCACGAGGTTGCCGCCCCAGTCGAGGTAGCCCAGCGCCGCCTCGATGAGTGCCTTGGCGCCCACGCACTCGAACACGTGGTCGAGGCCGAACGGGCGGACCTCGCGGATCGCGGCGTTGGTGTCGACCTCGGCGGCGTTGACGAAGTGTGTGGCCCCGAAGGTGCGGGCCAGCTCCTCCTTGTCGGGGTTGGTGTCGACGGCGATGATCGGGTTGGCGCCCGAGATGGCGGCCGCCTGGATGACGTTGAGGCCGATGCCGCCGACGCCGATGACGCCGACGCTCTCCCCCGGCGCCACCTTGGCCCGGTTGAAGACGGCGCCGGAGCCGGTCAGCACGCCACAACCGATGAGCGAGGCGGCGGGCAGGGGAACCTCGTCGGGGATCTTGATGGCCTGGTTGGCGCGGACGACCACGTGTTCGCTGAACGAGGAGATGTTGGCGAAGTTGTGGTGGGGCACGCCGTCGAGGGTGAACGGGGTGTCGCGTGCCCCGAAGGTGGAGCGGCACATGGTGGGCCGACCGGCGTCGCAGGACGGGCAGGCGCCACACTGTCCGAGCGTGGAGAGGACGACGTGGTCGCCGGTGGCCACGTTGGTGACCGCCGACCCGACCGCCTCGACGACGCCCGCCCCCTCGTGGCCGAGCACGACCGGGGTGGGGAACGGAATGGTGCCGTTGATGACGCTGACGTCACTGTGGCACACACCCGAGTTGACGATGCGTACGGCGACCTCGTTGGGCCCGGGGTCGCGGACCTCGAGTCCCTCGACGACGCGCAACTCGTCACCATCGAACACGATGCCCTTCATGGGCGGCCTCCGGAATGCTGGGGGTGGGGCGGACGGTCCCATCCTCGCCCCTGCAGGGGGGACTCGCCAACCGGGCGGTGGTCAGGCGCCGAGCACCAGCCACACCGCGGCGAAGTGCGCCACCACGCCCGCGGTGACCATCGTGTGCCATACCTCGTGGTACCCGAAGTGCCCCGGGGCGACGTCCGGCCAGCGGGCGCCCAGCATCAGCGCACCGCCGGTGTAGAGCAGCCCCTCGACGGCGACCAGCGCGAGGACCGCGACGTCGAGTTGGGTGACGAGCGCCGGGGCGACCACGATCGGGACCCAGCCCAGGCCGATGAACAGCGAGTTCATGAGGCCCTTCGGCGGATGGAAGGGCAGGGTGCGGACCAGCACGCCGAGCAGGGCGCCGATCCAGAGAGCCCAGAACAGCAACGTGCCGGCACCGCCCTCGAGGCCGGAGACGGCGATGGGCGTGCCGCTGGCCGCGATGAACACGAAGATGGCGGCGTGGTCCAACCGGAACAGGACCTCGTAGACCCGAACGCTCCAGCGGCGCAGGTGCACGAGGCCGCTGGCGCCGAACATCAGGAACGCCCCGGCCACGAACACCGCCGCACCCAGGCGGTCGGCGCCGGTGGGTGCACGCACGACCCGGAAGAGCGCCGTGGCAGCCATGGCGGCGACCACGACCACGACGAACGGGACCTGGCGCCACACGGCGACGGCGCCCACGGCCACGCCGACCACGCGGGCGTCGAACACCAGGGTCTCCCCGTCGGCGAGGGTCATGATGGCGAGGATGGCGGCGAACAGGGCGGCCGGGAGCAGTCCGCTGACGGGGGCCAGGCGGACCGCCAGGCGGTCGCCGGCGACGAGGCCCGCCAGCTTGAAGGCGTACGACCCCGCCGAGAGGACGATGATGGCAGTCCAGCTCACCGGCGGGGCACGAGCAGCGCCACGAACGCCGCTGGGAAGGCGGCGTCCAGTCCCCAGGCGCCCGGGTCCTCGAGCAGGCTGCCGACGAGGACGCCGACGACCGTGCCGGCGTTCCAGCAGGCGAACAGCGAGAGGCCGGTCGTCCAGAAGGCGTCACGGGCGGTGGCCCGGTCGGGTTGGGCCGTGGCCATGGCGGTCGTCTCGTCGATGACGAACTGGGCGGCGGCGACCCGGGGGACCCGGCCCTCGGCGAGGAACGGCGCGGCAACCGGGCCGTAGAGGGCGTTGCGGGCGGCCAGCAGCAGGCCGCTGCCGACGGCGGCGACCGGGCTGCCGCCGCTGTCGAGCACCGAGACGGCGGCGAACTGGGAGGCGCCGGTGAAGGTCAGCACCGACAGGGCCGACGCCTGGGCGAGGCCCAGTCCGGCGGAGTCGGCGAAGACGCCGAAGGTGACGCCGATGAGCCCGGTGGCGACGGCGAGGACGACGGCGTCGCGGCGGTGGGCGCTCACGCCGGGTCCGGGAGCCGGACGGCGAGGGCGTCGACGAGGTGCCGCAGTTCTGCGGCGCAGGCGTCGAACACCGCCTGGTCGCCGGAAGCCGGATCGACGACCTCCTCCCAGGGCTCGACCTCGAGGGTGTCGAGGTCGAGTGTGCCCACACGGTCGGCCAGCGACCCGTCGGTGGGAAGGTCGCGGACCAGCCTCGGCAGCGTGGCGGTGCGGCTGGCGGCCTCCGGATGGTGGCGCCGCACCCAGGCCACGTGGTCGGGCTCCATGACGACGATCAGGTCGGCGGCGGCCTCGGTGGCGCCGAACTGGCGGCTGCGGTGGTCGGGGTCGGTGAGGCCGTGGCCCCGCAGCGCGGACCGGGTCCGGCTGCTCATGGGGTGACCCTCCAGCACGAGCGTCCCCGCGGAGGTGGCCCGGTAGCCGGGCGCCACCTCGGCGAACATGCGGCGAGCCATGACCGACCGGGCGGCGTTGCCGGTGCAGACGAAGCAGACGACGGGTCGGGCGTCCGAAGTCACCCGCCGCCTCCCGCCTGTTCCCGCTCGATGTCGTGGGTGACGGCGACGAAGAGTGCCTCGGCCTCGGCGGTGACCACGCCGTCGACGAGGCAGCGGGCCCGGGCGACGATGCGCCGGCCACTCTGCCGGTCGATCCACGCCTCGAGGCGCAGGTCGGCGTCGATCGGCGTGGGCCTGCGGTAGCGGACCTGCAGGCGGGCGGTGAAGGCGGGGCCGGCGTCGACCAGGCCGAGGGTGCCGCTCAGCACGTCGTCGAACAGCCCGGCCACGTAGCCGCCGTGGATCCGTCCCGGGGGGCCCTCGCGGCCCCGGTCCACCCGGACCTCGCCGACGACCACCGGCGTGCCGTCGTCCAGTTCGCCCGTGGTGACGGTGAGCGGCGGGGCGAGCGGGTTGCGGTCGCCCCGGAAGAGGCTGTGGTCGCGGTGTTCACGGCGCAGGCGAACCTCGGCCTCGTCGTCGATCTCATCGGCCGGCACCTCGTACCAGCGGCGGCGCTGCCGTTCCCCGAGGGAGGCCCGAGCGGCCGACACGGCGTCGGCTGCGTCGGACAGCGCCTCGGCGTCGGGCGCGAGGGCGTGCAGGTCGACGAGCAGGGCGCGTACCTCGTCGGCCAGCCGGACGCCCTCGTCCCGGGCGTCGCGTTCGGAACCTGCCATGGCGGAAGTGTCTACCGGGCGATCGGCCCGGCGCACGTGTCAGCCTGCGGCGAGGGCCTCGCCGACCCGGCGACGGTGGAAGGCGGCGTCGCCCCACGAGGCCGACAGCGCCCAGCCCCGCTTGAGCCAGAGCTGCAGGTCGTGCTCGATCGTGTAGCCGATGGCGCCGTGGCACTGCAGGGCTGCCCGGCAGGCCAGATCGACGGCGTCGGAGGCCAGGACCTTGGCGGTCGACACGTCGAGCGACGGATCGCCGCCCTCCGGACCCTCGCCCTGCGCACACGACCAGGCGGCCTTGTGCACCGAGGGACCGGCGAACTCGAGAGCGATCGCCACGTTCGAGCAGTGGTGCTTGACGGCCTGGTTGACGCCGACGGGACGGCCGAACTGCTCGCGTTCGGCGACGTAGGCGACGGTCAGGTCGAGCAGGCGGCGCCCGACGCCGACGGCCTGGGCGGCGGCGGCCAGGGCGCCGCGGTCGAGCACCTCGCGGACCACGGCCGGATCGTCGCTGAGGAGGGTGTCGGGGCCGCGCGTCCAGTCGACACGCGCGAGGCGCCGGGCGTGGTCGACGCTGGCCTGGGCGACGGCGGTGTACGACCCGGCGGGCACGGCGTGGACCTCGTCGTCGGCGCACAGCAGTGCCAGGTCGGCGCGCTCGGCGGCCAGCACGAAGGCGTCGGTGGGCGAGCCGGCGGTGAGGAGCGCCGTGCCCTCGGCGGCCCGACCCAGCCACTCGTCGGCGACCGGACCGGCGGCGTGTCCGCTCAGCAGCGGGATCGCCACGGCGGCATGCTCGGCGACCGGCTCGGGGCAGGCGGCATACCCGAATTCCTCGAGCGGCAGCACGAGGTCGAGGGTCGACATGTCGAGGCCGCCGTGCGCCTCCGGGGCGGCGACGCCGAGCACCCCGGTGGCGGCAAGGGTCTCCCAGAGTCCGGGGACACGACCGTCGGGGTCCTCCCAGGAGGCCCGCACCGCCGATGGCGGGCACTCATTGGCGAGGATGTCCCGGACGGTCTCGGCGAACATCACCTGGTCGTCGGTGAACGAGAACTGCACGGGCCCGTCCCCTACTTCCTCGGCAGGCCGAGCACCCGCTCGGCGATGATGTTGCGCTGGATCTCGTTGGTGCCGGCGTAGATGGGTCCCGACAGGGCGAAGAGGTAGCCCGACATCCACGAGCCGGCGTCGACGGCCTCGGGGGCGTCGGCGACGAGTTCGCCGTGGCTGCCGAGGAGGCGCAGGGCGGTGGCGTGCAGTTCGACGTCGAGTTCCGACCAGAAGACCTTCATCATCGAGGCCGAGGCGCCGAGCTCGCCGCCGGCCTGGAGGCGGGAGGCGGTGGCGTAGGTCTGCCAGCGGTAGGCGTCGGCGGCCATCCAGGCCCGGACCACCTGGTCGAGCACGCCGGGGTCGACGTCGTGCTCGGCGCTGGCCCGCCGGTACAGGTCGGCGAGGCGTCCGGCGGCGGCGAGGAAGCGGCCGGGGGCACGCAGGTTGAGTCCCCGCTCGCTGGAGGTGGTGGCCATGGCGACCGACCAGCCCTGCCCCTCCTCGCCGAGCAGGTTCACGGCCGGGACGCGGCAGTCGGAGAAGAAGAGTTCGGCGAAGGCGGGCTCGCCGTCGAGCCGGCCCACGGGCCGGCGTTCGAGGCCGGGGCTGTCGGCGGGAACCAGCAGGTAGGACAGCCCCCGGTGCCGTTCCGAGTCGGGGTCGGTGCGGACGATGCAGAACATCCAGTCGGCCCAGGCGCCCCGCGAGCACCAGGTCTTCTGGCCGTTGAGCACGAAGTCGTCGCCGTCGCGGATCGCCCGGGTCGAGATGGACGCCAGGTCGCTGCCGGAGTCGGGTTCGGACCAGCCCTGGGCCCAGATCTCGTCGCCGGCGGCCATCGGCCGCATGAAACGCTCGTGCTGCTCCGGTGTGCCGTAGGCGAACAGGGTGGGGCCGAGCAGCGTGATGCCGTTGGTGTTGACCCGCCCCGGTGCGCCCGAGCGGTAGTACTCCTCCTCGAACAGCAGCCACTCGACGAGTCCGACCTCGCGTCCGCCGTACGCCTCGGGCCAGTTGACGACCGACCATCCGGCGTCGAACAGGATCCGCTCCCACCCCCGGTGGGCCTCGAATCCCTCGGGGGTGTCCATGGGCGGCAGGGGCTCGGCGGGGATGTTCTCCGCCAGCCAGGTACGGACCTCGTCGCGGAAGTCGCGCTGGTCGGCGGTGAAGCGCAGGTCCAAGGCGCTCAGTCTCCCGATCCGCAGAGGCGGTCGAGGGCGGCGGAGGCCTCGGCGAGGATGCGCTCCACGAGTTCGGCGACGGAGGGCAACTCGTCGATGGCGCCCACGCCCTGGCCGGTGGGGAGGATGCCGACCTCGGTGCGTCCCTCGACCATGGTGGCCCGGGTCAGCATGGGGGCGTTGGCGGCGAGGGCGACCTGCCCCCAGGTGAGGTCCTGGGAACGCTTCATGCGGAGGCCCTCGGCGACGAGTGCCCGCAGCGGGGTGCCGGTGAGCCGGCGGAAGCGCAGGGCGTTGGCGGCGGCCCGGGGGAAGCGGGTGAGGCGGGCGGCCTCGAGGCGGCGGACCATGTCGGTGGCGACGACCCGCTGGGGGGCACCGTCGATGGCGGTCGTGACGACGGTGCCGTTGGCGGGGGTGGCGAGGTACTCGGCCTTGACGTTGTCGGGGACGCTGCTGTCGCTCGTGAGCAGGAAGCGGGTGCCCATGGCGATCCCGGCGGCGCCCCAGGCCAACGCCCCGGCCAGTCCGCGTCCGTCGACGATGCCGCCGGCGGCGATGACGGGGAGGTCGACGGCGTCGATCACCTGGGGCACGAGCACGCCGGTGGGGACGGCACCGGTGTGGCCGCCGCCCTCGGCGCCCTGGGCGATGACGGCGTCGACGCCCCATTCGGCGACCTTCTCGGCGTGGCGGCGGGCCCCGATGGTGGGGATGGCGACGAGGCCGGCCTCCTTGCAGCGGGCGACGGTGGCCGGACCGGGTGCCTGGGCGAAGGAGGCCACCCTCACCTCGGCGGTGATGAGGTGCTCGATGCGCCGGTCGATGTCGTCGACGTCGGTGCGGAGGTTGACGCCGAAGGGGGCGTCGGTGCCGGCCCGGACCTCGTCGATGGCGGCGACCATCTCGTCGAAGGTCATGGTGGCCGAGGCGAGGATGCCGAGGCCGCCGGCCTCGGCCGTGGCGGTGGCGAGCCGCGGTCCGGCCACCCAGCCCATGCCGGTCTGGACGATCGGGTGGCGGACGCCGACCAGGTCGCAGAGCCGGGTGTGGAGGCGCGGATCGTCGGGCATGTCGGTCACCGGGCCCGCCTCAGCGGAACTCGGCCTTGCGCAGGCCGCGCGGGTCGAGGACCTCGCGGATGAGGTGGAGTTCCTCGTCGGTCGGGAGCCGGCTCTCGGGGACGTCGTCGGGGACGAGCAGTTCGAAGCCGGTGGCCTCGACGACCTCGCCGACGGTGACCCCGGGGTGCACCGAGACCAGTTGCATGCGGTGCTCCTCGTTGCGGAAGTCGAACACGCCGAGGTTGGACACCACCCGGCGGATCTCGTGGTTGTGGCGCACGAATGCCGAGAGTTCGGCGACCCGGTCATAGCCGGGTCCGGAGACGACGTCGACGCTGGACACGAAGGAGCGGGTGGAGTGGTTGGGCACCCAGTAGGAGGTGGCGTGGTTGACGAGGTTGCCGGGGGCGCCGCGCAGGCCGAGCAGCTGGGCCTTGGGCTGTCGCCAGTCGCCGATGGCGGCCAGGTTCTGGTTGCCGTGGGCGTCGATCTGGCTGGCGCCCATGACGACGTGGCGGCGGCCGGACCAGACGATGTCGAAGACGTCCCGGTACGGCATCCAGGCCTCGACGAGGCGGGGGGCGTCGTCGTCGCCGACGGGCAGGACGTTGGCGGCCAGCACCGAGATGGCGTCGGTCATGACCATGTCGGGCTCGAAGGTGGCCCGGGCGAGGCGGCCGCCGATGATCGGTGTGGTGCCGATGGGGTTGCAGAGGATCTCGCCGTCGCCCCGGAAGGCCTCGGCCATGGCAACGGCGCAGACCTCGTCAACGGTGGGGTCAATGGTGGGGTCGATGGTGGCGTCGGTGCTCACGATCCGGCCCCCTCCCGTGCGTCGACGGCCGCCAGGTAGGCCTCGTGGCTGGGGGCGTCGACGTAGCGCTCCCGGAACGCCGCCCAGGCCTCGGGGTCCCGGGCCGTGGCGGCGTACTCGCGCTGGAAGGCCTCGTCGCGGCCGTAGTCGGGCGGGCACTCGGTGAAGTGGGCGCCGCGGGGCGCCTCGACGACGCCGTCGACGAAGAGCCGGGGGATCTTGAGGGTGTGGAAGGTGCCCTCGTCGAGGAGGTCCTCGGTGGGCACGATCCTCTCGCAGCTCATGAAGGTGCGCCGGGCGGCCTTGGCGAAGAGGTCGTCGAAGTAGAGGGAGGAACTGGCCGTTGCCGGCGGCGTCAGCCCGGTTCATGTGGAGGAGCGAGACGTCGAGGTCGAAGGCCGGGATGGCGACGAGTTCCTCGTGGTTGCCGTCGGCGTCGGGGTAGGGCGAGGCCACGGTGCGCAGGTCGGGGTTCATGGTGAGCATGTCGCTGCCGAGGCCGGCCCTGGTCGGGTAGAAGGGCACCCGGTGGGCAGCGGCGAGGAGTCCCAGGTAGAAGGCGCCCTCGTCGAACTCGGCGAACTCGACGGCGGCGTTCTGGCGGGCCACCCGGAAGTGGGGCTCGAGCGGGATGGAGTCGAGCGACACGAAGCCGTAGGCGACCTTGCGGGCGGTGCCGGTGGCGCAGAGCAGGCCGATGTCGGGGCCGCCGTAGGCGACGATGGTGAGGTCGTCGAGGCCGCTGCGGGCGATGGCGCGCACGAGGGACATGGGCTTGCGGCGGGAACCCCAGCCGCCGATGCCGATGGTCATGCCGCTCTCGAGCTCGGCGACCACCTCGTCCTCGGTCATGCGCTTGTCCGGCATGGCGTCGACGCTACGCGTGGAGGCCACCCGCCCACAAACCTGACATACCGTCAGAAAACGTGAACCTCGTCACCCCGACGTCAGGACTTCCGCTCCCGGTCCCGCCGCACGCCCGGAGGATCGGAGGGCACATCCATGCGCATACCCTGCGCGAGCCGGCCCTCACACGGGCGGCGGCGGGGGCGGGGCTAGCGTGCGGGCGTGGACTCCCCCCTCGACTTCGCCGGCAGGGCCGTGCTCGTCACCGGCGGCACCCGTGGCCTGGGGCGGGTCATCTGCCGCACCTTCCTCGACGCCGGCGCCGACGTGGCCACCTGCGCCCGCAGCGCCCCCGACGAGCCGGTCACGTCGACCGACGGCACCCGGACCGCCACCTTCGTGGCCGCCGACGTCCGCGACGCCGACCAGGTTCAGGCGGTGGTCGACGCCGCCGTGGCCGCCCACGGACGGCTCGACGTGCTCGTCAACAACGCCGGGGGCGCCCCGCCGGCCGACACCGACGCCTCGATGGGGTTCCACGAGAAGGTCATCGCCCTCAACCTGACCGCCGCCCTGGCGTTCAGCCGGGCTGCCCACGGCGCCCTGGCGGAGGGCGACGGCGGCGTGATCCTCAACATCTCGTCGGTCTCGGGCACCCGCGCCAACCCGGGAGGCGCCGCCTACGGGGCTGCCAAGGCCGGCCTCGCCAACCTGGGTCGCACCCTCGCCCACGAGTGGGGGCCCGCCGTGCGGGTCGTCACGGTCACGGTCGGGATGATCGTCACCGACGAGGCCGCTGCCTTCTACGGCGATGCCGGCCGCCGGGAGGCCATCGGCGGGTTGCTGGCGGCGGGCCGCATGGGCGAGCCGGAGGATGTGGCCGACATGTGCCTGGTGCTGGCGTCGCCGCTGGCCCGCTGGGTCACCGGCACCGAGGTCGAGGTGCACGGCGGCGACGAGCGGCCGGGCTACCTGGACGCCCTCGCCGACGACTGAGCACGCCCGTGCCGCCGATCCACTGCTGGCGCTCCCCCAAGGTGGAGGTCCGCGACGGCGCCCTGGCCGGCAAGGGGGTGTTCGCCGTCGAGCCCATCGCCGCCGGCGAGGTCGTGGCGGTCAAGGCCGGCCACATCGTGGACCGGGAGGAGGTGTGGCGCCTCACCGCCGAGATCGGCGACCAGAGCCTCCAGATCGACGACGACCTCTACCTCTCGCCCCGTACGGCCGAGGAGGTCGACCAGACCGCCATCCGCATCAACCACTCGTGCGACGCCAACGTGGGCTTCCGCGGCCAGGTCATCTACGTGGCCATGCGGGACATCGCCGTCGACGAGGAGCTCTGCCACGACTACGCCATGGACCGCACCGACGACTACCGGCTGGCGTGCCGCTGCGGCGCCGACGTGTGCCGGGGCGTGGTGACGGGTGACGACTGGCGCCTGCCGGAGGTGCAGGCGCGCTACGCCGGCTTCTTCCTCGAGTACGTGGCCGCCAAGATCGCGGCGCTGGGGGGCTAGCGGCCGGGATCCTCGCCGATCTCGGCGAGGGCGTCCCGGACGGCGCCCCGCAGGCGGCGGGCGATGTCGGGTGAGAGGTGGACCACCAGTCCCTGGCCGGGGCGGCCGACCTCCTCGACGGTGAGGATGACCCGGGGCTCGGCGTCGGCGTAGTCGTCGCTGATGGCAACCGCCCACGAGATCGGCGTGAGCTCGTCGTCCTCGTAGTCGGGCGGGTAGTCGGCGGCGTCGAAGGGGTAGTCGTCGATGGAGCGGCGCATCCCGACAGTGTGCCAGCGCACGCCGGCACCTTAAATATGACTAATCCGATCAGATTTCTGTTGATTCGGCGGGTCGCCCTCGGTAGGTTGGTCCCCAATCCCGACCGATTCACTCAGGTTTCCACCACCCCTCCTCCACCCGATGGCCACCACCACCGCCACCCCCGTGCTCCTGCGCCGCCCGGCCGCCCCCACCGCGGCCGCCGAGCGGGACATCGTCCTCGATCCGCTTCTCGGTGAGGGCTTCGGCTCCGTGGGGTGCTGGACCGACGGCGGCGAGACCGAATGCGGAATCCACCGGTGAGCAGCCACCCCTATCCCGTGAACCTGGACCTCTCGGGCCGCAGCGCGCTCGTGGTCGGGGCCGGAGCGGTGGCCGCCCGCAAGGTCCACGGCCTGCTGGCCGCCGGCGCCCGGGTCACCGTGGTCGCCCCCGAGGCCGTCCCGGAACTGGCCGGGGCCGCCGACGACGGACGCATCCGCTGGCACCAGCGCACCTACCGGCGGGGCGAAGTGGCCTCCTACCGCCTGGCCGTGGCCGCCACCGGCGATGTCGGCGTCAACGGGCAGGTCTACTGGGACGCCGAGGCCGCCGGCGTGTGGCTCAACGCCGCCGACGACCCCGAGCGCTGCACGTTCACCCTCCCGGCCGTCGTGCGCCGCGACGACCTCCAGGTGGCGGTCTCGACCAACGGCCGCTCCCCCGCCGTGGCCGCCTGGCTGCGCCGCAACCTCGAGGCGACCATCGGACCCGAGCACGCCGCCCTGCTGGCCCTCGCCGCCGAGGTGCGCGAGGACCTGCGGGCCGAGGCCGGCACCACCGAGACGCCCGACTGGGAGGACGCCCTCGACGACGACCTGCTCGACCTGCTCCGGCCCGGCGACGTCGACGGCGCCCGACTCCGCCTGCGCCGCGCCCTCGGCCTCCCCGAACTCGAGCCCGAACTCGAGCCCGAACTCGAGCCCGAACTCGAGCCCGAACTGGAACGAGCGTCCTCGTGACCGTCTTCCTCGTGGGCGCCGGCCCCGGCGACCCCGACCTGCTCACCCTCCGGGCCGCCCGGCTGCTGGCCGAAGCCGACGTGGTCGTCCACGACCGCCTGGTCGACCCCCGGGTCCTCGACCTGGTGGCCCCGTGGGCCGAGAGGATCGACGTCGGCAAGCGCCCCGGCGGACCCAGCGACGCCCAGCAGCGCATCCACTCCGTCCTCCTCGATGCCGCCGCCCGAGCCGAGGTCGTCGTCCGTCTCAAGGGAGGCGACCCCTTCGTGTTCGGACGGGGCGGCGAGGAGGCCGAGGCCCTCCGGGCCGCCGGCGTCCACGTGGAGGTGGTGCCCGGCATCTCCT
>LULR01000573.1_pt1 | contig 15235 bp, 14 predicted proteins | sample 729471 | NCBI WGS metagenome assembly LULR01 (sample SAMN03860284, study PRJNA289734) | marine metagenome | biome: seawater column; feature: ocean; material: water; isolation source: Red Sea water column Station 108 - depth 500m | place: Saudi Arabia: Red Sea | collected 2011-10-15 | depth 500 m
CGACGGTTCCGGTCGAGGGCACCGCGCCGCCGCCCGTGCCGGACGCCGTGGTCGCCCGGGTCCGTGCGTCCACCTTCCCCGTCCGTGGGCTGGATTGCCGCACCTCCCAGGTGGGCACCGCCTTCGTCGTCGACGAGGACCTGCTGATCACCGCCGCCCACGTGGCGGCGGGCATACGGTCGCCTGTGCTGGGCCCCGAGGATGCGGCACTGGCCAGTCGTGTGGTCGCGTTCGACCCGGTGGCCGACCTCGCGGTCCTGCGCGTCGAGGGCTCCCTGCCGCCGGCACTGCCCCTCGGCGAGGCGGAGGTCGGCTCGGCGGTGGCGCTGGTCGGCTACGACGGTGATGGCGTCGAGGACACCCGCCAACTGGTGCTCCGACAGGCCATCCGCGCCACGGGCAAGGACATCTACGGGGTGGCCGGCGAGGGCCGCGACGCGCTGCAACTCGACGGCGTCGTCGTCCACGGCAACTCCGGCGGGCCGATCATCGACGCCGACGGAATGGTCGTCGGGGTCGTCTTCGCGAACGCCCGGGGTGGCACGCACACCTCGTTCGCTGTGCAAGTGGGCGAGGTGCAGCGGCTCCTCGGGCAGGTTGGCACGGCGCCGCTCGAGACTGAGTGCCGCTGACCCCAAAAAGGCGTCCGGGGGGCCCGGAGGCCCCCCGTTGGCACGGATTTCGGTTGGGGGTGTGCCCTAGTCGACCTCGATGAAGATGCACTCGCCGGGGCATTCGGGGGCGATCTCCTCGCAGAGGCCATCGCCCGTGCAGAGATCCTGGTCGATCCAGACCTTCATGGTGGTGGGGGTTCCCTTCTTCGGTGGATCGGGCGTGATCGCTGGCCGCCGGCTGGCCTGGACGAGGAGTCACCGGCGCGGTGCGCGGCACCCGCCGGTGGGCGCCGTGTACGCACGGGAGTGTATCCGCGCCCCTTGGGGAAGGGAACGAACGAACAGAGGGTCCCACCGGGATCCATGAATCGGCGGCTCCCGGGGCTAGGGTCCGCGTCGTGGTCGAGGACGTGACACCGGGCGACGGAACAGGCGGCGAGGGCGAGGCCCTCCGGGTCCAGATCGCCGACCTCGAGGTCGAGTTGGACGAACTCCGTCGGCGCCTCGTCGACACCCCCCGCCGCCTCGCAGAGATGGACGTCCAAATCCGGGACGCCAAGCGTGAACTGGCCCGGGCCATGGCGAGGAACCAGAAGCTCAACACGACCCTGACGTCGGCTCGTGAACGGATCGAGGTACTCCGGGAGGAGGTGGACAAACTCTCGCAGCCACCCTCCTCCTACGGCGTGGTCGTGGGCCGCAACGACGACGGCTCTGCCGACGTCAACGCCGCTGGTCGCAAGATGCGTGTGAGCATCCACCCCGAATTCACCGAGGACCTCGAGGTCGGCATGGAGGTGGTCCTCAACGAGTCGATGAGCATCGTCCGCTCCCGCGCACCCGAGCAGGTGGGTGAGGTCGTCACCGTCAAGGAGGTCCTCCCGGAGGGCCGTCGGGCCGTCGTCGTCGGCCGCGCCGACGAGGAGCGGGTGGCCGACCTGGGCGACGAGATCCTGCGCACCGGTGTCCGCAGCGGCGACGCCGCCCTCTTCGATCCGCGGTCCGGGCTACTCCTCGAGCGCTTGCCGCGCCCCGAGGTCGAGGACCTCGTCCTCGAGGAGGTCCCCGACGTGACCTACGCCGACGTCGGTGGCCTCGACAACCAGATCGAACTCATCGTCGACGCGGTCGAGCTGCCGTTCATCCACCAGGCCCTGTTCGCCGACTACGAACTGCCGGCTCCCAAGGGCATCCTGTTGTATGGGCCGCCGGGATGCGGCAAGACCCTCATCGCCAAGGCCGTGGCCAACTCGCTGGCCACCAAGGTGGCCGAACTGTCGGGCGACCGCGCGGCCCGCAGCTACTTCCTCAACATCAAGGGCCCCGAACTGCTCAACAAGTATGTGGGGGAGACCGAACGCCAGATCCGCCTCGTGTTCCAGCGGGCCCGGGAGAAGTCCGAACAGGGCTGGCCGGTCATCGTGTTCTTCGACGAGATGGAATCGCTCTTCCGCACCCGTGGCACCGGCATCAGCTCAGACATCGAGTCCACGATCGTGCCGCAGCTGCTGGCCGAGATCGACGGCGTCGAGGCGCTCCGCAACGTCATTGTGATCGGGGCCTCCAATCGGGAGGACCTCATCGACCCGGCGATCCTGCGGCCCGGCCGCCTCGACGTGAAGATCAAGATCGAGCGACCCGACGAGACGGCCGCCGCACACATCTTCGCCCGCTACCTCACGGACCGCCTCCCGATCGACGAGGACCTGGTCGAGACGCTGGGCGGTGGTGACCGGAACAAGGCCGTCCTCGGGATGATCGACGAAGCCGTCGAGAACATGTACGGGGAGGACGACGGGAACCGGTTCCTCGAGGTCACCTACCAGCACGGCGACAAGGAAGTGCTCTATTTCCGGGACTTCGCCTCCGGCGCCATGGTCGAGAACATCGTGCGCCGCGCCAAGAAACTGGCCATCAAGCGCGAACTGGCCGGTGGCAGCCGGGGCATCCAGTCCGACGACCTCGTCCGGGCGGTGCGCCAGGAGTTCAAGGAACACGAGGACCTGCCCAACACGACCAACCCGGACGACTGGGCCAAGATCTCGGGCAAGAAGGGCGAGCGGATCGTGTACGTCCGCACCCTGCTCGCCGACGCCGACGTCGAGGGTGGCGGACGGGCCATCGAGGCCGTCGGCACCGGCCAGTACCTGTAGCCGGGGACCCGGGCCCAGGTCGGACCGCCGCTAGGGTCCCGCGCATGGCCGTCCCGAAGACCCTCGGCATCGAGACCGAGTTCGGCATCCTCCACCGGGGCACCGCTGAACCGAACCCGGTGCAGGCCTCGTCCCTGCTGATCAACGCCTACCTCAGCCGGCGATCGGCCCCGGGCGAGGGCCCGGGCGCACCCCGGGTGGGCTGGGACTTCATCGACGAGAGTCCGGCTGCCGACATCCGTGGGTTCTCGGCCTTCGACGCCATCGCCCCCGAGATCGAGACGCACCTCGTCAACGCCGTGTTGACCAACGGCGCCAGGTACTACGTCGACCATGCCCATCCCGAGTTGAGCACCCCCGAGTGCCTCGACCCCCTCGAGGTGGTCCGTTTCGACAGGGCGGCCGAGCTCATCCTCGTCGAGTCCATGGCCGCCGCCAACGAGGTCCTGCCTGAAGGCCAGGAACTGGTCGTCTACAAGAACAACTCCGACGGCAAGGGCAACTCGTACGGCTGCCACGAGAACTACCTCGTGGATCGGGCCACCCCCTTCGGGCGGATCGTCACCCACGCCACCACACACTTCGTGACCCGGCAGGTCTTCACCGGGGCCGGGAAGGTCGGCTGCGAGCAGCCCGGGCGCAGTCGCAGTGACATCGAGTTCCAGTTGACCCAGCGGGCCGACTTCTTCGAGGAGGAGGTCGGGCTCGAGACCACGCTCAAGCGGCCCATCATCAACACCCGTGACGAGCCGCACGCCGACCCGCTGCGATACCGGCGCCTCCACGTCATCGTCGGCGACGCCAACCTCTGCGAGGTCGCCACGTTCCTCAAGGTGGGCACCACCGCGATCGTCCTGGCGATGGTCGAGGACGACTTCCTGCCCAGGGAGGTCCGTTTCGCCGACCCGGTACTGGCCCTGCAGCAGGTCTCGCGCGACGTCGACCTTCGCCAGCCCCTCGAACTCGACGACGGCTCCACCGTCACCGCCCTCGACGTCCAGTGGGACCTGCTCGAGCAGGGCCGCAAGTACCTGGAACAGCGGGGCAACGACGGCCTGGGCGGAGCCGTCGCCGACCAGGTGCTTGACCGATGGGAGCAGGTTCTCACGACGCTCGAGCACGACCCCGGGTCCCTGGTCGGCGTCCTCGACTGGGTCTCGAAGCGGCACGTGATCGAGGGCTACCGCGAACGCCACGACCTGGCAGCCGACGACCTGCGGCTGGCGGCGCTGGACCTGCAGTACCACGACCTGCGACCCGACCGGTCTCTGTTCGCCCGACTGGGCGCTGAGCGCCTCGTCGAGCAGGGCGACGCCGAACACGCCATGACGAATCCCCCGGACGGTACCCGGGCCTACTTCCGCGGTCGCTGCCTCGAGCGCTGGCCGGACCGGATCGTCGCCGCCAACTGGGATTCGATGGTGTTCGACGCCGGCGAGGAGGCCCTCCGACGGGTCCCGATGATGGAACCGACCCGTGGCAGCCGCGCCCACGTGGCTACGCTCATCGATGAGAGCGAGGACGTCGCAGAACTGCTCGAACGACTCTCGGGCCGTTCGGACTGAAGCGCCGAGCAACGATCGGGAGAGGACCATGGCCGAACGGGAGCAGGTTCGTCGGGAGCGGGCCGAGCGCGAGTCCGAGGACGTCGAAGAGGCTGCCGCCCCGGCGGTCAGCGAGCGGGGCGAGCGGCTCAAGGAGGAGCTCGACGACCTCCTCGACGAGATCGACGGGGTCCTCGAGTTCCTGGGCCTGCTGGACCGCCTCGGCCTCGGCCTGCCCGAGGTGGTGAATGCCGCGCCGCCCGGAACCATCACCCACGGCACCACGGTCGTCGCCATCCGTGTGGCCGACGGCGTGGTGATGGCGGGTGACCGCCGAGCCACCCAGGGCAACCTCATCAGCCACCGCTCCATCGAGAAGGTCTTCCCGGCGGACCGGCTTTCCGGGGTCGCCATCGCTGGCGCCGCCGGCCCGGCCATGGAGATGGTTCGCCTGTTCCAGCTCCAGCTCGAGCACTACGAGAAGGTCGAGGGCGAGGCCCTGAGCCTGGAGGGCAAGGCCAACCAACTCAGCCAGATGCTGCGTGGCAACCTGGCGGCAGCCTTCCAGGGGCTCGGGGTGGTCCCGCTCTTCGCCGGCTGGGACGAGCGCCTCGGACGCGGCCGCCTCTTCCAGTACGACATCACCGGCGGCCGTTACGAGGAGCGCGACCACGCCGCCACCGGTTCCGGCAGCCTCCACGCCACGACCGTGCTGAAGCTCCGGCACCGGGACGACATGGACCGCGCGGCCGCCGTCGACGTCGCCGTGGAGGCGCTCTTCGAGGCCGCCGACGAGGACAGCGCTACCGGTGGCCCCGACCCCATCCGTGGCATCTACCCGGTGGTGGCCACCATCGGCGCCGACGGCTTCACCCGCCTCGAGGGCGACGACGTGGCTGCCCGGACCGCGGCCCTCCTCGCACGACTCGAGAGGAGGGACGGCCGATGAACATGCCCTTGTACGTGTCGCCCGAGCAGCTCATGAAGGACAGGGCGGACTACGCCCGGAAGGGGATCGCCCGGGGCCGCGCCGCCGTGGCGTGCACCTACGCAGAAGGTGTCCTGCTCTGCGCCGAGAATCCTTCCAACACGCTCCGAAAGGTCAGCGAGATCTACGACCGGATCGGCTTCATGGGGGTGGGCAAGTACAACGAGTTCGACCAGATGCGCATAGCGGGCGTTCGACACGCCGACCTGAAGGGCTACTCGTTCAGCCGTGAGGACGTCGACGCCCGCTGGCTGGCCAACCAGTACGCCCAGATCCTCGGGCAGTACTTCACCCACGAGATGAAGCCCCTCGAAGTCGAGTTGCTCGTCGCCGAGATCGGCGAGGAGGCGTCGGGCGACCGACTGTTCCACCTGCTCTACGACGGCACCGTCATGGACACCACGACGTACGTCGTCATCGGTGGTGAGGCCGACGCCATCGGTGTCCGCCTGGAGGAGGCCTGGTCCGTCGGCCTGGACCTCGGCAACGCCGTGGCCGTGGCCGTCGGCGCCCTGGCCGGCCCCGACCGCACGTTGGTGCCCGATGACATCGAGGTGGCGATCCTGGCCCGCGACGGCAGTCGGCGGGCGTTCCGACGCATCGAGGGCGGGGACCTGGGGGACCTCCTCGGGTGAGGTTCCGCAGCGCCCCGCCGCCGATCGGCCGGACGGCCTGAGGGGACCGGCGTGCAGCGGCGGATCTACGGCATCGAGAACGAGTACGGGGTCACCTGCACACTCGACGGCCAACGCCGCCTGAGTCCCGACGAGGTCGCCCGCTACCTGTTCCGGCGCGTCGTGTCCTGGGGGCGCAGCTCCAACGTCTTCCTCGTCAACGGCGCTCGCCTCTACCTCGACGTCGGCTCCCATCCCGAGTACGCCACTCCGGAGTGCGACTCGGTGTCCGAGGTGGTCGCCCACGACAAGGCGGGGGAGCGGATCCTCGAACAACTCCTCCACGGGGCCGAGGAGCGGCTCCGCGAGGAAGGCATCCGGGGCGACATCTACCTCTTCAAGAACAACACCGACTCGGCCGGGAACTCGTACGGCTGCCACGAGAACTACCTGACCACCCGGCGGGACGACCTGGCAGAGACGAACGAGGTCCTGATCCCGTTCCTCGTGAGCCGCCAGATCTATGCCGGGGCGGGCAAGGTGCTCCTGAATGCCCGCGGCGCCATCTACAGCGTCAGCCAGCGCGCCGAGCACATCTGGGAGGGCGTCTCCAGCGCCACCACGCGGTCGCGTCCGATCATCAACTCCCGCGACGAGCCCCACGCCGACGCCGAGAAGTACCGCCGGCTCCACGTCATCGTGGGCGACTCCAACATGAGCGAGTACGCCACGTTCCTCAAGGTCGGGGCCACCGGACTGATGCTGCGCATGCTGGAGGAGCCCACGGTGAATCTGCGGGACATGACCCTGGAGAACCCGATCCGGGCGATACGGGAGATCAGCCACGACATGACCTGTCGGCGAACCGTGCGCCTGGCCAACGGACGCGAGGTCACTGCGCTCGACATCCAGCGCGAGTACCTGGAGCGAGCCCAGCGCTTCGCCGAGCACAACGACCTCGACGACGAGGAGAAGAAGTCCCTGGCGATGTGGGAGCACTGCCTCGACGGGATCGAGCGCGACCCTCTCACCCTCGACCGGGAGTGCGACTGGGTCGCCAAGTACCACCTGATCGAGAACTACCGGAGCCGGCACGGCCTTTCCCTGGGCAATCCCCGGGTCGGCCTGCTGGACCTCCAGTACCACGACGTGGACCGGGACCGTGGCCTCTTCTACGCGCTCCAGCGTCGCGGCATGGTGGAACGGATCGTCGACGACGCGGCCATAGCCACTGCCGTGGACCAGGCCCCCCAGACCACACGAGCCCGCCTGCGCGGGGAGTTCATCCGGCGTGCGAAGGACCGCCGACGGGACTTCACGGTGGACTGGGTGCATCTCAAGCTCAACGACCAGGCACAGCGCACCGTCCTCTGCAAGGATCCGTTCCGCTCGTTCGACGAGCGGGTCGAGAAGTTGATCGAATCGCTCTGAGGGTGGCGCGACTGCTGCCCGGCGGACGGGCATCCGGCCACCTAGCATGGCGACCCGGTCGCAGGCGGCCCGAGGAGGTGGATCCGCGGCGGTGGAGAGCAAGCTCGGACGACTGATGAACCTGGTGGCCGCCCTCCTGGCCGCCGAGCGACCCCGCACCCGCGACGAGTTGCGGGCGGGGCTGCGCGGGTTCTACGCCGAGTCCGATGAGAGCTTCCGGCGGACCTTCGAGCGGGACAAGGACGAACTCCGGGAGATGGGCATCCCCATCGAGACCCTGGCCGTGCCCGCCACCGATCCGCCCGAGACCGGCTACCGCATCGATCCTGATCGGTACCGAGGGAGCCTGCCCGACCTCACGACCGACGAGTTGGCCGCCCTGCACCTCGCCAATCGGCTGGTCCGCCTGGGCGACGGCATCGACGAGGAGCCGTTCTGGAAGTTGGGCGGTCGGCCCGACAGCGGAGAGGTCGACCGCCTCGCCACCCTCCCCGACGATCCGGCCCTGCCGGCCCTGATGGACGCCGTCGTCGAACGTCGGATCGTCACGTTCGGCTACCGCGGGGTCACGCGGGTCGTGGAGCCGCACCGCCTGGCCCTCCGCAACGGCAACTGGCACCTGAAGGGCCACGACCGGACCCGGGGCGAGGTCCGCCAGTACCGGGTCGACCGGATCGAGACCGACGTCGATGCGGGCCCTTCCGACGGGTTCGACCGACCGCCCCGAACCGCCGACGTGGAGGACCGCCCGGCGTGGCGCTACGGGGACGACGAGCCCGTCACCGCACGACTGCTGGTCGACGCCCACCACGTCCCCTGGGTGGCCGGGCACCTCGGCGAGGAGGCGATCGTCGAGGAGCGTGCCGACGGCGCCGTCGTGGTCGAGGAGTCCGTCTGCAACCGGGCGGCGTTCCGCTCGTTCGTCCTGACCTTCCTCGAGGGTGCTGAGGTCCTCGGCCCCGACGACCTCCGTCGAGAGGTCGTGGAATGGCTGGAGGGCCTGGCGTGAGCGGCCTGACCGCCCTCGACCGGGTCCGGCGGCTGCTGGCGATCATCCCCTGGGTGGCCTCGGAGGGCGGCATGTCGCTCGACGAGTTGGCCAGCCGCTTTGACTACCCCCGTGAGACCCTGCTGGAGGACCTCTGGTCGGTGGTGCAGATGGTCGGTGTCGCCCCCTTCGGACCGGGGGACATGCTGGGCGTCCTGATCGAGGACGACTGGGTTTCGATCGACTACGACCACTGGTTCGTCCAGCCCATGACCCTCCGTCCCGACGAGGTGGTTCGGCTGCGGACGGCGGCCCAGGCGGTCGCCGGCCTCGCCGCCACCGAGGACCTCGGGCCGCTCGAGCGGGCCGCCACCAAACTGGCGGCCTTCGTGGAGCCCGAGGCGACGTCCACCGTCGACGTCCGCCTGGGCGTGGTTGACGAACAGGTCCTCGGGGCCCTCCAGGGCGCGGTGGCGGACCGCCTGCCGGTGGAGATGGACTACTACTCCTACGCCCGCGACGTGCCGACGACCCGGACGGTCGAGCCGCACCGCCTGCTCGCCGACGGTGGGCACTGGTACCTGACCGGCCACTGCCGGATGGCCGAGGCGCCTCGCGTCTTCCGGCTTGATCGCATCAGCCGCTGCGAGGTGGGCGAGGATCCGTTCCCGGCGCCCGAGCAGGCGGCCGCCGGACCCGAGGGGTTCCTCGACCATGGCGACTTCCAGGAGGTCCAGCTCCTCCTCGAGCCCGATGTGCGCTGGGTCATCTCCCAGTACCCCCACCGGGAATCGGAGGTGCTCGAGGATGGGCGCCTGCGCGTCCACCTGGCCGTGGCCTCCACCGCCTGGATGGAACGCCTCCTCCTCCGACTCGGCCTCGCTGCCACCATCGAGGAGGCGCCGGTCGGGCTGGGCGAGGACCTGCGCCGCGCCGCTGCACGACGGGTCCTCGGGCGCTACCGCCCGTGAGCCCCCGCCGCCGCGGCGGTGCGCCTGGGGAGTAGGTTCCCAGCCGTGCAGGATGACGGGGACAGCACCATCGGCGACGATCGCAACGAAGACGCCGAGTGGGCCGACCACGGCGACGATCGCAAGGAAGGCGCCGAGTGGGCCGACCACATCCTGGAGCGAGCCCGGGCCCGCAGCACCGGCCAACCGCTTCCCGAACAGGATCCCCCCTCCGCGGAGCCCGCCCCCACGGAACCGGCGGATGCCGCTGGGGAGCCGAGCACCGAGGAAACGCCAGTCGAGGCGGTCGCGGACATGCCGCCCCGCCGCCCGGTTCTGCCGACCGTCGAGGATCCCTCCCCGGGCGAGGCGTCAGCGCAGCCGGCTGAACCGGACGAGTTCGAGCCGTTCGCCGAGGCGTACGCCCGACCCGGTGCGGAGTCGCGGGCCGCCGAGGCCGCCGTCTTCGGGTCACCCGAGCCGCTTCCACCGCACCTGGCGGTTGAATCGGCGCCGCCCGACGACGACCTCAAGATCCCCGGGCGGGCCGCGGGAACGGCACGTGGCGTCCTCGAGTGGGTCGGGGTGGTCCTCGGGGCACTGGTGGTGGCACTCCTCGTGAAGCAGTTCCTGTTCGCCGCCTACTACATCCCCTCGCCCTCGATGGAGCCGACCCTCACCGACGGTGACCGGATCATCGTGAACAAGTTGAGCTACCGGCTCCACGAGGTCAACCGGGGGGACGTCGTGGTCTTCTCCCGGCCACCCAACCAGCCCGAGGGCATCAAGGACCTGATCAAGCGGGTGATAGCGCTGCCCGGCGAGACGATCGAGGTCGTGGACGGACGCGTCTACGTCGACGGAGGCCTACTGCTCGAGCCCTACCTCGCGGTCCGGGACGGAACCTCCGGCTTCCCCCTGCCCCCGGGCTGCCTCGATGCGGCCGGGTCGATCAGCCGCTGCACGGTGCCGGACGGTCATGTGTTCCTCATGGGTGACAACCGTCCCAACTCGAAGGACAGCCGGATCTTCGGCCCGGTCCCCGAGTCGGACATCGTGGGACGGGCCTTCCTCCGGGTGTGGCCCGTTGGCGACCTGGGTCGCCTCTGAGCCCAGCCAGCCTCAACCGCCCCGGGCGGCGGCCACCAGGCGGTCCACGTGGTCGCCGAACACCCCGTCGACCCCGATGTCGAGCAGGGCCGCGGCCTGGCGAACCTGCTGGGCGTCCCATCCGAGGCACTCCAGGCCGAACCGGTGGAACAGCGCACAGAGCCCACCGCTCCAATCCGACTCGGGCAGGTTGATGGCGTCGATCCCGGCCTCGGCGAGGGTGGCGGCCCGCCGCTCGGGGCCCTCTCGAATGCGCTCGAGACGCGTCGAGTCCACGAGGCGAACGGCGTCGTCGAGGTGGCGCCAGTCCGCAAGGGCCTCGATGTCCGGCGACGCCAACCAGAGCTCGGGAGATCTCCCGCCGTCGCAGGCCCCGCCCGAAGGATCCGTCGTGGTCGAGGACCGGCACCCCATCGGCGGTCAACCAGACGTCGCTCTCGAGGCCGGTGGCCCCGAGGTCCACCGCCCGCCGGAACGCCTCCAGGGTGTTCTCGGGTGCGTGGGCCCGGCCGCCCCGGTGGGCGAAGAGGAGGGGAGTGGCCCGGAGCGGCGGATGGCGGGGCATGCAGCATTGTCGTTCGGTCGTGTCGCTGGGGCCACTTTGGCCCTGCCTGGCCTTCCGGCGACAGCGGCGCCCACCGGTAGGCTCGCCGAATGGGCAACCTGGGCGGTGGTGAGATCCTCGTGCTCCTGGTGGTGGGACTCCTCGTGCTCGGGCCGGAACGCCTTCCCGAGGCCACCCGCCAGGTGGGCAAGGCACTGCGCCACATCCGTCGGGTCACGACCGGGTTCCAGGAGGAGATCCGCTCGGCCGTCGAGGACCCGGTGATCGAGGCCAAGGCCCGCCTGAGCGGCGATGCCCTCCTGCGGGAGACGGCGTCCCCGGAGGCCCCGGAGGCCCCGCAGTCCGACCCACCTCGACCGGACTCTGCAGACGATGCCTCCACCGGGGACAAGGCGGACGATGGCCGCTGAGGAAGCCACCGGGGGGCGAATGAGCCTCCTCGAGCACCTGACGGAGCTCCGACGGCGACTCCTCCATTCGATCCTCGCCGTGGTCGCGGGCGCCGTGGCCTGCTGGTTCCTCTACCCCTGGATCCTCGACCTGCTGCTCGAGCCCTACTGCGAGATCCAGGGCGACTCGGCAGCCGGCGACGTCTTCGGGGAGGGCTGCGAACTCCTCGTCACGGACCCGCTGGAGCCCTTCAGCGTGCGCCTGACCGTCGCCGGCTACGGCGGCCTGGCCCTGGCGATGCCGTTTCTCCTCTGGCACGTCTGGCGATTCGTGTCACCCGGCCTCTACCGCCGCGAGCGCCGCTGGGCCATCCCGTTCGTGGCCTGTGGTGTGCTGCTCTTCGCCGCCGGCGTGACCCGCCATCGTCGGCATCGTGGCCCTCGTGGCCCTCCTCACACCGAGCGGCGATCCGTTCACGCTGCTGATCCTGTCGGTACCGATGCTGCTCTTCTACGAACTGGCGATCCTGGTCGGCAGGCTCCGGGAGCGTCGCCGGAACCGCACCTGACATGACCGCAGCAGGGGAGTGGCCGTTCCCGCTGGATGCCTTCCAGCAGGACGCCATCGAGGCCATCGACGGCGGGCGCTCCGTACTCGTGGCCGCCCCGACGGCCAGCGGCAAGACCGTCGTCGCCGAACACGCCATCGACCGGACCCTCGCCGAGGGGCGCCGCTCCTTCTACACGACGCCCCTCAAGGCACTCTCCAACCAGAAGTTCCGCGACCTGTCCCGCCGGCTGGGTCCAGCCCGGGTGGGCCTCCTCACGGGCGACAACGTCGTCCGGGGTGACGCCCCGGTGGTCGTCATGACCACCGAGGTCCTCCGCAACATGCTCTATGCGCGGTCGCCTGCCCTCGCCGACCTGGGTTGCGTGGTCCTCGACGAGGTCCACTTCCTCGAGGACCCCTACCGCGGCCCGGTCTGGGAGGAGGTCGTCCTCGGTCTCGCCAGCGACGTGCGCCTCGTGGCCCTCTCGGCCACCGTCTCCAACGCCGGCGAACTCGGCGATTGGCTCGCCCTCCAACACGGCCCCACCGACGTGGTCGTCGAACGTCGCCGGCCCGTCCCGCTGCGCACCCGCTACCTGGTCGGCGAACGGCGTCGAGGACGCCGGCTCCATCGGCTTCCCATCCTGCTGAAGGGGCGACCAAACCGCGAGGGCAGCCGATTCGACGTCGCGTCCGGTGGCCGACGAGACCGACGCGGGCAGGGCTCGCCACGCGACGGTCACCGGGCATCGGGCCGACCCTGGCGCACCCCACGTCGCGACGAGGTCCTCCGGGAACTGCAGCACCTCGACCTGTTGCCATGCATCGACTTCGTCTTCAGCCGGGCGGGCTGCGAGGAGGCCCGTGACCGGATGGTCCGCGACGGCGTTCGGCTCACCGACGAGCGACAGGAGGCCGAGATCGCCGAGTGGGTGGACCGGCGCCTGGCCGCCCTCCCGGCGGACGACCTGGCGGTACTCGGTGTCGATCGCTGGCGGGAGGGACTGCTCCGGGGCGTGGCGGCCCATCACGCCGGGATGTTGCCCCTGTTCAAGGAGGTGAGCGAGGAACTGTTCGCCGCCGGACTGGTCGGCCTGGTCTTCGCCACCGAGACGCTCGCCGTCGGCGTCAACCTGCCGGCCCGCAGTGTCGTGATCGAGCGCCTGACCCGATTCACCGGAGAGACCCACGAGGTGCTGACCCCCGGACAGTTCACCCAGTTGACCGGCCGGGCCGGTCGGCGGGGCATGGACCGTGAGGGGACGGCCGTGGTGCTGTGGTCGCCCTTCGTCCCCTTCTCGACGGTCGCCGGCCTGGCGGGCAGCCGGGACTTCCCCCTTCGTTCCGCCTTCCGCCCGACGTACAACATGGTCGCCAACCTGATCGAGAGCCGTAACCGGGAGGAAGCCGAGGGCCTCCTGCGTCGCTCCTTCGGCCAGTTCCAACTGGATCGTCGCCTGGCGGACAGGGCCGAGCGTGGTGAGCCTGGAGGTCGCTCACCGAGCGGGGATCGACCCTGACCGGCATCTACAACGAATCCGACCTGCTGGTTGCCGAGGCCATCGCCTCGGGGGTGCTCGACGACCTCGATCCGCCCGGCCTGGCCGCCGTGGTGTCGGCCCTGACATTCCGCCGACGCGGTCCCGGTGGTGGCGAGGTCCACGTGCCCGGCGGTGTCGCCGGGCGCCGACTCGCCGACCTCGAGGCCTTGTGGGCGACGTTGGCCGCGACGGAAGAGGCCGCCGGCCTCGAGCCGCTTGCAGCTCCCGACCCCGGCTTCGCACGCGCCGTCCTGGCATGGACGGCCGGCGGTGACCTCGCCGACGTCCTTGGAGACGATTTCACGGGCGGCGAGTTCGTGCGCAACGTCCGGCTGGTGGCCCGGCCCGTGAGCATTGAGCGCCGGCGCGACTGGGGAACCCGGGGAGCCCTGCCCGAGGGCGGGGTCGTCGCCTCCTCCAACGAGGAGTTGCTGGACCTGGTCACCAGCCACCGCCGGGCGGGCACACCGATCCCACCGGTGGCCCTGACGGGCGGCGACCTGTGGCGAACCCTCGGCGGCGTGCCGGGAAGCACCCGCTGGCAGACCGACGACGCCCAGCGCCTCCCGGTGGACCTCGGCGCCGTGCTCCTCGACGGCCGCCTCCACTGGTTCTGCGCCCACCTCGTGGCGAGGCGCTCCTGGCTCCGGGGCCGGATCTGGGTGGCCGCCAACGCGGGCCACCTCGGCACCTGGAACCTGGCCCCCCGGTCCCACCCCGGTGACGGCCTCCTCGACCTCCTCGACGCCGACCTCCCGCTCGGGCAGCGGCTGGCCGCCCGGCGGCGGCTGCCGGCCGGCACGCACGTACCCCACCCCGGCATCGTCGAGCGCAGGACGGGGGCCGAGCAGGTCGAGTTCGAGCGAGTCACGCCGATCTGGCTGGACGGTCGGCGGGTGGGGGAGGCCAGACGACTCTCGGTCCGCCTCGAAGAGGACGCCCTGGTCGTGGTGATCTGAGTGCGGACGACGGATGCCGATGCCGACCCGGCGCCTCGGTACGCTCCGAAGATGAGCGAGAACAACACTGCCAAGGAACGGGCCTGCGCCATCGTCGATGACCTGGCCGACATCCTGCTGGCCGCCTCCCATGAGATCCACGCCAATCCCGAGCTGGGCTACGAGGAGCACCACGCCCACGAGGTACTCACCGGCGTTCTCGAGCATCAGGGCCTGCCCACCACCCGGGGGGCCTACGGCATGGACACCGCCTTCGAAGCCCGGGCGGGCAACGAGGGCCCGGAGCTGGCGGTCCTCTGCGAGTACGACGCGCTACCGGGGATCGGCCACGCCTGCGGGCACAACATCATCGCCGCCGCCGGCCTCGGCGCAGGACTGGCCGGTGCCGCGTTGGCCGATGAACTGGGCGGCCGGGTCCGCATACTCGGCACGCCGGCCGAGGAGGGCGGCGGCGGCAAGATCCGCATGATCCACCGTGGCGCCTTCGACGGGGTCGAGGCGGCCCTGATGGTCCATCCGGCCGGCTCGGAGGTCGAGCGCATCACCAGCCTCGCCGTCCAGCAGGTGCACGTCGCCTACCACGGCGCAGCGGCCCACGCCGCCGCCGCACCCGAGAAGGGGCGCAACGCCCTCGACGCCGCCGTCCTGGGCTATGTCAACGTTGCGGCCCTGCGTCAGCACATCGCCCCGGACGAGCGCATCCACGGCATCTTCCTCGACGGCGGGCAGAAGGCCAACATCGTCCCCGTGCGGACCGAGGCACTCTGGTATGCCCGGTCGCCGACCCGGGCACGGCTGGCGGATCTCCTCGAGAGGCTGCGAGCCTGCCTGGAGGCTGG
>LULR01000172.1_pt1 | contig 15153 bp, 17 predicted proteins | sample 729471 | NCBI WGS metagenome assembly LULR01 (sample SAMN03860284, study PRJNA289734) | marine metagenome | biome: seawater column; feature: ocean; material: water; isolation source: Red Sea water column Station 108 - depth 500m | place: Saudi Arabia: Red Sea | collected 2011-10-15 | depth 500 m
AATAAGAAAGGTTATCTTGTGATTAGAAAACCATGGCCAGGAATGCTTTTAACACTTTGGAATGATGATGAAAAATACAAAAACGTCTACTGGTCAAAGTTTAAGGATACATACTATCCAGGCGATTATGCGATTAAGGATTCTGACGGATACTTTTGGTTACTTGGTCGTGCGGATGATATCATAAAGGTTGCTGGTCATCGTATAGGGACAGCAGAACTTGAAAGTAGTTTAGTGACACATAATGATATTGCGGAGGCAGCTGTTTGTGGAATTCCAGATGAGATTAAAGGTGAAATAATTATTGCGTTTGTAGTCTTAAAAGAAAATGCCATAAAAAATGGTGATGAACTGCGCTCAGAATTAATACATATAATTAAAGAAGGTGTGGGACCAATAGCAACACCACAACAAATCTATTTTGTATCAAAATTACCAAAAACTAGAAGCGGGAAAATTATGAGGCGTCTTTTAAAGTCAATTGCAAATAATGATAAAATTGGAGATATTAGCACGCTTGAAGATGGGACTGCGGTAAAAGAAGTTCAAACAGCATTTGATGATCTGCAAAAAGCAGTTAAGAAAAATAAAAATTAAAACATTGTAATATTTGAAAATAAAAATAACGCAGTATATTCTAAGCAAATTAGTACGCAATTAGTAAAAAACTATTACAAAAGCAATTTGCCCTATTCTTAGCCTTATTCTATTTTTTTCACATTTGTCGCGTTAGGTCCTTTTTCTCCTTGACCGATCTCAAACTCTACTTTATCGCCTTCGTTGATAAATCCATCAACGTCTACTTTGTGGACAAACAAGTCGTCATTGCCTTCTCTTTGAATAAAGCCGTAGCCTTTTCTTCGGTTGAACCATTTTACGGTACCATTTTCCATTTTATTTTTGTCAGAATATCATGTATATAATTGATTATTTGTTATAAAAATAGACCTAGTTTGTGATTTCACAGTATTTGCTATTACCTTCATAGAATTTTACACCTGAAATAGGAATCTTACTTTTCAAGTTATTAAAAATCCACATTGCTATATTTTCTGATGTAGGAAAATCGAACATATTATCAAGATCTGTATGATCTAACTGCTGAATTACCTGCCAACATATTTTTTTCATTGTATCAAACTCCATTACCATATTGTCCTCATAGGTAGACCCACTTTTCAATTCGTCCGTAGCCTCAATAATTATCCTAGCCGTATGCCCATGTGGCTTCCCACATTTTGGATGACCTTTTAATGTATGAGCAAAGTCTATCTCAAACTCAACACCAACTTTTGTTTGCATGTTTTTCAGTATCATGAGGGCTTCAAATACCTAGCTAATACCCTCTTACCTAAAACCACTTTTCAAGCGTCTGACTTCTCTTTTCAATGCTACGTTTTAATCGGTTTAACGATGCCTGAACTCTTTCTTGCGAAAAGTCTCTCTCGTTTGCAAGATAGTCTATAATTCCAGAATAATCAGCATTACCAAATTCAATTTTAGCAACTTCTCCAACATTTGCATATAGAAAAATATCTCTTATCTGTTTGTACTCTATTTGTTTCAGTTGATCCTGTATCTGTGGTATATCTTCCAATTTACCATATTCTTTAATCAATTTTAACGCAGTTTTTGGACCTATTCTTTCAAAACCATCAGGATTAAAGTCAGTTCCAATAAGTATGCCTATATCGATTAGCTGATTTCTTGTAATACCAAGCACATCTAAATTTTTTTGTCCGTTAATAATTTCTGGTTCGATATCGATGTATGTATTACGGTTTGGCAGTTTTCTTCTACCTGAATTTGTAAAATTACGGATAAGTTTTTTGGCACCAAATAACACACAATCAAAATCTTGGCTTGCAACTGCATCAGCTTTCCCAATTTTGTTTAGATATGCAGCTGTAGCCTCACCATCTGCATTAGCTTGTATGTGTGGAATTCCAAACAAATCAAGAAGGTGCTTGGAGTCTTCAACCATTGTATCCTGCATTGAGGTTGTCTGCTGTGCATATTTTCTAGCAGATTCCAAATCACCTGCGGCTTTTGCTTTTTCATATTTAATCGCAGCTTCCTTTTTACCCAATTTTCGCCGTTCAATCTCAGCTGTTTTTAGTGATGGAGGTTTACCATCAAATACGTATACTGGTTTTATACCCATAGATAGAAAATTGATATTTCTGTACAATAAACCAGTTAGATGGCTAGTAATTCTCCCCCGGCTATCTGTAAGATGGAGACCTTCTGGTCCTCTGATAATAGCTAAAAACTGATAAATCGCATTGTATGCATCAATTGCTATTATTTTTGAAGAAAATGATTCAATCTGGGTTTTTTCCCGTACAAGCAGTGCTTTAATGTCTACGCCCATACTAATGCATATTTTTTCTTGTTTTTTTGTTTACTGCTTTTATCGATTTACTATATTAGGGCGTTTTACAAAATTGTTTTGTCGGGATAGCCAAGCCTGGTAAGGCGGACGCCTCGAAATCTTATACGAATTTCTTCTCTTACTGATGATAACAGCGTCTAGATTGATGGAAAAAGTTCTTTTCAAATTTGCTGGCCAATGGATTGCTGGGGACACTTATGCTGATGCCTTGCTTTCAGCCAAACAGGCTAATGAAAAAGGAATGAGATGTATCGTGAACATGCTTGGCGAATATCATACATCAAGGAATCTTATTAACAACACAGCCGAAAATTACAAAAATATCTTGTCGTCTTTTAAAAAGGAAGGAATCAAAGGCAGTATCTCTGTTAAACCCACTCAGATAGGTCTATATCTTAGTAGAAAGGCATGTAGTGAAAATTTGGAAAAGATTGTTAAACACGCATACCGCAATAATTATTTTCTCTGGATTGATATGGAATCATCTGAACATACAACGAAAACTATACAGATTTATCACAGGTTTTTTTCAAGACACGAGAGGTTAGGAATAGCTTTACAAGCTAATTTAAAGAGGACACATGATGACCTAACAGATTTACTTGCAATTGGTGCCAAGATACGACTAGTAAAAGGAGCTTATAGAGAAAAAGCCAAAATAGCCTTTAAATCAATAAAAGATGTAGACTCTAATTATTTTAAATTAATGAAGATGTTATTTAAGGAAGGCAATGAATTTGGTATAGCTACGCATGATTGTAATCTAATCAACGAAGCGAAGAAATTATCTAAAGTACATGATAAAAAATTCGAGTTTCAGTTTCTTAAAGGCGTTCGAGATGAACTGAAACCAAAATTACTAAAAGAAGGATTCAAAGTATCAGAGTACATTCCCTATGGAACAAACTGGCTACCCTATTCAATTAGGAGGTTAAAAGAAAGAAAGAGAAACATTCTGCTGTTGGGTCATTCGTTTATACGTTCACACCTAGTCTGAGTCTGTGCTCGCATGAATTGCTGCAGATAGTTTTCACCGCCTGCCCCCTTACCCGTGATTCCTGATTTTTTCCATCCTACAAAAGGTTGAATTTGCACAAGCGCTCCAGTCGTTGCACTAGAATCCCTGTTAGCGTATAACAGACCTGCTTCAATTTTGTCGAAAAATTTACTTAGTTCATTTTCATTCTCTGAAAAAATTCCAGCAGTTAGCCCAAACTCACTTTCGTTTGCTAGTTGGATGACCTTGTCAAAAGAATCATATTCATTAATACAAATCAAAGGTAAGAACAATTCATCCTTCATAAGCTCGTGGTCATGTGATAGTTGAGAAACTATAGTTGGTTGTACGTAGTAACCGTTTTGAAATTCAGGACCTTCAAGCACAGAGCCTTCAACGATGATCTCTCCGTCTCTTTTAGCAATCTCTAAAACTTTTTTGAATCTCTTGTATGCGTTTTCATGAATGAGTGGTCCCAAAAACACTTCCTTTTTCCACGGTAATCCAATTTTCAAGTTTGATGTCTTGTTTTTTAGCATCTCATTGAACTTGGCGTAGATACTTTTGTGAACGTAAACTCTAGAGCAAGCACTGCACTTTTGTCCTCCATAGCCAAATGCAGCATTTAGGACACCGTTTGCTGCTTTATCTAAATTCCCAAATTGTGTAACTATGACGGGATTTTTCCCACCCATTTCACAAACGAACGGCTTTACAGCATCTCTTATGAATTTATGATAGCATGCCATGCCAACTTCTACCGACCCAGTAAAGGCTATTCCCGAAACGTCAGAGTTCTCCATTAGCGCTTGCCCTAGGACATCACCAGGTCCTGTTACAAAATTAATTGCTCCAGCAGGGATCTTTTCATAAATTTCCTCAACAAACTTGAATGACGAAATTGGTGTATAATAAGAAGGCTTGAGAACTGTAGTGTTTCCTGTGATAAGTGCAGCTGTTGTCATACCTATTGCAATTGCTGAAGGAAAGTTGAATGGAGATATTATTCCCCAAACACCATATGGTTTGAGTGTTACTTTTGTTTTTTCATCAGGGTTTGGATGAGCAGTTTCTTTTTCAAACCCTTTGTTAAGTTCTAGTTGATAAGCGTAAAATCGCATAAAGTCAATTGCCTCATCTACATCTCCAATTGCTTCATACCTGTTTTTCCCATTTTCAATGGACATCAACGCAGCAAGATAGAATTTTTTAGACGAAAATGAATCAGCACACTCCTTGAAAACTTTAGCTCTACTTTGATACTGGGTTGATCTCCATTCTTCAAATGCTACCTTTGATGCATCTACTGCCTGTTTTGTTTCTACTTTACTGCAATTGGAAATCCTGCCAAGAATAATGTTAGTGTCAGCCGGCGATTTAACTTCATACTTTTCTGAGAGATGAATCTTTTTGCCATTAATGATGATGGGATAATCTTTACCTAGATCGTTTTTTACTTCGCTTAATGCTGTGTCAAATTTTTGATGAAACTCATCGGTGGTATTTTCTTTTACAGCTGTTCCCCAACTGTATTCATTCTTGAACATAGACAGATTTACTAAACGGCTTATTTTAGTTGTCATGAATCAAAAATCATCTTCATTTAAGGGAAGATTTGGTATTCACCCTTTAACCTAGAGCAGAGATTGTCTCGCCCACAATCCTAGATGCTAGGTGAGACGTTCTATCTTTTATATCGTACGGAGGACACACTTCCATCAAATCCATTGCTACTATACCGTTTTCAACTATTTTCTTAAGAATGTACGTTGCCTCTACACTTCTTAATCCTAGTGGAACAGGAACTGAAACACCCGGTGCATAAGCAGGATCAATGCAATCCATATCAAAAGAAATGTAAGTATGTTCACCTAATACACTTAGAATATATTCTGAAACTTTCTTTACACCTTTTTCCATAATCTCAAACGGAGTAATTACTTTGATATTGTGTTTGTTCAAATTTTCAATTTCTTCTTTTTCGGGCGTCCTTATACCTATTTGAATGGATGAGATTGAGTCAATATGCGGTAAAATGTCGGTAAAAACAGAACCATAATAATTCCTACGAGTAGAAACAAAGTCGGGATGGGCATCAAAGTAAACCATGCTAATCGGTCCTACTTTTTTTGAGATAGACTCTATCACCTTTACAGTTATGGAGTGGTCACCACCTATTAGAATTGGAATTTTACTGGATGACAATATCTTGTCGTAGACAGAACCAATTTCTTTTTTGTCTATATCACCATAGTCATAGATTCTGGCTGATATGTCGTTGTAAGGCAGTCCCAGAGACTTTTTTTTGCTTCGTTTGTACGAGTCCCTAATGTTTGAAATTTGCCTTATACGTTGCGGTGCTTTGTTTGTTCCTTTTCGTAAGGCATGAGATTTAGATTCATCAGGAACCCCCAATACAATTACCTCAGCTTCTTCAAAACTAGTACAGTTTGTCCAGCATATAGACTCCATTATAATACCATCCCCTCACCCCTAGTTTTATCTGAAAAATCTTCTTCGTCTTCATCGTCATCATATTCTTCATCATCAACTTCATCATCAACTTCATCGGGTGGTTCTAGAGGTTTTTTTTCGTCAGGGATTACATCCGGAATAATATCCGGTAACGGTTGTAGATCTTCAATATTTCCAACTTCCATTAAGGTTGTAGTTGATCTTACGTGTTCAAGCATTCTTATATGATCAGAAATTGTTTTTCTAATTTTATCTTGATTATCTGTTTCAATTACAGACACAATATCATATGGACCAAATGTTCCGTGTGATTCCTTTACCGTATCCAATTGATTAAGTTCCTTTATCAGACTAGATTCTGAACCTAAATCACAGTTTATCAGGACGAACGCTCTCTGCATTTGCTATCATTATCACTCTGATGGCAAACCATAAAAAACAATCTAAATATTAACTCGTAGAACAAACAGATTCCACTTTCGAGTGCTTATATCTCAAGTATATTCCTTAACTTTTAATTAAATAACTGTATACTCTATATGATTGCCTGAAATTCATTTTGTGGAGACAGCATCTTTTTCGGATTTTGTAAGATATGTTTGTGCATTCCGAGAATACCCTCTGAGAGTTTATTCTTCCAAATTGAATGGAAAGCTTGTTTTTTCAAGTAGGCGAATCCTTTCAAATTCGTTATTCTCTTTTTATGTTCCTGCACCTAAAACTGGAAAATACATCTCTTACTATGAAGAGAAAGGCAAAGAGCGTTTTTCAATAATAAATTCAACTAAGGCTTATGCCAAATACGCCCCCATAATCAATCTCGTGTCTATTCCTTCAAATTTTACTATAAATCCAAAACGGATCAAAGACAAATTCATACCAATTGAGGTTGCGGACTTGGATAGCCTTGCAAGGTTAACCTATGATCCTGAATTGCCTGATGAGCCTGATGTGACTCTTTTTCTTTTTCCACATAAAAAAAAGTGGGTGATTGGATATATCACTTCAATTGATTTTGATGATGTAGTGTATTTTTTCAATTACGTTAAGCTTGATAAAGAACCAACAAAACCGTTTTTGCGGTATTCGCTACAAAATGATAAAGATTCAATTTTCACTGATTCTTTTCGGCATGATTATCGATACCTACCAGTAATAAAATTAAAAAGATACCACAAAATTTTTGGGCTCAGTTAGCTTTGAAATCATTTCCTTTAATTCGATTACATTTCAACCTGTTTCAGAAAAACCCGATCTAGGTTTCTGCCCAACCAAAGCAGGCACTCTCCCGGCGCATAACATAAAAATGGACAATAACATTAATCCAGATATGGCAGATATAGATGCAACAAAAAATGTTTATTTGTTTACACATGGTCGTCAAGATCTTATAGAAAAGTCAACAAACGCATTAGTTTCTAATGGCTTTTCAAAAGACAAAGTCATAATGGCTGATCCAAAAAAGGCAGGTAATGTTGATGAATATATGGCAATGTTGTGGATGCCACCAAACCCAGATCATATTAAAATTCAGAAAATAACAAAAGTTGAACCAGCAGAACCAACAGGAATGATTGGAGTTTGGGCAGGTGTTTCGAAAGAAGATATTTTTGAAATTAAAATTTAAAAAATAATTAATCGTTCTTATCTGTTTTATCGGAATCTTTGGGTTCATCCCGTGTATCAAAAGAGCTTCCAGGTCCTACCATGTCTTCTGGTTTGACATTTTGATCCCACGTGCCTCTAATTCCTTTCACCATAGCTACAATCCCACAGGCAATTAATAGAATAACAAATGAAAAAAAGATCATTTTATCATAAAAAGCAATTTCACAATTAATTCTAGTTGGCGGGGCATTTTCATGATATTCATAACAGTCAACAAATTCAGCCTGCAGAGTTATTTCATCAAACTCTGAACCTAAAATAGACAAAACTATAATTCCTGCAAATATCAAACCCGCGCCGATGATAATAAAGCGAATATCGCTCACATACTAACAAATCATCCTGAATATTTTAGGCTATTCTACTCTAACATATTTAAAATTGTAATTTAACATTAAACTATGGTATTTGGATGGGGAAATAAAAAACAACAACAGCGTGAAGATGATACCAGACCAGAGATAAAACAAATCACTATTACAAATGTATCTGATGTTATCAAGGAAATACGTTTAATTAGATTAAAAACAATATTGGCTGAAGTTAAGGCATTTAGAAATAGAATCAATTCAAATTGTAAAACAATTCTTAGTATTGCTACCGAGCTTGAACATGATAATCTGAAGATGGATGATATGGATCCACATTTAATGGGAATGGTAAAACGTGGAAAAAATGAAGTGATGACAGTTATAAAAAAAGAAACCGCAGTTACACTTCCAGAAATAAATTCATTTGAAGATGTGAAAACCTTTAGTATAACATCCTCCAGAATTCTGAAGAAAATTGGTGATGTTTTAGGTAGACAATCACGTGTTATTCATATTTTTGCAAAAAAATATGCTATAAAACTGAAGAATGATCTTAAAGTAATAACAGACGAAAATGGGGAAATTAACACGCTAATTAAGAATTTTTCTGAATTGGAAAACAAAGTGGAGCAGGTTTTTGAAAACTTGGATCAATACAACCAATCACAAAAATTAATAATAACTTTACGTGAACGTCAAAAACAATTTGAAAAAACTGTTCAAGATATTTATAATGTGATTAAGGATGACATTGAAGATATTAAAAACCTAAAAAATAGTAATGAATATTCGGAGTTTTTAGAAATAAAGGAAAAAATTAATTCATTACTTTCTTTAAAAAATAAAATTAAAAATGAGGTGGATATACAATTTTCTAAAATTTCAAGACCATTGAACAAATATGTTTATGTAACATCTATGGATAAACCACAAAAAAAATTACTAATGGGCTTGATTGAAAATCCATATGAGGTAATAACTGTCAGTAATAAGCCTAATTTGATACAAATATTAGAATCTGTACGTAAGGCTGTACAGTCTAATTCTATATCTGTTAAAGATATTACCAAATCAGTATCTCAGATCGATGAGTTACTAGCTAAATTTGACACCATCATTAAGGAAATTTCAAACTTTGAGAAGACTAAAAATGATTTGGAGAACAAGTTGTCTATCTTTAGCATTGAAAAATTAACACATGCTGAAAATATTCTTACACAGCATCAGAGCGAAAAATCTGATATTGAAGCAAAAATAAAGACACTTGAAAATGAAATTACTGACTTGATAGAGTCACTACCCAAACATATCAAATCCATTCAGTCTAAATTGAATGATATTTCTGCAGTGCAATATTCGATAAAACCGGAGTGAAATAATGCTAATTAAAAGTAAAAAGTTTGAACGCAGAATATCACTAAATCGAAAGACAAGAGATGGCATATTATCTTTTTGTAAAATGAATCATCCAAATGAAGGAATACTAATTTTACGTGGAAAATCAAAACATGGTAATGTGTTCATAGACAGTTTGGTAATACCACCCTTTTCTGAAACTGGTGCTGATTTTGCTGGTTTTCCACATAACCCATTACCATTAGATCCTAGCTATGTTGGAATTGTCCATTCACATCCTGTAGGTTCTGCTGAACCATCTCTTACAGATTTAAACAATTTCTTTGGGTTGGTATCAATAATTGTAAAATCACCATATGATAATGATGATATTTTTGCATGGGATAGTGATGGAAACAAAATTCCGCTTGACATTGTTTAGCTAAATGCCATAAAGTATTATGATGCACAAATTTCATGACCTATACAACTAAGATTTGTTTCACTAATAATAGCGCCCTCAAGGTTTGCTCCAGTTAGATCTGCCATATGAAAGTTAGCTCCTGTCAGAGTTGCACCTGCTAGGTTAGCATCAACAAGTTTAACCCCGGTTAGGTCAGAATCTGTGAGGTTAGCACCCATTAGTTTTGCATTTGAAAGGTCAGCACCAGCAAATATTGTTCTACTAAGATTACTATCAACAAGTCGAATTTTTGAAAGGTTCTTAAAAGAAAGATCCACATCATTCCAATGTGCATTATTAGCTTTAGCTCTTTCAAGTTTAACCCCAGTTAGGTCAGCACCTTTGAGTATTGTTTCAGAAATGTCCACACCAATAAGGTTGATGTTGGTAAGATTAGCATTAGTAAGATTGGCACCTTTGAGTTTAGTTTTTTCTAGAACGTTAATTCCATCAATAATTCCAAAAATATTAGCTGTAGAAAGGTCTGCACCAGATAAATTTGAGTCAGTGAGATCAGCCCCCGTAAGAATTGTATTTACAAGTTGATTGCTAGAAAGGTCTGTACCTGCAAGGTTGGCATTACTGAGATTAGCATCTGTAAGTATATTTTCCGTAAGATCTTTCGCAGAAAGATCAACCCCTGATAAATTTGCGCTGGTAAAGTTAGCGCTAGCAATATTCGTGGAAGTAAAGTTACTTTCTTTAAAATTTGAATAGCTTAAATCAATATGTTCAAAATTTAGCCCACTTAAATCATATCTTGGTAAGTTTATTATTGGCATATCAAAGCGATTAATATTCCAAGATATCTCCTGGTTAAGAACAAGTGCTGTTTCAGGATATGCACAATTAATGTAACCAGAGTTTTTCATGATTGGTACTAATTCTGGTTTGCAAACAATTTTTTTATGCGTAGAACCAGCTTGATATTGTTTTAATGGAGCAATCGGCTCCTTTGGATAAATCTTATAGATGCTTCCACCTGCACTTCCACCAGCAATGGAAACAACATACATTGCATCGTGACGGAATTCAATATCAGTCACTGTTTTAAACCCTTTGCCAAAAAGAATTTTTTCTACTTTATCATTTAGTTTGTCTAAAACAAGATCAGATAATCTTTGATCAGAAAAAACAAATTCTGTTCTGTCAGAATTTAACTGAAATTTGTAAATTCTTCCGTGATGATAATCTCCAACGAATAACGAGTCTGAGTATTTTCCAAAACTAATCAAGTTTGGAAATGCTATGGCGGTTGGTCCTACTGGTTCGTACCATGAAAATTCAGGGTCGCTATAAACAAAATTTTCAAATGTGGGTGGTATTGTTTGAGAAACTGGAGGATCAGGATTCTTCCTATCAATAGGACCCATAACATTTTTCCATCCACTATTGAATTTTGGGTTTACAAGGTTTATTTCATCAAAATGATCTTTACCATTTTCAGTATCCCACAAATATCCCGTAACAGGATCAACACCCAATCCAAAACTATTTCTTATTCCCATCGCAAATAACTCAACGCTGTTATTATCATCTGCATATATCTTGAAAATACTGCTAGTTTCGTAGATCGGTTCACTGGAACATTTATCATTTACAAAATGTATTATGTAACAAGGATTTTCTGCTCTGTTTTCAAAAACACCTGACTGGTTTTGGTCACCTATCGCAAAATAAATTTCGTTGTTTTGACCTTTGGTCATTACTCCACCATGGTGATCGTCTCGTTGTTGTGCTATCAGTTCTTTTATTAGAATGGGGTTTGTTAGCTTAGATCCATCCCAATCATATTGATAAACTCTGTTTTTTGCGTCAGGTCCAGGATCATTTGCATCAGAACCAGATTCAGATTCTGTATAATACAAAAAAACACGATCAGATAGAGCAGCAATTCCTAGTAAACCTGAATAAAAATTGGATCTAACTGGTACATCCAAAACAGGTTCAGTATACATTATTCCATTGTTCATTATTCTAATCACTTTTCCAGTATTTTTTTCAAGAATTAGTATATCATCTCCAACAAAATCCATAGTAGTTGGATAATGTAATCCACCAACAAATGTTTCAACTAGATAATCATCATCAAAAATGATTGGTTCACCGTAAACTTCTGAATGTGAGAAAAAAGCAATAATCATAGTGGTAAAAAGAAAAATTATAATGTGTTTCAATACATTCATCAATAAATAGAATTATCGTGTTATTATTTTTATAGAATGATTTGTAAAAAATGGAAAAATTCTAACAAAACTTTATAAGGTTTCTTGGCTAAAAAATTTTAATTTGATTAATTACAAGATGTATTTGATATTTTTGTTTGCATCATTGGGTGTAAGTATTGGGTTGCAGCTTGTTTTACCATTTCCATATGGTCTTGGTGCTGCATTGGCAATTTTTATTATTTTCCCACTGCTTTTGAGAAAGAGGTATATGGCAAGAATGAGAGGTTCTGGTTTTGGACTTGGCGGAGGAGGGTTATTTGGTCAAGGTCAAAACTCTGGCGTAAAATATGTATGCCTTACATGCAATCATAGATTCAAAGGTGGTTCATGTCCACGATGTGGTTCTAAGATGAAGCGTGCAGATTTTTAGTAATAGTGATTAAATGCAAGAACTTGCACTGGATGAAATTAGAAAAAAAGTAATCTATCAGAATACTGTTGATATATGGATTGCAGTGTGCCAAGAGCAGGGAACTGAATGGCATGATACTGAAAAATATAAAAAATTCATTGAATATCTACTAAGCTGTAACCTACAAATGAAAAAATTTCCTCTCTGTATTAAGGAATCTGGTGGTGATTATCAACGTGGGCAAGATAAGACAACTTTTGGTGAGAATCTTTCAGAATCAAATGATGAAAATAGTGCGGCTTATACCATAAAACTAAATGATAATGCTATAAACATTATCAGAAATTTTGAACCCTAACTATTTTTAAAAATAATCATATAATTTGATAAATCCTATTTTTTTAGTTTCGGGTTTATGATAGTATCTAATGCATTACCAATGAACACGAATGCAAGACCAGTGATAGCAATCATTAGACCAGGTGGAACTATCCACCACCATAATCCCCTAGCTGCAGCACCAAATGTATTTGCATCATGTAATATTTGTCCCCATGTAGGGAAAGTTGGATCACCTAGACCCAGAAAACTGAGACCGGCCTCAGTTGTAATTGCTGCAGGTACAGAGATCGCAATACTTGCAAAAGTGTAAGGTAATAATTGAGGTATTATATGTTTGAAGATTATTCTAGAGTTTTTTTGTCCCATAATTTTTGATGCTTCAACATACTGCTTTGTTTTTATTTGAAGTGCCATACTTCGAGAAACTTTAGCAATACCAACCCAGCTAAAGATCATCAGAAACCCAATAATCAAAAATATACTATTACTAATAGTTACGGCAAGTATGATCAAAAAAGGAAGTGCTGGAAGTGCATAAATAACATCATTAAATCTCATCATACCCTCATCAGTTTTTTTTCCTTTGAAACCCGCATAAACTCCATAAATTAGTCCCATCATGACGGAGCCAACAGCTACTGCTATACCAATAAACAGTGCAAGTGGGGTTCCCCACAAGAGTCCAACCATAATATCTCTTCGCAGTTCATCTGTCCCCATAATTCCGAATACTTTCCCGCCAAGAATGAGCTTAGAATTAATGATCTCAGCATGCTCGTTAATACCGTAAAGATTTATCAAAAATAAATAATTTCCTTTAAGTATTTTTTCTTTATCACCTGCAAAAATTAAATCCTCATTTGGTATGTCGCTCATATAGAATTCCATCTCTGCAGACTGTATTTGGATATTTTTTCTAATAATTTCATCAGTTGAAAAAATTCTTTCACTATGCACAATTTTTGTCTCTGAATTTGGTAACGAAGTAGACAAAAGAAGTAATTTAGTCTGATCAGGTCGAATAACATGAATTTGCAGCAATGGAGAACCAGAATATTCAGCAGTAAACTCGTAGATGAAGCCATTTGGAAAATCATCAGACAAAAATTCTACTTCAAATTGATGAGATATAACTGATATTTTACCTTCCTTAGATATTGTTGCGGGATTTTCTATTATAACATGTTCAGGTATTTTTTCAGTTACAAAATAGTTTACCCATATTGGCATTGATGTTTTTGGATATGAAATCCAGTTACTTGGATTGTTCCATTGTTTAAATGTGTCAATGGGAACTGTCACCGCAGCTATTAATGATATCATTACTAATGCTAACAAAATTCCAATACCAGCAAGAGCCATTTTATTTTTAGTAAACTCCTTGATTAGATCCGAGGATAGTATGTCAGTCATTCTGTTTTCACTCTTGGGTCAAAGTAGCCATAAAGTAAATCTGCAACAAAGATACTGATCAAAAACAATACTGTAAGCACGTACGTTGCACCAATAATTACTGGTAAATCCATTACAGTGATAGCTTCAAAATAAAGTCGTCCCATACCAGGCCAATCAAATACAGCCTCTGTAATTATAGCACCACCGAGTGAACCAGATAAACTTAATGCAAGAATAGTTATAATTGGAGGCGCCGCATTTTTTAAAGCATGTTTATAAATAATCTTTTTTTTATCTATACCAATAGTTTTTTTTGCAGTGATAAAATCTTCCTGCATTGTTCCAACCATAAAATTTCGTACTAGATACGCCCATGAACCAAACCCAATCAATACGATTGTAATTAGTGGTAAAGTCATATGATATAGTAATGCACCGATGTAACCTGGATCTGTTGATAGTAAAGTAGGTGTTGCTCTTGCAGGGAAAATCTGATATGTAAATGAAAATAAAAAAATCATTAACATTCCAATCCACCATACCGGAAAGCTACTACTTATGACTGCAAACATTGACGTGATTCGATCTGTCACAGAGCCAACTTTGCTTCCTGAAAGAGCACCCAAAAATATTCCAATTATAGATATGATTATTGTAGCTGTAGTGAAAAGCAGGACAGTTCTTGGGATCTTTTCTAAAAGTATGTCGCTAACATTTGAAGAACCAGAATCACTTGTAAGAAAAGTAGCATGTCCAAAATCAAGAATTAATAGTTTATACATAGTAAATCCCATTCTTTGTGGTGAATACCATGGAGTGTCAAGTCCAAGCGATTTAGTCCGTTGATCTATTTGTTCCTGAACATATTTTTCAAATTCTTCTACGCTAGTAAAGCTATCAGCAATTGCTGTGTTTTCAGTGATTTCGGTTCTTACCTGGTATACTATTCCCTGTTTTAAAATAATATCCATATTAGATCCCACAAGTGCTATGGTCAGTAGTAATGTTACTAGCAAAACACCAAACATAGTTAGAGCTCTTGTAGCTACGTATCTTTTTAGACCCAATATTTCAACTTAGAAAAGTTAGCATATAACTTATTTCTAAAAATTAATTCTAAACCTTCTTTAGGTTGTTTTATAGAACATTTTTGTTATTGGATTTAGAAAAATTTCGTGATGATGTTTACAAG
>LULR01000866.1_pt1 | contig 14782 bp, 12 predicted proteins | sample 729471 | NCBI WGS metagenome assembly LULR01 (sample SAMN03860284, study PRJNA289734) | marine metagenome | biome: seawater column; feature: ocean; material: water; isolation source: Red Sea water column Station 108 - depth 500m | place: Saudi Arabia: Red Sea | collected 2011-10-15 | depth 500 m
GGTCTCGGTGTCGCCTTCGTTGAAAGCAATGATTCCCAGGTTGACCATGGGCCCTGCCTTTTCCGGGTAGTCGCTGGCCAATTGCTCGAATCGGGACCGGGCTTCGGCAACATCTCCCGCTCCATAGCTTTTACTGCTTCGCTGAATGACGCCTCAAGAACCGCCTGCTCGGCTTGTTCGTCTGACTCCGGCTGCGGCGGGGCGGTCACACATCCAGACAGCACGGATATCACGACAAGACAGAATCCGAAGGTCTTAATCGAGCTCATAGACAACCCCCGAGGTTACTTCTTCTTTCCGGTAGCGCCCTGGCAACAGCACTTTCAACGCCTCGTAACTGCGCCTGACCCACTCATCAAAAATGCCCTCCCGGGCCCGCCGGATATTCTGCTCGTGAATACCAATGGCGTTGTCTTCGAATGGATAGGCCTGCTCTTCCAGCAACAGCTCGTACTGGGCCAGTTCAAGCTCGCTCAATCCGGTAGGCCGCTCAGAATCCATCAGATCTGCGCCGAGGCGTCCATAGATATGGGCAATCTGATAGCCCGCCTCGGTCGAGAACGAGGAGAGTCCGTAACTGGCGGTTTTCTGATAGGCATTCACCGCCCTCTCCAGCGCATCGGTTTTCGCAGTCATGCTCTCGTTCAGAGGGAGCGTCAGGCGAATGCTGTCATACCGGGCAAGTGCCTCCCGGGCAAGGGTCGCCGAGGCTGACGCCGCAAGGTAACGCATGCGATCGTCCGCCGCCTCAGGGGCGTCGTCCACCGTTTCCATCTGCTTGCGCAGCCAATAATCCCGTCTCTCTGTGTCCCCCTCTTCCTGATAGAGCTCGGACAGTCGATTGGCCGCTTCCATATAGACATCCGCCGGCTCTGGATGGCTGTTGGCATAGTCGCGCCAGGTGTCGATCGCCTTTTCCCGGTTGCCCGCCTGATCGTAGAGTTCTGCGGCAATCAGCAGATTTTCCCGACGCTCTTCGGGCGTTGTCGCCAGGGCTACCATTTGCTGAAGTTCGTCTGCGGCTCGCTCCCACTGCTCCGTTTCGCGATAGGCCAGCGCCAGTTTTGCCGGGACCGTATCAATCAGTTCGTGATCCGGGAAAGACCTCCGGAAACTGGTCAGCACACTGATAGCCTGATCCCACAGATTGGCGGTGATCAGAAGTGAGGCAGCATCGTATTCCGCATTTGCCCTCAAAACGGACTCGGGGACGGCACTACCGACTCGCAGGAATTCGCTGACTGCCGCCTCCACATTGCCGGCATCTGCCAGCTGCTCGGCCTGCCGATAGACTGCTGCGGCGAGATTCTCGCGCACACTACCTCTGCGTTCATCGTTTTCAGCCATGGTGGCGAGGGCATCACGATAGGCCTGCTCCGCCTCCGCGTATCGCGCCAGTTCAGACAGACTGTGGCCAGACAGTAACAGGGCTTCGGTGGTCAGGTCAGACGGAGGTGCCGGCTGCCAGGTAACAAGACGGGCTGCCATGTTGACCGTCTCTTCCCAGTTGTTCTGATCAAACTCCCGTTGCAGCGCAATGTAATACACGGCCGGAGCCCGGGGATCATCCGGGAACGCGTTGGCAAATCGCAGCCGATTCAATTGCTGCAACTCCTGATAGGCCCTCTGGTCCGATACGGGCTGGTTGTCCCATGTCTTTGCGTACTCCCGGAAGGCGAGCACAGAGGCATAGCCTGCTTCAGCGGCGCGCTCGGGCACCCTGTCCCCGGGGTAGTCATAAGCAACCCGCTCAAACGCTGCGATGGCTGCCGGCCAGTCTTCCAGTTCCAGATAGGTCTCTCCGAGGAGGAAAAGGCGCTCAGGTGTCCGGGGGTGATCGGGGAATGTGGCTGCAAATTCTGCGTAATAACGGGCGGCATTGCGGTAGTGACCATCCGCCTGCTGATCATCTGTGGCCTCCCCTGCCAGCAGATACTGACGGTCTGCCAACTCTGGCAAGAGCTGTTCCAGTTGCTGTTCGATGAAGGCGATCGCATCGGGGTCTGCTGACTGCCAGTAATCACTGTAGATACCGTAAAGGCTGACAAAGCCGGCCTTTCTGTCAGGAATAGTCCGGGTGAAGCCGGCAAGCTCCAGGGTATCGATGATCCGTATGTGGTAGCGCGGCGCCCAGGGGCTTGCCGGATGGTCTTCTATATAAGCTTCATAGACATCGATCGCGTCAGTGTACTGCTCCCTTTCCAGCAGGAGCTCACTGTAGCGGTCGTAGACCAGAATTTCGTAGGGACGCCCACCAGTCTGGCGAAACAGCGCCTGAAGGGTTTCCGCTCCGTCCAGGTATGACAGTGACAGACCCACTACCCTGAACAGATCCTCGATCAGGGTCTGGCTCCGCTGGTCCACATCTCCAACCGGTTGCCCATCGGGCATCACCAGATCGAGTACTTCAACGTAGCTGAACAGGGCCTCCTGATATTGCGCTTGCTTGAACAGGCTCCAGCCTTTCATGTAATGCGCGTTCACAAGGAACGAGGCATCGGCCATGCGTTCCTGGCTGGCAAGGGTAACCTCGTCGAAGGCCTGCTCAGCATCCTGGTACCGGCCATCGATGAACAGCAGATCGCCCCGACGGAACTGGGCTTCAATCCAGTATTCCGAGGCCCTGGCAAGCTGATAGTAGATCTGGTCATTGCCCTCGCGTTCTGGATATTCAGACAAAAGACGCTGATAGGCATCAATCGCACCGGAGAGCTCATCGACGGCTGTATCCGCCATTTTCCGCTCCGCTCGCTGTAACTCCAGATCGGCCAATCGATGCCGTATCGTGACCTGTTTACGGGGATCGTCCACGAGTGGCAACAGCGCGTTGTAGCTTTTCATCACCGTCTCGATGGAGACATCGCTCGCTTGTTCACTGTCAGCGTCTGCACCTTCAGTGGATTGCCGAACGTCGGTTGCCGGCAGCGCTGCCAGGGTGCCCTCACGCACCCGGGGCATTTCCTCGTCGCCGACGGGCATTATCGACTGCCACATCTGGCAGCCACTGACCAAGACAAGGGCGCCGGCAATAACAAGCCCTCTAACGATGTTTCCAGGCGCCCAGTTATTCATCTGCAACACCTGCACTCTGCGATGCACGGAACAGCTGATCCGCCAGCCTCGCCTGGGCATGGCGGGAGGCCACCAGATACCCGTTCAGTTCTTCCTGCTGGGCTGCAAGCATGTTGTCTACCTGGCGCACGAGAGCTCGCCGGGCATTCCCCAGTGCATCGGCTACCTCTGCCCCAAGGTTCGCGAGTTCCCGCTCACTGGCAGCGATACGTCGAGCCAGTTCGGCATGGCGGCTGTCATCGGCCATCAGAGCTTCAACCCGCTGCCGTTGGACCTGGAAGCGTTCCATTTCACTGTCCAGCTCACGCAACTGCTTTTGCGCCGCCCAACGGTTCACCCCGTAATCATCAGCAATCCACCAGTCGAAGTAGGCACGCATCCTCTGATAGGTCGCGCGCTGGCTGTCGGTGGTCGCGTCGTCAGGCAAGCCCGCCAGGGTTTCTTCAACCTCATCGAGCTTGTCCCTCAGTGCTTTCTGTTTTGTGGTCATGAAGAAACCGGCGTCTTCCTCGGACACCGCAGCAGATATCTTGTCTCTGAACGCCTGATGTAGCTTTTGCCACTGGTCAGCTTGCTGGTTTTCCAGCTCCCGACGGGTCTGGGCAATGCGAACCTGACGTTGCTGTTCGCGGGTCTGAAGCATGACTCGGAAGGATTCAAACCGGGACTGCCGTTCAGCAATGAAGGACTGCATCCGGTAGAGTTCGTTCAGTTCGGCGAGGGCCTGCTGGAACGTCTCCGATGCCAGCACTTCCGCCATGCCGAAATCGGTCGGCTCCACACGCAGTCGCCCGTAGGAATCCGTAAGAATCCCGTCGCTATCACGGCTGAAATCCAGCTGCGCCATCAGGCTCTCTTCACTGAGTCTATCCCGGATTCCGTCGAGCTCCTCGATCCGGGCCTGGTAATGATCGGCTGCCTTTTGAAAAGCGGGCAATGCACTCTTCGGCCGGTTCATCTGCTCTAGAACGTAGGCCCTGGCAAACGGCACCTGTTGGCGCCAGGGGAGAAACATCGGCAAATACCCCGTCCAGGGGTATGTTCCCAAGAACCTCCAGGGCCATGTCGAACCGATTGTCCCTGAGATACAGCCTGGCCAGTGACAAGCGGGCCCGGCCCAATAGTCCCTCGCGCTCGTCCTCTGGTTCGGCAACATCGATAGACTGTTCGATGATGGCAATGAGTTTCTGCAGTTCCGACTCGGCCGCGACTGCTTCTCCCGCAGCCAGAGCCGAAACCGCCGAATTGTAGCGGAGGTAAAGGGACCAGGTATCAGTGTCTTCCAGTTGCGCGCGAAGCGACGCAAGTCCCGATTCCTCTCCGAACTTCGAAGACATCATGGCCAGCCGGGCTTGCAGATAAATCCACTCGCGGAACAGGTCATGGTTGGCCTCAGCCAGAGTGTCGCCATCCACGCGACCCAGATTCTCGCTGGCCAGCTGGTAATCACCTTCCAGGTAGAAAACCTTGCCCAGGTAGAACCAGGCCTGATTGCGAACATCGGGCGAGAGCGTGCTGCCCGAACCTTCATCGCCCAGCAGCTCCGTGAACAAACGGCTGGCCTCACGAGTCATTCCCCAGGAGAGCATCAGCCCGCCCTCTACCAGAGCCGGGTGGTCACCGTGACCCTCAATGCCACCCTGTTCCCGGGCAACCGCCAGCTGAGTCAGTGCCTCGAAGGCGTTGCCCTGATGGTATTCATAGAGTGCCCAACCGTAACGAAGGTCCTTCGCACGCTCTGGTTGAACATCTTCGGCCTGAGCCGGAGAAACCATCGTCAGCCAGAGCAAAGCACCGGTGAAAAAAACCGGAAGCGCTCGAAACGACGTGATCACGATCAATCCCACGACGCGATTTACTCCCACTCCACGATGGATACGGAAGGCTGATAGTTGGAAGAGCGATCCTCAACGCGGATCTCCAGAGCGGCCGTACCGGTGCCCTTTTCAAATTCCAGGGACGCGGCCTGCTTGTAGGGACGCTCATCCGGACCGATTCCCTCGATGAACGCCGTCATCTGGTGAACTCCGGTTTTCAGGTTACCCACGTACAGCCGCTGCATGCCGCCGCGTTCAAGAGCCGTGACCTGGCGCTGCGTGTAGAGATGAGAGGCTACGATCTCGTCATTGACCTTCAGCTTCACTGCATCGAGCTTCAGGAACTTTCCGGCATCCACGCTGAGAAACACCGCAACCTGGGGGTTGGCCGGAAACAACAGATCCTCTTCAAGGATGAACAAGTCCCGGTTCAGCCGGATCACCTTCTTTTTCAACGCCTCCACCTGTTCGGCGACGGCCGTATCATCGTCATCTGCTCCGGTATCTGTCTGGGCGAACACGGGCCCTGTCAGTGCAAGTGTCAGTGCTGCCAAAAGAGCCGGAAATCGATGGTTCAAGCAAGTGGCCATGGTCGTTCTTCCTGCATGCTCAGTATTCAAGAATCAACGACGCCCGGGTGACCAGCGCGTCGAAGGAATAAAGGGGTTCTTCTCCGGGGAGATAGTCGCCGGGTGCGGTTACATCCCGGAAGTTGTCATAATCAAAATTCAGCCAGTCCAGCAGAAGGCTGAACTGCAGGCGATCAATGCCGGGAAGCGACGTCTGCTTCCATTCATAGACGGCGCCCGCTGCCAGGGTTGTCCCCGAGAGAGAGCTGAGCTCCTTGTCCCGTGCAAGATGAGTCTGGGAGTTCTCGAACGGAAAAAGATCGCTGTAAAAATCCGCCTCATTTTGGCTGTAAAAGCGGATTGAGCCCTCAAGGGTCCAGTGCTGGTTCAATCCGTGAACGTATCCGAGTTCGACAGTATGGGCATTGATGCCCCAGGTATCGGAAAAATAGCGGTATTCCCCTCGGATCGAGGCCCGGTACGGTAGATAGTACAACGCTCGCAAAGCCACGGAAGTACTGGTTCGGGTTTCCGGATAACGCTCCGGCTGGTAGAGGAACGCAGTGGAATCGTTGGGATCAATGTAGCGATTCTGACGATAGGGGTTCTGCAGAAAGCCCTCATCCGTGACCACTTCAAGATCGACACCTACCAGGCTATTGCGAGTAACAACCTGGCTAAGGCCCAGCTGATAGTTGCGACGATCGGCCTCTTCGCTGAAGGAATCGTTGCCAACCCGGCCCACTTCGTCCCAGCCACTGGCATAGCCCATGGTAACCGTGGACATGCCCCCGAAGAATTCCTGGCTCACCGAGAAATAGACGGTATTGGCTTCGTAATCGTTTTCCGTGCTGTTGGTAAAGCCCAGACTCAGAATGGATTTATCGTGCAGATAATCGACGCCAAAGGTGTATTCGTTGCGCTCTTCCTCATAAGGGCTGGCCGTTGCCAGAACGTCTACCGAGGCCGCTGAAACGGAATCGACATAGTACTGGCCTGACAGGGAAACCTGGGAACCGATACCCTTTCGAACCAACACCGATGGGCCATCGATGACCATGCCCCCGCCGTCATAGCGGTGATACAGAACGTCAACGTTGTCGACAGGAAGGGTGGCTGCAATCGCAGAATGCCCAAACAGTGCCAGTGCAAGCAGGAGGCACCCTGACCGCACCAACTGTCTTCTGTCAGTTGCAGCCACAACCACCTCCCGAACCGCCTTCAGCCCCCCGGGCAGATTCCCGAGCCTGATAGACGTGGTGCATGTAGGAATCCGCTTTGCCATGACGACTCAGGCTCATGACCGGGTCCGCCAGATTATCCCGCTCGTAAGGTTTCACCCATGGCTTGACTGAGCTGCATCCGGAAACCGCGAACGTGGCGGCCAGAAGAGCGGAGACAGTGAAGATCGACAAACTACGCATAAACGTCCCGTCCGAAAATTACTCGCGCACCAGTTCGCGAATCTGCTGTTCGTACTCGTCTTCGTAACCCGGCTGGTATCCGTAATGGAGATACCGCGCATTACCATCACGATCAATCATCACCGTGGTCGGCATGGCCTGCACATGTGCCTCCTCCCGATTCTCATCCACATTCACTGCCAGAATCGTGAAGCCAAGATCCTTGTACTGGCTATACAACTCATCCATCAGTGGCATCTCCTGGCGACAGGGCCCACACCAGGAAGCCCAGAAGTTCAGCATCACCACTTCCCCACGGTGATCTTCCAGCCTCAGGTTCTCTCCGGAACGGCTTTCAAGAGTGAAATCCGGAGCCGGAACATTGATTGCCTCGGCGCCCGCCAACGGGCTCAGGCAGGCCAGAATGCCTGCGACTGCGAGTGATTGAATGGATGCTTTCATAACCATTGCTCCTGTATTCAGAAAAAGACGGACAGGCCAGTGCTGACCTCGGTGTTCATGGAGGTTTTCTCGGCCCCCAGAACGTCGATTCGGTAGTAGTGCTGTCGCACGCCAATGTGAACGGCAACGCTGTCCGTCAACAGCACCTGGTAGCCCGCACCGGCGTTCAGGGTAAAGCGGGTATCACCGGCAAAATCGGTGGCTCCTGCCCCTGCAATCAGATAGAAATTGGTGTTGAACGCGTAGTTTTCGGTGAGGAAGGCCTCCCCCGGCAGCACGTTGTAGCCCAGATTGATGTTGTAATAGCTGTAATCCCGCTCACTATCGGTGAGCACTTCAACGTTACCCGCCAACTTTTCGAAACTGGTTTCTCCGCCCTCCGCGAAGCCGATTCCGGCCTCGAAGAAGAAAGACTCACTGAGGTGATAGGTGAGCTTGCCACCATAGAGCAGTGACGACTCGAAGTCCTCGATGTTCAGGACACCCACAAACGCGCCGATTTCAAAGTTCTCGGTGTCGATCATTGCCTCGGTAACCGGTACCGGGGTTACGTCAGGCTCGATCAGCGGCCGATCATCCTGGGCCTGGGCAACACCCGCTACACATAGCCCTGCCGCGAGGCACGCTGGTTTCAGAAAAAGATGCTTAGTCCGATTTTCCATTCTGTCGCTTCTTCGTTGGTGGACCGGGTAGTGAACACTTTGTAGTCCTTCACTTCGGCACGGATGAAATATCGATCGGTGATGTAGGCCCGGATGCCAAGGCCGGCATGGCCGATAGCGTTGTCCCGCTCTTCCGGCTCAGCCAGGGTGGCCTTGGGATCCACCCAGATATGCCCGACCCCGAGGGTAAAGAAGGGGGATACCCGCCAGTGTGGAAATGGCTGATGCACCAGATTGGCATCGACCTTCCGAATCTCCGACGCACTGCCCAGAATCTGGGCGGCCCACAGCTCGGCAGACAGGTTCCGAGTCATCCAGAAACCAACGTAACCGGCGGTGACGGCGGCACCATCAAATTCGCCCATCATTAAACCGGCCTCGAACCTCCGATCACTGAAAGAATCAAAATCCGGGACCTGAAGATCCACCCGGTTACCCGTGGCGTCCACGGTCTGGGCGATATCGGCAACAGCTACCCAGCCTTCCCGACCCCGGGAGTCAGTAACCTTTAGCCAGCTTGTTTTGCGCTGAAGAATGGTCAGCCACTCCCCTTGCTCGCTGGTGTGAAAAACCGGATAGCCAGTTGCCGGGCCGGTTCGCCATTCAATGTAAGGTTCGGTCACCTGCACTTGCGCGACGTCCTCGTCACCCTGACCCCACAGCCAACCAGCCCAGCTCTGGGCCGGAAAAAACAACAGAAACACGAGAATGGCAATGGGCATGGCGCGAGTGTCAGTCCTTGGATCAGTCTTCCGGGGCATCGAACGGGTTGTTGAAATACTGGCCGCCAACATCCAGCCATTCCGCGATCAGTCTGAGCTCCGACGGTGTCAGGAAATCGCGGTGCGTTCCCCCCTCGGCAAACACATCAAAGAAATTACTGGCACGGGCGCCGTTGACAGACATTGAAGCCTGCACAGGCACTGTCACGAAGATGGGTTGCTCATTGCCATTGGCATCCAGAATGGGGTTGCCCTCTTCGTCCCTCAAAACCTCTCCCGAGTCCACGAGTACGTCGATCAGGGCTCCGTTAACAAGTTCTTGCCTGTTGTCCGGAAAAAGCAATTCACGGTATGCGTTGAAGTGCAGCGGTTCATCGGGTGACGGGCCATCGCCCAGGTCCAGCTGTCCAGCCGGCACCTGCTGAGCGTCGGCCGCATCGGTGTCGGTATGGCAACTGGTGCAAGTCGTAACGAGTACCTCCATTGTCTCCGGATCAATTATCTCCCGGTTCAGGCTCCAGAGCGGATGAATATGCTGCTCGTAGTTGATGACAATCCGACAATTCGGCGCCCAGTCGCTGGCGCAAACGCCAGATATAGGTTGTGGAGTCTGCAGCTCGCCATAGGCATAGGAAAAGCTGTCAGGCTTTGGATCCACCGCATCACCGGACCACTCATCGGCATAGATCACATCCGGCGTCGGTCGGCGAATATCGTTGATGCGAGCAAACACCTCGGCCATGGTTTCACCCATATCGGCGAACAGGCCCGGGTCGGTATTCGGAAACGGAATACCGGTGGTTGCTGCCCCACCCCATACGGGATCAGGTCCGGCATCCGGCCTGCCATGGGGCGTAGGACTGTTCGGGTTGTGGCAGCCTGCGCACTCGAGGGTTTCACCGGGACGCACCGTCAGCCAGTTCTGGTGCCGCGCACCGATTCGCTGGCCTTGCTCATCCAGCACACTGATGGCGAACGCGACATTGGCCGGCACTGCCACCTTCACGGAGCCGTCCGGCTCGATCGGCACGTAACCCAGGATTTCCCGCATCAATTGAGCGCGGCTCCGGCCAAACGCGCTGTTATCAAAATCCCGGACGTTTTCATCGGGGATGGCGACGGGTTTTTCCAGACGCAAAAATCTGGCGGGACGATCTTCGGGCGGTGTCTGCAGCGGATCGGCCATAACATCGATGCCTGCAGGAGTGGTATCGACACCATCGATATCATACACACTGCGGATGTGCAGAACGCCGTAACCGGCATCCTTCAGCGCGCCTTCTGGACCAGCAAACTGCGATTCAGGAATGAAGCCTTCCAGGGGCCGTTCTTTCATCAGGACCGCTTCATCAAACTGGACACCTTCCACCGGTGGAACCACCGGCCGCTGCGTTTCGCTGTTGATATCAAGAAGCCAGAGACCGTAGACGGGCTCTGCGGGCAGATACGCTTCCGACTCCAGGCGATCATCCGTGCAATTCACAATCCGGTCGGTTGCTACCTCCCGCAAACGGCAGGGAGTCCAGCTCACAAGATAACGGTTGGTCCCGTCCAGCAAGGGAGAAACCGATGCGTAGCTGCCCTTCAACGATAGCTGCCCGTCCAGACCCACTCCGGGAACCAGAGGTTGTTGACCCGTGCCCTCGGTTCCGTCGATGCGGAGATTGGCCTCGACAAACTGCTCGACGTCTACCTCCGCCAGCACAGAGGCGTAATCATCACTCTCAAAGGGACGCAACTGAACCAGCAGATTGCCGCTGTCCGACTTCCGAGGCTGGAGATACTGAATGCCGTTCGCCTCAGGCACGGAATCGTGGGAATGACGACCGTAGAGATATCTCAACCCGGTGCCATCGGGATTAACGCGATAGAGGTTTACACCGTTGTTTCGGGTCTGGCCGGCATTGTCCCAGCGACTGAACACAATGGTGCCGTCGTCAGCCACCATGGGATCGAGGTCGTGACTCTGGTTAAACGTAATCTGTTCGATGTTCTCGCCATCATCGTCCATCACATGCAGGACAAACGCAGGGCTGTCGCCCTCTTCGTCCAGGCCGGAGTATTGAGGCTTGCCTTCATCGAGCAATACCGCCTTGGAGATCCGCTGACGGGTAGAGGAGAAAACGATTCTGCCATCGGGCAGATAGGCGGGAGCAACATCCTGGCCTGCGCGTGCGGTAACGTCCGAGCCAATGATCCGACGCAGGGTGTCTGCACTAACGTCGTATTCCCAGATATTCCAGGTTGGCTGATCCTCGTCATCGGCGTCCTCGATTTCAGGAGCGCGCATGGCGAACAGCAATCTGGCGCCATCATGGGAGACATGGAGATCTTTAACGTCGTAACGCAACTGGCCGTTGTCATCGAGAAATTCCGGCCCGGCGAACGCTCTGGAAGCGATATCCCGTGTTTCAGCATCGGCCGTCGCACTGGCCTTCAGTAGCAGCCTGGCACCGGGACGGAAGGCCGTTGGGTCTGCGAGGTTGTCCTCCACCAGGGCGCCGGTGTTCTCATCAAAAAGCAGAGGTCGCTCGACATACGCCACCGGGTTCTCGACAACAACCGGATCCGCCTGCTGGCTGTCGCTGCTCGAAAGGCAGCCAGAAAGCGCAGTAAACGAGCCAAGCGCGATAGCCAGACGAGCACTGCGACAGATGTTCAGATTGGGTGACTTAATTTCCAACGTGACAAACCCTGTTTCGGATGACATTCCATGACATAAATTAAGTCGGTTCCGATGGCAGGCTCCAAGGGTTTTACGTAACGCAATGTAATAACGTGGCCTACGACTCAAAACGAAGGATATAGCAAGCCGTAAACTTTTAACAATTGTCAAAAAGCATTAATGTGCAGATGCTAATGAAAACCGAGGGAAAGGACATGACCGCCCGGAACAGGATCAGAAGCCGTCTCAGTAAGGCTTGCAGTACCGCAGTTCTCGTCGCACTGGTGTCTGGACAGGCAAGCCTTGCTCAGGCCGGCCCCAGAGAACAGGCCAAGCGAATTCACGACCGGATTGCCGGCGTGCCACCTTCCGAAAGCGTCCTGAATTCCATGGCAAGCCTTATTCCTTCCAATCCAGAGGGTGCAGCGTTCATAGCCATGGATGATCCCGCTTTTTACAACGTGACTCTCAAGAATTTTGCTGCACCTTGGACCAATGAGGCCATGTCAAAGTTCGTTCCGTTGAACGACTATATTGCGACTGTAATCGGTTTAGTGAGGGAAAACGAAGACTTCCGAAAAATCCTCTACGATGATGTGCTCTACGTGGGCAATTCATCAGAGTTAGCCGTCCCACCCTATTCGGTTAATAACAACAACCACTATGTTTGGCTTGAGGAGAGAGCAGTTGACCTTAGCGATCCAGACAATCTGGTCCGGGTAAACCAGTCGACCTACACAGGCCTCAGCCCGGGCGTTCTTCAGCGCCGGTACCAACCGTGCCATGTTCCGTTTCACATTGATCAACCACATGTGCAACGACCTTGAGCAGGTAGCGGACGTTACTCTGCCGCCAGATCGCATTCGCCAGGACGTGTCCCGCAGCCCGGGAGGGGACAGCCGGGTATTCCTGAACAACTGCGTTGGCTGCCACAGCGGCATGGACCCGATGGCCCAGGCGTTTGCCTATTACGATTACGAATACGACGCCAATGCTGATCCTGATGGCGAGCTGGGCCGCTTGGTCTACAACGCCATGGGCGAAACGGATCCTGAAACCGGCTCCCGGGTTCAGGCCAAGTACCACATCAATTCTGCAACTTTCGAGCAGGGCTATGTGACGCCCGACGACAGCTGGGATAACTACTGGCGCCAGGGCGCCAATCGCCGACTGGGATGGGATCCCTCATTGCCGGGTTCGGGCAGCGGTGCCAAGAGCCTGGGCAGGGAGTTCGCCCATTCAGACGCCTTTGCAGAGTGCCAGGTCAAGAAGGTGTTCGAGAATGTCTGTCTCCGACCGCCGTCAGACAGCGCGGACCGTTCACAGGTAAGCAGTATGGTTGCCAGCTTCGCAAGCCAAGGATACGACCTGAAGCAGGTATTCGCAGAATCCGCTGTGTATTGCATGGGGGAGTGAGGACGCTATGAACACATTTAAAGGAATTTCCATGAGCTCCCTCAAATCGGTCTTTACTATCACTGGCCTGGCGCTTCTGCTTGCAGCCTGTGGTGGCGAATCCACGGAACAGTTGCCGAATACCTCCCAGAATTCCGGTACGGTTACCTACAACGGGCCTGCTCCTGCGACGGATGATGTAGCCAACTTCAAACGCACCGTCTGGGACAACCTGGTTACCCAGGACAAATGCGGCGCGTGCCATGGCTCCAGTGGTCAGGCACCTACGTTCGTCAACGAGCAGGACGTCAACCTTGCCTATGCCCAGGCAAACTCCATTGTCAATCTTTCAGATCCATCCCAGTCCACAATGGTGACCAAGGTAGCCGGTGGCCATAATTGCTGGCTGCAGAGCACTTCGGCGTGTGTGGACATTCTTACCACCTATATTTCCAACTGGGCCGGCGGCTCTGAAGGTTCTGCAAAAACTGTCGAACTCCGCGCTCCGGCCCTCAAAGAGCCGGGTGCCACGGTTGCCCTGCCCAGCGACCCTGGCCTGTTCTCCACCACCGTATACCCAGTACTCACACAGTATTGCAGTGACTGCCACGGGGACGGAGGTCAGACCCCCTACGTGGCCAGCGCCGATGTCACCACCGCCTACGATCAGGCGAAAAGCCGCATTGATCCGATGAACCCGGGCGCATCCCGCCTGGTTGAGCGCCTTCGCTATGACTTCCATAACTGCTGGGACGACAACTGTGAAGCTTCCGCCGATTTGATGGAGCTGAAGATTCTTGAAATGGTCCAGGACCTGAGCGCCCAGCCCGTGGACCCGGCGATGGTAGCGAGCAAGGCACTCAACCTCGAGGCAGACGGCCTGCTTGCCAACTCCGGAGGCCGCTTTGAAGACAACGTGATTGCCCTCTACGAATTCAAGTTTGGCGAAGGCCAAACACTGTCTCTTATACACCGTAAGCTTCACACTTTGCTGACCGCCTCCGGTGAATACAGCATCGAGGCCTGGGTCGCCCCGGGAAATATTACCCAGGAAGATGCCCGCATCGTGACCTACTCGGGTTCATCCACCACGCGAAACGTCACCCTGAGCCAGTCGCTCCAGCGTTACGAGGTACTGCACCGCAGCACCACCAGTGACGAAAATACGCCTTTCGCGACTCAGGACGCCGACATGCTTCTGCAGGCAACCCTGCAGCACGTTGTGGTGAACTACACCCCGGCGACCGGGCGTCAGATCTTCGTGAATGGCGTTCCAACCGGCGATGTTGATCCGGACGACGGTGGACTGTTGACAGAATGGGACGACAGCTTCGCCCTGGTGCTGGGCAACGAAACGGACGGCAATTCGCCCTGGCAGGGCGCGATCCGGATGGTTGCCATCCATAATCGTGCGCTGACACCGGAGCAGGTCCAGGCCAACTTCGAAGTCGGTGTAGGCCAGAAGTTCTACCTATTGTTCGGCGTCTCTCACCTGATCGACGTGCCCGAGAGTTTCATTGTGTTCGAAGTCAGCCAGTTCGACAGTTACGCGTACCGGTTCACCAGTCCTTTCTTCATCAGCCTGGATGACACCGCCGAACCGTCAAACATCGCGCTGCGAGGCATGCGACTGGGCATCAATGGCAAAGAAGCGACGGTGGGACAGGCCTGGGCCAACCTGGACGTTGTCCTGGATGCTGACAGTTACGAGCCCGGGACCGGGCAACCGCTCTCTTCTTTAGGCACCATCATTGCGCTGGAAAACGGGCCCGGAAATGACGAGTTTTTCCTGACCTTCGACCAACTGGGAAGTAACAGCTTTGCCCGGTCAGAGCCGTCCCTGCCTCCGCAGCCGGAGCCTGCAGATCTGGAACCATCATCAGAGATCGGCTTGAAGACCTTTGACGAGATCAACGAGTCCATGTCGCGAATGACCGGTGTTCCCACGACCAATCAGGCCGTATTCAACACGTACACCACCGTAAAGCAGCAATTGCCCACGGTGGAGACTATCC
>LULR01000452.1_pt1 | contig 14756 bp, 13 predicted proteins | sample 729471 | NCBI WGS metagenome assembly LULR01 (sample SAMN03860284, study PRJNA289734) | marine metagenome | biome: seawater column; feature: ocean; material: water; isolation source: Red Sea water column Station 108 - depth 500m | place: Saudi Arabia: Red Sea | collected 2011-10-15 | depth 500 m
GTCAGCGGACTGATTGCCGACTCCCGGCTGTTGAGAAGTTTCCGCAATACCAGCGACCAGTGGCGGGAAGGCGTGTTCGTGTTCCCGTTGCCGGAGAAGGCCAGTGTTTACGGTTTGACCATGAAAGTGGGGGAGCGGACCATCGAGGGCAAGGTGCAGCCGAAGGAAACGGCGCGCCGGACCTATGAGAAGGCAAAACAGGCCGGGCAGCATGCGGCGAATGTGGAGCAGCAGCGTCCGGACCTGTTTACCGCCCGGGTAGCCAATATCCCGCCGGGGGAGACGGTATCGGTGGAGCTGAAATACCAGCAGCCGGTGCAGTATCAGGCCGGGGTGTTCGAGCTCACTGTTCCAACCACGCTGACGCCGCGCTACATGCCGGGAGCGCCAGTCCGCTCTGCGCCGGACCAGTGGCAAGGCGGGTGGGCGCTGCCCACGACCGAGGGGCCGGATGCCAGTGCGATCAGCCCGTTTACCGTTAACCCGACCGATGTGGCGACAGACAGCCATCGTGCCTCCATTGAACTGGTGATTGATTCCGGGCTGCCGCTGGAGAGCGTTTCCAGTCCGTCGCACCGGCTAGCTAGCCGTCAGGATGGCCAGACCTTCAGTGTTAGTCCATCAGTCCTGGCAGGGGGAGGACTATTTGATGGCCATGCTGGTGCCGGGTGATAACGGTTCAATGGTGCTGCCGCGGGATCTGGTGTTTGTAATCGACACTTCCGGTTCCATGGCGGGGGAATCGATCCGACAGGCTCGAAGTGCGCTTCAGGCGGGGCTGGACACACTGACACCACGGGACCGGTTCAACGTGATCCAGTTCAACAGCCAGACGCACTCCCTGTTCATGCAGCCGGAAGTGGCCACCGGCAATAATCTTGCCCGAGCCCGTCAGTACGTGGATCGCCTTCGGGCTGATGGCGGAACGGAAATGGCGTCGGCCCTGTCCAGGGCGCTGGACAGTGGGGTGGAAACTGAAGCGGGAGCACGCGTGCGCCAGGTGATTTTCATCACCGATGGCGCAGTGGGCAATGAGGCTGCGCTGTTTCGGCAGATTCGCGATCAGCTGGGCAGCCAGCGGCTGTTTACCGTGGCTATTGGCTCTGCGCCCAACCGGCATTTCATGCGTGAGGCCGCCCGCTGGGGCCGGGGGACCTATACAGCGATCCAGTCGCCTTCCGATGTAGACGGACCTCTGCAGGCCCTGTTTTCAGCCATGGAGTCGCCGGTTCTGACGGATATCCGGGTCAATTGGCCTGGCCAGGAAACCGGCAGGGAGGCCTTCCCGGCACGCCCGGGGGATCTGTTCCAGGGCGAACCCCTGATTCATGTGGTCCGGGGCGTCCCGGCCATGGGGGAATTGAAGGTGTCGGGGCGCCTGCCAGGTGGCCAGGACTGGAACAGGACACTGGATCTGCAACAGGCTGCCTCCGCAACCGGGCTTCATCGGCATTGGGCCAGAGAGAAGATCGACAGTCTGGAGGATGAGGCGAAGGTGGCGGGCCGGGAGCCAAACAGGGCCGGCATTACCGGGCTGGCGGTCAAGCACGGACTGATGTCTGCCTACACCAGTTTTGTCGCCGTGGATTCCACACCGGCCCGCAGCACGGAAACGCCGATGGTCTCGGATAATCTGCCCACCCTCCTGCCAGCAGGTAGCCAGGCCGGCATGCTGCGCTACCCGCAGACGGCAACGTCGGCGCCGTTGCTGATTGCGCTTGGTGTGGTCGGTCTGATGTTTTCTCTGGCGCTCGTGCTGCTGCAGAGGAGGGCATTCGCATGACCAGGCTCCTGCTCCTGTTGTTGACCAGCTCTGCTACCTTGTTGGTATTCGGGTTATGGATTCCGCTCAAGGCGGTTATCGCCCAGGAATTGCTCGAGATGGCCTGGGCGGAAAGCCAGGCCCGGCAAACGGAATTACGTCCGTGGCCCTGGGCAGACACCTGGCCGGTGGGTCGACTGGCTATTCCGGAGCTGAACGATTCTATGATTGTGCTGGCCGATACCCATGGCGAAAGCCTCGCCTTCGGGCCAGGTCGGTTGACCGGCGGAGACAATACCGGCGGAGCCGTGATCATTGCCGGGCACCGGGATACCCATTTTCGGAGTCTGAAAGCGCTGGAAACCGGCAATGAGGTCCGTCTGCAGGCCCTGGATGGTCGTTGGCAAAGCTACCTGGTGGAAGGGGCCCGGGTGGTCGACAGCCGTTCAGAGCTTATCGATACCCAAAGTTTGCCGGAGGGGACGCTTCTACTGGTGACCTGTTACCCGTTTGACAGTGTGGATACCGGGGGGCCACTGCGGTACGTCGTCAGGGCCTCGGCAAGGGGTAAACAAACGGAACAAATTGACACTGTTGCCGGAATATAGAGTTGGCGTACACTTGTGCGCCAAAATTGTGCTGCAGAGTTTGGTTGCATGGGTATTATCAGAAAACTGTTGGCTTGGCTGAGCGTGCCGATCATCTGCCTGTTCGCGCTGGTGTTCTACGCGGCAAGGCCCTTCAATCCGGATAACAACCGTTACCTCGCGCGAGTTGTAGCTCGTTTCGGGCGGGCAGTCCTGGGTATGGAGCGGCCTTTGGAAGGCTGGGAAAATATGCCGCAGGACCGGCCCACCGTTGTTATTGCCAACCACCAGCACAATGACGATCTTTTTGTTTTGGGCGACCTGTTGCCGCCGCGCACCGTCACGGTTGGTAAATCGTCATTGGTCTGGGTGCCTTTCTTTGGCCAGGTGTTCTGGCTCGGCGGCAACGTTATCCTCAATCGCGGGCGCTCCCACAAGGCCATTGCGGTTATGAAGGCCACCAGCAGTGCCATTGCCCGGGACCGGAAAAGTCTCTGGGTTTTCCCCGAAGGCACTCGCAGCAGAGGCCGGGGACTGCAGAAATTCAAGAAAGGCGCGTTTCACGCAGCGGTAGCATCGGGCGCGCCCATTACCATGGTTTGTGTTCAGGAGTACGCCGATGAGGCCGTCGGTTGGACTGGCCGCCGTGAATCGGTGTCTATTCGGGTACTGCCGCCCATCGAAACTGAAGGCCTTACGGCTGACGATATTCCGGAGCTGATCGAACGTTGCCACCGAAAAATGTCAGAGACGATTGCCACACTGTAATTGTCGGATCTGGAAGTGCTTGAAGCACCATGGGAAACAGGGCAGTCTTGCGGGACTGATCGTTTCGTTCAACGACCCTCAGGGAGAGGCAAGAGATGAATCTGATTCTGTTTCTGATTATTGGCGGTGTGGCCGGTTGGTTAGCTGGTCTGATCATGAAAGGCCGTGGCTTCGGCGTTCTGGCCAACATCGGTATTGGTATTGTTGGCTCGTTTGTCGGCGGTTTTGTTTTCCGTCTTCTGGGTCTGGCTGCCCAGGGTGCTGTCGGTGAGCTGGTAACGGCGACGGTCGGCGCAGTGTTACTTCTCGCTATTGTTAGTGCAATCAAGAAGGCCTGAGCATGATCGTACCCGTAACCGGAGTGTTTGCCGCCGTTATCGGCATTCTTTTGCTGGTGTTGTCGGCCCAGGTCGTCAGGTTTCGTCTGAAGTACAAGAAGGGCCTGGGCATAACCGATGACCGGGATTTCGAGGCGGCGGTAAGGGCCCACGCCAATCTGGTGGAGTATGCGCCGGTTGGTCTGATCATGCTTGCCATCGCAGAACTCAATGGCGTTGCCAGCGGACTGATTTACTGGACCGGCATGGCTCTGGTGGTTGGCCGTATTCTTCATGCCTTCGGCATGATCAACGGGCGGGGCGGCACCCATTGGGCTCGGATGATCGGCATACTGCTGACCTGGTTGTCGATTCTGGTGGCTGCTTTGTTGCTGCTGTGGAATGTCTGGCAGGTCTATGGCTGAGCAGGGCTAGGATAAGTCAAAGAAGTGAACAAAGAGGGGGCCTGGCCCCCTTTTTACTGCAAACTGGTTTCCATAATGCCAGTTCAGAGTGCTCGGGCCACATCCATGGTCAGGTATTCGAGTTCCACGCGGCGATTGGCTGCCCGGTCCTCCGGCGTTGCCAGAGGGCGGGCTGAGCCCCAGTGACTCATGAAAATCCGGGATTCGGCCACACCTTCCTGCATCAGAAACCGGGCGACCGCATTGGCGCGCAGTCGTGAAAGAAACCGGTTGTAGTCTTCCGAACCGAAGTTGTCGGAGTGGCCGTGAATTCTGACTGAGATGGCAGGATGGTTCCTGAGATAGCTTGCGTGCTGTCGCAGGAAAGCAAGGTCGTCGCTGCCCAGGGCGTGTTTGTTGAAGCCGTAATGGAACTTCATGCGGTGCGGGCGCCTGGTTCCGGCTTCGAAGTTGGCCGTGGTAAAGCCGGCAGCTATCGCGGCATTGGCAATCAGCTCCGGGTTATCCAATACGAGTACGGTCATCTGAAAAATCCTTGGTTCGGTGTCCGGTTTTTCTTGTTATTCCTGATCACTATTGGCTGGAGCAGGAACAACGGCAATTGGCGAAAGGTCGATATGTGGCCCGGTCCACTCTCTCGATGAAACCGATTGAATGTCATTTGTGTGACATCCCAATGACAGCCGGGCCAGTGCCATGGGCTTTGCCGACTCTGTGGGGTGTGCCACATTTCCGGGATTGACCCGGTACGACCTTCGCGCTGGATTCCATTTGAGCGCGAAAAGAAGGCCGGGCTGTGGTAAAAAGCAGAGTTTCAGGGACAGATTGTGATGAATTGTGACCGCCCATGCTGATTATCCCCGCTGAAAACGCCATCAACTGGAAGCGCCCGCCGTGGGTGACCCTTGGCCTGATCATGGCCTGCCTGCTGGTTTTCCTGTTCTACCAGGGCGGTGACAGCCGCAAACTCGAACAGGCCGTTGAACAATACCTGTCCGCCGATCTTCACGAGCTGGAGGCACCTGCGTACGAGGACTACCTGCAGCGGCAAATCCAGTTCCAGGGCGAGGAGAGCCGGGTCTACGAGCTCCAGCAGTTCCAGCAACTCCGGGAAGAGAACGAAAATTTCTGGCTGGCCATCAACCTGATGATGGATCGGGAGTTCTACCAGTACCTGCTGCAGAATCGCGATGTCATCTGGGCGCCGGCGGAGCGGGCGCACTGGCAGGAACAACGCAGCATCATCGAGCAGGACTACCTCCAGAAACTCAGTGCCAACCAGCTTGGTCTGGTGCCGGCGGATCTGTCGCTGTACACCCTGATTACCTACCAGTTTCTGCACGGCGGCTGGGGCCATATCATTGGTAACCTGATCTTCCTGTTCCTGCTCGGTTTTACCGTCGAGAAGGCGCTGGGGCCCGGTCGGTACCTGATTGCCTATCTGGTGTGCGGCGCCCTCTCCGGTCTGATGTTTACTGCATTCTCGGCGGGCAGCTACGTGCCATTGGTGGGCGCGTCCGGTTCGATCTCTGGCCTCATGGGTATGTATGTGGCCATCTACGGGCTGCAGAAAATCCGTTTCTTCTATTTTCTGGGTGTCTATTTCAATTACTTCCGGGCCCCCGCCATCGCCCTGCTGCCCGTATGGGTGGGCAAGGAAATCTACGATTACTGGTACGCGGGTGCCACCGGTATCGCCTACATGGCACATGCCGGCGGCCGAGGAAGAGCAGGACGCCCGGTTCACCAGTGGTTACGCCCAGGCCATGGCCAGCCTGGGCCGGATGGAGTTCGATCTGGCGAGACGGCAGTTCGAGGCCCTGCACGAGCATTACCCGGAACGCCATATTCTGCTGGAACATCTTTACCACTTGGCCAAGCTTCGGCCGGATCTGCCAGAGTACCGGGATCGGGCCAAAGAGCTTATGAACGATGCTCTCAGCCGCCGACAGCCGGAGCAGATGCTTGCTATCTGGCAGGAATACCTGGGCAAGGGGGAGAGCTATCAGCCGTTAGCGGCGGAGGACCATAACCGGGTGTTGTTTACCAGCCTGAAGCAGCACGATTTGAAAGCCGCTGAGAAAGCCTTCGAGCGGCTGAAAAGCACCGGCGATGACATGTTGACCACCGAGGCCTGTCGGTTGCTGGCGGAAGAGTTCGAAAAGCGGCAGATGGCGCCCAAAGCTCGTCATTATCGCCAACTTCTTCAGGCCGGCTAGCCTCGGGGGGAGCAGGGTATGGGAGGGGCTTCCCAAAACACGCTGTGAATACGTCCCTGTACGCTCGGCTCCGCCATCCCTGGCTCCGCACGGTTTTGGGAAGCCCCTCCCATACCCTGCGTCAGTCCTGGACAGAAAACATTGCTTTCGGTCCCTTCAATGGCTCTTGATTCTTAGCCTGCTCCAGATAAACCGTAATCTGCTCATGCAGCGGATGGTTCACGCATTTCTTCTGAATAAACGTCAGGAAAGCCGTCGCCTTTTCCCACTGGGATAATCCGTTGGCCAGGGTCTGGGCCACCAGGAGGTAGGCGGGAGCCAGTTGTTCGCTGTCCGGGAATCGCTTGTGGAAATCCTGCAGTACCCGCAAGGCCGGCTTGAACTGGCCCCGGTGGTACAGGGCCCGGGCGCAGCGTACCGAGAGATCCGGATCCTCCAGTTTGAAGCCGGGTTCTGCTTGCTGAAGCGTGTTCAGCACACCGGCGATGCCTTCGCCATCATTGCGGTCGGCCAGCCAGCCCAGGATGCGTGGGTGGTACCGGTAGAGTTCGTCGGTGTCCTGGCGGGCCGTCAGGAGCTGGTACAACTGGCCGATTCTCAGTGCGTTGTCCCGATCCCGCTTCAGTGCTTCCTTCAGCATGCTCTGTACCCGATCGTAGTTGCCGTCTTTCAGGTTCATGTCGATATCGGCATCGAAGCGGGCACTGCGGTCGCGCTGGGGGGTGTCCTGCCCGGCGATTTCATCCTGGATGTCCGAGGCAAATCCCAGCTCTTCCTGATACTGGAACAACAGGTAGCCCAACATGTGGAACAGGATCAGGGTGAAGGTACTGTTCAGGAAACCGGCCAGGGGCTGGGCCACCCAGAATGGAAAGTGATTGACGGCGAAGTCCTGGGCCGCGCCAGAGGCGAGGGTAAGCAGGATCAGATAGCCATAGAGCAGGAAATAGGGGGTGCCGATTCGCGAGATCAGCACCGCCAGATTCATTGGGTTTACCGCCGCGCCCACTGAGCGCTCCATGGCCAGCACCATGATGCTTGCCGGCAATGCCAGAATGACAAACGCCAGCGCCAACAGCATCAGGATCGGGCCGCCGAGCATGGCGGCAGCGCCGACCAGCCCGCCCATCAACACGAACACCAGTAGCTGCAGGATGACAATATCAAACCCGCTGCCGGTGAAGGCCACGGACACGGCGGGCGGTTTCAGGTGACCTTCGGCGGTGTGGTTAATCACCGCATAGGTGTATTTGAAGAGCGCAAGCGCCAGCACCAGCCAGATCAGGATGCCGATGAGGTTGGCAGGTGCAACGACCGGCACCAGGGTACAAATGGCGATGACGATCAGCGGATCGGTATGGAACGGATAGCGAAAGAACGCGCCGAGTCGCTGCCAGAACGGAACCACTTCGGTGGCGGCGCCCAGGTATCGCATGGCCTTGCTGCAGTGCGGGCACAGCGCGCGGCGCTGGCGAGTGTCGGCGTCGGGCATGCAGCGGCTGCAGTAGTGGATCTGGCACTCGCCGCAGTGCCATTTTGCGGGGTCGCCGGGATGGTAGTGGCAATCGTGTTTCACAGGTGCTTGTGTCCTGGTCCATCAGAAAATCGTTGGCTCATGATGACAGATGTCGGTTTTGATCGCAGCAAACCAGTTAACAGGTAGACTATTGTCAGTTCCCGGGCGTATCCAACCGGGCAGATTTCATTTTCCGGAGGTTATTTGGAACACCCCCAAAGCAGCGTAACCGGTATCGACACCCGTGAAGCCCGACAGCCGTATACCTGGCGGGATATCTTCGGGCTTGCGCTCAAGCACAAGCCCAGGCTGGTGCGCGCCAATCTGCTGGCGATCATGGCCACCGTCATGAGTGTGCCGGTGCCCCTGCTGCTTCCGGTGCTGGTGGATGAAGTGTTGCTCGATGAACCCGGCCCGGTGTTGCCCGTTATGGATTCAATACTGCCGGGCAGCTGGGAAACACCGGTGGTTTATATCGGGCTGATGGTTCTGGCCGCGTTTCTGCTCCGGGTGGCGGCACTGTCGTTCAATGTCTTGCAGTCCCGGGAGTTTTCCAAGGTCTCCAAGGATGTGGTGTTCCGTATCCGCTCCCGGTTGCTCGGGCGGTTGCAGCGCGTGGCCATGTCGGAGTACGAAACCCGTGGCTCCGGCGGGATCAGCAGCCACTTTATTACCGATCTGGATACCGTTGACCAGTTTCTGGGCACCACCATCAGCCGGTTTCTCGTGGCCAGTCTTACGGTATTCGGCACCGCCCTGGTACTGCTCTGGGTTCACTGGCAGTTGGCTCTTCTGATTCTGCTGTTCAATCCGCTGGTGATCTTCGCCACGATTCTGATCGGCAAGCGCGTCAAGGAACTGAAGCGCCGGGAGAACAGCGCTTACGAGGAGTTCCAGGGTGACCTCACTGAGACCCTGGACGCCATTCACCAGTTGCGGGCGGCCAACCGGGAAAAACATTACCTGCGCCAGCTGATTGATCGCGCCCGCAACGTACGTGACCACGCGATTCAGTTTGAGTGGCGCAGCGACGCCGCCAGCCGGGCCAGTTTTGCCCTGTTCCAGTTCGGTGTCGATGCCTTTCGGGCCGCGGCCATGATCACCGTGCTGTTCAGCGACCTGAGCATCGGCATGATGTTCGCTATTTTCGGCTATCTCTGGTTCATGCTGACGCCAGTTCAGGAAATGCTGAACATGCAGTATGCCTGGTTTGCCGCCAATGCGGCCCTGGCACGGATTAACCGATTGCTGGATCTGAAAGAAGAGCCACGCTATCCGGCGCTTGAGAACCCCTTCCGCGACCGTCACACCGTGGGACTGACCCTGCGGAATATCCACTTTGCCTACGGGGAAGAAGAGGTCCTGCGTGGCATCAATCTGGAGTTGGCACCGGGCGAGAAGGTGGCGCTGGTGGGTGCCAGTGGCGGTGGCAAATCGACCCTGATCCAGGTGATCCTTGGCATGTACACGCCCCAGCGGGGCGAGGTACTGATTGATGGCGTGCCGGTTCAGCGTATCGGCCTGCCGTGCCTGCGCGAGCATGTGGCGACGGTGCTCCAGCACCCGGCGCTGTTCAACGATACCGTTCGCCAGAATCTGACCCTCGGGCGGGAGAAGCCCGACGCCGAGCTGTGGGAGGCCCTGCGCATTGCCCAACTGGATGCCACGGTTGCGGCCATGCATGATCAGCTTGATACGGTGATCGGCCGCCAGGGGGTTCGCCTCTCTGGCGGCCAGCGTCAGCGTTTGGCCATTGCGAGGATGATTCTTTCGGAACCTTCGGTGGTCATACTGGATGAAGCCACCTCGGCACTGGATGCGGAAACCGAATTCCAGCTCCATCGCGATCTGGAAGCGTTCCTGAAGCAGCGCACTACCCTGATCATTGCCCATCGACTGAGCGCCGTTAAACAGGCAGATCGTGCCTGTGTTTTCGAGGATGGACGCATTATTGAAGAGGGTCATCACGACGAGCTTATTGCCAGGGAAGGGCTCTACGCCCAGCTTTATGGCGAACGGCAGATGTGACTCACTCCTGAAAAGTTAACTATTCATTACAACAAATACTGATCTGTCGCTTTTAGCGTCCGTAGTATGTCCCACATGCAAGTTTCTGGGCTGAGGCGGTGTAATGCACCTATAGCGCGGCTTCAATTTTCCCAGCAAACTTGCGGCGATTTTTACGGACGGTACACGTGAACAGACAAACCACAAGCATTCTGCTGTTTGCCGCAGCGTTTCTGCTGGCCATCGCACTTCCTGTAATGCAGTCGCTGCTGAACCACAGTGGCTTCTACGGCATGGCGATCGATGAGCCGGGAGAAAACCTGGAGGGCTATCAACCACCCCGGAATGGGCTCGCCTTTATTTTCTTTGGTTATCGCCAGTGCGGCACCGTTTGCCCCGTTCAATTAGTCAATTTGATGGAGCTGAGCCAGCGTTTTCAAGGGGCAGACGTCGAGTTCCTGTTCGTCACGCTTGACCCGGAAAACGACACGCCAGAGGTGCTGGAACAGACCACCGCGAGTCTTGGCGAGGCGTTCAGAGCCAACCGGCCTGAGAACCACCGGGCCGCGCAGAAACTGGCTTCAGCATACAACGATTTTGCCGTTAAACAGGTAGATACAACAGAAGACCCCATCGCCCACAGTGCCAACTTGCATGTGGTGACGGGAGATTTCCGCAGAAGGCTGGTCTACACCACGCCGGATCTGAATCTTGAGCTGGTTGAACAGGATATTCGCCGCTTGTTGAAAGAAAACAAAAGTGAGAGTCCTATATGACTTCAGCGGTAAACAGTCAGTCTTATGAAGTTGAAATCCGGGAGCGGACCGATCGACAGGTGCTCTACATCTTGTTGGCTCATATTCCGGTAGTCGGGTTGCTGGTGCCGATGGGTTATGGCACCACCACCTTTGCTCTGGTGGCGTCTTTGCTGGTCGGCGGCCTGGCGGCGGGCGGATACGCCGCCATGCGAGGAACCCGGGCCCTGTCGTGCCTCTATGCAGTCTGCCTGATGCTGTTTTCTGCCATCATGATCCAGGCCCAAATGGGGCGGATAGAAATGCATTTTCACATTTTTGCCGCGCTTGCTCTGGTGATCATCTACAGAGACTGGCTCCCGGTGATGGTGGCGGCAGGTACCATTGCCGTGCATCACCTGGCGTTAACGGGTCTTCAGCTGGGCGGGGCATCGCTGGGTGACATGCCGTTGATGATCTACAACTATGACTGCAGCTGGTCGATGGCGTTTCTGCACGCGGCTTTTGTGGTGTTTGAAGCGGCAATCCTCGTGTTCTTCGCGATTCGAATGGGCGCAGAGCAAAAGCAGTCGATCCAGATCATTGAGATTGTCCGTGGCTTCGACAGTGACAACGATCTTACCGCCCGTCTCGATGACGCCGATAAGAGCGTAACGGCCACTTCGTTCAACAAGATGCTGGCGCGGTTCGTCGAGCTTATTGCCAGACTCCGAGAGCTGTCGGAGCAACTTCGCTCCAATGCCGATGAAATGACCAGTGTCAGCGATACCACCACGCAGATTGCCAACGAGCAGCAGGTGCAGACCGATCAGGCGGCTACAGCCATCAATGAAATGTCGGCCAGTGTTCAGGAAGTCGCCAGCAACGCACAGCTGGCCTCCGACGCGGCCAGCAGTGCCTCCGGCGCTGCTACCCGTGGTGGCGAAGCGATGGCCAATGCCGCAAAGCTGACCGAAGCCACTGACGAGGCGCTTGAAAGTAGCGCCAGCAGGGTCGATGAGCTGGGCGAAAAAATTGAATCCATAACTTCTGTGGTCGGTTCGATCAACGCGATCTCAGAACAGACCAATCTGTTGGCCTTGAACGCCGCCATTGAGGCAGCCAGGGCGGGCGAGCATGGCCGTGGCTTCTCCGTGGTGGCGGATGAGGTCAGGGCGCTCTCCCTGAGAACTCAGGAGTTTACCGATCAGATTCGGACGACCATCGGTGAACTGAGCGAAATCTCTGAAGCCACCAAGGCCTCCATGGAGATGGGGCGCACCCGATCGGCGGAGTCCACACGGGCAATGCGCGACACCGGCGAAGCGATACGGGAAGTTGAGGCCGCCATCAGCGAAGTGTCCAGGATGAATTATCAAATCGCCTCTGCCTCGGAAGAACAGGCGGCTACCTCGCTTCAGATCAATGAGAATATCCATTCCATCGCTAACCGCAACAACCGTGTGGTGTCCGAGGCTGAGCGGGTCAGAACCATGGCTTCGGGCCTTGAAGCAGTTACCGAAAAACTTAATGAACTGGTTAAGCTTTACCGCATCTAAACCCTCCAGTAACTGATGTTGGAGAGTCGTGCGGCTCTCCGACCTTGGTCTGACATTCACCGCACTGATGCCGAACATTCATCAGCCCGCGGTTGAACTCTGCTTAATTGCTGCAATAGTTAAAGGTGACTTCACATAGTGGAGTCCTTTCATCAGGCTATTGCCCGGTATGGGATTGCTTTCCCGGTCGATGCGTTGCTGAAAGGGCTTCGAAAGAGCCTTCCGGAATACGCGGATAACGACGAAAAAGGAGGCACCACATGTCGAACGAAAGTCTCAGTAAAGACAGTCTGAATACCCTTTCCAGCCTGGACGCTGGCGGTAAAACCTTCCATTACTACAGCCTGCCCAAGGCTGCGGACACCCTTGGCGACCTCAATCGTTTGCCGTTCTCACTCAAGGTGCTTATGGAGAACCTGCTGCGAAACGAGGACGACACCACCGTGGACAGAAGCCATATCGATGCCATGGTGCAGTGGATGAAGGACCGTAAGTCCGACACTGAAATCCAGTTCCGGCCTGCTCGAATGGTGGACAAATTCGGCGACCCGTCGTCGTTCAAGGACAACGTAGCCATCGAAATGGAACGCAACCAGGAGCGCTATGAGTTCCTGCGCTGGGGCCAGCAGGCGTTCGATAATTTCCGTGTGGTGCCGCCGGGCACGGGTATCTGTCACCAGGTGAACCTCGAGTACCTCGGCAAGACCGTCTGGCAGAAGGACCAGGACGGCAAGACCATCGCATACCCGGACACCCTCGTGGGCACAGACTCCCATACCACCATGATCAACGGCCTGGGCATTCTTGGCTGGGGCGTTGGCGGCATCGAAGCGGAAGCCGCTATGCTGGGCCAGCCGGTCTCCATGCTGATTCCGGAAGTGGTGGGCTTCAAGATCACCGGCAAGCTTCGGGAAGGCATTACCGCGACAGATCTGGTGCTTACCGTCACCGAAATGCTGCGCAAAAAAGGTGTGGTGGGCAAATTCGTGGAATTCTACGGTGACGGCCTGAAGGACATGCCCGTGGCAGACCGGGCCACCATCGCCAACATGGCGCCGGAATACGGCGCTACCTGTGGTTTCTTCCCGGTAGACGAGCAGACCATCAAGTACATGCGCCTGACCGGCCGTGAGGAAGAACAGCTGGAGCTGGTGGAAGCCTACGCCAAGGCCCAGGGCCTGTGGCGTGAGCCCGGCCATGAGCCGGTGTACACCGACAACCTGGAACTCGACATGGGCGAAGTCTACAAGCATCATGCCAGCCAGCCCCTTGAGATGAATGGCGAAAAAAGCCGGCTGGATCCGGGTGCGGTCGTCATTGCGGCGATCACTTCCTGCACCAACACGTCAAATCCGAGCGTTATGATGGCCGCAGGCCTGATCGCCCAGAAAGCGGTCCAGAAGGGACTGAGTACCAAGCCCTGGGTCAAGACATCGCTGGCGCCGGGTTCCAAAGTCGTCACTGACTATCTGAAAGTGGGTGGTTTCCAGGACGATCTGGACAAGCTCGGCTTCAACCTCGTCGGCTATGGCTGCACAACCTGCATCGGTAACTCTGGTCCGCTGCCTGACGCGGTTGAGAAAGCCATCGGCGATGGCGATCTGACCGTCGCCTCGGTACTTTCCGGTAACCGTAACTTCGAAGGCCGCGTGCATCCGCTGGTGAAAACCAACTGGCTGGCATCGCCGCCCCTGGTAGTCGCCTATGCGCTGGCAGGCAACGTGCGCCTGGATCTCTCAAAAGATCCGCTGGGCAACGACAAGGATGGCAACCCGGTGTACCTGAAGGACCTCTGGCCGAGCCAGCAGGAGATCGCTGAAGCGGTGGAGAAAGTGAAGACCGATATGTTCCGTAAGGAGTACGCGGAAGTCTTCGACGGCGACGCCACCTGGAAGTCCATCAAGGTGCCGGAAAGCAAGGTGTACGAGTGGTCTGATAAATCCACCTACATCCAGCATCCGCCGTTCTTCGAAGGGCTCAAGGAAGAGCCGGACGCGATCGACGATATCAAGGATGCCAACATACTGGCACTGCTGGGCGATTCGGTGACTACCGACCACATCTCACCGGCCGGTTCCTTCAAGCCGGACACGCCTGCCGGCAAATACCTGCAGGAGCACGGTGTTGAGCCTAAAGACTTCAACTCCTATGGCTCTCGCCGGGGTAACCACGAAGTCATGATGCGCGGCACCTTTGCTAATGTGCGTATCAGGAACGAAATGCTCGACGGCGTGGAAGGCGGTTACACCAAATTCGTGCCCACAGGTGAACAGATGGCGATTTACGATGCCGCCATGAAGTATCAGGAGAAAGGCACGCCATTGGTGGTCATTGCCGGCAAGGAATACGGTACCGGCTCAAGCCGTGACTGGGCGGCCAAGGGTACCCGTCTGCTGGGTGTAAAAGCGGTGGTGGCCGAATCCTACGAGCGCATCCACCGCTCCAACCTGATCGGTATGGGCGTAATGCCACTGCAGTTCCCGGAAGGCACGGACCGCAACAGCCTCAAGCTCACCGGTGAGGAAACCATCAGCATCGAAGGCCTGTCTGGCGAGATCAAGCCGGGACAGACGCTGACCATGACGGTGAAATACAAGGACGGTTCCACCGAGACCTGTGAGCTGAAATCAAGGATCGATACCGCCAATGAAGCCGTTTACTTCAAGCACGGTGGCATTCTGCATTACGTGGTGCGGGAAATGTTGCGCACTGCCTGAGCAGGCAGGGTGAAATGGCATAGCGGGCAACCGCTATGCCGAATTCAAGAGACAAATGAGAGAAACGAGAGAGACCTTATGACTGATCAACCGTTTCTGACGGACGTCAAAACCCTTCGCGAAAGAGCCCGCAAACACATTGAAG
>LULR01000162.1_pt1 | contig 14579 bp, 14 predicted proteins | sample 729471 | NCBI WGS metagenome assembly LULR01 (sample SAMN03860284, study PRJNA289734) | marine metagenome | biome: seawater column; feature: ocean; material: water; isolation source: Red Sea water column Station 108 - depth 500m | place: Saudi Arabia: Red Sea | collected 2011-10-15 | depth 500 m
GTCGACAACACCGACCTGTTGAACAAGATGTCCCGGCTGGCCCGTGAGGAGCTGAGGCATTTCGAGCAGGTGCTGGCGATCATGAAAAAGCGGGGCGTGGAGTATTGTCACCTGACGCCGGCCCGCTACGCTGCCGGTTTGAGACAGGCAGTTCGCACCGAAGATCCCGGACGTCTGGTGGATGTGTTGATCGTGGGCGCTATTATCGAAGCGCGCTCCTGCGAACGTTTTGCTGCCCTGGCGCCATTTCTGGATGAGAAGCTGGCGGACTTCTACACCAGCCTGCTGAAATCCGAAGCCCGACATTATCAGGATTATCTGTCTTTGGCCGAGCAGGCTGCCGGTGAGCCTATCGAGGCGCGGGTGGCAGAATTTCTGGCGCTTGAGAAAGCGCTGGTCGAAGAGCCGGATACGGAGTTCCGGTTCCACAGCGGGCCGGTCTCAGCGTAGCTGCCGGCACAGCTCTATCCAGGCATCAATGCCGGCGCTGCGGTATTTCTGCTTGTGCAGGATAAAATAGAACTGGCGATCAAATCGTCGGTGTTCTGGGACCGTCAGCGGCACCAGGCTGCCCCGCTTGAACGCGTCTGCCAGCACCACTTCAGACAGGCAGCCAATGCCCAGGTCTGCCTCTACGGCGCGCTTGATGGCTTCAGTGTGTTCCAGTTCCAGCAGCACGTTCAGATCCGGCAGCAGCCCGTGCATGCCTCGCTCAAAGCTCTGACGAGTTCCTGACCCTGCCGGCAAGAGGATGGCTCGGAGAGCAGAAAACCACCAGCTCATCACCTCGCCAGGGCAACACATCCAGTTCAGGTGACTGTAATTCGCCTTCAATCAACCCGATGTCCAACTCAAAGTCCTTGACTCGTCTGGCAATGGTGCTTGTGTTGGCCACTTCCAGAGAGACTCTGGGGTGTGTAGGGGTATTCATGTATTGGGCCATGACACCCACGGCCAGATAGTTTCCGATAGTAAGCGTGGCACCTACTTTGAGCGCACCCACTTCCGTGTGCTTGCTGAAGGCCTGTTCCAGTTCGTTCGCCTGGGCAAGGACGGCTTCCACCTTGGGGCGGTAAAGCCGCCCGAGTTCGTTTAACTGAAGCCGTTTGCCAACGCGATCGAAGAGCTGGATATCGAACTGATTCTCTAGTTCTTTAAGTGCACTACTGGCTGCTGACTGCGACATGGCCAGCGATTCGGCGGCCCGGGTAATGTTCTGGAAGTGTGCCGCTGCAAGGAAAACCTCCAGCTGTCGGAAACTGTATTTCATAACTTTTCGCTCTTAATCGGTTTACTCGAATAAGGTTATGAGAATATCCCATTTTCCCGATAGGTTAGTGCCGGGTTAGACTGAGCGCAATCCAAAGTTAAATCATTCGCCGTAAAACAGCGTATCGAACAGGCAAGAGGTTTACATGAGCAACCTGATCAAAGAGAAAGTTACCAGCGTCCATCACTGGAACGATACCCTGTTCAGCTTCACCACAAGCCGGATGCGCGCCTACAGTATTGCCAGTGCGAACTACGAGGAAGAGCTTGAGTTCTTCTCGATCAAGGTGCAGGACGGCCCACTCACATCCCGTCTACAGAAGATTCAGGTGGGCGACGAAATTCTGGTAAGCCGCAAACCAACGGGTACCCTGATTCTGGATAACCTGCTGCCGGGCAAGAACCTCTGGCTGATCAGCACCGGTACCGGGCTTGCCCCCTTCATGAGCATCATCAAGGATCCAGAGGTCTACGAGGCCTTCGATAAGGTGATCCTGACCCATGGCGTTCGTTACGTGTCCGAGCTGGCCTATCAGAAGGAAATTGAGGAATTGCCGGAGAACGAATACTTCGGAGAAATGGTCAAGGGCAAGCTGGTTTACTATCCCACCGTCACTCGCGAAGAGTTCCGCAACCGGGGCCGGCTGACCGATGCCATGGAAACCGGGAAGATTACCCGTGATCTGGACTTGCCGGACTTCGATCCGGAAAACGATCGGTTCATGATCTGCGGCAGCCCGAGCATGCTGAAGGACACCTGCGCCATCCTGAACAATATGGGTTTCAAGGAAGCCCGGGGCGGCGACATGGGGCATTACGTGATTGAACGGGCCTTTGTGGAGCAGTAAATGTGCAGGGTGAACCTGCCGCCAAAAAGCCGGAGCGTGATGCTCCGGCTTTTTTGTGTTTGTATCTGACAGAATGGTTCGTATAAAGGGTAAAACTCCGGAGGCGACAGGATGGCTGGCACACACAAAAACAAAAGAAACCTGGTGAGCTTTGTCATTGCGCTCGTGGTCGGTGTCGTTATCGGGACCCTGGTGCAGACTCAGCTCAACCTGCTGGCGCTTCAGGAATTGGGGGTTCAGATCGACGCCAAGGCACGACTCTCCGCCACGATTCATGACCTGGGATCCTTCGCGCCTGTCTACGGGATCCTCTTTGGAGTGAGTTTCCTGGTTTCCCAGATGACTGCGGCAGGCCTTGCCCGTCTGGTGGGGCCGGGTTCGCGATCTCCGCTTTTTGTGTTGGCGGGAGGCGCCGGTTTGTGGGTTGCGTTTGCAACTGTCAACGCACTCTTGCCAATGCCGACGGTCGTTGCGGCAACCCGAACCACCGGTGGACTGTTCGCAATGCTGCTGACAGCGGCATTCGCCGGTTGGCTCTTTGCCCGTTTGACGGCACCTCGCAGAGCAGCGACCGGCGGCTTCTCAGTTCCCGTTGTCGCGGTCTGCTTTCTGACCGTTGGCCTTGGTTGGCAGTCGGGGCCGGTTGAGGCTGAATCTGCCGACGGCTATTCCGTTGAAACCCTGGTGTCGGGCCTTGAACATCCCTGGTCCCTGGCATTTCTTCCAGACGGTGGCGCCCTGGTAACAGAGCGGGCAGGGCGACTGCGGCGAATCTCGGGCAACTGGGCCTTGAGCGAGCAGCCGATTACGGGAGTGCCGCCGGTTTACAATGATGCCCAGGCTGGCCTTTTTGATGTCCTGCTGTCGCCAGACTTCGAGATCAACCGGGAGCTCTTTCTCGCCTATGCCTGCGGCACCGCCTCTGCGAATCACCTTTGCGTTGCCCGGGGTCGGTTGCAGGGAACCGCGCTGACGGATGTTGTCGAGATATTCCGGGCTCAACCTGCCAAACAGGGAAGTGCCCACTACGGCGGCCGCATGGCCTGGCTTCCCGATGGTACGCTGATTGTGACTCTGGGGGACGGTTTCGACTACCGTGAGCAGGCGCAGAATCTCTCCAGTCATCTGGGCAAAATTGTCCGCATTAATGAGGATGGCTCCGCCCCCGCGGATAATCCCTTTGTTGGCCAGGAAGGCGCTCTCCCTGAAATCTACAGTTACGGGCACCGAAATGTTCAGGGGTTGGTCTACGACGACGTTGAGGGCCTGCTGGTCGCCCATGAACACGGCCCGCGCGGTGGGGATGAGATTAACCTGATAGAGCCGGGAAAAAACTATGGCTGGCCGGTGATCACTCACGGCATAGACTACACCGGAGCAATGATCACGCCCTTTGTTGAACGGGAGGGTATGGAGCAACCCTTGCTGCACTGGACGCCTTCTATCGCGCCCTCAGGGATGACCCGCTACCGGGGCGAACTGTTTCCGGGCTGGCAGGGTGACCTGCTAATCGGAGCGCTGGCCGAGAAAAGTCTGCACAGGGTGAGGCTCTCCGGACAGCAAGCAAGCGACGTGGAAACGATGCTCCATGAGCGTGGCGAGAGGATTCGGGATGTTGCCACCGGACCTGAGGGCGCAGTGTATCTGCTTACCGACAGCGCCGACGGGCAGCTTCTGCGTATCGTGCCTTAGTCGGAGATCTGGGTTGTTTGCGTGTGGCCGGTGTATAGTAGGCGGTTTTCAGAAAAGGGGAAGCCACCATGTTTCATCTGGAACTGGAACCACGTTTCAGCGATACCGATGCCCTTGGGCATATCAGCAATACCAGTCTGCCAGTCTGGTTCGAGCAGGCCAGAACGCCGGTTTTCCGGATTTTCCATCCCACCCTTGAGGCGGAGACCTGGCCGCTGATCATTGCGCGCCTGGAAATCGACCTGTTGGCCCAGAGCTACTGGCATATTCCGGTCAAGATCAAAACGGGTATCGGCAAAATCGGCAATTCCTCGTTCCATGTGGTTCAGGAAGCCTGGCAGGGCGATAAGCAGATAGCGCGGGGCGTCGCCGTGCTGATCCATTTTGACTATGAAACAGAGAAAGCCTTGCCGATTCCAGAGGACATCAAAGCAAGACTGGCCGAACATGCTGTAGAGTGATCGCTAGCAATTTTGACCTTCCCGGAGGCGCTGGTGTTAGGTAGATCGTTTGCATTATTTGGTTTGATCACGGCTTTCGCACTCGTTGGTTGTGACTCTGCGAATGAGGCTATGGATCCCGGTCCTGAGTCCCAGGATCTGTCCGCGTCGGAGAGTCCCGATGTAGATGTTTCCCTGGCGCTGACCTCCGCGCAGTTGGACTGGGTCGGTCAACAGATTTTCCGGAACGAATGCGCAGGTCGTTTCCAGTGCCTGGTCCACTGGAATGATGGTGAAGCGTTCCCTTCGCTCGGTATCGGGCACTTCATCTGGTATCCGAAGGGCGTTGAAGGTCGGTTTGTCGAGAGCTTTCCCGCGCTGATGGAATACATGGAGCAACGGCAAGTCAATATTCCCGAATGGTTGCTGGCTCTGGAGCCGTTCGACGCTCCCTGGAGCGAAAAAGCGGAATTCGTGGCCGTCGAAGACTCGCCCCGGCTGGCGGAACTGCGGGAGTTTCTGGCCGGCACCCAGGGGATCCAGGCTGAATTTATATTCCGGCGGGCCAGGCAGTCGCTTGGAAAAATCATTGAGTCCGCTCCGGACGATCGAAAGTCAGAAGTGGCTAACAGGGTGAAAGCGCTCAGTCAGACCCCCGGCGGCGTCTACGCCATCATCGACTATGTGAATTTCAAGGGAGAGGGGCTCTCACCCACGGAACGCTACAACGATCAGGGCTGGGGGCTACTGCAGGTGCTGCTGGAAATGTCGGGCTCGCCTGACCGCAGTGCCCTCGAGCAGCTTCGGGAGGCGGCCGCTACTGTTCTCACGCGTAGAGCTGAGAACGCAAAAGATCCCATCGAACGAGAGCGCTGGCTGCCAGGCTGGTTGAAACGCCTCGAAACCTATGAAGAGCCACCCGTCTTCAAAATTTCCGAATAAATTTGCATAAAAACTAGTTCATTTACCGAACCTTGTTCTACTTTTAAGGAGCACGGCTCCAATGCTGCCTTTTTCTGGCGCATGGAGTCGCAATGAGGGCACTGTATCAGTGCATGAAGCAGCGTCACCTCGTTTCAGATCTGTCTGTAACGCCCTGGTGGCGGATAAAAACAATACAAATCATGGGTTTAAGATGTATGGCTCGCAAATTGCTGAGTCCATGCGTCTCGAAAAACCAACTGATGTTCGGAGAAAAGACAATGAGAAAGACGAAATCGATTGCCCTGGGGATTGCTCTGGCCGTAGGTACCTTCTCGGCTACTGGTGCGATGGCCGCCACGACTCTGGAGAACGTCAAGGAGAAGGGGCACCTGCAGTGTGGTGTTACCACCGGTCTTCCGGGATTCTCCCAGCCTGATGAAAAAGGCAACTGGACCGGTATCGACGTTGATACCTGCCGCGCCGTAGCTGCAGCGATCTTTGGTGATGCCTCCGCAGTCGAATTTACGCCCCTCACTGCAAAAGAGCGTTTTACCGCACTGCAGTCCGGTGAAATCGACATGCTCTCCCGGAACACCACCTGGACGTTGACCCGTGACGCTTCGCTGGGTCTCAACTTCGCGGGCGTGAACTACTACGACGGCCAGGGTTTCCTGATCAACAAGGATATCGGGGTTACCGATGCAACCCAGCTTGACGGTGCCTCAATCTGTATCCAGGCGGGCACCACCACAGAACTCAATCTGTCCGACTACTTCCGTGCCAAGGGCATGGAATTCAAGCCGATCGTGTTCGACACATCCGAGCAAACCGTTCAGGGTTTCTCTGCGGGACGCTGCGACGTTCTGACGTCTGACCGCTCCCAGCTGGCGGCACTGCGCTCCAAACTGCCGGACCCGAGCGCGGCAACGATCCTCCCGAACACCATTTCCAAAGAGCCTCTCGGTCCGGTCGTCCGTCAGGGCGATGACCAGTGGTTCAACATCGTCAAGTGGGTGCTTTCAGTGCAGATCAACGCCGAAGAACTGGGCGTCACAAGCGCCAATGCTGACGACATGCTGAAGTCTGATAATCCGAACATTCAGCGCCTGCTGGGCACGGATGGCGACATGGGTGCCAAGCTTGGTCTGCCTGACGACTTCGGTCACAAGGTTGTGAAACTCGTGGGTAACTACGGCGAAATGTACGACCGCAATGTAGGTCCGGACACACCGCTCGGTCTGGATCGGGGTATCAACGCCCTGTGGACCGATGGCGGCATCATGTATGCCCCGCCAGTCCGGTAACACCTGAAAGCACACCTGGGCGCCTCGCAAGCGGCGCTCCGGTGATCTCTGATGAAGTCAGCTGCAGGGAAGCCTTTCGGAACATTGCATGAAAAAACAAACAATTGATTCAAGACCTGCGGGGCCCAAGCCCTGGTATGACCCCCGGGTACGTTCACTCTTTTTCCAGGTTGTCGCCATAGCCCTCGTTTTCTGGGCTGGCTGGACACTGGTAGAAAACACGCTCGCCAACATGGAGAGCAGGGGCATCAGCACCGGTTTCGGCTTTCTTGATGAGACTGCCGGTTTCGGCATCATCATGAGCCTGATCCCTTACGATGCCACCATGACCTATGGCCGAACCTTCTGGGTTGGCCTGACCAATACCCTCCTGGTCTCCGCAATGGGCATCGTTGCTGCAACGATTCTCGGATTCATCATCGGCGTGGCCCGTCTGTCCAGTAACTGGCTGGTTGCCAAGGTGTCCCTCGTTTACATCGAGGTCATCCGGAATATCCCGTTACTGCTGCAGATCTTTTTCTGGTATTTCGCCGTTCTGGGCGCCTTGCCTTCGCCGCGCCAGAGTATCGATGTGGGCGGTACCATGTTTCTCAACAACCGCGGGCTTTATGTCCCGGAACCCCTGGCACAGGACGGTTTTGGGCTGGTCTGGGGGGCTCTGGCAATCGCCATTGCCGCAGTTGTTGGCATTCGAATCTGGGCCAAAAAGCGGCAGCTGGCTACTGGCCAGATCTTTCCCACCTTCAAGGTTGGTGTTGCACTACTGGTCCTGTTGCCGGCAATTGCCTACTTCGCCGCAGGCAGCCCGCTCGAATGGGAAGTACCCGCACTGAGGGGCTTCAATTTTGGTGGTGGTATTACCATCATTCCCGAGCTTGCCGCCCTGTGGGTGGCGTTGTCGCTGTACACGGCCAGTTTTATCGCAGAGATAGTTCGGTCCGGTATCCTGTCAGTGAGCAAGGGCCAGACGGAAGCGGCCAAAGCGCTGGGACTCCCTAACGGACTTACGTTGCGCCTGGTTGTGATACCGCAGGCAATGCGCGTCATCATCCCGCCATTAACCAGTCAGTACCTGAACCTGGCGAAGAACTCATCCCTTGCGACGGCCATCGGCTATCCGGATCTCGTTGCAGTCTTCATGGGCACGACCCTTAACCAGACCGGGCAAGCGGTCGAGGTTGTAGCGATCACCATGGCGGTTTATCTCACGATCAGCCTCTCGATCTCGCTGTTCATGAATATCTACAACCGGGCTGTGGCGATTAAGGAGCGATGATGACTGAGTCAACCATGAAACCACCCAAGAAGGCGCTCAGTCCGATCAAGTGGATGCGAGAGCACCTGTTCTCAACCTGGTACAACGCCTTGCTGACCTTGGCGGTTGGCTATTTGCTGGTGACCAGTGTAGGCCCCCTGCTGAACTGGTTGCTGTTCGAAGCGAACTTCCAGGGCCAGGATGCGAGTGACTGTACTGGCGCGGGCGCCTGTTGGCTGTTTATAAGTCAGCGTCTGAATTTCTTCATTTACGGGTTCTACCCCGATGAGCTGCAGTGGCGTGTGGACGCCATGTTCCTGCTGCTGGCCATTGCGTTTGTACCCCAGTTCATCGAGCGGTTCCCTGGCCGCAAATGGCTCGGGATTTTCGGCATGACCGGCTTGCCGATCATCGGGTATTTCCTGATACCCGGCGGCACGTTCGGCCTTGAGGTTGTCGAGAGCACAAAATGGGGCGGCCTGATGCTGACCCTGATTCTCGCATACATCGGCATCCTCGCCTCTCTGCCTATTGGCATTCTACTGGCCCTTGGACGGCGCTCGGAGATGCCGATCATTCGTGGTCTGAGCGTGGTGTTCATCGAGGTCTGGCGGGCGGTGCCCCTGATCACAGTGCTGTTTATGGCCTCGGTGATGCTGCCGCTATTCCTGCCCGAAGGCGTCAACTTCGAAAAACTGGCGCGGGCCCTGATTGGTATCACGCTATGGCAGTCTGCTTACATGGCGGAGGTCATCCGGGGCGGTCTGCAGGCCATTCCTCGCGGCCAGTATGAGGCAGCTGATGCCCTTGGGCTCGGATACTGGCGGAAGATGGGGCTCGTTATTCTTCCCCAGGCGCTGAAAATGGTGATTCCGGGAATCGTGAATACCTTCATTTCACTGTTCAAGGACACCACGCTGGTTCTGATTATCGGCCTCTTCGATGTGCTTGGTACGGTCCAGTCCACTGTGACTGACCCCGCGTGGCAAAACGTTGCCATCGAAGGCTATGTCTTTGTCGCTTTCTGTTTCTGGGTCTTTTGCTTCGGCATATCCCGCTACAGTCAGAACCTTGAACGCAAACTCGACACCGGTCATAAAACCTGATGGGTAATCCAATGACAGAACAAACCCAGACATCCAACGTGACGTCCTCCGGGCAGGGCGACACCGACAAGAAACCCGATATCATCCGCGTAGAAGGGATGCACAAGTGGTACGGGGATTTTCACGTATTGAAGGACCTGAACCTGACAGTGGCCCAGGGCGAACGAATTGTTATCTGCGGGCCGTCCGGCTCCGGTAAATCGACGTTCATCCGCTGCATTAACCGGCTGGAAGAGCATCAACAAGGCAAAATCATCGTCGACGACGTTGAGCTGACGGATGATGTGCGCCAGATCGATACGGTTCGCCGGGAAGTCGGCATGGTATTCCAGCATTTCAACCTGTTCCCGCACCTGACCGTGTTGGAGAACTGTTGCCTGTCGCCGATCTGGGTCCGCAAGATTCCTCGCAAAGAGGCGGAAGCGACGGCCATGGAGTATCTGGAGAGGGTAAAAATTCCGGATCAGGCCCTCAAATACCCGGGGCAGTTGTCCGGTGGCCAGCAACAGCGGGTTGCGATCGCCCGAGCGCTGTGCATGAAGCCGAAAATCATGCTGTTCGATGAGCCAACGTCGGCGCTGGATCCCGAGATGATCAAGGAAGTGCTCGATGTAATGATTGAGCTAGCCGGCAGCGGCATGACGATGCTTTGTGTAACCCATGAGATGGGCTTTGCCAAAACCGTGGCCGACAGGGTCATCTTCATGGATGGTGGTGAGATTGTGGAGGAAGCACCACCGCACGAGTTTTTTACAAACCCGCAGGAAGCTCGGACCCAGAAGTTTCTCCAGCAGATACTGGCGCACTGAAGCAAAGGGCAAAAAAAACCGGGCATTTGCCCGGTTTTTTTATAACGGTTGTTTCTTCAGCTCTGGCTCTTTGCCAGGTTCCGCCTCGAGCCACCAGACGTTCTTGTCCCAGTCGCCCAGGACAATCCGCTTTGCCGGCAAGCCGTTGGCAATGAGCTCATGCACGGCGGGGCGGTGGGTGTGGCCATGAATCATGTGCTGGACACCGTGGGCTTCCATATCCTTGATCACTTCCTCCGGCGTTACGTCCATGATGAACTCTTCCTTGCCCTGATTTTTCGCCATGCTGATTTCCCGCAGCTGGCGGGCCATCTGCTGGCGGTCCTCAAGAGGACGCTGGAGTATCATCTGTTGCCACTGAGGGTTGCGCATGTTGGCCCGGAACTTCTGGTACTCCACATCGGCCGTGCACAGGCTGTCGCCATGCATGAGGAGGGTAGGGGTGCCGTGCAGATCGATTACCGTGGGGTCGTCCAGAAGGGTTGCGCCGGCCCGCTTGCAGAAATCCTCACCAATCAGAAAATCCCGATTGCCGTGCATCAGGAAGATGTCGGTGCCGCTATCCCTCAGTTTGCGCAGGGCAGCAGCAATCTGTTCCTGGAGCGGCGTGCGTTCGTCATCGCCGATCCAGGCCTCGAAGAAATCACCGAGGATATAGAGCTGATCAACGCCGCTGGCTGTCCCGTTGAGAAACCCCAGAAATGCCTCAGTAATATCCGGGCGGGATTCCTCAAGGTGAAGGTCTGAAATAAACAGCGTGGTCACGCGTCCTCCAGAACCTCAGCCTTTTCGATAACCACGTCATCGGCAGGCACGTCCTGGTGGCCCGCTCGCATGGTGGTGCGGACCGCGCGGATTGCGTTGACCGTGTCCATGCCCTCGACAACCTTGCCGAACACGCAGTAGCCCCAGCCTTCCGCGTTCTTGGCGGTGTGGTCGAGGAAGCCGTTATTCTCAACGTTGATAAAGAACTGGGCGGTAGCGGAATGCGGGTCCATGGTGCGTGCCATGGCGATGGTGCCCTGCATGTTGCTCAGGCCGTTATCGGCTTCGTTCTGGATGGAATCGCGGGTTTTGCGCGGCGTCATGCCGGGCTCGAAGCCTCCGCCCTGAATCATGAAATTGCTGATCACACGGTGAAAAATGAGGCCATCGTAAAAACCGTCGCGAACGTACTGTTCAAAGTTCTTGGCGGTTTCCGGTGCCTTGTCATAGTCCAGTTCCAGCTTGATGTCACCGTAGTTGGTTGTCAGCAGAATCATCAGGTTTTCCTGTTCAGAAAGGTTAGGTACGTTACAGGGTCCATTGTACTCAAGAGTTTCTTGCTATGCATGAGTCCGGCAAGGATTTGTGAGTATAATACGCGGTTTAAGATTCACTCCCCTTTTAACAGAGATTGTATGAGCGCCGAGTCGAAGAAAGCCCACAACTTTATCCAGAGCCTGATCGAAGACGCCATCGCCAGCGGAGAGCATACCGGCAAGGTGGTCACGCGATTCCCGCCGGAGCCCAACGGTTACCTGCATATTGGTCATGCCAAATCGATCTGCCTGAATTTTGGCATCGCCGAGACCTTTTCCGGCGACTGCAACCTGCGGTTTGACGACACCAACCCGGAAAAGGAAAACCAGGAATACATCGACGCCATCAAACAGGATGTGGAGTGGCTTGGCTACGAGTGGGCCGGGGACGTTCGTTATGCCTCGGATTACTTTGATGCTCTCTATGAATTTGCCGAGGAACTGATTACCCGGGACAAGGCCTATGTGTGCGCCCTGACAGCCGACGAAATGGCTGAGTACCGCGGAAGCCTGAAAGAGCCTGGCAGAAACAGCCCCTACAGGGACCGCCCGGTGGAAGAGAGTCTGCAGATGTTCCGCGACATGCGGGATGGCAAGTACCAGAACGGTGAGCTGGTGCTGCGGGCCAAGATCGATATGGCCTCGCCGAACATCAACATGCGGGATCCGATTCTTTATTGTATCCGTTACGCAGAGCACCATCAGACCGGTAACAAATGGTGCATCTACCCGATGTATGACTTCACGCATCCGATTTCAGACGCCATGGAGGGGATTACCCATTCCCTGTGCACCCTGGAATTCGAGGATCACCGGCCGCTGTATGACTGGGTTCTGGATAACATCTCCGGCCCCTGTCACCCACGCCAGATCGAGTTTGCCCGTCTGAACCTGAATTACACCATCACCTCGAAGCGCAAGCTCAAGCGACTGGTGGATGAGGGCGTGGTTGATGGCTGGAACGATCCCCGGATGCCAACCATTTCGGGCATGCGCCGGCGCGGTTATACGCCGGAGTCCATCCGCACCTTCTGCGACATGATTGGCGTGAATAAGGCTGGCGGTACCGTGGATGTGGGCATGCTGGAGCACGCTATTCGCGAAGATCTGAACACTCGCGCACCGAGAGCCATGTGTGTCATGCGCCCGCTGAAAGTCACACTGACCAATTACCCGGCCGACAAGAGTGAAACCCTGATCCTGCCGGTTCATCCGCAGGACCCCGATATGGGCGAGCGGGAAGTGCCCTGGACCCAGACGCTTTTTATCGATCGGGAAGATTTTGAAATGGAGCCGCCGCGCAAATGGAAGCGGCTGGCGCCGGATCAGGCGGTGCGTCTGCGGGGCGGTTACGTGATGACCTGCCGCGAAGTGGTTCGTGATGACAACGGTGAGATCGTGGAGCTGAAATGCGAGTACGATCCCAACACCCTGGGTGTCAATCCCGAAGGCTACAAACCCAATGGCGTGATTCATTGGGTGTCTGCCACCGATAGCGTGGAGGCGGACATTAATCTGTACGACCGCCTGTTCAACCATGAGTCCCCGGACAGTGACAAGGAAGGTGATTTGATGGATCACCTGAACCCGGAATCACTGGTGGTCCTGAAGGGTGCACGGGTAGAGAAGAGTCTTGCTGCACCCCGTACGGATCTTCCGTACCAGTTCGAGCGGGAAGGCTATTTCTTCTGCGATCAGGCCCATACCGAGGCTGCCGGTCGGCCGGTGTTCAACCGCACGGTTACGCTCAGGGATTCCTGGGGTAAGGGGGGCAAGTGATCCGCATCTACAACACGCTGACCCAGCAAAAGGAAGAGTTCCGGCCGATTGAGCCGGGCAAGGTGCGGATGTATGTCTGCGGGATGACCGTCTACGACTACTGCCACCTGGGCCATGCACGGGTGCTGGTGGCCTTTGACGTGATTACCCGTTACCTGCGCCATCGCGGCTACGACGTAAACTACGTTCGCAACATCACCGATATTGACGACAAGATCTTGCGCCGTGCGGATGAGAACGGTGAGCCCTATAACGAGCTTACCGACCGGATGATCAGGGCGATGCACGAAGATGAAGCCCGTCTTGGTGTGCTGTCTCCGGACGAAGAGCCCCGGGCGACTGCGTACATTGACGAAATCATCGCGATGATCCATAAGCTGATTGCCAGTGGCCACGCCTATGCGGCGGATAACGGTGATGTCTATTTTGCCGTTGATTCCTTCGAGGAATACGGCAAGCTCAGCAAGAAAAAACTGGAGGATCTGCTGGCGGGCGCGCGAGTTGACGTGCAGGAAGCCAAACGCAGTCCGGCGGATTTCGCGTTGTGGAAAGCGGCCAAGGCAGGGGAGGTCAGCTGGCCCTCGCCCTGGGGCGATGGTCGTCCCGGCTGGCACATCGAGTGTTCGGCCATGTCTACCTGCTGCCTAGGCGACACCTTCGATATTCATGGCGGTGGGCCGGACCTGCTGTTCCCGCACCACGAGAACGAGATTGCCCAATCCGAGTGTGCCACTGGGCACACCTTTGTGAACACCTGGATGCACGCGGGCGCCATCCGGGTGAACAAGGAAAAGATGTCCAAGTCTTTGGGCAACTTCTTCACCATCCGCGAGATCATGGAGAAGTACCCGGCGGAAGTGGTCCGTTACTTCCTGGTGTCCAGTCATTACCGCAGCCAGGTGGACTACTCCGAGGAAAATCTGGCCGAGGCCGGCCGCACGCTCACTCGGCTGTATCATGCCCTTAGAGGCATCGTGCCCGCCAAGGCCGCCGATGTGCCGGAATCCGAGCATGATGAGCGGTTTGCCGAGGCGATGGACGATGATTTCAATACTGCGGGCGCCATTGCTGTCCTCCACGCGGTTGCCAACGAAATCAACCAGCACCGGCGCGATGGTCGCGAAGAGGATGCCAAACGTAGTGCGGCGATTCTGGTGAGGCTCGGCGGTGTCCTGGGGCTGTTGCAACAGGACCCCGAGGCGTTTTTCCAGGCGGACACCGGTGGTGAACTCAGCGCCGAAGACATTGAAGCGATGATCCAGGCCCGGGCCGATGCCCGAAAGGCGAAGAATTTTGCCGAGGCCGACCGGATCCGCGACGAGCTACTCGAGAAGGGTATTATTCTGGACGATTCCCGAGAGGGGACGAGCTGGCGTAAAGCCTGAATTTCCGGGAGATGCTGGTTGGTCAGACCAGTTTTGCGCGTGCAGGCATGATCTTGTAAGGATTTTCCCTTACAATGCGGCGCTCAAATTAGAATGCCCCCTCAAGATGAAGGGGGAGTCGGGAAACGTAACCCACTGAGGCAGACAACGATGACAGAACGCGTACAAATCGGCGGCATTCAGGTCGCAAAGAATCTGTATGATTTCGTGAACAATGAAGCGATCCCGGGCACAGGGGTCGATGCCGATAAATTCTGGGCAGAATTCGACAAGATCGTGAACGAGCTGGCGCCACGCAACCGCGAGCTGCTGGCCAAGCGTGATGCGATCCAGGAAAAAATGGACAGCTGGAACCGTGATCACAAGGGTCAGAAGCTGGACATGGCCGAGTACAAGTCCTTCCTGAAAGACATCGGTTATCTCGTTGACGAGCCTTCCGAATTCAAGATCTCCACCTCCAATGTGGA
>LULR01000805.1_pt1 | contig 14572 bp, 11 predicted proteins | sample 729471 | NCBI WGS metagenome assembly LULR01 (sample SAMN03860284, study PRJNA289734) | marine metagenome | biome: seawater column; feature: ocean; material: water; isolation source: Red Sea water column Station 108 - depth 500m | place: Saudi Arabia: Red Sea | collected 2011-10-15 | depth 500 m
TGTTAATAGATATACCATTCGAACATGGGGGACAACATTTAAGCCAGCCCTTCATCAGGAGTGCCAGCGATTGAACGTAGGGATTCTTGACAGAACAATGATAACAGGCTTGTTGACTGAAAATGGAAAGCCAAGGGGAAGGGTTGTGGGGGCGGTCGGATTTCATGTACATACTGGTAGGTTTGTTGTTATCCGGGCAAAGGCGTCGATACTTTGTACTTCCCGCCCCAGCCGACTCTGGCTCTTTACTCCTGAGCTTGCGGGGATTTCCGAATTTCGGCCCATGCAAGCCTGTGGGGATGGACACGCCATCAGCTGGCGTGTTGGAGCTGAGTTTACCATGCTGGAAAAAGCTGTCCGTGCAGAATGGTCCGGCGCGAGAAGTTTTCCACCGTATGGGACGGGGAATACACATAACACCTGGTATCCTTGTAATATGGTGGATGCTACCGGGCGTGAATTGCCGTGGGTAGATCGTGACGGCAATACTTTAGAGACAACAGCTGATAGATGCCGCCCTGCCCCGGGGCAAAAGTTTTTCTTGAAGGGGGGAGGTGAGACGTGGTTTCAGAAGTACGAATTTCTCGGCCCTGATCTTCCCCCGACCGAGGAACTAATCAGGATGGGCTACAAGCTGCCGTTCTACGCCGATCTTTCGAGCTTGCCTGAGATGGAAAGAAAGGCTATTTGGGGACTTATGATCGGGGAAGAAAGCAAGACTAAGATCCCGATCAAAAGAATGTACGAGGACGCAGGATTTGACCCCTCCAAGGATCAGTTGAGAAGCTATGGTGACAGTTGGTGGTCAGCGAAGTTTAAGCCTTCAGAGCGCCAGTTTTTCGGTCTTCCCGGTGGGCTGGTGAATAACTGGGAGCTCAGAACCAACCTTGAAGGACTATATGCTGCCGGTGATACGCTCTTTGCTTCAGACTGCCACGGCCACGCCGCCGCCACCGGATACTACGCCCAAAATTATGCAGGAGTATTGTGGTGCTGTGAAATCAGATGAGCTCTTGACCCAAGGTTTGAACGTACTGCAGGATTTGAGGGAAGGGGAAGGAGCAAGCGTCTTCGCGAGAAATCCTCATGAACTGATGCGTTCCTTGGAAGTGCTAAACATCTTAACCAATGCTGAAATAGTGATTCACTCATCGCTTGTCCGCAAAGCTTCTTGCAAGCAATTGCACTTTATGCGCTCAGATTCAACCGAAATGGATCCTCCCGAATGGCACAAGTTTATGGTCGTGAGTAGGAATGGTCACGGTGTGCGATTGCGTGAGTTGCCCATCGATTATTATGCGCCGATGGGCGAAAACTATGAAAAACACAATCAAGACTATATCCGAGAAAATAGCATATGACAGATAAGGCCTTGGCAGTCGGTGACACCGATGTGTTTATTCCCGTCTCTATCAATGAAGAGACGTGCATAGGGTGCAATCTGTGCGTCATGGTTTGCCAGCCCGACGTCTTTGTCCCAAGTATTGATCCGGGAGGAGTTCCTGTGGTCCTCTATCCAAGCGAGTGCTGGTATGTCGGCGATTGTGTGGATGTCTGCCCTGTTCCTGACTGTATTGCATTGCATGTTATGGATAAGAATAAAGTGATCTGGAAGCGGAAAGAGTCGGGCGAGGAATTCCAGCTGTCGTGAGGAGGCCTCAGAACGCTGAGATCAAGACATCTCCTCAATTCTGCTTCGCCCGCATCTTCTTCAACGTCTCGATCCAATCCTCGTTAATGTTATGTTCCGAGGCGCCTTTGATCATCAGGTCTAAGTATTTTCTTGCCGGCTCGTACGGCCCCTTTGGATTCGTGACGCGGTAAAGGTCTGCGGCATACCACTTCCCATCATCACCCAGAACCTGAAATGTCTCTCTCTTGTAAATGCCGAGGGGAACATCTTCCAGTATATCCAACGCATCCATCTCTTTCTTGGTAATATAATAGAGGACGCCGTACACCATGCCGCCTGGCTTTTCAATTATAGAGCTGATCCCGCCTCCCATATTTTTGGAATATTTCCTAAACTGAATCTCAAAATTGGGCAGTTGAGCATTCATGACATATTTCAGGCTGGGCGTGTATTGCCGCATATAGGATTCCGACATGTTTGACCCATATCCGAAATGGAGGACTACGTCTTCTTTCACGCCGGGGGATTGCCCGGCCACGATGTTTACCGCCGAAATGATACAAAACATTCTCAGCAGGTTGGCTATCTTTCTCATCTGGTATTCCTCCACAGTTAACGCAATTCATCCGAAATCTACGATACCACCAAGGCCGTTGCATCAGTTTTTCAATCCTCCTATCTTCTTCTCGCTATGAGAGAGGTTTTTCGAAAGATCAGGGGGACAACTCAATTTTCAACATCTGGTGGTCAGGTCCATCCCTCTCTTTTCCCTGCTAATCCTTAAATCCACGCTATCCGCCCAACCCCTCTCCTTTAAGGATGTGGCGGCGGAGCGGGGCCTCAACTTCGTACACGACCACGGTGGCACCGATCAGAAGTTTTATATCGAAACCATGGGGTCTGGATGCTGCCTTCTGGACTACGACAACGATAATGACCTCGATGTTTTCTTCCTTCAGGGGGCGCCCCTCCCCGGCTGGAAGAAAGAGGTAACGTTGCGGAACCAGTTGTTTCGGAATGACGAAGGACAGTTCAGTGATGTGACGGGAGAGTCCGGGCTGGGGGCCACCTCCTACGGCGTGGGGTGCGCCGCCGCCGACTATGACAACGATGGAGATACGGACATCTATGTAACAAATTTCGGCGATGATATTCTCTACCGCAACGAGGGGGACGGCACTTTTGCCGATGTCACCTACATCTCGGGAATCTCAAATCCCCACTGGGCTTCCAGCGCCGCATTTCTTGATGCGGACAACGACGGGTGGCTCGACCTCTACGTCAGCAATTATGTAGACTATTCCATCGATAACAACCCGTGGTGCGGCGATCAGCGGAGCGGTGAGCGAGCCTACTGCGATCCGGACGTCTTCACGGGCATCCCCGACCGCTTCTTCAGAAACAACAAGGACGGCACCTTCAGCGACATGTCGGAAGAGAGTAACATATCCAGAGTGAACGGGAAGGGGCTCGGCGTTGTCCCCGCTGACTTCGACGGCGACGGGGACATGGATATCTACGTGGCCAATGATAAAGTGATGAATCACCTTTTCATTAACGACAGCGCCGGCGTCTTCCGTGAGGACGCCTTGTTCACCGGCGTCGGGTTTAATGAGAATGGTCAGGCGGAAGCGGGAATGGGCGTCGACTTTGGCGATTATAACAGGGACGGTTTTCCAGACCTCTTCGTCACCAACTTCAGCGGAGAATCGAACACGCTCTACAAGAACGAAGGGGACGGCTTTCTCACCGACGTCACCTTCGCCGCCGGGCTGGGGCAGCCGAGTCTTGCGCAGCTCGGGTTCGGGACAAAATTCGTTGATCTTGATCTTGATGGATGGCTCGATCTGTTTGTGGTGAACGGGCACGTCATTGACAATATTCAGATTTTCAATCCGGACTACACTCATGCCCAGCGAAAACAGCTGTTCCTGAACAACAGAGAAGGCGGTTTCACTGAACAGACGGAACAGATCGGTGGCGACCTTCTGACACCTTCTGTCGGCCGAGGGGCCGCTTTCGGCGATATCGATAATGATGGCGATGTGGATGTGATAATCTCTAACAATGGCGGTCCGGCAAATCTGCTCCTCAATGACGGTCCGCCACGGAACAACTGGATCGGAATTCAGCTCAAAGGGAGGCTCTACAATTTGGACGCCATCGGTGCAAAAGTGACAGTGAAGAGCAGTGGCGGGACGCAGTGGTCATGGATCAATCCGGCGGCCAGTTATCTTGCATCCAACGACAAACGACTTCAGTTTGGCCTCGGCGGCGACAAGAGATCTGATGAGATTACAGTCGTCTGGCCCGGCGGCGGTGTTGACAGAATTGAAAATGTAGAGGCGAACCGCTATTACCTGATTCAGCCCGGGGGTGAAATATCCGCCATCCGTTAGTACTGGCTGTTGTCTTCAGTCTCTTGTGGGGCGGTCAGACAGACGGCCGCCTTGACAGGGCGACGGAGCTTATGTCACAAGACCTTTACGGCGAGGCGTCTGACATTCTGCTCAAGCTTGTCAAAGATGAGCCGGACAACGTGGCCGCATGGACGTCACTGGCAAAGGCCTATGACCGGGTCGGGAATATCACCGGCTCAGCCGATGCCTACCGAAAGAGCCTTGCTCTTGATCCTGACCAAGCTGACACGTGGATCTCCTTCGGGAATTTCTATTTTCGCGGGGAGAGCTACAGTCATGCGGCGAAGGCGTACCGCTCGGCTCTCAAGGTTGAACCGGGCAATGCGAAGGCGACCAACAACCTCGGCACCGTCCTGAAGGAAGCCGGGGACCTGGAAGAGGCGGCGGCTCATTTTGTGAGAGCGACGGAGCTCGACGGAAGCTACGCCCTCGCATTCCGAAACGCCGGAGACGCGTACATCATGCTGGGTCAGTTCGATACCGCTATCGACTGGCTTGGCAAAGCGACGCAAGTCGATCCCCACAACCTATTCGGGTGGTACTGGCTCGCGCGGGACAGCCAAAGACGGCCGTCCAGCATTTTCTGAGGGTGATCGCCCGACGCCCGAACCTGCCGCAGGTACACCACGATCTTGGGGAAGCGTACTATCTTCTGCGGCAGTACGGCAAAGCGATTGAACATGTACGGACGGGCATGCGTCTGAGTCCAGCAACGGCGAAATCTTATGTAACCCTTGGCCAAATCTATGTCAGTCTCGGCCGCCAGAAAGATGCACTGGCAATTCTCGAGGAAGGGATAGAGCAAAACCCCTCGGCGCCGTCTATCCACATTCAGATGGGGGACATTCACAAGTCAGCATCCCGACACAACGATGCGCTGAAAGCATACACCAAGACGGTCGCCATTAATCCGGACTTCTGGACCGGACATTACAAGCGGGGGGTGGCTCTCTACTACCTTTCACGGCTGGACGAATCGGAGGTGGCCCTGAATGAAGCTGATAAGCTGAACCCCTCTTCGCCCTCTGTGAAGCATTTCAAGGGGCTTGTGGCGCTGGCGGAGAATGAGACCGATGAGGCGCTGTCGTTTCTCACTCAAGCTGCCGAGCTGGATCGAGAGGACGCAGATATACTGTTTCATCTGGGGCAGGCCTACCAAAGGAAAAGTCAGTGGGCTTCAGCATTGACTCAGTTCAAAGCGGCACACCGGCTGAACCCGAGGGAATCGGAAGTGCTTTATGGCCTCTCTCAGGTGTCCCGGAAACTTGGTCAGCGCGCCGAGGCACGGGAATACAGCCGGCGATTCAAGGCCGTCGCTCAGTTTGAGCAGGAGAGAGATGTCTTGATGAAGAAACTGCGGGGAAAGCCGAACAGTATCGAGTTGCGGAGAGATCTGGCGGTTCTGTTTGAAGAAAACGGTGCTCTCGCCGAAGCGGCGGAACAGATGAGACAGGCGGCCTATCTGGGCGATACGGCGGCCGCTGAGGAACTTGAGAGGCTGGAGAACGTGATCGCCCGGGAGAAATGATCGGTTCGAATCTCGGGCAGAAAACGTTAATTTCGCACCTCTGAGCGCGGGGTTGCTCATTCCGCTCTAACCAGACCCGAACAGAATGAAAAAGCAGACAGTTTCGATCCTTGCTCTTTTCCTCCTTGTGGGATGTGTGCGGGAGAACCCCGATAACACCTTTCAGGAAATTCTCGATGACGCCTGGTCCTTCCGGCTGGAGGAGAACCCTCTCTTTGCCACCAACGTGGGCGTCCATACGGCCAATGACCGTCTCCCCTCAAACAGTCAGGCCGATATGGAACGGCGGGCCCAGTTCTGGAAAACAATTCTCGAAAGAGTGGACGCGCTCGACGTAGTCCGAATGGACAGTCAGTCCCAGATTAACCTGAAGATATTCCGCCGGACAGTTGAGGACAGAATTCGCGACTTCAAGTTTAAGGGTTACCTGATGCCGCTGAATGCCGATTCCGGCTTTCACATCGGTCTGGCGAGCCTCCCCCGCCGCGTTCCGCTTCAGACCGTTGAGGACTACGAAAACTACATCGCCCGCCTCGAGGAGATCCCGTCCTACATGGACGACCATATTGCCCTCATGCGGGAGGGGATCGAGAGAGGTATGACTGTTCCGCAAATCGTCTTGAACGGCTATGATATGACAATCAAGACTCATGTTGTGAGCGGTGCCGAGGAGAGTGTCTTCTACGGCCCGTTTCTCGAGTTTCCGGCGTCGGTGCCTGCCGGTGAGCACGACCGACTGAAGACTGCAGGACGTACCGCTGTCCTGAACGGCGCTGTGGAGGGGTACAGACGATTCCTCTCATTTTTTCAGGATGAGTACTATCCGAATGCGCGGCAGACCATCGGCGCATCGGAATTCCCGGATGGCGACGCCTATTACCAGTATCGAGTGAATCATTTCACCACGCTCGATTTGACGCCGGAGGAGGTCCACAACATCGGCCTCGGCGAGGTGGAGAGAATTAAGCAAGAGATGATGAGCGTCATCGAGGAAGTTGGGTTTGAGGGGACGTTTGAGGAGTTTCTCAACTTTCTCCGGACCGACCGCCGGTTCTATGCCGAGACGCCAGAGGATCTGCTGAAAGAGGCGTCGTTTATCGCAAAGAAGATGGACGCCCAACTGCCGTCACTGTTCAACAACCTGCCGCGGCTGCCATACGGTGTTCAGGCGGTGCCGGACCATATTGCGCCGAAGTACACAAGCGGCCGCTACGTGGGGCCTTCGAAGGGGTCGACCGAACCGGGGTACTACTGGGTCAACACCTACGCTCTTGACGTCAGACCCCTCTATAATCTTGAGGCGCTATCACTTCACGAAGCTGTCCCGGGCCATCACCTTCAGAACGCCATCGCAAGGGAACTGGAAGACCTTCCGCGGTTTAGACAGCACCTTTATCTGTCGGCTTTCGGAGAAGGGTGGGGGCTCTATTCTGAATGGCTCGGACTGGAGGCCGGTTTCTACACCGATCCCTACAGCAATTTCGGTCGACTGACCTATGAGATGTGGCGGGCGTGCCGGCTTGTGGTCGACACAGGGATTCACGCTTTCGGATGGACCACGAAGTGACCACGGAGACGGACAGGTACATCTCCTGGCCGGGGCAGGCGCTGGCGTACAAGATGGGCGAGCTGAAGATCAAGGAGTTGCGCCGCCATGCTGAGGAGATTCTTAAAGAAGATTTTGATGTGAGAGAGTTTCACGATGTGGTCCTCGGGAACGGTTCTGTCCCTCTCGATGTTTTGGAAGATCAGGTGAATTTTTGGGTGGAGAGAGCGCGATCGCGGTAGCGCTGTCGTTTATTGAAGAGCTGAGAAGTCGGCTCGCCCTGCCTCTCCCCGGCGTTACGGCGCAGGCCCGCATGGCGCCTCAGCCGAGAACCGTCCCGCCCCTCATGAAAACAGAGGAAGAGGCGGTCCCTTCGGCGGTCCTCATTCTTCTCTTCAGGAAAGACGGGAACTGGTCATTCTTTCTGACGGAACGGTCCCATTCGGTGGAGTATCATCCCGGCCAGCTCTCCCTCCCCGGCGGAGCTCAGGAAGACGATGAGCCGTTGGAGACAACAGCCCTGAGGGAGACGGAGGAGGAGATCGGCGTGTCGCCCGGTGTTGTGACACTCCTTGGTGAACTGACAACGCTGTTTATTCCAGTGAGCGGCTTCCGCGTCCACCCTTTTGTCGGATGGAGCAATGGAGAGCTGGAAACGGCCATAGATGAGACTGAAGTGGCCGCCCTCCACGCCATTGAGATGTCCGCCCTGCTGAATGATTCGCTTGTGGGCCGGGAGTTGAGGACAATCCGCGGTGTGGATGTGGATGTCCCATTTTTCCATTTCGGAGAGCTGAAAGTGTGGGGTGCCACGGCGGCCATCCTGAGCGAATGTAAAGATGTTTTCGCTGACTGCTTTGAATTGGAGAAAATGTTATGAAAAAACTGCTTCTGTTAACTGTTGTCACCGGCCTCATGGCCCAGAGCACAAGGATCCACCCCACCCCGGGCCTCGGCGACTATACCGTCCCGTTCTCCAAAGGGACCTCTTACCGTTCCGAAATTCAATCACCCAGCGAGTTTCTCGGCTTTGAGCTGGGCGGCCGCCTCATCACGCACAGGGAGGTGATGGACTATTTTGAATATCTGTCAGACAAAGCGCCGAACGCCAAGCTCAATGTCTATGCTCACTCCTACGAGGGGCGAGAGCTTGTCTATCTCGCAATTACATCCAGAAAGAACTTCGCCCGGCTGGAGGTGATCCGCTCTGACATGGATGATCTGGCCGATCTGAAAGTGAACAACGGTAAGGCCGAAACGTTGATCAAAGAGCTCCCGGCTGTTGCGTGGCTCGGTTACGGCATCCACGGTGACGAACTGTCCAGTGTGGACGCAAGTGTCTACCTCGCTTATCACCTCCTTGCCGGTCAAGACAGGCGGACGAAGCGTATCCTCGATAACACGGTGGTCCTCATCGACCCAACCCAGAATCCCGACGGACGGATGCGGTTTGTCAAACAGATGGAGCAGTACAACAGTGTTGTCCCAAGCGGCGATATTCAGAGCTTCCACCATCGCGGCGTCTGGCCCTATGGAAGAGGCAACCACTATCTGTTCGATCTGAACCGGGACTGGTTCCTCCTCGTTCACCCTGAGACTCGCGGCCGTGTGGAAAGCATCCTAAAATGGAACCCCCAGTTTGTTCTTGACTGCCACGAGATGGGGCCTTACGACACCTACCTATTTTCGCCTCCTCGGGAGCCGTTCAATCCGTTCCTGCCGAAGGAGTCTATGAAGTGGTGGAATCTCTTTGCCAAAGAGCAGGCGGAGGAGTTTGACAGCAAGGGGTGGAGCTACTACACACGGGAGTGGAACGAAGAGATGTACCCCGGTTACGGAAGTTCCTGGCCCATGTATCTCGGAGCGGTGGGCGTTCTCTACGAACAGGCCGGCGTGGACGGTTCTCGCGTGAAACGTCCCGACGGTACCGTCATGACCTACAGGGAGACAGTCCATCATCAGTTCACCAGTTCCATGGCGAACCTTACCACAATCGCTTCCAACAGGGAGGCGCTCATCCGCGACTACTACGAGCACAGGAAACGTGCCACCGGCGGAAAGTCCCGCCGGGAAGCGTTCCTGTTTCCGCCATCGGAGAATATGAGCAGGTTTGAGAAATTCGCCTCCGCCCTCACGTTTCAGGGGATTGAGGTTGAGACGGCTCGAGAGCCGTTCCGCGGGAGGAACCTCACCGGGAGAGACGGTACAACAGTTAAGGAAGTGAACTTTCCTGAAGGGACGCTCATCGTGCCGCTGAACCAGCCGAACCGGAACCTCGTGGAGGCGATCCTCACATTTGAAATCGAACGAATTCCTGAAGAGGCAGCGTAAGGCTCGGCTCAAGCATGGCGGCACACGCCTCTACGACGCCACAGGATGGTCATTGGCGTTGGGCTATGACGTTCCGGCCTACTTTACAAGCAACATGCCGGCGGTGAAGTCCGGACCCTATAAAGCGAAGAGTAGAGAAGGGAATGTCTCCGGCAGGAAGCCCAAAGTGGGATATGCCTTTTCCGGCTCCGACGACGGAGCCATCCTTGCTGTGTCAAAACTTCTCGACGCCGGTGTCAAGTTGTGGTCGAGCCGGAAACGGTTCGATGTGGATGGGGCCAGTTTCCCGAGGGGGAGCTTCCTCATCCGAAGCAACGCCAATCCCGATTTGGATGAGAGAACCCTCGGGGAGATCGCCCGAGCCACTGGCGTAACCCTGAAAGGGCTCGATTTCGGTCTGGCGTCATCCGGGCCCGACCTCGGCGGCAGTGAGTTTGTTCAACTGCAACGGCCGAAGGTGGCGCTCGTGGGTGGCGAAACAATTTCGACCTACAGTTTCGGCACAATCTGGCACACTCTTGACGCAAAGGTCAACATGGCCGCTTCCACGCTAAGTTCCACAGCGCTGGCCCGGACCGACCTCGACAAGTATAATGTTCTGATTCTGCCCTCGGCCTCCGGCGGTCCCACGACGTACAAACGGCTTCTGGCTGAGGGGGGTGTGAAACACCTCAAGGAGTGGATCGAAGACGGCGGTACGCTGGTGGCGGTTGGCTCGGCGGCGGCGTTTGTGGCAGACACATCGGTGGGACTAATCTCCGTTCGACAGAAACGTCAGGTGTTAGAGAAACTCGATGAGTACAGCTCAGCCCTAGCCCTCGCGAAAGAGGCTGAATCGCCATCAGTGGACAGCCTTGCAGTGTGGGAAGGGAAACGGCCGGAAGGAGACGAGGAATCAGCGGACGGCGCCGTCTCGGACGTCACCAAGGAGGCGGATGAACTGGCGAGAAAACTGTCCCCCTCCGGTGTAATCATGCGGGTGAATTTGGACGAGGAGCAGTGGCTCAGCTTCGGCCTCGGGCCGGACGTCCCCATCATGGTGCGTGGTTCCTACAGTTACGTCACAAAAAAGAGCGGCAGTGTGGCGGGGCGGTTCGGAGATTATGAAAATGTAAAATTGTCTGGAATCCTCTGGCCCGAGGCCCGGGAGCGGTGGGCCGAGTCGGTCTATTCGGCGAGGGAGTCAGTAGGTAAGGGCCAAGTGGTAATGTTCGCCACCGACCCCAATTTCCGAGGTTATTTTCTGGGCGGCGAAAGAATGCTTCTGAATGCTGTACTGCTGGGGCCGGGATTCGGCACACGGCAGACAGTGGAATTCTGAACAATTAGGAAAGGGGAAGTGGTGGCAGCACAAGAATCGGACCAGCGGTTTTCCTCCCGGTTAGGCTTCCTCATGAGCGCCCTCGGCATCGCCGTGGGGACGGGCAACATCTGGCGTTTCCCAAGGATCGCCGCCAGCAACGGCGGGGAAGAGGGCGCCGGGGCGTTCCTTGTGGCGTGGGTCATTTTTCTCTTTCTCTGGAGCATCCCTCTTATCATCGCCGAATACATCATGGGGCGGCGCTCTCGAAAAGGGACCATAGGCGCTTTTGTCTCCCTCGTGGGGGGCAAGTTCGCCTGGATGGGCGGTTTCGTCGGTTTCGTCTCCAGCGCCATCACATTCTACTATTCCGTTGTCGTGGGATGGTGTATCTATTATTTCATACAGATGTTTCTCCACCCCCTGCCGGCAGGTACGGAAGCTTCATGGGCGCTCTGGAACGATTACCAGTCGAGCCTCTTTCCACTCTTGTTTCACGGTACGGCCATGGGCGTGGGAGCTTTCGCCATCTGGAAAGGGGTCTCTTCTATTGAGAAAGTAAACAAGGTGCTGATTCCGACATTGCTCGCAATCGTTGTTCTTTCCGTTTTCCGGGCCCTCACACTGCCCGGCGCATGGAACGGCGTCACTTACCTGTTCACACCTCAGTGGAGCCAATTGAGCAACCCCAGACTGTGGCTCGAGGCGCTGACACAGAACGCCTGGGACACCGGCGCCGGCTGGGGTCTGTTCCTCACTTATGCCATCTACATTCGTCGAAGGTACGGCGTGGTGAAGAACGCTTTTATCACAGCCATCGGGAACAACACAGTTTCACTCCTGGCCGCGCTCATGGTGTTCGGGACGGTCTTTTCCATTCTCGGCACGGAGGGGATGACGAACGGAGAAATTCTTGGAGTCATGAAAGAGAGCGGCCCCGCCGCCACGGGCCTCACATTTATCTGGATGCCCCAGCTATTCGCAAAAATGCCCCTCGGTAAGCCGGTAGCCATCCTCTTTTTCCTCGGCCTCTCATTTGCCGGATTCTCGTCGCTCATTTCCATGATGGAATTGACCAGTAGGAATCTGATCGACCTCGGCCTCAAGCGGAAAACAGCCATCGGCTGTGTGGTGGCGGCGAGCTATCTCTTAGGAATTCCGTCGGCGAGGAACCTTGAATTTTTCGGGAATCAGGATTTTGTCTGGGGGATTGCGCTCATGATCTCCGGCGTCTTTGTGGCGGTGGCGGTCTTGCGGCACGGAATTACGAAACTGAGGGAGAAGGAGGTGCTCCAGAACAAAAACGACTGGAACCTCGGCCCGTGGTGGGACAAGGTGGTCAGTTATGTCGTGCCAACGCTCGGCGTTGCTCTGCTGATCTGGTGGCTTTCACTTGCCGCCACCGTCTATGCGCCGGACGACTGGTACAATCCGTTCTCGCCTTACAGCGTCATGACATGCTTTCTACAGTGGGGCGTTGTTCTGACGGTGCTCTGGTGGCTCAACAGCTGGATGGCAGGGAGAATTGTAAAACAAGTGGACTAAACATGGAGACGCCATGAAAAAAGGAATGCATTCAATCGGTAAGGTAGTTATTGGAATGATAATCTATGTCGCGTCGCTGAGCGGACAGGAACAGTCGCTGCCGACCGTGTCGAACTTGAACGAGAAGTTGGAGAGACAGAACCGATACCTCCGTCACAGACTCGATCAGGTGTCCCGGCAGGTGGATGACCTCATGTTCTTCCATCGACTCGGAGATATCGCCGAGATCGACATTGCCCGGATCACAGGTCCGCCTCTCAGAAATCAGCCTAACCCCACCGCTCAGGGGGCCGGCAACCCGTGGCGGTTTTGGACATACGTTTTTATCCCCAAAGATTTGGATAGAAAGAAGAAGCAGCCCCTCATCGTTCTTCCCCACGGCGGCGTCCACAGCAATTTTTCTTCCGGGTTCACCAATGTGCTCCGGGAACTGCTGACTCAGGGCTACACCATCGTGGCGCCGGAATACAGGGGCAGTACGGGGTACGGCCGCCGAACCTATGAGGCTATCGACTACGGCGGCCTCGAAATCGAAGACACCTACGCCGCCCGGAACTACATGCTGGAGCGATACAACTTTCTCGATCAGCGCCGTGTGGGAATTGTCGGCTGGAGCCACGGCGGCCTTCATGCTCTGATGAATATTTTCGAGCACGGCAGAGATTTCGCTGTCGCCTACGCCGGCGTACCGGTGAGCGATCTCATAGCCCGGATGGGGTACAAAACGCAAGGGTATCGAGACCTCTATTCCGTCGATTATCACATCGGCAAATCGGCATATGAAGATGTGGAGGAGTACAAGCGTCGGTCGCCGTCGTGGAACACGCACAAGTATGACGGGACGCCGCTCCTTATTCACACTAACACCAACGATGGCGACGTCAATGTGCTGGAGGTTGAGCGTCTCATACAGGCGCTGGAGGCGAACGGCAAGAAAGGGTTTGAATACGAGATTTTCGAAGATATCCCCGGCGGACACTCCTTTGACAGAATGGACTTTGCCGAGGCAAGGAAGATCAGGCTGAAAATATGGAAATTCCTCGCCGAGCACCTCAAGCCTGAAAATCCCATGTAGTTCCGATTTTCTTGATAAACTGGCTCTCCGTTCGTACACTCTGGAAACAGTGACCCCTTAGGAGGTTCATATGAAAACGATGGATCGAAGATCATTTATGGGCACCGTAGCGAGGCCCGTCACCGCAGCCGCCACAGTCGCCGCCATTGAACCGGCCCTCATGAACCGGGCCCTCGCCGCGGTGAAAGGGACAACCGGAAGTCCCGCCGACATCGCGAAGGATGAATCGTATTGGTTTGAGATTCAGCAGGCCTACACTGCCGACCGGAGTATGATCAACCTGAACAATGGGGGCGTCTGCCCATCTCCCACTATTGTTCAAGAAGCTATGAAGCGCTATCTCGATTTTTCAAACACGTCCCCGCCATATTCTATGTGGCGTATACTTGAGCCGCAGAGGGAACCTGTTAGAAGAAGGATGGCCAGATTTTTCAAGTGCGACCCTGAAGAGATTGCCCTTACCCGTGGAGCATCGGAAGGACTTCAAATCTGCCAGAACGGTTTTGATCTCGAACCTGGTGATGAAGTGCTCACCACCACGCAGGATTACGGACGAATGATCAATACTTTCAAACAGCGAGAGTGCCGGGACGGCATCGTCATGAAACAGTTCAAGATTCCTATCCCCGCCGAGGACGATGATGAAGTTGTTCGGCTCTTCAAAAAAGGGATTACATCGAAAACTAAACTGATACTAATGTGTCATATGATCAACATTACGGGCCAAATTCTTCCTGTTAAGAAGATTGTGCGGATGGCACGAAAGAAAGGAATTCCGGTTATTGTAGACGGGGCACATACGTTTGCTCATTTTGATTTCAATGCCGAAGACTTGGACTGTGACTATTATGCCACCAGTCTTCATAAATGGCTTTGTGCTCCCCATGGTACAGGAATGTTATATGTAAGGAAAAACAGGATAGCTGATTTATGGCCTCTTCAGGCTCCGAATGAATGTGGAATGGATGACATTCGGAAATTTGAAGAAATTGGGACACACCCAGCAGCCAATTACTTGGCTATCGGGGATGCACTAACGTTCCATCAAGGAATCACCACAAAAAACTGGGAAGCTCGGTTGATTTATCTTAGGAATCGATGGGCAACCCCCTTACTGGAAAATAATGGCGTAAAACTACATACCAGTCTTAAGCCTGGTAAGGCGTGCGGCATTGCCACCGTCCAGGTGGAAGG
>LULR01000254.1_pt1 | contig 14442 bp, 12 predicted proteins | sample 729471 | NCBI WGS metagenome assembly LULR01 (sample SAMN03860284, study PRJNA289734) | marine metagenome | biome: seawater column; feature: ocean; material: water; isolation source: Red Sea water column Station 108 - depth 500m | place: Saudi Arabia: Red Sea | collected 2011-10-15 | depth 500 m
AGAATGTTACTTCAGAAACTACTTATTTAATTCTTTCAAAAAACAGGCTTTGTTTATACGAGAAAGAAAAATTGATTAACTAATTTCTTTATATCATCACAAAAATCCAGCTTTTCAGTATAGCATGCACGAGATAGATTATTAGGTGTCCATATAGGTGTCTATCAGCCCTGATATTCAGTACAATTCAATAACACTTGGTACTAGTGATGGAGTGGGGTAAGTTATTGTAGATATTAGTTAATTGTACTTATTATCATTCAGTATAATACACTTTGTACGGATTCCTAATCCCTAGCTTCACGTTCGAGTCGCGGTGGGAGCACCATTAAATATCAGTTACTTAGAATAAGTTATATCAGCTATAAAGCATCATGAGCTGAGTTCCTCCAATAGCAGCATAGATTATCAAAATAAGAACACGGAAAAACACATACGGGACAGCTTTATTAGTTTTACCTTTATTTGTTTCTTGTTCTTCTGGTGGAGCATCGTCAATTACAGCCTTGATATCTTGGATACATCCATCGACACCCAAAATCCCAAAAAAACATGCCAGGTCAGTCAAGTATTTTTACTATGGTTCTCTTAAATCAGTCACTCGCTTCGTTTTTCTTACACTTCTAGGGAGAGAACCATATTCAACAACTTCAACATCTGGAGTAACAAATATTTTGTTCTTGATTAATGAACGGATGAAAACTGTAATATTCGGATCAATTGAACTGTCCTTGTATTGATCTCGCTCTATCTTAAGAGTGAAATTATCCTTGCCGTCTATTTTGTTCAGCAAAACCTGATATTCACTTCCTATATCAGAAACATTGCCTAACAGTGTGTCTATCTGGCTAGGATAAATATTAACTCCCCGAAAAATGAACATATCATCAGTACGTCCCTGAAGTCGCTCATGTCGGGGGAAAAGATTCCCACAAGGGCATGGTTCAGCAATAAGTGCTGATCTGTCATGTGTCCTATATCTTATTAATGGGACTGCTTCTTTCTTTAGAGTTGTGACAACCATTTCACCAGTCTCACCCGGAGCAAGTACTTCTAAAGTTTCTGGATCTATTATTTCAAGAAGATAATAATCAGACCAGTAATGAATTCCATTATTATAAGAACATTCTATACCTGTTCCAGGTCCATATAATTCGGTCATTCCTGTAATGTCATACATTTCTGTAATCCCTAGATTAGATTTGATACGAGCTCTCATTAAGTCAGAACTACGTTCTGATCCATAAATTATTTTTTTAAGATTTATTTGGTCCCGAATACCTTTGCGTTGTACTTCTTCGCTCATAAGTAACCCCATGGAAGCTGTACAGCAAAGTACTGTGCTTTGGAAATCAATCAAAAATTCTGTCTGCGTTTCACTGTCGCCTGGACCAGCTGGAATAGCCATAGCTCCAAAGGCTTCACATGCTGTTTGAAAACTGATGCCTGCTGTCCAAGGTCCATAACCCACTGCTATCTGCACACGATCTTCAGCGTTCAAACCTGCAAATTCAAAACATCGTGTAAAAAATTGAACCCAGTCTTGAATATCTTTTTTCGTATAACATAAAACTTTCCGTTTACCTGTTGTACCTGAAGAAGTGTGTATTCTAGATACATTTTCAATTGGTACAGAAAGCAAAGGAAAGGGATAACCATCAGTGAGATCCTTAGGAGAGGTAAAGGGCAGGCGTTTTAGATCATCCATACTCTGGACAACATCTGGTTTGAGGTTAAGTTCATCAAGCTTATTCCTGTAGGTTTCTGATCCATTATAAGCATGTTTGACAGACCATTGTAGTCCTTGCAGTTGCTTTTCCTGGAGATTATCAAGGTTTAAAGAGAGTAACTTTTTCATTCGAGAGTTATTGATTTTTGAATTCCTGTTCAGTCATCTATTTCACCTTTTTCATATAATGATTCACGACCAAGTCGATTCAAGCATTCTTCAGCAGTCCATGGAAACATTAACGACCCACATCTAGCATCTCTGTACATTCTTTCAAGTGGGAAACTTTTTAGCATTGATCGTCCGCCGCATGTTCGTATCGCTAATCTGCAAATTTCTACTGCTCCTTCCATGCTTGTGAATTGAGATGCATATGCACGCATCCTGACAGATTTTTCTGGATTCACTTTGAATTCTTGTATCGAGCGAATAAATAAGGCTCTTATTTGCTCAAGTTTATAAAACATTTCTGCCACAGCAAATTGTTTTACTGGGTGTTGTCTAGATTTACTCCCCTGTGTTCCATCAATTTCTCCACGGAGGTATTTAACAGTGAAGTCGTAAGCAGCCTGTGCTATTCCTACGTAGGTTGCAGACAGAGTCAAGAACATATGCGGAATAAATTTAGCTGCTAGGTAATAGACCCCTCGAGGCATAAGCAGGGCGTTATCGGAGACGAAAACATCTTTCATGTGCAAGTTTCTGGATACTGTTCCACGCATTCCCATAGGGTCCCATTCACCTGTTATGCTGAAACCTTTTGAATTAGTAGGCACAGCAAAATACATGGTGTCCAAAGCACTTAATTCAGGTTTTTCTTCTGTACATAAAATACCATAGTGTGTAGCTGCTCCAGAAAGAGAAGCAAAGATTTTTCTTCCATTTAAAATCCAACCACCATTTACTTTTTTTACAGTGGTCGAGAATGGTTTCTTACCGGCGGCTGCGGTGTTTCCTTCAGAAAATGTCTGAGCGTATAATGCACCATCATTAACAATATTTTGGTAATGGATTCTGCGTAGGTTCTCCATTTCCTGCTTTTTCCCCTTTTCCAAGTCTAATTTATCAACCATGTCTCCAATCCATAAAGTTGTAGATGCATGCATGTTAAAACTTAAAGCAGTTGCGCCACAATGACGCCCCAATTCTGAAGACACCATCATATAAGCGGCATAATTGTGCCCAAGTCCTCCAAAACGCTCTGGTACGCACATCCAGTGAATTCCACATTTCCGTAAATTATCATAATTATCCATTGGGTTAATGGCTTCACGGTCAATCTTTTCTGCACGCGGAGCAAGCTTTTCTCGACCGATCTTACCAGCAATGTCTATTATGTTTTTTTGCTGTTTTGTTAATTTAAGATTTTTAAAAAGCTCAGACGCTTTTCTCATTAATTACTTTTTGTAAAAGGCAAAGAAGTATGTTTAGAAATAAATTCTAAGATTACATTGTTAAATGTTTCAGGCTGTTCTAAACTTGCTAAATGACCAGTTCCCTTCAAACAACAAAATCGTGAATTAGCAATTTCATCTGACATTCTTTTCATCATAGTTGGTGGAGCCTGGGTGTCATGCTCTCCAGCCACAAGGAGTGTCGGTATGTTAATTTTGGACAATTCTGACCTGCGATCAAAGTTTACAAGACACTGCAAAGCACTGTGGTAGGTCTCTGGTCTACAATTGGTTAAGATCTTTTTAGCCTTCTCACGGATTTTATGATCAACATTTACACTAATCAGTTCCGGAATTATCTGAGTAGCAACTGCTTCCATACCGCCTTCTTCAAGTGGTTTCAAACGTTTTTGAATGAAATTTTGTTGCCATTCATTATCGTTTTTACCAAATGCGGGACTTGTTGCAAACAGAGTCAACGAAATAACGCGGTCTTGGTTTTTCACCAAAAATTCTTGTGCTACCATGCCACCCATGGAATGACCAACCAAGTGAATTTTTTCCAACTGGCAGAGGTCTAAAAGACGTTCCAAAGCTTCAGCCAAAACCGAAAAAGTCAATTTGGGAACAGCATCGGATGTCCCATAACCCGGCATATCCCATGCAATTGTCTGGAACCAATGACCAAAAAAAGATAATTGTGACTCCCAAAAGCCTGAGTTACCACCGATTCCATGTAAAAAAACTATAAAATCCCCTGAATTTCCATTTGTTTCGTATTTGGGAATCAGTGTCATAATGCCAAATCACCTTGCAGAACTCCTCGTTTAATCACTGCTTTATCGTCTAGAAAAACTGTACAGTTTCTCAAGGGCAAATCAAAATGACCTTGGCTATAACGTCCAGCGGCTTCATTTGATCCAGTCGAGTAAAGGAAATTTCCTGCAAATGCTCTTAGTTCAGTACCATTAAAATCACGTTTGTCATACATTGCCATAGACTCCCACCTTGCAAGAGGATTCATACCCCAACCAACGTGTGATACAGCAAAAGCTTCCGGTTCATTCCATGCAACTGAGTATTCACGGAACAAATCCGCATCCAAACCATTCCCGCTAATTTTTGTAATAGTGTCATTTTCAATAATAAGTTCAACAGTGCTTTCGATAAAGCGTTTAAAAGTCAAATTAACATCCCCCGGTGAGAGAACCAGCATACCATTGACGGTATTCTTTTTAGGAAAGCAAAGGCACAAACCACCTGGCCAATGTGACAATAAACTTGGACGTTCAGCATAGCCCCATGATGCTCCAAGCGGTACGTCTACTATATCAATCTTCAAATCTGTACCAGCTTGAGAAGTAACAGTCATGGTTTGCGCAGCTTTGAGTTTTTTCAACCCCAGTTTCACCTTTTTTGTCAATTCAGGACTAGGTAAAAGACGCTCCAAAGTGTCCGGATGCTCGTTACTTACCATCAAAATTCTTGTACCATCTTTTATAATCGCAGGTACTTCAGTGGCATGCAGCAAACCTTCTACGGTCAGGTCTATTACAAGCTCGGAACTAGATAATGCTTTCACAACAGGTTTGATATTTTGCAGTGCTGTACTGGCTCCGGTAGAGCGAATCGGAATGTTGGATGTTTGAGGAGGTGTAGGAACGATCACATGGAAAGCCTGTGCCCCAAGGCTGTGGAGTGCAAGCTCGCTCAGTTGAACGTTTACCGGGCGAGATTGGGTTTCAGATAAAATGGCAACAACAGTACCTGCATCAACCTTACAATGTTCAAAAACTTTCGTGAAAACATTGATCCATTTGCCTTCTATGCGTTCCTGTAGCATTACTTTACCTTTCTGTCAGAGCATCACTTTTAGGAAATAAAGAACATTCGCTTTTATATTAATAATTAATTCAAGAACCGATTATACTTTCATACTCTATAGTAGTCCATATTTTCATTTCAGAATCTCTTTTTTCCATCCTTAGGGACAAAGATTAACACTATTATTGCTAAATTTGACATTGTATGTAATAGTCAAATACGATTTATGTACATCTAAATTTTTTGTATTTTTGTAGTTAAGAGTTCAAAACTTTAATAAAGGTTTTTTAAATTAGAATGATTTGGTTTAACAATTAGATTTTCTATTACTTATGCCTAACTAGATATAACACATATTGTTAATCTATAATTAATCCCCTAATTTAGAATTAAAATGTGGAGGGATTCAGGCAGGTAATTAAACGACATAAAAATAAAATAATATGAGCAATTCAGAATAAGTGAACATACTGATTTAAAAAATGTTTCAAAATCTTTGAATTATTATTGAAAAATATTCTTAAACACATCCAATCTTAATTGAGAGATATATTACTTTTGAAAAAGAAGATATTTACCAAGATGAATTTAGACTGCTCATTATTTTTTTAACAGTATAATAATCGGAATTTTGAACAACATTTCACAGATTTTCTAAGTTTATTTTTTATAATCTATAAGAATTAGTTTTTTTTCAATTAGGAATCTCAGTAAAACCAAATCGTCCTTTCTTCAAGGAGAGAGAAAATCGATGATGGATTCCAATCTCCGCAAAAATAATTCTGAAGCATTCTGTACTTAAACATAAAACATTTTAAATTGATTTAATAAAGTTTTACATGTCCAAACGAATTGACAAGTATACTGGAATGGTCATTCAATCAGCTGTGACAGTTGCAAAAAACCGTAAAGATATTCATAAAAACCTGGACCGAGCATGTAAGTTGATTGATTTCGGAGTAGGGTATTTCTGGGAGAGGCCTGTAAGACTGGTTGTACTGCCTGAATACTTTCTGCAGGGAGTTACTACTCCCGGTAAGGGGGAAGCCGGTCTTGATGATTTCATGGACAAAGCAATCACTATCCCCGGACCAGAAATTGAGGTACTATCCGAGAAGGCTCGTGAATACAATCTATTCATTTCCGGAGGTGGTGTGATAGAATTGCTGTCGGAGTTTCCTGACAGATGGTTCAACACTGCGTTCATTATTGGTCCCTCTGGAGATTTAATCCTTAAGTATCACAAATGGCATATTCCAGCCTCCATTGGCATGGGTACTAGTCCTCATGATATGCTTGACGACTACACCAAGGTATTCGGCAAAGATATACGTCAGCGATTCCCAGTGGTTGACACTGAGATAGGCAAGCTTGGGGTAATGACCTGTCATGATGGAGCCACCCCGGAAGTCTCCCGTGCTCTTGGATTCAACGGTGTTGAGGTGATCTGTCACCCAACCGCGATGCAAGAGGTAGAAGGAACTAGTCAGCCTTGGGATTTTTGGACTTTCACCCGTCGTACTCGTGCTCATGACAACATGTGCTACATCCTTGGCTCCAACTGGGGTACAGTTGAACACGAATATTACCCCAAGGGGTTTTGCCCAGGGCACTCTCTGATAGTAGATTACACCGGTATGCTTTTACGCCAAGCTCCTTATCCAGAAGAACAGGTCATCAGTGCGACCATTGACATTGAAGCACTGCGGGAACATCGGACTATCATAAACCATAACATGTGGATTGACATCAGAACCGAAGGATTCCGAGAGATTTACGAGAACTCAGTATATCCACCCAACCGTTTTCCTTCGGGTCATCCTCCTAAAACTCAAGCGGACAAAGTTGAGACCACCAAGGTAGTGCTTGAAAAACTCTATGGACGAGGGCAGTTCATACCACCACACGGTATTAGCGCTAAAGAGATGCCCCAGATCTTGGAAAAAAGAGTAAAAACAGCACAGGAGATTGGAATTTTACGCAGAGATGAAGATTAAGCAATGAAAGTAGTCAGCAAACTCGTTGATCTGGAACTACACATTGGCCATATTGAGCGGCGAGGAGACTTGCTTTTAGTTCATAGCGATCCTGAGCGCTCCATGCCAACGAAGATCTATATTGCTCCTAAAGATATATTTGAAATTCTAAAGGTTATGCTAAAGAGCAAAGAGTTGTGGAAATTTTTTTTAATGTCTCCATGGTATTTTCTTGTCCCAAGAAAACGCAGGAAGATAGCATCTATCAAAGACTCCCAAAATAAATTACAATCCGAAAATCAAAAATGGGATCCTTGGGAATGAGCTCTAATGGTCAACCTCATTCAGATACTAACTCAAGATCGTGGTATACCACCACTCATGAGTATCTGTGTCCCATTTGAAAAGGGGAAAATCTAAACTAAGGAGGTCTTATGGATTAAAATTCAATGATGTATATTTTTTTTTGTAAAAAGTAATTGATTATTAAAAAACCAAATTAAGAGGAGGTTTCTTAGTCTCCTCTCTGATAATGGAGAAACGATATGAGTAGTTTAAAAAAACAAATATCCGTAAATTCGAAGTTTGCGGGATTCGTGGCCGGAATCATGCTGATATGTACTCCCAACCTATGGGCTGGGGGAGACGTTGTGCATTGGTGGGTTGGCGATGCTGAATCCAAGGCACTCAAAGTAATTGTTGATGAATTTGAACGAAGCGGGAGTAAGTGGTTGGACACCCCCCACAATGATTCAGAGGCAGCTCATGCCTCAGTGAAATCACGTGTAATTGGCGGAAATCCTCCGGCAGCGGTCCTGATGGTAGTTGGAGCCTCTTCTAAAGAGTGGGCTGAAGGTGGACTACTTAATGATGTTGATTCGGTGGCTAAATCCGAGAACTGGGACTCTGTTCTTCCAGACGGTGTTGCTTCTGCCTCAAAGCAGGGGGGGAAGTATATAGCGGCCCCAATATTTATCAGTACAGTTAACTGGCGATATGCAAATCTGTCCCTTTTACGATCTGTAGGAGTGGACGAACCCATGAGTTGGGGCGCCTTCATGACGAGTCTTCCTAGAATCCAGAAAGCCGGCTATATTCCCTTGGCGGTGGGTGGTCAGGACTGGCAGGAAACCTTGCTTTTTGATCATGTGGCTCTGGGAGTCGCAGGGGCCCAATATTTCAGGGAGTTATTGGATGGCAATATGAACACCATTGACAGTGAAGATACCATACGAGTTTTTACTGCAATGAGGGCGTTGGAACCCTTCACTGATGCCGGAAAGGCTGGACGTAGTTGGGGAGACACCAACAATCTAGTAATCACTGGAAAAGCCGGCTACATCTTCATGGGAGACTGGGCTAAAGGTGGATTTTTACAAGCTAATAAAACACCTGGCCAGGACTTCTCGTGTAAGATTTCGCCAGGGTCTGGTATGGTATTAACGGCTGTTGATGGGTTTGCTTTTCCTAAAACTTCGTCAGGAGCAGATCAAGCTACCCAAGGTAAGCTGGCCTCTGCCATGATGAACAAGGATGTACAGACAAAAGCGGCCTTACTAAAGGGTGCTTTGCCTGCTCGCACGGACGCTTCAACTGAGGGTTTCGATCATTGTTCCCAAAATGCCCTTGTATTACTGGGAAGCGGAAGTGCAGCTCTGCACTGGAACGTCCGAGACTCCGGATTCAAAGGAGTATTGAAAGATGTCGTCAGTCAGTTCTGGAATTCGGATATGTCTCCTGAACAGGCTCGTAAGATGCTGGTTGATGGTATAAAGCAACTTTAATTGTCTGGTTTAATCTATCCACAAAGAGGCGGCGGAAGGTTTGGTATTCCCGCCGCTTCTCCTTTTTATAAACTGTGATGCAGAGCCGCTCCCATGTAATGGCCTCACAACTTGTGTTGGTTCCAACCTTGATAATTGTGGTGTACTTCCTGTGGGGCTTCACCCTTTACACCGGCTACCTCTCCTTCACTGATTCGAAATTCCTTCCAAGTCACAAATGGCTGGGCCTTAAGCAGTATGAACTACTGTGGTCCAACCCCCGCTGGAAAATAGCTTATGCTAACATGTTCATCTTCGGTGGACTTTATCTGTTTTTTTGTGTGTTGTTTGGAGGTTTGTTTGCGATCTTGTTGGATCAGCGTATTCGTCTGGAGAATTTTTTTCGAACTACTTTTCTCTACCCTATGTCTCTATCACTGGTTGTTACCGGACTAGCTTGGCAGTGGATGCTAAATCCTAGTCTTGGCTTGCAGAAACTAGCTCATGAAATGGGATTCCATGAGTTTACACTCGACTGGGTTGTCTCTTCCAAGTATGCCATCTACACTGTGGTCCTTGCTGCGGTTTGGCACGGGACCGGACTAATCATGGTGCTGTTTCTTGCAGGATTAAGAGCAGTAGATAAGGATATCTGGAAATCTATTTATGTGGAAGGAATTCCTGCTTGGAGAGCCTATGGAGCTATCATACTTCCACAGTTACGGCCAATTTTGCTTGCCGCAATCCTACTTCTTACATTCAATGTTGTCCGCAGTTTTGATCTTGTAGTCGCCTTGACTTCCGGAGGTCCTGGATTTGCGTCAGATGTTCCGGCAAAATTCATTTATGATTATTTTTTTGCTCGTTCCAATATCGCAAGAGGTGCAGCAGCAGCGGTTTGTACCGTCATGACAGTGTTGCTGATCATTTTACCATATCTCTATCTCGAACTCAGGAAGCAAAAATGAGACCGCCTAATGTCCCTTTCACATGGCATCGTGTCGCACTTTACTTCACGCTTAGTATCTTTTTAGTGTTTTTTCTGGCCCCACTATATGTGATGCTTATGACTTCTTTCAAATCTCCGGAGGAAAGCATGGGATTATGCCTGCGTAGGACTCAGTTGCAATGGGATCAAGTCGCATTTTTTTGCCACGTTTGCCGTCACGATTCCAGCATTAGCATTGGCCGTCTTTATTGGTGCCCTTAACGGCTACGCCCTCACTCAGTGGAAGTTCCGGGGTTCAGACTTGCTTCTTGGTGGACTTTTGACAGGTTGCTTTATGCCTTTTCAACTATATCTCATTCCCATCGCGATCACTTTACGCGAACTTGGTATTTTCGGAACTTCCTTTGGTCTAATACTACTTCATACCGTCTATGGTGTTCCTCTCACTACACTTCTGTTCCGTAACTATTATGTTACTATTCAACCTGAATTAATGAAAGCAGCTATAATTGATGGTGCAGGTTTCTTCCGTATCTTCTTCCAAATCATCCTCCCCATGTCACCTTCCATAATCATGGTGGCAGTTATCCTGATTTTCACTGGTATTTACAACGATTTCATATTTTCACTCACCTTTGGTGAAGTAGGTAAACAACCTATAATGGCCGCATTGAATAATATCGTAAATTCTACTTACGGAGTGAAAGAACACAACGTTAATATGGCAGCGACCTTGCTAACCGCATTCCCCACTCTTTTAATCTACCTTTTGGCAGGCAAGTTCTTTATACAGGGCTTAACTTCTGGAGCTGTAAAAGGATAAACCCTTCATGTCCCTATCTGTAAAAAATCTCAGCAAACAGTTTGACTCTAAATATGTGTTGAGAGATATAAATTTGGAAATAAAGGCTGGAGAATTCCTTATTCTACTCGGCCCTTCTGGCTGTGGAAAATCCACCTTTTTAAACTGCGTTGCTGGTTTGGAATCCATTGAAAAAGAAGGTAAGATTTTTATTAACAACCAAAACGTCACTGAAAAGGCTCCAAAGGATCGCAATATTGCTATGGTCTTCCAATCTTATGCGCTCTATCCAACCATGACAGTAAGGAAGAACATAACTTTTGGGTTATTTTGTCGTGGTGTGCCTAAAGCTAAAATCGAACAAATTCTGAACAAAACAGTGGAAATGTTGCAGATCAATGATCTGTTGGACCGAAAACCTGCTTTGCTTTCAGGGGGACAACGTCAGCGTGTTGCAATTGCACGGGCAATGGTACATGAACCGGATATTTTCCTTTTGGATGAGCCAATGAGTAATCTTGACGCTAAGCTGCGCGCGGAAATGCGTATTGAGTTGAAGAACCTTCATCGTAGGCTCAACTCAACTATCGTTTTTGTGACACACGATCAGGTTGAAGCCATGACCCTGGCGACGAAAATCGTGGTACTAAATGAAGGTGTATTACAACAAGTTGGAACTCCCGATGATGTCTACCGTATTCCGGTAAACCGATTCGTGGCAGAGTTCATTGGTTCCCCCGGAATGAATTTCATTTACGGGGAACTTGTTAAATCAGACCAAAAAATCTGTGTCCAGGCTCAAGGAGTGAACTTTCCCGTTAGCGGTTATGAATTTCAGAATTCCCCCGAGGAAGGACATCCTGTGATTTTAGGAGTGCGTCCGGAAAATGTTCATGCTACTCTGGGTGATCGTAATCAAAGTACCACCTTGGGTATAGACGTTCGGGTTACCAATTTAGAGAACCTAGGATCTGACGTGTGTGTCTTCTGTGATTTTCATGAGACAAAACTCATAGGACGTTTCTTGAAAAATACTGAAAAACCCGTCTATGGAGAGCAAATCTGCATATGGGTGGACTGCTCAGATTGTTCTATCTTCAGTCAATCCACTGAAAAGCGGTTATGATCAGATCAAAAATTGAAAGTGTTTCCTTGGAAGGACTAACCCAAGAAGATGACCTTCATAACACTCATTCCAAATCAAATATGCCTTCTTTGACTGGTGCAGAAGCTATTTTGAAGTCTCTACAGCAAAATGGAGTAGACACGATCTTTGGCTTACCAGGAGGACAACTCGATCATCTTTTTGATGCTGTATATAAAACAAAAGAAAATTTTAAACTTATTCATTCAAGGCATGAACAAGGTGCGGCTTACATGGCATTTGGCTATGCACGATCCACAGGTCGGGTCGGTACATACACTGTTGTACCTGGACCTGGTCTTTTGAATACTACAGCAGCTCTCTCTACAGCTTATGCTTGCAATTCTCCAGTCTTATGTGTTACTGGACAAATCCCTTCTGATGGAATTGGGACTGGGCGAGGGTATCTACACGAAATTCCTGATCAACTTGGACTGATCAAAAAACTGACTAAGTGGGCAGCTAGAATTGACCATCCTTCCCAAGCTCCGGCTAGAATTAGAGAAGCCTTCAAGCAGCTTCAAACCGGTCGCCCCCGACCTGTTGAATTGGAGATGCCTATGGACGTGATGGGTCAGCAAAGTGAGGTTTTAATCTTACCTCCAGAATCTTATGCTGTACCAGATCTAAATCTGGAACACATCGAACAGGCTGCAAAGCTGCTCGCTAAAGCCAAAAAACCATTGTTAGTAGTTGGAGGTGGAGCGCAGGGTGCGAATTTGGAAATTTTACAGATAGCGGAGCTATTGCAAGCACCAGTAACTTTTTTCCGTAGCGGAAAGGGTGTCATAGATGAAAGACATTATCTCAGCCAATGCTTTCCTGCAGGACATCGGCTGTGGAAAGAAGTAGATGTAGTACTTGCCATTGGAACCCGTCTCAAATATCAGCAAATGTATTGGGGATTGGACGAAAATATTAAAATCCTGCGCATTGACATTGATCCGACAGAAATAAACAGGATTTCTCAACCGGAAGTAGGTATTATTTCGGAGGCTCGAACTGCTCTGAGAGCCCTGCTTCCAAAAGTGGAGCAACACAACTTACGACGCAAATCACGAAAACAAGAGTTGACAAAACTGAAAAATGAATTTTGTTCAGCTTTTGAAAAGAATATTTCTCCTCAAATGGCTTATTTGCGAGTCATTCGCGAGGAACTACCGGAGGACGGTTATTTTGTGGACGAAGTCACTCAGGTCGGATTTGCTTCCTGGTATGCATTCCCAACATACTATCCACGGCACTTCATTTCGGCGGGTTATCAAGGAACGCTTGGTTATGGCTATGCAACTGCTCTTGGGGTACAAGCTGCAAATCCAGGCAAAAAGGTTGTTGCTATTACCGGTGATGGTGGTTTCCTATTCAACCTGCAGGAACTTGCAACCGCCGTTCAGTACGGATTAGAAGTGGTGGTGATTATTTTTAACGACAACAAATTTTGCAATGTCCAGCGCCAGCAAAAGGAATGGTTTGGAGGAAGAATAATTGCTTCTGATCTGCATAACCCCGACTTTGTGAAGCTAGCAGAAAGTTTTGGGTTATCAGGGCAACGGGTTCAAACTCCAAAAAAGTTGCGCTCTGTTTTGCGTAGAGCATTAGCAGATTCTGCTCCGGCCTTGATTGAGGTCGAATTATCACAAGACATGCCAACCCCGTGGAAGTTCATTATTAGACCTCGTGCACGACCTGCATGATGTCAATGTTTCAATTCATTTTTATTTTTGAAGCGGTGAAAAGACTATGAAAATGGAATTTCCAGAAAGTGTTTTACGTTTTCTAGATACTCCACGACCAATGCTTATTGGAGGGGAGTGGGTCGGGGACGATTCCAACGAATGGGGGGCAACTGTCAACCCTGCTGACGGTAAGGTCATTTGTAAATATGCGATCGCTGGGAAAGCAAACGTTGATCAGGCTGTTGTTGCGGCACGGCAAGCGTTTGAAAACAAAAAGTGGAGCAAAATTACACCCGCGCAGCGGGCCCAACTATTGTGGAAAGTTGCGGAACTTATCGAATCTAATTCCCAAGAATTAGCAATACTAGAAACCTTGGATGGTGGCAAGCTGTTTTCTGACACATTGAACGGTGAAATTCCAGCAGCAGCAGAGTCATTTAGGTACTATGCTGGATGGTGCACTAAAATTGAGGGGCGAACCACACAGCCATCTGTGTCTGAAAATGAATTCCACGCTTATATCCAACGCGAACCAATCGGAGTAGTTGGCCAGATCGTACCTTGGAATGGTCCTTTGGTTATGGCAGCTTGGAAGTTGGCGCCGGCCTTGGCTGCAGGCTGCACATGTGTTCTAAAACCCTCCGAACAAACCCCCTTGAGTACGTTACTAATGGGAGAACTCTTCGAAAAGGCGGGGTTCCCACCTGGAGTGGTAAATATTGTTACTGGAGATGGAATTACTGGAGCTAGGCTGGTTGAACACCCTGGAGTGGACAAGATCGCATTTACGGGTTCCTCAGCAACTGCTCGTAAACTCCTTTTGGCTGCTTCAGGGAACCTAAAAAGGATTTCATTGGAATTGGGAGGCAAATCTCCTGTCCTTGTATTTGCCGATGCCGATATTGACGGTTTTGACTCAGAATCTCAAATGGGCCCCCTTATTTCTGAGCGTCATCGTAATTATGTACATGCTCTTGTAACTTCTGGAGTAAGTGAGGGGGCAGAAGCTTTGAGCGGAGGTGAGCAGTCCAGTGGCTCAGGGTATTTTTACAAGCCAACTGTGCTGGTCAATGTGAATCAGGAAATGTCAGTGGTTCGTGAAGAAATCTTCGGTCCAGTTATAACCGCCATACCTTTTGAGGATCCGGAAGAAGGGGTCACATTGGCTAATGACACTCCCTATGG